>JAABUQ010003107.1_pt1 | contig 31165 bp, 31 predicted proteins | sample 5560001 | NCBI WGS metagenome assembly JAABUQ01 (sample SAMN10711888, study PRJNA513371) | rock metagenome | isolation source: Antarctica rocks | place: Antarctica: Victoria Land, Finger Mt nord | collected 2015-12-18 | reverse complement strand
CTCACCCCGGCGCTGGCCAGCCTGTCCAGGTCAGTGACGGTGTTGGTGAACTTGGTGCAGCCGGGGCAGAACTCGTCTGGGCCGTCATCCATGAACTGGTAGACAACGAGTTGGTCTCGGCCGTCGAAAAGGTCGGCTAGCGTCATGGGGCCTGCCGGCGTGTCGAAGGCGTAGCCGTTGCTGAACTTGACCATCGGGAGCCGACGGCGTCGCGCCGCCAGCCCGTCCAACACCCGGGTGGCTTCCTTCTCGGCTCTAAGCAGTTCATCGCGCTCGTGCTGCCACTTCTCGGCTGACACGATCTTTGGTTTGGCCATGCTCTTCATCATGCTCTCCTCCGTTTGCGATTGGTGGCTAACGACCATGGTCATGCAAACGTGTGTGCCCAGGCGTGCTCCGGCTCGACCAGGAAGACCACCCGGTCCGTGCGCAGCGGGTACGGATGGCCCGTATACTTGTGCGAGATCCGGTCGATGATAGTCCAGGCCGCCTCGCCCTCCAGGCGTTCGGAGATGCGGCCGCGGACCTGCGCCATCGCGTAGGGTCGCTCATGGTCGGTGACGGAGATTGCCACGCGCGGGTCGTGCGCGAGGTTGCGCGCCTTGCGCGAGGTTGGGTCGGTGAGGAAGGCAATCCGATTGCCGTCCAGTCCGACCCACACCGGGACGCTGTGTGGGCCGCCGTCCGGCAATACCGTGGCGACGTGGGCGTAGTTGGGACCGTCAAAGAGGGTGCGGATAGCGTCTGAGAGCTCGGCCATGGGTGTCTCCTTCACTATGTTCCACCGCAGACTTTGGCAACAAGCTGTCAGGGGCCTTTGTCGGGCTTTACCAGGACCCACAGACGGCGATCAAGCGCTCCTCGAGCGTGGCCACCTGCTCGATCACAGTTGCCACCGATGGCCAGGCGCGCTGCACCCCCGCGGACTGCGCCTGACCAAGCAGGCGCGCCTGCTCCTCGATCAGTCCTGCTGCCTCGCATCTGTTCCCTTCCCTCAAAAACGTCTGCGCATCCACCTTGTGCCGTACGCCCAGGGGCAGGGCAAAGTAGACCAGGTGCGTGGCAAGATGCTCCGGCACGTCCGTGTGTAATGTGTGCGCGAGCATGCGCAAGGCTGTCACGCCGCCATAGACCCCTGGCGCCCAGAGCTCTTGGCGCAGGTTTGCGCCAATGAGTGGCATGGTCCGCTCGATCATGGCCGCCCGGCTGGCGACCTCCACGGCGCGAAAGGCGGCGCGCTGGGTGTACGGTTCCTCGGTATATGAGATCGCGAGCTTCTCGGCGCGCCAGGCTTTGAGCAGGTTATCAACGGGTAACGCGGCGCACGGGAACCCCTTTGGGTCGTGAACCACGACGTGGTCCTCGTCAACGCTCAGCGCCACGATATAGTGATCCGCGCCGTCCAGATACGGATAATTGGGGTTGTAGGTGAGATAGCCCATATTCAGGGGACCGAGCAGCACCGGACCGTGTTGGACGGCGGCCCGCAGACGCGCCATCGCTTGCCCGTCGGCGCCGCCGCGCTCCAGCTGGCACTCCCAACCCAGCGTCTCTAGCGCATGGGTCAGTCCCCGATCGGGGTTCGGGCCACTGAAATAGAAGAGGTCGGCGTCTTTCAGGTACGTGTAGCCGAAGGGCAGCGTGGTGAGGCATTCGAGAAATCCGGTGGAGGGTAGACTCTCGGGGGGTGCGCCGCTTCCTAGAAGGCTCATGTGCAGGCTGTTGGCGAAACAATAATCGCCGCTTCCGACATAGGGCAGCATGGTGGTTCCTCCTTCGTATGTGGGTTTCGTGCGTGGGTCTCGCAATCTGTGTCTTGCTCTGTGAACACATGAGAGCACGACAAAGCCGGGGGTATCGCACCAGGCGCGCTCATGGTCGTTCGGTGGTTCCATCGTGGCCGCACGCTATGCACGGTCCGACGGTGTCACGAATGTGGACGATGACTCTTCCATACCCCCGTCTTTTTGGCGCTCTCCTCATTCCGTCAGGACCAGCCAGCGCCGGCCGTCGATAAGCTCCCGCACCGCGTCGAGATGACCGGTGTGGCAGGCGGTCTCCGTCAGCACATGCAGCATGACCTCCCGCAGGTTATGCAGCCGGAAGTCGCCGAAGAGGTCGGCGGGCCACCAGGCCGGGGCGGCCTCCAGAGGCGTGGCTGTGATGATGGCATTCGCCCGGTCAACCTCCTGCCGGTACATGTCGAACACCGCCGCGGCCGGCGCCTCCGCCCCGACGTGCCAGGCGTCGTCGGGAGCGTCGGCCAGGTCGTCGATAACTGTCCGCTCGCCGGCGACCACGCCGCGGAACCAGAACCGCTCGACGTCCAGGGCGAGATGCTGGACCAGTCCCAGGCAGGTCCACCCCGACGGCAGGACCGGCCGCCGTAAGGCTTCCTCGGCAAGACCCTCCAGGATGCCGAGCACGTGATCACGCTGGTTGCTCAGGTATGACAGCAGCGTCGTGCGCTCCCTATCCGGTGTCGATTGCGCCATCGCGTCCTCCTTCGTTGTGAGCGGGCTGGGTCACCGACCCGATCGCCGGCGACTGCGCGCTCTCCCAGATGTGGCCGTCGGGATCGCTGAAGCTGGCGGTGCACACGCCCCATGGTTGATCCAGCGGGCCGTTCAGTGGCTCCACGCCGCGGGCGGCCCGCTCCGCGCACAGTGCATCCCGCGCATGGGTCTCCTCGCGTGAGCTGCGTGTTGCGATCCTGGAGACAGCATAGCAGGGAGGGAGGCCGGTCGGCAGTCGTCAAAAGTGTACTAAAAGGAGCAGTTATGCGCGGAGGACGGCGACCGTTGGGAGGAACCCACTTAGAGCAGTGCGAGGGTACGCGCCCGGATTACCGCCTGGATGCGACTGGTGACTCCCAGCTTGCCGAGCAGATTGCTGACATGTTTCTTGACCGTGGACAGCTCGATGACCAGGGTCTGGGCGATGTCCTGGTTCGAGGCTCCGGCGGCGAGCAGGCGCAAGACGTCCTGCTCACGCCGGGTGAGGGAGGCCCCACGCGGGCAGGGGGCAGACGATGCCCGTGGCGGCAGGGACGGTGCATGCGCGGAAGGGGACGCCGCCATAGCCGCCATCAGGGATCCGGTGGCATGGTGCTCCTCCTGCGCGAAGGCGCCCAAGAGCTGTGAGACATAGGCCGTGGTGGCGGGAGCCTGCTGCTGGCGCCCGGAGTGCGGAGGGAGCAGTGCTCGGAGCGCCTGTCGCATCGGTTCGCCCTCATCCAGATACACGCGCAGGTGGCCCTCCGGTTTCGTCAACGCAAACAGCCGCGCCGCGACCTCGCGCGCTTGTTCGCTCTTGCTGGCCTGATGCAGCGCGACCAGCGACTGGGCCAGAAAGGTGATCGTGTCCGCGCTCTGGACTGGTCGATCCAGGAGCCCGCTCCAGCGGTCCAACAGCTCCACCGCCTCCCGCCAGCGCTGCTGGGCGAAAAACACGCGGATGACGACCGGGAACGCCGCATGGGCGCTGCCGTCCCACCGCTCCTCTGGGAAGACGACGCCCGCGGCCCAGGCGGATGCCTCCCTGAGCCGCCCCTGCACCAGCCACGCTTGCGCTCGCATTGTCGGCAGCCAGCGCGGGTAGGTCCCAAAGCGCTCGCGCTGGATCAGCTGTTCCACCTCCCGCTGCGCCTGCTGCGCGCGAGGCCACTCTCGTCTGGCCAGTTCGACCTGTATCAGCTCCGCATAGCCCCACCCCAGCAGATCGAGCTGCTGCCAGGCGGCGGCGGCGCGCAGCATCCCTTGCAGCAGGCCCCGCGCCTCCTCCAGCCGGTTCCACTGGTACAACACCTGCGCCAGGACCAACTCAAAGTACCCTTTGAGCAGGGTATAGCCTGCCATCTGCTCGATCAGGGCGAGGGCAGCCAGACTCTCCTGATAGGCCAGGCGCAGGCGTCCCGCCTGCAGCGCCGCCAACGCCAGCCATTGCAGGACCTTGATGGCCGCAAAGCGGCTGCCCGAGCGATCCACCCGCTCTTTGGCGTCCAGCAGCCGTGGCAACAACGTCTCTCCCTCGCACCGGACCGAGTAGTGGAGGACGAAGCTGTACGCGAGCGGCACCATCTGCCAGATCGTCTCCTCGTCTCGGTCACGCTCCTCCTGTAGCTCCTGTAGCTCCTGTTGCATGCAGTGCAAGTGCTCGAGGTCCCCACGGGCGATCACGTCACTCATGGCCAGAAACACCCGCAGCAGGCGCAGCCGCCGGGACAGCAGGGCGTCCTCGGCGGCGCGGGACTCCACCTGCAGAGCGTCGGAGGGGCCAGTGGCGCGTCCATCCGCGCGTGGCGCCGGGAGCGGGTGGCTAGTCGCGCCCTCCGGCGGGCGCAGGGCGGCGTCGACCCGGGCCATGAGCTGCCGCGCCTGCTGGTGGACCCGGGCGCGCCGCGCCCCCGTGGTCAGCGTGACGGTATTGAGGAGGTAGAGCGCGGTGGTGAGGACCAGGCGCGCGTGCGCGCGCACCAGATGCCGCGGCAGTGCCAGCACCCACTGCGCCAGCGTCGCGGCCTCCCCACGGAGCCAGAACTGCTCGACGGTCTGCTCCATCAGACGCGCAGCCGTGGAGAAATCAGCGGCGGCCAGCCAATGGGCAATCGCCTCGGACCACTGCTCCTGGGCCTCATAATAGCTGGCGGCCCGGCGGTGCAAGACCGGCGCCAGCTCTGGTTGGGTGGCGTGCAGGGCCGCCAGCAGCGCGTCACGAAACAGTTCATGCAGGCGATACCAGCGCCGCTCCTCGTCCAGGGGCGCCAGGAAGAGGTTGGCGCGCTCCAGGAACGCGAGCATCTGCTGCGTGGCCGCTCTGCTGGGCGCGGCGGTCACGGCCTGGCACACCGACGCGTCCAGGCGCGAGAGGATCGCGGTCTGGAGTAAGAAGTCGCGCACACTCACGGGCAGAGGCGCCAGAATGTCCTCCTGCACGTAGTCCAGCAGGTAGCGCTGGCGGCCGGCAAACGCCTGCAGAAACGCCGCGCGATCCTCGCGCTGGCGCAAGGCCAGGGCGGCCAGGTGCAAGCCGGCGATCCAGCCCTCGGTGCGGTTCACGAGCAGATGCACCTCGTCGTCTGAGAGCGGCGGGGAGAGCATGTGGCTCAGAAAGGAGCACGCCTCATCGAGGCTCACGCGCAAATCGGTCGTGCGGATCTCGGTCAGCTGTCCGCGCCCGCCACCGCGCGAGGGGGAAGGGCGGGTCCGCCCGGCTGGAGAGGATCACGCGCAGGTGGGTTGGCAGATGCTCCAGGAAGAGACCCAGGCCCTCGTGGATAGCCGGATCGCTGATCAGCTGATAATCATCCACGATGAGGACCACAGGGGCAGGATGCGCCGCGCGGCTGTCCAGCTCGTGGAGCAGGGCGGAAAGGCACGCGGACAGCGGCGGCGGCTGGGGCGATTGGAGCAGCGCCACCGTGGTGTCCCCAAGGCCGGGCGCATAGCTCCCGCAGCGACGCAAGGCCGCGATCAGCGAGACCCAGAAGCGGGTCGGGCTCGTGTCCATCTCATCCAGCGAGAGCCAGGCGATGGGCGCCGTGTGCTGGCTTGCCCAGGCGGAGAGCAGCGTCGTTTTGCCCCAGCCGGCCGCGGCGGAGAGCAGCGTCAGCGGGGTCGCCAGCGCCCCATCGAGCAGCGCCAGCAAGCGCGCCCGCTCCACCAGTGCGCGCGGCAGACGCGGCGGCGTGAGCCTGGTCGAGAGCGGCATCAGCGACTGCTCGGGGGATGACCAGGTGTCCGACGCCGCGGGCGAGGGAGGCGTGGACGCGCTCACGAGGGCCTGCGCCGTCTCCTCCAGACGGGCGAACGTCAGCTGGGCCGTCGGTCCCAGATACCGCTTGCGGGTCCGCCTGTTGATCGTGTGGTAGGCATACCAATAGCGACCGCCCCGTGGCCGGGCCTCCTGGTAGACGTTGAGGTTGCCCACAGCGCCATGGAAGGCAAAGGAGGCCGCCGCGCCGAGCCAGGCCAGCCACGCGGCGTCATCGGCTGATGCTGGTCGAAACCGCTGTTCAAGCTGGCCCTGCGTGTACAGCTCATAGCGGCTTTGCTCCCTTGACCAGATGAGCGCGTGACGAGGTACTCTGGGCATATGGCCATCCCTGTGCCTGCGTTGTTCCCAACCGTCCGTCCGTTCCTCCCAACACCACGGAGTATACCACTTGAGTTGGTTAGTCAGTTGGCCTGCAACGTGGTGAGCAGCTCTGCCAGGCGCTCGTCGGAGTCACGGACACCGCGCTCCATGCCGGAGGCAACCATGCCGTCGCGGTCCTCCACGGACTGGAAGGCCGAGACCGTGCGCACCAGCGTCCTGCCGTCGCGCTGCTCCATGGTGGTGGTGTCCAGTTTCACATGACCAGGCACGCCCTCGAACTCGAAGGTCTGCACGATGCCGTCCGGCGTCGGGGTCTCGTGAAAGACACCGTGGTAGCCGTACTCATTTCCTGTCAAGCCCCCACCGACGGAGCGAGCGATCCGCGCCTATTGACACGCGTCGGGCGCATAGCTATACTACCCTCAAGCTATATGAAATGGGAAGGTTCCCATATATCGACCGACGCCGGCGACGATGGAGTGGCCGGTACGTATGGAATGGTTGGCGCGCGTGGAGCGCGCCGAGAGCGTAGTGTGTGGAGGGAAAGGTATCATGGACGACGTTCGACAATCCGACGATGCGACGGATGCGGCGGGGACGCTCACGCGCAAAGAGACGTTGCGCATCGGCGGCGCGCTGGCGGCTGCGGCCCTCGCCGCCCCAGCCGCCGTGGCCCTCGGTGGCGGCGAGGCGGCCGCGGCCACGCGCCTGTCGGGCCACCTGGTGATCTGGACGTTCTTCTCCCAGGTCCAGTTGATGGCGCAGCAGTTCATGCAACACAATCCGGGCGTGACCGTGGACGTGAAGGTTTTTCCGGGCAGTAGTTACGAAACCAAGATGCGCCTCGCCCTGCAGACGCACCAGGACGCGCCCGACATCTTCGACCTCGAACGATCATATATCGGCAAGTACCTCGACAGCCCGTTCCCGGTGGACATGTCGGCGCTGGGGGCGGAGGCGCTGGTCAAGGACTACATCCCCTACGCCACGGCGCTGGGGCGCGACTCCAACGGCAAGATCCGTGCGGTGACGGACAACTCGTCGCCCGGCGGCTTCTGGTACCGTCGTGATCTGGCCAAGACCTACCTCGGTGTCGACGACCCCGCCGCCGTCTCCGCGAAGGTGTCCAACTGGGCCTCTATCATCGCCCTGGGCAAGCAAGTGGCGAGCCGCAGCAACGGCAAGGTCCATCTGCTGGCCCACTATAGCGATGCGTTCCAGATCGCCCAGTACTCGATGCAGCCCTGGGTGGTCAACGGCAAGCTCAACATCGACCCGCGCTGGAACGGCGTGCTGGACACGGAGCGCGCGATCCGCGCTGGCGGCGTCGACGCCAAGCTGGGTCCGTTCTCCCCGGCCTGGGGCTCGGCCTGGAACGACGGAAGCGTGGTCATGTTCGGCTGGCCCTCGTGGGCGGGCGGCATCTTCATCGACCCCAAGAAGGGGGCAGGCAAATGGGGCATCGCCGCGGCGCCGCTCCCCTACTACGTCGGCGGCACGTACCGCGCCATCTACACGGGTTCGGGCAACAAGGCCCTGGCCTACGAGTTCGTGAAGTTTATCGCCAGCCCGGTGTGGCAGAACTACAACCTGAAACAAACGCTCAATATGCCGGCCCTGCGCTCGGTCTTCACCAGCAACGAAAACTCGTTCAGGGTCCCGTTGTTCGGCAGCCAGGCCGTCCTCGCGACCTATTACTCCATCGCGGCGGGCATCCCGCCACGGCGCCCCGACAAGTACGGGGAGGATATCCTGTCCACGTTCGGCAGCATCGTGTCCGACATGATCCGTACCGGACAACCGAACAGCGCCGCGTTCGCCGCGCTGAAGCAGCAGGTCCAATCCAAGTATCCCGAGATCAGCGTTTCCTGATCGCCGTCGCCTCCGACGCGGGGCAGCGGAGTAACAGAGGAGTTGGACACACGGGGAGCGCGGGTAACAAGGGTCTGTAACTTGTCGGTCTGGGGGCGCGGGCGTCTCGCCCGTCCCAGGGTTAACAGCGGGACGGGCGAGACGCCCGCGCCCCCAGAGATGCGCCTCCCATCGCTGCACCAGCGACAAGTCACAGACCCTGCGCGGGTATCCTGCCGGCTGGACTCTGCTGTTCAGCTGGCAGGGAGCACTCCCAGTGACCGTTTATAAGATTGCGTGACAGGCTACAAGGGCCGCACAACGTCGCTTGGGGGGTGCATGATCCAGCGAGTATCCAGGGGAGCGGATTCCGCCCGTGGCCGGGGCGTGGCGCGGCGTCGCGTCAGCCGGGCCGCGTTCGGCTACCTCTTCATCGCCCCCTTCTTCGTCGTCTTCGCGGTCTTCCAGTTGTATCCCATCCTCTACTCGCTGTACCTCAGCTTCGCGCACTGGGATGGGTTCAGCGATCCGACCTTCGTGGGCTGGGCGAACTACCGGCGCCTGCTCGCCGATAGCTTCTTCTACAAGTCCATCACCAACACGCTGTTCATCTGGATCGTGTCGATCGTCCCGGAGCTGTTGCTGGCGCTGACGCTCGCGCTCGTGCTGAACGAAAAGTGGGTGCGCGGCAAGCATGTCTTCCGCGCCGTCTTCTACTTCCCGAACATCGTGACCCCGGTGACCATCGGCGTGCTCTTCAGCCTGCTCTTCGACTGGCAGACCGGCGCCGTCAACAGGGTGATGACGATGCTGCACATCGTCGACCATCCCATCGACTGGCTCGGCACACCCCTGCTCTCGCAGGTGCTGGTGTCGGCGGTGCTGGCCTGGCAGTGGTTCGGCTACAACATGCTCCTGTATACGGCGGGCCTGCAGGGGATCTCCGACGAGGTGCTCGAGGCGGCGCGCACCGACGGCGCCACCGCCGTACAGGTCGCGCTGCGCATCACGATCCCCCTGTTGCGTCCCATCATCATCTTCACGCTGATCACGTCGATCATCGGCGGCATGCAGATTTTCGACGTGCCCTTGATGATCACAAGGAACGGTCCCGGCCCCGACAACGCCACGCTTACCATCGTGATGTATCTGTACAACACGGCGTTCAAACAATCGGACTACAGCTACGCGGCGACGATCGCCTACGCGGCCTTCGTCCTGATCGCCGTGCTGTCGTTCGTGACGTTCAGATTGACCCGCGCTAAACCGGATTGAGTTGGGGGGGAGGGACCATGCAGGTAGCCGCGGACGGTCGGAGCGTCGCCCCTCGGGCGCGGCGACGCGATGGCAACCGCGCGGCGCGCGCCGCGATCTATATCGCGCTGGCCGCGCTGGCTCTGCTCTGCGTGCTGCCATTCTACAGCATGGTGATCGCCTCGACCTACGACAGCAACGCCATCGCGACAAGGCTCCCGCTGCTGCCGGGCGGCGCGTTCCTGGACAACTACAACCGGCTGATCGGCGTGGTCAACATCTGGTGGGGCTTCCTGCACAGCCTGCTGATCACGACCTCCTCCACGGCCCTGGCCCTCTATTTCTCCGCGCTGGCCGGGTTCGGCTTCTCCAAATATCCCTTCAAGGGCCGTACCATCCTGTTCGCGTTCGTGCTGCTAACGATGATGATTCCCGGGCAGTTGGGCATCATCGGCTTCTTCAAGACGATGGCCACGTTCCAGTTGCTCAATACCTACTGGCCGCTGATCGTGCCCTCCATCGCCAACGCGTTCGCCATCTTCTTCTTGAAGCAGGTCTGCGACGCGTCGGTGCCCCAGGAGCTGCTGGAGGCGGGGCGCATCGACGGGGCGGGCGAGCTGCGCGTCTTCCACCGCCTGGTGCTGCCCTTGTTGGTCCCCTCCCTCGCCACCCTGGGCGTCTTCCTATTCATCGGGTCGTGGAACAGCTTCCTGGAACCGTTGATCATCATCTTCGACAACGAGAAGCAAACGCTGCCGGTCATGGTGGCGATGACGCAGGGCCAGTTCGCGACCGATTACGGCGCGCAATACGTCGGCGTCGTGCTCTCCGTCATCCCGATCCTGATCGTCTTCTCCTTCGCCTCGCGCCGCCTCATCGGGGGCATCACCGTCGGGGCACTCAAAGGCTAGCGACAACGGCGCGTGCTCGACACCCGCTGCTTACAGCGGTTTATAGCGGTGTAATACCTGACAGGATGTTGTCGGCCGAGGGTGGTAGCATCAGGATCACTACTCTCACCGACAGACATCGTGAGGAGATGACGCCCATGCGCACGTTATGCCGATCAGACGGCAATCACACCTTTTTCGTGATCGCCGATCTTGACGATGCCTATCGCGATGCCGCGCGCCGCCTGAACTTCGCATCCGTGGAGGATGGCGTCGCCCGCGGCTTCCCCTCCGCCAGTCTCCAGCTCAGCCGCATCTATGAGACCTTCGCGCGGCGTGCCGACGACCTCCTCGCGCAGCGTGCCGGGGTGCGTCCCGTCCCCTGGGAGCATGCCCTGGAGTCCGTCATCCGGCGCGTCGAGGGGCAGTCGATCGACTGGTGGGTGGTCGGCAGCGTGGCGCTGGCCGTGCGGGGGCTGGCTGTCGCTCCAGGGGACGTGGACCTCGCGGTGGACGGCGCGGGAGCGCGTCGCCTCGGCGAGGCGCTGCTGGACGACCTGATCGAGCCGGTGGTTCCGGTTAACGGCTGGGTCTGCGACTGGTTCGGGCGGGCGTTCCCCGGCGCGCTCGTAGAGTGGGTCAGGGGCGTCGACGAGCGCGCCGACCGGCCAACGCCGAGCGACTTCGGCCCGATCACGGCGAGCCGGCGGGAAACGGTGAACTGGCGAGGCCACCGGCTCCAGGTCCCGCCACTGGATTTGCAACTCGCCGTGAGCGAGGCGCGCGGGCGGACAGAGCAGGCCGCGCTCATCCAGGGTGCGTTGCGGGGAGCGTAGGGCGATGGGTTTGCGCGATGAGAGGGGGTACCCCGTCATTCGTCATCCCTCTCCACGCGTCTGTTGAGGAAATTTCTCCAGACGCGCAGGGCGGAGAAGCTTCCGTCCTCGACGGTCTCGAACTCGAAGAGCCCTTTCGCGCCTCGCAGGCCAATTCTATGTTTTCAACCTGGGCAAAGCGGGTGCGGATGCTGTTTAGGCTTACTTTCCCATCGGTGCTGGCGGCGTCGCTCATCAGCATACCCTTCCTGACGTATCTCCAACCTTTTGGCCCTCGGCAGCCGCTGTTCTCGTGCAATCACGACCGCGCGTAGGTGTCCATCTCGCATCACGGTCATCCCTCAGACGTTTCCGCTCTGTGTTTCAACCCCGCTGCAAATTGGTTAAACGAGTCGGTCATATCGGGGATCGATGTCTCAATCTCTGCCACCGATGGCCCGCTGAAATACTCGTACGTCACGAACTCCACATCCCCATCGCTTTTCGGGATCAGGATGTACGTGTGGACACCGGTACATTCTCCCGCCGCCAGCGTACTTGTCCACGTCATCCTCATGGGAGGGGTAAGTTCCGTCACTTCGACCGACACGGCGCGGTTCGGAAATAGTGTGCTGATGATGCGCACCTCCGCGCCAAGGGCGACGCGGCCCTCCACCTTGACGAAGTTAGCATCCCACGCGTGCCAGGCAGAGATATCCACCAAGATCGCCCAGATCCGCTCAACCGGGGCATGGATCGTTAGGGCGGCCAGACCTTTATATGTTTTCATCTCTCTTGTTCCTGGGGCTCACGACGGGGGAGGATGCCCCAGACTTGTCCGCCCGGCGCCCGGAAATAGAAGCGGCCCGTGGCATAGTCCACCTGAGACAGACCGGCCGCGAGCACCTTTCTTTGCAGGGCCAGCGGGTCGTCGGTGAGCACCTCAAGCCAGGCCCCGCGACTGGCGCGCTCCTCGTCGAGCGCGTCCGCCGTGAACTCGACGCTTACGGACGCGGTAGTGGGGAACCGGAAGGCCACGATGGGCGTCCCCGGTAACACCGCCACCTCGCACCCGAGGATGTCGGTGAAGAATGTGGTCAGCTCCTCTTGGATGTCCGGATGCGCAAAGAGGTGGATGCGATTGCTCAGAGCTATCATCGGTCTGTCCTTTGCTCGTCAGATTGTCCCTACTATCGTCGGTCGCTCGACGACCGCTGTCGAACATGGCGTCTGTCCGGGCACACAGATCAGACTGGTCGCCCCAAGAAAGCGGCTAGTTGGTCGATCGCGGGCGTCTGGGCGGCCACTGTCTGCGCGGGGGCGAAGGGCAGGCCGTCGCCAGGGCCGTGCTCGAACCGGCGGCGCCACAATGCCAACTCTCCCTCGGCAAGGTCCTCGGGCAACGCGGGCGGCTGTCCGGTCGCGCGGGCCAGGTCCCACCCGTGGACCAGCAATTCGGTAATCCGCAGATGCACGAGCACGGACCCCGGGGCCGGCCCGATCGGGGATTGGTAGATCCGGTCGAGCGCGCCGGGTGCGGCGAACGCCGCGCGCATCGTCGCCGCCGCGGCGCGATAGGCGGCCACCGGGTCGTCGGCCAGATAGCCGGCGCCGTCCGGCCGCGGTTCGCCCCGGACGAGCGCGGCAAAAGTGAGCATGCCAGAGGTGACGTGGGTGACGAGCGTCCGCACGTCCCACTCTGTGCAGGGGGTGGGGGCGGACCACTGACGGGCGTCGATGCCGGCGATGAGGCGGCCGGCGCCGGCGAGCGCGCGGTCCAGGGCGGCCAGCAGGTCTGTGTGCGACGCGTTGTGAGTTGTCATGCGCGAATCTCCTTCTATCTTTCGCCCTGTCCGACGCGCCGGTGCGCGTCTATGAGCAGTGTAGGACAGCCGTGTGACAGCCTTATGTCAGAAGCACATCGCCCACACACGGTCACGCCAGGCGCGGGAGAAATCGTCGCTCAGAACGTTGTCGAGCTCCACCCGCCGGAAGCGGCGTCGCCCGCGCTCGCGTCGGCGCGCAGGTACACCACGTACTCACCAGCGACCTCGGGCCGGCGTAGCGCGAACAGCAGGCCGCGCCATTCCTCGCCGTCCTCATCCCCGAACGTCCACGCGCTCCACGCGACCGGCCCCTCGTGCCCCTCCCCTCGGGCTGTCCAGCCGGCGTCCCGCAGTTGCGTGGCGTAGTGCGCCCCGAGCGCAGCCGGGTCGAGGTCCGTGCGCACCGTCGCGTTCGAGTAGTAGTTGTTGCTCCCCCCGCCGCCGCCCTGCGGCATCTGTCGCGTGCCCGCCGGCGGCGTGAGGGTAGGCAGCGGATCGCGCATTCCGGGATGGTGGGGCTGTGGCGCGCACGGCGACTGGCGCGCGTCCGTATTCAGATTGAGCCGTACATCGGTTGGCCCGCCCTCGACGGCGGTCGCCTGCACGGAGAGGGACGGGCCGCGTGTACTGCGGCAATACACGAGCGTCGGCCCGCGCCACATCGGGGCGAAGCCGCCACCGTGCATCCCCGGCTGCTGCCGCGGAGGCGTCCATCCGTCCGCTTCCAGCCGCTCGCGGTAGAAGGCGAGTGCCGCGTCCTCCGGCAAGTCGACGTCGAGCACGATGGTCGCGACCGACCCGAGGATCTGGCTGCCTACGACGCGCGCGCCGTCGGGCACGGGGATCGGGACCGGCGACGGATCGGGGAGGCGCCCGACGAGAAGGCGCGTCGGGGCGTCGTCGCCGAAGGAGCCGAAGCCGCGCCCCATGAGGCGCAGCGTGAGCGCGAGAGTCGCACCCTGATCGTCGCCGCCCTCGACAATCGGGCTACCCGAGGAGATGTTGCCACTGTAGTACATAGTGACCGCCCTTCCAGGCGCCGCCGACGTTGTGCCGAAGCCTGCGCCCAGCCCCTATTGTACTACGACCGCGCCCTACCAGGGTATCCAGATCGCTAGGCGCACTCGACCAATTGCGACCGTGGCGCGGATGAGCCGTCGGGCGCGGGGAAGGGCGTCTTGAAGGCAAAGGCAAACGGCATGGGGCCATGCGCGCGTAGGTGGTCGAGCCGCTCCTTGGCCTCCTCCACGCCGGGCCTATATCCCCGCGGCGTCCACCACAGCGCCATGTACGGGCCGTCGGAGCGCGCGAACCATTGGCGCCGGCGCTGCATGACCGGCCGGTGCGCGCTGGCGTAGACATAGGCCGTCAGCGCCTCCAGCGACGCCCACACGGACATGTTGAAGAGGATGCGCGGATCGTCGTAGGCGCGGACGGACGTGGCGTTGCCTTCGGCGGATTGGAACCGCCAGACGAAACCGGGACTGGCGTCGGCCAGCGCATTGATGGTGTCCAACTGCTCGACGAACTCGGCCATCAGCGGGTCGTCGAGGGACGCCCGCATGTGGGCGATATTGACCTGCGCAAGCTGGTACATCGGGCTAGCCCTCGGCGGCCATCACAGCCGCGCCGACGATGCCGGCGTTGTCGCCGAGGGCGGCGCGCACGATCTCGACGCCGTCGCGCGCCGCGTGCAAACAGTCGGCCTGCGCGCGGCGCGCCGCCTGCTTGAAGTAGTCGTCGACCGCCTCGATCAGCCCGCCGCCCAGCACGATGCGCTCCGGGTTGTAGAAGTTGATCACCGAGACCAGCCCCGCGCCCAGGTAGCGCGCGCCCTGCGCGATGGCCTCGACCGTCACCTCGTCGCCCTCGGCGACGGCGCGGGCGATGGTCTTGGAGCGGATGGCCGTGCCGCCCGGCAGGTCGGCCGCGTTGGACGGAACCTCGCGCTGCAAGACGCTGGCGCGGCCCGACCGCAGGTCGCCCAGCAGCGTGCGCACCACCGCGGTACGCGAGGCGTAGGCTTCCAGGTGCCCCTGGCCGCCACAGCCGCACAGGCGGCCGCCCACGTCGACCACCATGTGGCCGAGCTCGCCGCCCGTGTTGGTGGCGCCGCGGTGGATCTTACCGTTGCGCACGATGGCGCCGCCGATGCCCGTGCCCACGAACACGCAGACGAAGTCCTTGCAGCCCTTGCCGGCCCCGAAGTGCAACTCGCCGATGGCGCCGACCTCCACATCGTTGCCCAGTGTGACGGGGATGTTCAGGCGCTTGCGCAGCAGCGCGGCCAGCGGCAGGTTGTCCATGTGCTGGCCCAGGTTGGGGCCGCTCAACAACACCCCGTTGGCGCGGTCGACCTGCCCCGGCGCGCCGATGCCGATAGCCTCGGGATGGGCGCCCTTGGCCCCCGCCATCGCCTCCTCGGCCGTCTCGGCGATGCGCGCTACCAACTCGTCCGGCCCCTGGTCGACCTGGCTCTTATGCTTGGCCGACGAGACAACCTTGCCGCGTTCGAGGTCGATGACCCCGGCCAGGATCTTGGTCCCGCCAAGATCGATCCCCAGTGCATGCTTCATCCGGCGTGCTCCTTCTCGGAGTGGCTAGTGGTTAGTGGCTAGTGGCTAGTGACTAGTTCTTCTAGCCACTAGTCACTAGTCACTAATCGTCGTGCGTCAAAAAATAGGCCTGGGCGTCGAAGGCGGGCTTACCGTGCCTGGATAGGTGCTTGTAGGCGCCATCCGCGTGCATGACGCTGGCGTTGGCGCGGTCGCGGCGGTAGGCGGCCAGCATGCGGATGACCCGCTTGCGCAGCCGCGCGTCCTCGACCGGGAAGAGCTCTTCCACGCGGCGATCCAGGTTGCGCGGCATCATGTCGGCCGAGCCCAGGTAGACCTCCTCGGCGCCCCCATTGCGGAAGTAGTAGATGCGGCTATGCTCCAGGAAGCGGCCGACCAGCGAGACGACGCGCACGTTCTCGCTGATGCCAGGGAGGCCCGGACGCAGGCAGCAGGGGCCGCGCACGATCAGATCGACGCGCACCCCCGCGATGGAGGCGCGATAGAGCGCCACGATGATGCCCGCGTCGACGAGGGCATTCATCTTGAAAACGATGCGGCCCTTGTCTCCGTGCGCGATCTCGCGCTCGATCAGGCGCATCAGGCGACGGCGCATGCTGACCGGCGCCACCAGGAGCTTGCGGTACTCGTCCTGGTGCGAGTAGCCGGTCAGGTAGTTGAACAGTTCCGTGACGTCCTGGCCAATGGCCGGGAGGGCAGTCAGCAGGCCCAGATCGGTGTAGCCGCGGGCGGTGCCCGCGTTATAGTTGCCGGTCCCCAGGTGCACGTAGCGGCGCAGGCCGTCGCGCTCCTTGCGCACGATCAGCATCAGCTTGGCGTGCGTCTTGAGCCCCAGCAGCCCATAGACGACATGCGCGCCGGTTTGTTCCAGCGCCCGTGCCCACTCGATGTTGTTCTCCTCGTCGAAGCGCGCCTTGAGTTCGACCAGCACGGCCACCTGCGTGCCCTCCTGCGCCGCCGCGAGCAGCGCGTCGACCACGGGGGCGTGCGAGCCGCCGACGCGGTAGAGCGTCTGCTTGATGGCCAGGACGTTGGGGTCGCGCGCCGCCGCCTCCAGCAGGTCGACCACCGGCGTGAACGACTCGTAGGGGTGGTGGAGCAGGATGTCCTGCCGCGCGATGGCGGCAAAGATGTCCTCGCCCTGGCGCAACGCGGCGGGGATGCGCGGCTGGAAGGGGGGATACTTGAGGTCGGGACGATCCAGGCCGAAGATCTCCGTCAGCGAGTCCAGCGCCAGCAAGCCGTCCACGGCATAGATGTCGTTGGGGCCGATCTCCAGATGGGTCATCAGCAGCGCGCGGACGTCCTCGGGCATATCCTCTTCGACGAAGAGGCAGACCACCGAGCCGAAGCGACGCGCGGTCAGGGCCTGGCTGACGGAGAGGCTCAGGTCGGAGGCCTCGTCCTCCGCGATCTCCACGTCGGCATCACGGATGACCTGGAACGCGTACGACTCGACCACGTGCATGCCGGGGAAGAGGTCGTCGAGGTTGGCGGCGATCAGTTGCTCCAGCGGCACGAATGTCTGGACGGTGGTTGGGCCCGACGTCGTCGCGGTCCCCATCGCCGATGGACCCGTCGCGCCCGTCGCGCCCGTCGCACTGCCATTGCCTGAGTCGTCGGGCGGCACGACGACGAAGCGCGGCAGCACGTTGGGGATCTTGAGGCGGGCGAAACGCTTGCCCAGCTTATCGTCGATGGCCACGGCCAGGTTGAGGCTCAGGTTGGAGATGTGCGGGAAGGGGTGCCCCGGATCGACGGCCAGCGGGGTCAGCACGGGGAAGACCTCGCGCTCGTAGTAGCGGTCCAGCGCGGCGCGCTGCTCGGGCGAGACGTCGGCGATGTTGACGATGCGGATGCCGTGCGCGGCGAGCTCCGGGAGCAGGTCGTCCCGCAGCAGGTCGCACTGATGCTTGAACGACGACAGCAGCCGCTCGCGGATAGCGGCGAGTTGCTCGGAGGCGGTCATGCCGTCGGGCGAGAGCTCGCTGAGGCCCCTGACGACCTGCTCTTGCAGGTTGGAGAGGCGTATCATAAAGAACTCGTAGCTATTCGTGGCGAAAAAGTAGAGCGACCTGACGCGCTCGAGCAGCGGCTTGCTGGTGTCCGCGGCCAGGTCAAGCACGCGCTGGTTATAGGCGATCAGGCTCAACTCGCGGTTGATGAAAAGCTCGGGGCGGTGCAGGTCGGGCACGCCGGTTTCCTGTCCCTGCGGCGCGTGCTGCGCCTGCGCGGCCGCGGCGCGCGCGTCGTCCTGCCGCGCTTTCTGTTCCGATGCACGAAGAGACACGTTAACACCTCATGGCGATTGGCCGGACGGCCTGTTTATATATGTCTATAGCAAAGGGACTCGGACTGGTGTCCTTACTTATTGTCTATCATACAGGAGTTGCCCATGATACGGGAGTTGTTCATGATACAGGAGAGCCATGCGTCTCGCCTTATTCTCCGACATCCACGGTAATCTTGTCGCCCTGGAGGCCGTGCTGGCCGATCTGGCCGCGCGTGGTCCCTACGACGCGCTCGGCGTCGCGGGCGACCTCTGCGAGTCCGGCCCCGATCCGCGGGCCGTCCTGGCGCGCTTGCGCGGCCTGTCCGCCGTGCTCTCCGTCCCCGTGGCCATGGTGCAGGGCAACAACGACCGCTACCTGACGGTTGATGACCCGCGCGCGTTGCGCGCGCTGGGCAAAGGGCGCAAGGCCATCGACGGTATCGCCTGGACCCGCGACCAGTTGAGCGCGGACGACATCGCCTTCCTGGCCGCGCTGCCCTTCGCCCATACCTTCGCCAACCCCTCACCCCTCGGCCCTGGGAGCGCGGGCGTCTCGCCCGTCCCCGACCCTGGGAGCGCGGGCGTCTCGCCCGTCCCCGACCCTGGGAGCGCGGGCGTCTCGCCCGTCCCTGACCCAACGCGGGGACGGGCTAGCAGCGTAGGGAGCGTCCCGCGCTCCCAGGCCGACAGTTCACGGACCCTCCAGAGGCAGGCACAGGATCGCGGCCGCCGGCATTGGTGGAATCGGTGGCCACGCCATCGACAACGGGAGCAGGTCCGGCAGCAGCAGGCTCAGGACCAGCAAAGGGGGGCAGGACAGGGGCAGGACCTCTTGATGGTGCATGCCAACACACGCGACCTGGAAACGCACATCGACCCCGACGCCTCGCCCGCCGAGGTGGCGCGGCTCCTTGCCGGCATACCGGAGACGGCGACCGCCGTGGCCTTCGGACACCTGCACATCCCCTACGCACGCCGCGTCGACGGCCGGCTGCTGATCGACGTAGCCAGCGTGGGACACCCCAAGGACGGCGACCCGCGCGCGGCCTACGCCGTCGCCGAGTTCAGGGACGGCGCGTGGCAGGCCGCCATCCACCGCGTCGCCTACGACGTGGAAAAAACGGTCGCCGCCATCCGCGCCAGCGGCATGCCCCACCCCAAGAAACGCATCGACGACCTGCGCAAGGCCAGCTATTGACCACAGGGCTATTTAGTTGTCGATCGCGTGGGCGATTCCCGGGGGTAGGGGCGTATTGCCCCGAGAACTAAATGGCCCTGATTGACCATGTTGTGCTCCCCCTCCGGGGCCGGACGGTATATACTGCATAGATGTACCCTAACCCCAACCCCTGCCATATTCCGGCTAGCTCTCAGGAGACAATAGGATGAGTAAAGGACAACGCCAACGCAGTCACAATCATAGCGCCGACCACGGTCGCGAGGGCCGCGAGGGATCGAGCAGCAAGACCTTGCAGCGCGTAGAGAAGGCCCGCGCGCTGTATGTCAAGTCGGAGCACCGCGTCGCCAACGCACGGCTGCGCCTGATGCAGGCGGAGGAAAAATTGGCCCGTCGCGCCAGCCGCCTCTCCAGTATTGAAGACACCCTCGCCGCCGCCACGGCAGTCGTCGCGGATCAAGCGCCGGCCAGGGAAGCGCCCGTCGCCGCGGCGCCGATAATAGAGGAACCGACGACGCCCGAGCAGGCCGCCGACACGCTGGAGTTGGCCGCGCTCACGACGACACCGCGCACGCCCGAGGCGCGCACCAATGGAGCGTCTCCGGCGGATGCCACAGCGCCTGTCCTCGTACAGGCCAACGGTACGACGCCTGTCCTTGGCGCCAGCACGCCCACCCTGCCCGGCCAGTCGCAAAGACAATCGGAGAAAGGGCGGCGGGAGCCGCGTCCGCGCAACGGAGGACGGCGCAAGCCGGCGCCTCCGTCCCCCGAGACGACGCCCATGCCCGAGGAGTCGTAGGGATGTCTGTGATGGCTGGCCCACGGACGGATGGGCGCGCGATAGCGGCGGCGCTCGACATCGGGTCCAACACGGTCCACCTGCTGGTCGGCCGGCTGAACGGCGGCGCCGTCGAGCCGCTGGACGACGCGGCCGAGCTGGTGGGCCTCGGCGAAGATGTTTACGCCGCGGACAGCGATGGCCGTATCTCTCCGGCTCGTCTCGACAGAGCCGCGGAGACGGTGGTCCGGCTGGCCGCGCGCGCGCGGCAACAGGGCGCGGAGACCGTCTTGCTGGTGGCCACGGCGGCGGTGCGCGACGCGGCCAACGCCGACGAACTGGCCGCGGCGGTCCGCGAGCGCGGCGGCCTCGACCTCGCGATCATCTCCGGCGAGCGCGAGGCCGCGCTGACCTATCGCGGCGCGGTGGCGGGGCAAGACCCTCGCGCGGTGAGAGACGCCGTGCAGGTGTGCGACGTCGGCGGCGGCAGCACCGAGGTGATCCGCGCGGAGGCCGGCCGCATCGTGCTGGAGACCTCGCTGCAACTGGGGTCGTCGCGCCTCTCGCGCCCCTATACCTCCGACCCGCCGGGCCGCGACGAGTTGGCGCGCACGCGCGACACCGTCACGCGAACCCTGGCCGCGCTGCCGCCGTACCAGCCGGCTTTGCTGGCCGTCACCGGCGGCACGGCCGCCGCGCTGATCCGCGTGGCGGGAAGCGCGGAGCGGCGCTATACCATGGGCGCGGACGAACTGCAACGGGTCGCCGACCTGGTCTATGGGCAGAGCGCGGCCGAGATTGCCGCCCACCACGAGGTCGACGCCGGTCGCGCGCGGCTGCTGCCGGCGGGCGTCACCATTGTCGACGCGATCCGCGAAGGGGCCGGGGCCGGCGAGCTCGTGCTGACCGAGGCCGGCCTGCGCGACGGGCTCTTGCTTGAGTATCTGGAAAGGCGGGCGTAACCTCATATGGCCAAAGAAGATCCCATCGCGGGGCTCTCGCCCGCGCAGCCGTTCGCGGAGGCTGGCTGTATCATCATCCGCGGCCGCTTCCACGACATGTGGCAGTATCGTGACGGCACGCTGGAGGGCGACGCGGACGCGCTGCACGACATGCGCGTGGGCTCACGCCGGCTGCGCGCCGCCCTGGACGTGTTCGCGCCCGCCTTTCACGGTGGCGCATACCGTCGCCTGCATAGGCTGACCGCGCGCCTCACCGACGAGCTCGGCGCCGTGCGCGACCACGACGTGATGCTCGACACGCTGCGCCGCTATCGCAAAGGCGCGCCGCGGGACGAGCGCGCGGGCATCGACGACTTGTGCGCGACAATCGGCGCCGAGCGCGCCGTGGCGCGCCACGGCTTGCGGCGCTTCTTCGCCGAGCTCGACCGGCTGGATTATGCCGCGCGCATGCGCCATCGGTTCGGGTCTCCACACGACGACCACGACGACCACGACGATCACGCCGATGCGGGCGACCATGACGACCATGGCGCCGATAGCCACGGTCATCATGACCCTGACGGCAAGGAGGAGACGCATGGCTAAAGCACGCTCCGTGGAGGGGCTCGCCGCCGCCGGGCCGCTGGCCGAGAATGCGCGCGCCATTATTGCGGTGCGGGTAGACGAGATGTTTGGCTTTGCCCACGCCATCGGCGACCCCGCGCACGACGACGATCTGCACAACATGCGCATCGCGGCTAAGCGGCTGCGCTACACGCTTGAGATGTTCCGCGCCGTGTTGGGGGACGACGGTCCCGCGCTGATCAACGTGGTGAAAGAGGTGCAGGAGCGCATCGGGACCATCCACGATGCCGACGTGCTGGACGAGGTGGCGCGCGCGCACCTGGCGGTCGTCGCCCAGCGCCAGGTCACGGAGTTATCCATGGTCGCGGGGCAACCCTCACCCCCCACCCGTGCGGATTGGTCTCTCGGCTCTGCGGAGCCGACAGCCCAACCGGCTCTCCCGCGGTCGGGAGAGGGGAGCACGGCATCCTCACCCCCCACCCATGTGGATGGAGAGCAAGATCGCCTGGAGAGCGACGAGGAGAGGCGTGCCGCCGCCGTCCGCGCTCGCCTCGACGCATCCGGCGACCCGCGCCGGGGCTTGGCCGTGTTGATGGCGCGCACCCGCGCCGGCCGCTCCCGCGACACCGCCGACCTCACGGTCTGGTGGGCCGAGCACGGTGGCGAGGGGTTACGTCGGCGACTCGACAAGGTGGTTAGTAGGCAGTAGCCAGTTGCCAGTAGGAGCCAAAGGCAAAAAGATGGAGGGCGGGGCGCCGAGTGGCATCCCGCCCTCCATCTTTCTACTGGTGCAACGGCTCACCCTGATGGTGGGGGGCTTGGGCATCTATTGTTGGGAGATCTGGTTCGCCGTGCAGTTGATCCGCCAGCCCCACGATACGGGCTACATCTATGGGCTGGCCTATCTCCTGGTGGGGAACTATGTCCTCGGGGTGGGGCGCGCCTGGGAGTTGTTGGGCGCGCGGGACGAGGGACTCCTGAGCCTGCTCGGCGTGCGCCGCGGCCGTCGTGACGACGCGCCAGTGATCCCCCCAGGGGATGGTGTTCCCGCGGAGGAGCCGACCGCCCTCCCGTCCCGGAGCGATGCGCCCTCCCGCGCCTCCGACTAAGCGCGTCACGCACCTGCTGTGCGGGCGCATCCCAACGTCGCGCATCGATGACCGGTAGGGTCGCCGATGCGGCGCTTGATGACCGTTGCTGTCTCCTTGTCATTGGTAGCGGGGGTTATCCCGGAAATGTTGTAGCGCCCCCCGTTAGCGGTCCAGTTGCCATAGCGTTGATGACTGTCTGCTCTCTCATGTCGACGCTATCTGTCCATATCTTCGTCGATCGTTGTCCACGGCAGCGCCGCCGCTCTCAGTCATAGCTCTTGACCGCAGGCCACAGCCGCAAGGGGTTCGGCATCCTCGGGTTAGAGCCAACGATGATGGGCAGATCCTGCTCAAAGGACACGCAGTACCGGCACTGTTGGGTAGCGGCCAGCGTGACGTGGGCGTACGTGTGTCGGAAGTCGGCAAGCGCATAGCCAACGCCGATGAGCACCTGCCCCGTACACCGGCCCGGTCCCCACAGGTAGTAGTTGTTGTGACCGCTGATGACCGGTGGGAGGCGACCGGGCGCGGCCAGCTGGCTGAGCGCGCCGGCCTCCCCGTAGTTGCTGGCCAGCACACAGGCTTGCGCGCGCTGCGCGGGCGGCAGCGCGGCATAGATCCGCTCCACGGTGTGGGTGAGGCTCTCCCAGCCTAAGCGGTCGGCCAGCACCTGCGTCAAGGACCCGTAGACGCGCACGACCGTGGCCGGCGGCAGGATGGGCATGACCTCCGGCGCCAGCAGTAGTCCGGACAGGACCAGAAGGGCGACATAAGTTGGCCGCATCCAGGCGAGCCGCCCGCGCAGGTGGACGCGCTCGAGCACCACCGCTCCTGCCGCGAACAGGAGGGGATAGGCGGGAGCCAGGAAGTACGGCTTCGTGCGCAGGACGGTGAGGATCAGATACACGAAGATGAACGCCCAGCCCAGCAGACGATAGCGCGCCCCTGTGGTGCGAAAGTAGAAGACCAGGCCGGCCCCGGCCAGGGGGAGAGCGAGCGGATTCATCTGGCCAAGCTGCGCGGCGAAGAAGGCCAGCGGGCCGGCGCCGCCATAGCCGCCATAGTGGCGCCAGAACTCCACCGTGGGCCAGCCGTTGAGCGCGTTCCAGATGAGATAGGGCAGCAGGCCCACGAAGGCGATGCCCCCCGCCAGCCAGGGCCACGGCATGCGCAGGTAGCGGCGTTCGGGCGTGACCAGCAGCGCCAGGGCCAGCGCGAGGCAAAAGAAGAGCACGGTCAGCTTGGTCAACAGGGCGATGGCCGCGACCAGCCCGATGAGCAGCCACAGGCGCGGCGCATCGCGGCGCAGCAGGCGCGCCAGGACGAGACTGGCCAGCGTCCACCAGAGCTGATCGAGCACATCCATGGAGAAGATCGACCCGGCGGCCATGAAGTCCAGGGTGAAGAGAGCGGCCACGCCGGCCACGAGCTGGGCCACCCGACCCCCGCCTAGCTCACGCGCCATCAGGCCGGTCACGACGATGAGCAGGGCACAGGCCAGCGCCGGGATGACGTGGATAGCCACCAGGCTGTCGCCGACCGTGACGCGCAGGAGCGCGGCCAGCCAGCCCATCAGCAGCGGCTGATCGATGTAGCCGGCCTGGAGGTGGTGGCCATCGGCGATGTAGTACAACTCGTCACGAAAGTACCCGTAGCTCCCGGCGACGAGCAGGTGGGCGACGAACGACACCCCGGCGAGCGCCACCAGCATCCAGGTAGCGGGCAAATCGGTGGTGGGTGTGCGCGCGCGGGGACGGGGTGCGGCGGTGCGCGGGGACGATAGCGATTCCATACGAGGCCTCCAACTAAAGAACGTGTACGCCAGCCACGCCGCGCCGAGCGTCGGTGGCTGACCACGACCTCATGACCGTGTGCCCGTCACGAGTCGTTCGCGGTCGAACGTCGCCGCCGTGATCCGCCAGCCGAGTCCGTCGCCGAGCAGCAACGCCGCCCCCAGGCCGAGGGCCAGGCCGAGCGTCGCGTGGATCACGTCGAACGCGATGAGCGCCGTCACCGCGACCGACGGGAGACTCGCCAAAACGCCGAGCTGCTGCGCGACCCTGACGTCGCTCGCTCGGGCGGACATCCCGAGGCCGATCCAGATCGACCACGTGGCGAGGAGCGGCGTGAAGAGCAGCTGGGCGAGCATCTCCGGACCCTGGAGGAGCGCCGACGCCACGGCCGGACGGGCGAAGAGCCAGACGCAGGCGAGAAAGAAGGCGTAGACCGCGTACGAGACGGCAAGCGACGGGACGAGGGCCGCCAGCGCCTTGCCCAGCAGAAACTCCTCGCGACGAATCGGCGTCGTGAGCACCGGCTCGAGCGTGCCCTGCTGACGCTCGCCGACCACCGCGTAGGCGGCGACGAAGATCGGCACGAGCGCCGGGATGCCCAGCATGTACAGCAGAAGATGCTCGTGCGCGAGTGCGCTCGAGGCCGACGCGGGCAGGGCGAAGACGACGACCAGCGGTTGGATGAGGAAGATCAGCGGGAAGATCGCCATCGCCACGACAAGGGAGCGGTTGCGCCGGTACTCCCGAAGCTCCTTGCGGACGATGGCCCGCACCCGACGCGTGCTCATGCTCATGTCTGGCCCGCCTCACGTGTCCTCGTCGACGAGCGCGAGGTAGACATCCTCGAGCGAGTGGCGCCCCTCGCCGATCGCGAGCACGTCGGCGCCGGCCGCCACCAGAGCGCGGGTGACGGCTGGGGCGGCGACGGCCGCTGCGGACACGGTGAGGACGTACGCGGCCGGGCCGTCCTGGCGCCAGCCGTCGACGGACGGGAGGCCGCCAAAGACGCGGTCCGGCGCGGGGAGCGGGACGCGGGTCCTGACCGTGAGCGTCTGGGCAAACAACTGCGTACGCAGCTCGTCGGGTCGGCCGATCGCGCGCAGCGTCGTGTTCAAGATCGCGACGCGGTCGCACAGGCGCTCGGCTTCCTCCAGGCGATGGGTGGTCAGAAAGATCGTCACGCCGCGCTGACGGAGACCGTCGATCAACTCATGGACGTCGCGCGCGGCGACCGGATCCAGGCCAGAGGTCGGCTCGTCGAGGAACAACACCTCCGGGTCGCTGAGCAGCGCCCGCGCCAGGGCGACCCGCTGGCGGAGACCTTTGGACAGACGGCCGCAGGCCTCGTGCGTCCGGTCGGCCAGGTGGACGGCCCGCAGGGCGCGCTCAATGCGCGCGCGCGCGTCGGGCGCCTCGTAGAGGTCGGCGAAACAGGCGAGGTTCTCGCGCACGCTCAGGCGGAGATAGAGACCCGGCGACTCGGGCATGATCGCAATGCGCCTGCGAATCTCCACGCCGTTCTCCGGCGTGAGCGGGAGGCCCGCGACCGTGGCCGCGCCCGCGGTCGGGGCCAGGAGCGTGCCCAGCGTGCGCACGGTCGTCGTCTTCCCGGCGCCGTTGGGGCCGAGAAACCCGAACACCTCGCCGTGTCCCACCGCAAAGGAAACGTCGTCGAAGGCCAGGCGCTCGCCGAAGCGCTTCGACAGATGCTCGACCGACAGCGCTGGAGCGCCGCTCGTACCGGCAGACACCGTCACTCCGTCCCCCTCGCTCATGACACCGCCACCCTGCACGATCGTCCACACCGCGCGAGCGAGGAGATCGCCACAGGTCCAGGCGGCCGCCTCCGGTCGCACGCACGCGCCCCATACTCACGGGTTGTGCGGCGAGACCCGCGGGGTCGGCGTCCGCGCGTCAGCCGCCGGGCGTTGCGCCGCCCAGCCCGTCTCATGCCATGATAAGCCGTTGGGTGAATCCCACCGACCGGGCATCGTTCCCCGTCCCCCGCGCCGCCAAGTAAGTGTTGTGAAGTTCTTGCTATGAAGAGGCGCAAGGGACCGTCCTGGGAGCGCCGGCTTCCAGCCGGCCATCGTATGCCGGCTGGAAGCCGGCGCTCCCAGGAACTTACCAGCACTCACTTAGCCCCCGGAGGCGCCGCGGCTGGCGCCCGACGGAGAGACGGCCATCTTCATATGGAAGATGAGGGCGACGGCCGCCAGTTCGACGAGCCAGAGGGCAATCCCGATGGCTACGTCCGGCCGGGCGTACACCGCCGACCCCCCTGCCAACCCATTGAACAGGCCCCACGTGTTAAGCGCGAAGAAGAGTGCAAAAGCGATCCGCGCCCAACGCTGTCCGTGGCCAAGCGACCAGGCCATCCACAGCCAAAACCCGACCGCGAGACCGGTTGCGACCGCGGTCGGTTCAAGCTGGCCGGCAACGATTGCATGCCACTGGCCCGCGGTGAGACCCGGATTCCTTTTGACGACGTTCCACCTGACGTCGCCGATGGTGGCCACAATCGTGAGCGCGGTAGCGAGCTCAACCACGGCGCCGAGGTACATCAGTTTGACCGCCTTGAAGACTGATCGGTCGGACCGCGGCGCGCGTGGACGTAGGCGCATCCACAACGCGCTGCGCAGCAGGTCGAGACACTCCCTCAGCTCTGGCTGGCGCTGGCCCGCGCGGGCGCCCGCCAGGAGCACCCCCAACATCTCCGCCTCGTGCTCCCGCCGGAACGACGGGGGATACCAGCGCAGCCAGCGGCGGTACGCGCGCTCCAAGGCGGCGTCGTCGGTCATCTGGCCATCTCCCCCGTGAGGCCGAGCCGCGCGAAGGCAGTCGCCGCATTGGACCGGAACCGCGCCGCCTCGGCGGCCAACTGCCTGCTGCCCTCTGGCGTAAGCTGGTAGTACCGGCGCAGGCGGTGCTCCACGATCTCCTCCCGGTCGATACGGATCAACCCATCAAGGCGCAAACGGTCCAAGGCCGCATACAGCGTCCCGGCGCGCAACCGCACCCGTCCGTCCGAGATCTGTGCGACATCGGCGATGATCCCATAGCCGTGCTGGCTGCCCGCGGCCAGCGCCGTGAGGATCAGGAAAGTCGCCTCCTGCATCGTCCGTTTGACCATATCAGCAGTATATATCGGCGAACTGCCCATGTCAAACGCATCTACATACGTGCCACGACCTTCGCCCGGCCAACGAAGGAACTGTGATACTATTGTTGGGAAGCTTCCCATGACGAGATAAGGCGGTGAGAGATGGGCGTATCGATCATCGACGTGGCGCGGCGCGCGGGCGTGAGCAAGTCGACCGTCTCGCGCGTCCTGACCAACGCGGCCTCGGTCCGCCCGCACACGCGCGCCAGGATCGAAGCGGCGATGCGAGACCTCGAGTATCGGCCCAACGCTCTCGCCCGCGGCCTCGTCCATGGCCGCACCCACACTCTGGGCCTGGTCGTCTTTGACCTGCTCAATCCGTTTTTTGGGCTGCTCACCCGCGGCGTCGAGGCGGTCGCTCAGGAGCGCGGATACAACGTGCTGATCGGGGACAGCGCGGGCAGCGTGGTCCGCCAACGCGCCTGCCTGGCCATGCTCGCCGAGCGTCGCGTGGATGGCCTGCTGGTTGCGCCGTTCGGCGCGCGGGAGGACGAGCTGGCGGGGATACAGGCCGCCGGGCTGCGCACCGTGCTGGTGAACTCGACGCTCGACGAGGCCGCGCTCTCCTCCGTCGGCGTCGACAACGCGCGCGGCGGATACCTGGCGGCCCACCACCTGCTCGCGCTTGGCCACCGCCGCATCGGCTTCCTCGGCGACGCGCACACGGTCGAGAGTTGCCGGGAACGCCTGAGCGGCTATCGGCGCGCGCACCAGGACGCGGGTATCGCGGACGATCCCCGGCTCGTCGTGGAGGACCTGGACGGGATGGAGGCCGTCCGCGTGGCGGTGCAGCGTTTGCTGGCGCTGCCGCGGCCCCCGACGGCGATCTGCGCCGTCAACGACCAGTTTGCCATCGCCACCCTGCAGGCGCTCAGCCTCCTGGGGCGACGCGTGCCGGACGATGTCGCCCTGGTCGGGTACGACGACATCCCGGTCGCGGCGTGGCTCAGCGTCCCCCTGACGACGATCGCGCAGCCCAAGGAGGAGCAGGGACGCCTCGCCGCCAACCTCTTGATCGACGGGGTCGAGCGCCCCGACACGCCGGTCCAACGCGTCGTCCTGCAGCCGCGCCTCGTGGTGCGACAGTCATGTGGGGCGTTCTCGCGGCTCGGCGCTGCAGGGCGGGCATAACGGCGCCAGTACGAGTAGAGGAGAGACGAAGAGGATGATTGAGTTGTTGCCTGGGTTCTGGCTCGCGTCGCATCCCACGCTCACGCATCCCTGGGACGCCAGCGCCTATTTTATCCCCGGCGAGGAGCCGACGCTGATCGACTGCGGGAGCGCCCTGGGCTACCCGGCGCTGAAGCGCGCGTTAGCGCACCAGGGCTATCAACCGCGCGCTATCCGCCGGGTCATCGCCACCCACGGCCACTGGGACCACGTGTCCGGGATGGCCGCCTTACGCGCGGAGAGCGATGCCCAGCTGTACATCCACGCGGCGGACCGCCCGCAGGTCGAGACGGGCGACGACGACCTGACCTCCGCCTTCCTCTACGCCGAACCGTTCCCGCCCCTCGCCGTCGACGGGACACTGGAGGACGGGGCGCTGCTCGACATCAACGGCTTCCGCGTCGCGATCCATCACACGCCCGGCCATTCCCCCGGCAGCGTGTGCCTCCTGATGGAGCGCGACGGGACCGCGCTGCTGGTGGCGGGGGACACGCTCTGGGCCGGCTTTCACCCCCGCGTGCGCTCGAATATCGAGGATTGGCAACGCTCGCTGGACAAGCTCATCGGCCTGCGCTTCGACCTGCTGACCACGGGCCACGGCCCGCCCCACCTGATCGACCACGCCCAGGAGGTGGTGCGCGAAGCCCGCCTCCAGCTCGGCGTCTATTACCATCCCTGGTTCAAACCGTTCTACGAGACGTTCCGGTATTCGTGACGAGCCGTTCCATCAGTCATGGGTCCACCGCGCGCACAATCCAAGTTACGTAGGCGCCGGTACGTTCCTGGGAGCGCCGGCTTCCAGCCGGCAAACCACGGCCGGCTGGAAGCCGGCGCTCCCAGGAGGCGCTCCCATGCATCTACACTGCACGAACTTCGCAACACCTATTTAGAAAGGCGACGGCGTGAAAAGGTACACCCTGCACATGATCGGCAACGCGCACCTGGACCCGGTCTGGCTGTGGCGCTGGCAGGAGGGCTTCCAGGAGACCAAGGCCACGTTCCGCTCCGTGCTGACGCTGATGGACGAGTCGGACGACTTTGTGTTTACGTCGAGCTCGGCCGCCCTCTACGAGTGGGTCGAGCGCAACGACCCCGACCTGTTCGCCGGGATCAAGCGGCGCGTCGCCGAGGGGCGCTGGGAGATCGTGGGCGGCTGGTGGATCCAGGCGGACTGCAACCTGCCGTCGGGCGAGTCGTTCGCGCGCCAGGGCCTCTACGGGCAGCGCTACTTCAAGGAGAAGTTGGGGGTCGCGGCGACGGTTGGCTACAGCGTCGACAGCTTCGGCCATCACGCCATGCTGCCGCAGATCCTGCGCAAGAGCGGGCTCGACAGCTATATCTTTATGCGCCCGCAGCCTCACGAGCAGGGTTTGCCGTCGCGCCTGTTCTGGTGGGAGTCGGACGACGGGTCGCGCGTGCTGACCTTCCGCATCCCTTTCGAGTACCAGACCTGGGCCGGCGCCTTCGCGCAGCACGTGCGCCTGTGCGTGTCCGAGCTCGCGGCGCCCGTCGACGAGGCGATGTGTTTCTACGGCGTCGGCAACCACGGGGGCGGACCGACGCGCGAGAACCTGGAGACGATCCGTGACCTGGCGCGCGACCCCGCCATGCCCGCCCTGACGCTGAGCACACCGGGACGTTTCTTTGCCCGCGTGCGGGAGCGGGACCTCCCCATCCCTGTCGTCCACGACGAGCTGCAGCACCACGCCAGCGGCTGTTACTCTGCCCACTCCGGCATCAAGCGCTGGAACCGCAAGGCCGAGACCCTGCTGGTCAGCGCGGAGCGGTTCTCCACGCTGGCCCTGCGCCTGACCGGCCAGCCCTACCCGGACAACATTGCGCATGCCTGGAAAGGCGTGTTGTTCAACCAGTTCCACGACATCCTGGCTGGCACCAGCATCGAGCCGGCCTACGACGATGCCCGCGACCTCTACGGCGAGGCCATGGCCATCGCCGCGCGCAACCTCAACGACGCGCTGCAGTCGATCTCCTGGCGCGTCAACATCGTGCAAGACGAAGGAGGATACGACATCCCGATCGTCGCTTTCAATCCGCACACCTGGCCGGCGCGCGTCCCGGTCGAGGTGGAGATCGGACGCCTGCCGGACGATGCGTCGCTGGTGGACGACGCGGGTGTGCCCGTGCCCATGCAGCTCGTGCGCAGCCTCGCCACGGTCAGCGGGGGCCGTCACCGGGCGCTCTTCGTGGCCGACCTGCCCTCTTTCGGCTATCGCACCTACCGCATCGTGGGGCGGCACGCCCCCGCTGTCGTCCCGCTCACCACCGCCGTCCGCAGGGTGAGCGGCGAGGCGCCCCCCGATCCGCCGAGCGGCGAGGCGGGCGCCGTTGCGGGCGAGGCGGCGGGCGGCGACGCACTCCCCGACGGGGCGGGCGACGACGACACCTATACCCTCGAGAACGACCGCTTCCGGCTGCGCGTCGACCCGGCCACGGGCTGCATCGCCGGCCTCTACGACAAGCGCGCCCGCTTCGAGGTCCTGTGCGGCGAGGGCTTGCGGGCGATCGTACTTGCCGACCCCAGCGACACCTGGGGCCACGGTGTGACGCGCTTCGACCGCCCCGCCGGGGAGTTTGCCGTGTGGTCGGTCCGGCGCGTCGAGCACGGGCCGATCCGCTCGACGCTGCGCGTGGAGAGCGTCTACGGCGCGTCGCGGCTGGTGCAGGAGGTCATGCTCTACCGCGACCTGGAGACCATCGAGGTCCGCGTCACGGTCGACTGGCGCCAGCAGTTCGAGGCGCTCAAGCTGCGCGTCCCGCTGAACCTCGCGCGCGGCATGAAGGCGACCTACGAGATCCCCTACGGGCACATCGACCGTCCGACCGACGGCGAGGAAGAGCCGGGACAGAGCTGGATCGACCTGACCGG
>JAABUQ010003106.1_pt1 | contig 31169 bp, 36 predicted proteins | sample 5560001 | NCBI WGS metagenome assembly JAABUQ01 (sample SAMN10711888, study PRJNA513371) | rock metagenome | isolation source: Antarctica rocks | place: Antarctica: Victoria Land, Finger Mt nord | collected 2015-12-18 | reverse complement strand
GACGTAGGCCCGCTTCGCCCCCTGCGAGAGGTCCGCGTCGCCGAGCACGGCGTTGGGGACCGTCGCATAGCCGGTCTCGTCGTCCCGCGCCGGCGCGGCGGCGAAGTGGTAGACGTTGGCATGGCCGCGGCCACCCCGCGTGACCGTGATGAGCGCGGCCCGGCGCAGGTCGGCCGTGCGCCGCTTGACCGTGCGCGTCGAGCAGCCCAGCTCCGCGGCAAGGTCGCCCTGGTACGGGTGACACTCATCCTCGTCCCAGGCATAGGAGATGAGCAGCACATGGGCGAGCCGGTCGTTGTCCAGCGGCGCGGCGTCCAGGAAGGGGCGCGGGATCTGCGTCCATCCCGCGCGCGGCATCGGGGTGGACGTGGTGACGGATGGCTCCACCAGTGTCGTGCGCACGCTCACCCGACCGCTCCCGCCCGCAGGGACCGCAGCCGCCAATAGCGGTACTCGTACCACTCCTGGGGGGACGCCGCAGCCAGGGCACGCCGGCGGCCCTCGTCGCGCCGCGCGCGCAGTCCCTCGTCGCAGCGGTTGCCGGCCAGGTCCGCGCGCGCGCGATCGAGCACGCGGGTCAGGAGATTATCCTGGGGCAGGGCGGCGGCGATCCGCGCGCGGCTGTTGAGGGCCGTGGTGTGGTCGGCGCGGCCTAACGCGTGGGCCGTCGCCACATTGGTCAGGTGGTAGTCCTCGGCGAGCAGGTAGGCGCAGAGGTGCCGCGCCTGGGCGGCGTGGGTCGCGCGGCCCGGCCCCAGGATCGCGGCGGGGGTCACGTCGGTTTCGAGACAGTACACGTCGTTATAGGCGCGGGCCACGGCCGCGATGAGGGACCGCGTATCGACCGTCCCGGCGCCCGTCCACATGTGGGTAGGGTCAACCCTTTGACAGAGACGCGCATCCGCGTTATCCTCTGTACAGGGCATGGGGGTGCTCTGAAGCATAAAACGCCTCCGTGCAGGCCCGCAACCCGGTTCGGAGCTGGCTACTCCGTCGGGGCCGCGGCCTCCGTGTTGGTGGTTCTGGTGATCGCTTTGTATGGCGTGGACACCAGGGCCGGATGATATAGATAGTTCGTCTTGGGCAAGGTAGAGGCTCACCGGTTCCCGCCGGTGGGCCTCTACCTTTTGCGGCCATAACGGCCGCGCATCGTGCTACATGGCGCACTCCTTCATGATGGGCATTGTAGCCCACACACGCCCCCCGCGTAAAGGCGGCGCGCGGGAGCCTGCCCTGTCCCTCCCTAAACGGCGCTATCCGGCGCCTCATGTGTGTGGTCATGGGAGACCTGTCCAGTCGTAGGCCGTGCCATGCTTCACGGGGGCCGTGGGCAGCCGTGCCGGCCGCGCCGTCGTCGGGTCCGTCGCCGTCGCCGGGTCCGTCGCCGCCTCTGTGGCTGCTGGGGGGGGTGTCGTGGGGGCCGGCGTCGCCAGCACACGTACCGGCGCGTGGGGCGTCGCGGCCGGCGCGGGGAGCCGCGCCGGGGCTGGGGGAGCTACAGGGACCACCCGTGCCTCCTCGCGCACGGGAGTCCGGGCGGACGCGGTGGCCACCGGCGCGGGGTGGGACGGCAGGGGCGCTTCGAGGCACGCGGGCGGGGCCGGACGCGTCATCAGCCGACGCATGGCCCGGACGGACCACACCGGCCGCGTGCGCAGGTCCATCGGCCGCGCCTCGCGGGCGATGGCGACGACGCGCCGCCGCGACGAGGCCGCCAGGTCGTCGGGAAACAGGAGGGGCACGCCGGCCTCGCTCACCGACTGGCTGCCCCGATCGGGACTACGGCCGAACAGTCCGGCCGTCCGCGACTCGCCCTCGCCGTGGGCCAGTACGGTGCGGTTGCCCAGCGCGTCGCTCGCCCACTTGGCGTCGTCCCCGCGCGTCCCGCCCAGCCAGGCCAGCACGTTGCACGAGTCGATGATGGCCTTGGCCCCCAGCTCCCCGTAGTCGTCCACGAGTTGAGAGAAGGATTGGAAGCTGATGACGCGGGAGATGCGCGGCTGCCGGCAGATGTTGAACCACTTGGGCGCGTGGGGTATCGCCCCCATCGTGCCGAACTCGTCCAGCAGCATCCGCACCTCGCGTTCCAACTCCCCATTAGGGAGTGTCCGCGCGCGGTCCAGCAGCACGGTGAACATCGTCGTGAACAGCGCGGCGACGAGGGGCCGCAGCGTGTCGTCGCCGGCCGGGATCACGATGTAGAGCGCCACCGGCCGCCGCCCCGCGCGCCCGAGGCGGTCGAGGTCGAGCGTGCCCTGGCCGCCGACGACGGCCTTGATGGCGGGGTCGGCGAGCGCGGAGAGGCGCGGGGCCAGCCCCGACGGGATGGAGGAACGCAGGTCGCGGTGCTCGGCGATGAGCCCGAGGAACTGCGCCGCCGGCCCCGTTTCCGCGCCGCTCGGCCCCTTCTTCAACGCCTTCTCGATGGCCTCCACGTTCGGTTGCAGCAGCAGGGCCAGCAGCTCGTCGAGCGTGCCGGAGGGTCGGCCGGCCGCGGCGGCGATGGCGTGGACGTGCATCACGCCCGCCGCCATGAGCAAGAGGACGGCCTGCTCGAAGTAGGGCTGCGGCGGGGCGCTGTCGGCCGGCTTGGAGTTGTGCAGCCAGGCCCGCGCCCAGTCCTCGGCCTTCGCCGGTGTGCGCACCAGGGCGAGCGGCGCCCACGTCACACTGTTGGCCGGGTTCTGCATGTCCAGCCGGTAGACATCGTGCGTCCGGCTCATCGCCGCGGCCGTCTGGTTCCACCCGTCGCCCTTGTTGTCGGTGGCGACGTAATCCACGGCCGGGTCGGGTTCGAGCAATTGCGTCTTGAAGAAAGCATTGCTCTTGCCCAGGCCGGTCGGCGCGTCGATGGCCACGCCTTCCAGGAGCAGCGCCGACCGCACGCCAATCGTGATCCGTCCGAGCCCGCGCCGCACCGTCCCCAGCACCATATCGCCAGGCTTGGCCCGCCGCCGCTTCAGCTCGTCCCACGTTTGCCAGCGCGCCCCGCCGTAGGTGTTGGCCCGCGTCGGGTCGAGGGCGCGCTTCCGCCGGCCAATGAGGATGAACACGGCGAACAGCGCCAGGAGGGCGAGGACGCCGCCCAGTTCGAGCGGGATCGCCGCGCGCACGGGTGCCCCGGCCCGGCTGTGCAGGTTCGCGTAACGCCAGGCCGCGCCGTGGCGCATCCAGAAGGCCCAGGTGCTCGTGTGGATCGTGGGGGCGAGCCCGTGGAGGCCGTGGTGCGCCCACGCCTGCGTCGCGCGCAGGGCAGCCACCCCCGTCGCCGCCGGCCAGGCTACCGCGTCGTAGGCCGTCTGATACCACAGCGTCACCGCCGCGACGGCATGGTGGTAGAAAGCTGTGACGTGGGCGGTGATCCAGCGCGCGCCCGCGAGCGGCCCGAGCCAGAGGGCCAGCGCGGCGAGCAGGCCGGCGAGGAGGCCGGACCACCCGCGCAGCACCCAGAACACGCGGGCGCACAGACGACGAACGATGCGGAGCAGGGCAACGACCCCCGATCGGGCGTGGGAGGGCAGGCGGCGGGCGAGATGGCCGGCGCGCGCCCAGAGGCGGGCGGTTAGGGACGGTGGGCTAGCGGGCGTGCGCGGTGTGCTCATGGTCGGTGTCTCCTGGCTCTTAGAGGTCGAGGGCCGGCGTCAGGTCGCGGTCGAGCGCGGCGACGGGGGCGGGATCGAGGGCCAGTTCTAGGCCTGCGAGGTCCGCGCCGTTGTACGCGATCGCGGCCTGGCGGGCCGTCGCCTCGTCGGGGTAGACGTTTCCCGTGCGGTCGTCGGGGCCGTCGCCGACGCGCACCGGTTCCCAGCCGTTGGTGTCGCGCTCGATGGGGCCGGCGTCGTAGCGCCCGCGCGCGAAACCGTCCCCCGTCCCCTCGACTTCGAGCCAGGTGTCGCCCCTGGCAACGAGCGCGTCGATCCGCGCGTCATAGAGCGCGGGGTCGGTCGCGCGCGCCGCGTCGGCCGCCCACGCCGTATCGTAAAAGTCGGCCGGGGTGATGATCTCGATGGCCCCTTGCGCGGGGTGCGCCTCCTCATAGGCGGCGATGAGCACCGGATCGGTGATCTCGTAGAGCTGACCGTCGCCCACGGCGGGGCCGGTCTGCTCCCAGGCGTAGACCGCCGTCCCCTCCTCGGCGGGGGTCAGCCGATCGGGGTCGAGCGCGGCCGGCGCCTGGTCCACCCACACCTCGTAGGGCGGGTCAATGCCCCGCGCCAGCAGCGCGGTGATGTCGGCGATCTCGGCCGGGTCGGTGATCGCCTGCCAGCGATAGTCGTCCGGGCCGAAGCCGTCCGGTTCGCGCGTGTAATACGTCGCCACTGGCTCCCCGGCCTCCGTCGCCGTCGGCTCGAACACTAGCCGGTCGGGGCCGCCGTCGGCGAGCGTCCCGTCGAACGGGGTGAGGAGCCTGTCGTCGCGGCTATAGTCTGTCATCGTGCCTTACCTCCTATCGCGCGTCCACGCGGCGTCTGTGTCGCCGGGGGGCGCGTGGCCGTCCGGCAGGTGTCGAGTAGTTCGGCTGCGGTCATCCCCTCCCGCGCACCCCAGGCGAGCAGGCGTTGCAAGGGCTCCCACGTCAGCGGCGACACGAGGGCCTGCGGCGACGGCTGCGCCCTGCCGTCCCGCTGCGGCGCGGTCACGCGGCGGGACGCCTCCCGCACGCGGAGCACGACGCCCTGGCCGTCGACGGTATAGGCGATCCCGTTCACGGCTGGCCCGCCGGTCATGGCTTGCCGCGCCGCGCTCATGGCTCGCTCTCCACGCCAAGCGCGTCCCCGGCCGTTCGCTCATCGCCCCCGCCGTGGATGATCCCCGCGAACACGTCGAGCGCCCACACCCCTTCGGCGTGCGCGTAGGCCGCGCGCGCGGCTGGCTCCCCGCGCAATGCCGCGTGCAGCGCCCACCGCGCCGCGTCGGAGGTCGTGCCCCGGCCGATCGGACCATGGGCCGTGCTCTGTGCGTCCTGTCCATCCATCGTCGGCATCCCCCCCATCCTCGTGTCTAGCCATACAGGGTGTTGTCGTCGGACAGGCCCAGCTCACCACAACGCGTGATGATGTAGGGCTCCGTGCCGTCCTCGGGATAGAGCCAGCGATTGCGGTACTCCCGGACGATGCGCCGGCAGGTATCCGCGTGCTGACGGTTCCAGTCGTCCACCTCCCGATCGTCGCGGGGCGCGTCGGGCTGGCGGGCGTCCAGCAGGTCGGCGATGGTGGTGTGGTCGCCCCAGGTGGCGTTGAGGGCGATGAGCCGGCCGCAGTCGTCGCAGGGGACGGCCGACACATCGACGCGCCGCGCCGCCGCGAGGGCGTCCGTGAGCCGCGCGATCGCGTCGTCGCGGGCACCTAGCTCATGGGCGAGGCGGGCCGTCTCCTCCGCCAACTCGACGATGCGCTCACCCCGCTCATCGAGGGCGGCGTAGGCGTGCCGGAGCGCATCCGGCACATCCGCCCACGTCGCGCGCACCCAGCCGGTCCGCGCGCGCACCTCGGCGAGCGCCGCATCCCGCGCGTGCGCCTCACGCGAACGGGCGGGCAGGCCCCAGCGGGGCCGTGTCATCACTCGTCCCATCGCGTCGTCCCTCCGTGTGTCCAGCGGTCGGCGGCGGATAGATCGGTCGCGCAGGCCCCGCTTTCGTCCCTGGCGCGCGCGGCGGCCTGGTGCGCTTCGAGGGCGGCGATGTACCGCGCGGTCCGGGCGGCGCGCGCCTTCTCCTCCTGGAGCGCGCGGTACCAGTCCCAGGCGACGGCGGACACCTCGGCCGTGCGGGGCGAGCCGGGCAGCAGGCGCTCGAACAGGTCGAACCGGCGGGCCAGCGCCCGGTCGCGGTTCTCCACGACCATCAGGACGCCGGTGATGGCCCCCAGGGCGATCCCGAGGGCGAGGCCCACCGTCAGGGCGACGAGGTGGGCCGTGGTCAGGTGGACAGGTAACGCCAGGTCCATCACGCGGCCCCTTCCCCATTCAACGCGCGAATCTCGGCCGCACGCAGGTCCCCGCGCTCCCGCAAGAGGGCGTAGTGCGGCGTCCGCAACTCCACGCCCAACACCTTCCCGTTGTTGGGCCAGCGGGTCCGCTCGGCCGCGCCGGCGAGGAGCACATGGACGTGCGGCTCGTCGGTGTTGCGATGAACGGCGGCCACCCACACGAGGCGCTGGCCCAGCGTGTGGCCCAGGTCCATCAGGAGGAGCCGCGTCCAGGTGCGCAGGTCGATCAGGCGCGTCACGCCCGCGCGCCGCCCCGGCGAGAGGACGAGCCGGTGGAAGACGACTTTGGGGCCGATCGCGGCCGTCAGGAGGGCGCGCGCGGCCGCCTGGTCGGCCACGTCGCCGGGGGCGTCGAACAGCGTCCGCGCCTCCCGCGCCTCGCCCGGCCGGAAGCGCCCCTTGAGGTGCTGTACCTGCTCCTCGATCTTCCGCGCGGCCCACGGCCCGGCCGGCACGTAGCGCCCCTCCACGAACGTCCGCGTCGGCGTCGTCTGTGTCGTCGGCGTCGTCATCACGCCACCTGGTCCTCGGCCACGCGCCGGTGCAGCCGCGCCCGCTCGCCCGCCGCGCGCGCCGCCGTGGCGCGCTCCTCGGCCACCGCTTCGAGCTGTTCGGCGACCGCGGCGCCGTAGTCGTTGTAGATGTGGGCGAACCCTTCCAGGCGGGCCACCGTCGCCTCGTGGTGGATCGCCGCCAACTCCGCGCGCAACGGCCCCACGACCACGGAGCGCAGCAGGTCCTCGACCGTGCGGGCGACGGCCTCCTCGATGGCCGGCGCCGCCAGTGCGCCGGCGTTGTGCGCCGCGGCGGCGCCCGCGCCGCGCTGGATCAGGTCATCCGCCGCCGCCGAGACCGAAAGGCCCGCGCGCTTGGCGTGCTCCGCGACCGCCTGCACCGTCTCATCGGCCAGGTAGTACCCCGTCCGCTTCTTCTCGTTCTTCTCGTCCGCCATGGGTCCGCTCCTCTCTCTCTTCTCCGTGTGTCCCTGGCGGCGCGCTACGCCGCCGTGTCGCGGCGCAGCAGCCCCGCGCCCGTGGTGACGACCGTGGCCACCGCGCCCGTCGCCCAGCCCGCGCCGCCCGCGCCCAGCAGGAGCAGCAGGCCGCCCGTCGCCGCGCCCCACGTCACGCCGAACGACACCGCGCCGCGCCAGGGGACCGCGCCGTGGGGCTGGTGGGGGGGCAACGCGGCGAGGGCTAGGCGGGCCTCCTCCCCGCGCGCCGTGATGCGAAAATACGGGCGGGGCACGGCGGGGTTGACGGCGGGATCGGGCCGCGCCCCGGCCTCGACCACCAGCCCGTCCGCCACCAGTCCGTCGAGGGTGCGGTAGACCGCGCCGCTCCCGACGCGCCCCGTGCCGGCGGGGTCCGCGCGCAGCATCGCGATAAGGCCGTACGCGTGGCGCTCCGCGCCGTCGGCGAGGGCGCACAGCGCGGCGTACTGGCGCTGCTGGGCGGCGGTGCGCCGGGGCAGGGGCAGCAGCCCCGGCGTGCGGACAGCCTCCTCCCCCAGCGGGGTGATGCGGTAGTAGTCGCGCGGCTCGTCGTCCAGCGCCGGATCGGGGCGCATGTCGGTCTGGACGATCAGGCCAGTCGTCAGCAGGGAGCGAATCGTGCGGTAGAGCCCGGTCGGGCCGAGGGGGGCCGCGCCGGGGACAGCCCGCACGGCCTGCATGAGGGCGTGCCCGTGGCGTTCCTGGCCGTCCGCGAGCGCGCGCAGCACGTCGCGTTGCCGGTAGGCGGGGCCGGGATCGGGCGGGGTGAGGGGGGCGAGCGGCGTCCCCGGATGGGCGAGCAGCGCCTGGCCCCGCGCGGTGATGCGGTAGTAGCGCCGGCGCTCGTCCTCCCGCGCGGGGTCGGGCCGCCGGTCGGTCTGCACGATCAGGCCGTCGTCCAGCAGGCGCCCGATGGCACGGTAGAGCGTGCCGGGCGCCAGGATGACCTTCCCGTTGGTGTGCTCCTCGACGGCCTCTAAGATGGTGTAGCCGTGGCGCTCCTCCCCGTCGGCGAGCGCCCGCAAGATGTCGTGGCAGCGATCCGTCATGGACATGTCTCTCTCCTTCCCTTTCTTGCGTGTGGAAGTCCGGCCGGGGTCCTCTGTCCTGGCCGGTACTCCTCTCTCGTCAGCGTTGCGGCGTTTGTATGGGCTGCTCGAACACGTAGAGTAGCCGCCCGGAGGTCCCGAGCGACATTTTGGCGATGACAGGTGGGCCAATCAGGCGCCACCCCTGCTGACCCAATTCGTTCAGGCGCGCTGGTTGGCAATTGAACTCCTGTAGGTACGCCCACTTCTGCGGAGCTTCTACGACCATCGAGATACGCGGGCGTTGTGCGTCGGACTGGTTAGCGTTGGCGGTCATTGGTCTTCCCCTTCTCTTTCTTCGACGCAGCGGGTTCTAAGCGCCGGGCGAGGGCGCGGAAGAGCCGGCCCTGCCACGTCAATCCTTTGCGCGCGCTCTCCCGCTTGGCGTAGGACAGCAAGAGCTGCCCCACCAAGCGCCCTTGTGGCGCGAGCGCGCCCGAGAGGGCCAGCATCACGACGGCCCCAAGCAGTAAGAGGGCGGCGCGGGCGAGGCCCAGGAGGGGGTGCCCGACGGCATGGACCGCCAGGACCGTCCCCGCGAGCACGAGGAGCGCGGCGATCCGCAGCACGAGGCCCAGCGCCGGCGACATCTCGACCCGGCGCATCTCCTCTGTCGAGCGGCGCACCGTCTTGGGCACGGCCAGGACGTACACGCCGCGCCCCGTCGCGCGCGCCGCCCGCTTGATCCCACTCGTTACCTTCATTCGATCAACCCCCACTCGGCGGTGATCGGCGGCGCGATCGACGCGATCTCGGACACGCTGGCGTTGGGCATCTCCGTCACCGTGGGCATAGAGGGTAAACCGCCACCTGCGGCAGTCGCTTCACCACCCGCCGCGACGGCCCCGCCGGCGGCCCCGCCTGTGGCGGCCGCCAACCCGGCACGCGCGGCGGTGCCGAGGAAGGGCACGTTGCCGATGCCCAGGGCGCGCGAGGCCCCGCCACCGAGCAACGCGTCGCCCAGGCGCGGGGCGCCGTAGAGCACCAGCGCGCCGGCCAGGGCCAGGGCCAGCGATTGCAGCCCGTCGCTCCCGAACGCGGCCACCATCGCGCGCACGGCCACGAGCGCGACGGCGTAGGACACGCCCCACAGCGTCAGGCTGAACCACAGCCGCGCCCACGCCGCCGCCACGGAGCGCGTCAGGGGCGTGACCATGCAGATCGAGGCCACGGGGGCGGCCAGGTAGACCGCCGCGCCGTACAGGGTGCCGATGGTGCGCGTGATGGCGATGAGCACGAGCAGCACGAAGAAGAGGACGATGAAGCCGACGACGACCACCAGGAAGATGGGATCGCCAGTGAGGGCCGAGAGCAGGGCGGCGTTGACGAGGTGGCCCGCGAGCGCGCCGATGGCGGCCCCGCCCTGATTGTTCGGGTCGGCCAGGATCATCGTCGAGGCGGCGTTGACCGCCACGATATAGAGGTGCATCAGCCAGGGGAGCGCCGTGGTGACGGCCAGGCCCAGCCCGCCCTCGACCATCTGCGTGGCCGCCTCCCCGCCCGGCCCCAGGCCCAACCGCCGCGCGTACCAGGTGAGCGCGCCAGCCAGGAACAGCACCCCGAACAGGTCGCGCGCGAGATCCTGCATCGTGTGGAAGGCGGGTTGCAGCTTGTCGATCCGCGTGTAGTCCTGTTGCGTGGTCAAATCCTTGGCGACGAGCGCGCCGATCGCGTCGGCCCCGGCGGTGGCCCCGTGGCCGAGCCAGGAGCCGAGCTGCGCGAAGGGATCGTAGCAGACGGTCCAATTGATCCAGGGGACGGTGAAGTTCAGGATGCCGCCGCAGGCGGGCGGGGGCGGGTCCACCGTGAACGACGCCGACGCGGAGAGCGTGGGGCCGGTCCCCGCCGCGTACAGGCGATGCGTGCCGACGCCGGGCGTGGGGTCGGTCCCCAGGATGAGGTCGGCGCTGGTGTCCCCGTTGTCGTCGGCGACGCCCCCGTGCGCGAAGATGTGCGCGCCGCCGGCACGATCCCACGAGAAATTGACGGTCTGGTTAGGCGCGAAGCCGGACACGTCCACCCTGACCACCGTGCCGGGCGCGGCCACGGCATGCGTCGGCGTCAGCGTGACCTTGGGATGATACGTTTGCGCGATGGTGAAGAAGACGCTGGCCGAGGTGCGGTTGGGGCCGACGGCGCGCACCTCGTGCGGCCCCAACGCGGCGGCGCCCGTGGCGGGGACCCGCGTGTCGATGTGTACGTAGCTGTCCGCGCTCGTGCCGCGCGCCAGGTAGGCCCCATCCCAGTACAGCGTGATCGTCCCATCGGGGAAGTCGGCGCCGACGACGACGAGGGGGGTGTCGGGCATGCCCTGGCTCGCCGAGAGCGCGAGCGTCGGATGGTGCGTCGCGGTCGGGGCCGGCGCCGGCGTGTACGTCGGGTACGGCGTCGGCGTCGCCACGGGTGTCTGCGTGGGCGTGGGGGCCGACGCGGCGCGGGCGCTCCCCCCGCCCATAGTCCCGAGGGCGAGCAGCACGAGCGCGGCGAGTAGCGCGATCAAGCGGCGCAGGGGGCCTCCTTTTCTCTCGATTAGCGCGCCGCGGTCCATGCCGCACCTCCCGTCCCGGCGAGCGCGATGTCCCGGTCGGCGTCGCCGTCGGGGGCAGGGGCGGGGGCCACGCGCGCGGCGTCGACCTCCTCGGGGGTGGCGCCCTCGGCGAGCAGGCACACCGCCTGGTACACCTCCTCGCCGGTCGGGTGCTCCGGGTCGGCGGCGACGGTGCCGACCATCCGCGCGCGGTACTCCTTGTCGTCGGGATCGCTGGCGAACAGCCACGCCTCCTCCGGCGACGAGGGGACGTTGACCACCCCGCGCGCCGGGCGGCTGGCCGTCTTGGTGGTGCGGATCATGAACATCTGCGCGTACTCCAGGCGCTTCTTATCGGCGGCCTCCTTGCCGGCCAGCGTGCCGATCCGCGCGGCCTCGCCGTCGGTCAGGCGCAGCTTGCCCGCGATCCACTGCCGCGGATCGACGCCGCTCTCGTCGTTGGTGTCGTGCATGTTGAAGATGAAGTGCAAACTGGTCTGGTCGAAATAGCCGGCGGCGGCGGCGTTGCTGGTCAGGTCGGAGAGCTTCTGGCTGACGAACATGGGGACCATGCCGGAGTGCCGCCCGGTGCGCCCGATGCCCGCGACCCACTCCTGGCCGGCCTGGTGGCGCAGGATGCTCCACCCCTCGTCGATCGCCAGCAGGTGCTGCACGGTGCCGCGCCCGGAGCGCCGGCCCCACGCCTGCGCCAGCGCGTCGCGGCGGTCGGCGATGTCGGTCATGGCGAACATGACGAAGGCGTAGACCGGCGTGGTGGTCCCCAGGTCCCGGGGGTCGATGTGGAAGGCGAGCAGCCGGGTGTCGAAGTCGAACGACGTGGGCCGGTCCACCAGGGGGGCGTAACGGCCGCCGCGCGCGTAGGGCGCCAACTCGGCGGCCACGTCCTTGTACAGGCGGCGGTCCTCGTGGTCCTGCTCGGGCTGGCGGGCCTGCGTCTCCAACCAGGCCAGCAGGTCGCGTTCCAGCGGCGGGTCGGCCGCCGTGCGGCGCGTGCCGTCGGGGTTCCGCCCCGCGTCGGTCTCGTCGCGATGGCCGGCGTAGACGGCGGCCACGCCCGCGTCGATGAGCCCGCGCACGCGCCCGGTGATGGCCTTGCCGCTCTCGGCCAGCAGCACCTCGTGGGCCTTGCCGACGAAGTAGAGGCGCGCGGCGCGCTCCTCCTCGGTGGCGCGGGGGCCGTCCCAGATGTTGATGGCGGCGGTGCGCGGCCCGCCCAGGCGCACGGTCTTGCCGCCGGCGATGGCGCACAGGGTCTCGTAGCCGCCCACCGTGTCGACGGCGGTGGCCCAGCCGTCGCGCAGCAGGAAGGGCAGCATGAACTTCTGCACGAAGAATGACTTGCCCTGGCCGCTCCCGCCGAACACGTCGATGAGGCGGTTCTTGAAAGCGCGGTCGGCGATGTTGAGGTAGACGAGCGCGCCGTCGCCCTCGGCCCGCCCGATCAGCACGCCGCCGGCGGTGCCGGGCGAGCGCACGATGGCGGCCCAGGCGTTGCCCACCGTCTCGGCGTACATCTTGTAGGTCGTGTAGCGCGGCGCGTCGTTGCGGCCCAGCGGGCGCGTCGCGCGGAGCAACGGCTGCTGCGCGCCCCTGGCGCGCGCGCCCCGCGCGTCCAACGCGCCCGCGCCCGTGCCGGTCAAGAGGCCCCACAGCGCATCGGCGCGCACGGCGAGGCTATCCTTGTCGGGGGCGAACACGGTCACGTAGATGCCCGCCCGGACCACGGCGAGGCCGCCCGCGCGCATCTGCCGCGCCTGGACGCGCGCCTCGGCCCGCGCGTCGCCGATGTCGCCGTCGGCCTCGCGGCCCCGCGCGCCCGCGCCCACCATCAGGTCGCCCAGGGAGCGCCCGCGCTTCTTGGCGGTCGTGCGCTCCTTGTCCTGGTCGAGGCCCGCGATGGTAAAGGACACGCGGAGGGGCGCGGGGAAGGCGAGCAGCGGGGCGGGCCAGCCGGGCTGCGTGGGGTGCGCGGGGACGCGCACGTAGAAGGTGCAGGCCCAGGAGCGCGCGCCCTGACCCGGCAGGTACGCCCCGTCGATGGTCTCGCGCGCGGCGGGATCGGCGAAGGGGTCGGGGAACTCCGCGATCAGGGCGCGCACGGCGGCGCCGTCGAGGCGGCGGGCGACGACACCCAGGCGGTGCAGGGTGCGCTCGATCTCGCCCACGACGCGGGCCAGGGTGGTCCCCTGCGGCGCGCGGGCCGGGCCGGCGATCGCCAGCAGGAAGCGATGCGTGGGCACGTACTCGCCGCTCAGGTAGTCCTCCCACCAGGCGCGCAGGCGCCCGGCCAGGTCCCGGAGCGCGGCCGTGGGCGGGTCCACGTCGGCGAAGGCGCGGGCCACGGCGGTCTCGGCGGCGGTCGGCGTGGAGAGGACGGTGAACTGGATGGTGTAGGGGACCGGGGGCGTGAAGGCGCCGGCCGCGCCGTCGGTGAACGCGTCGAGCAGGTCGCCGGGTAGGCTGTACAATTGGATGCCGTCGATCTCGAGCCAGATGCACGCATCCTTGCCCTTCTCGGTGCGCGTCCCGTCGTCCGCGATCGTCACCCGCTCGGGGCGTGCGGGACGCGCCGGTGTCTCTGTCCGCGCGCCCACGCGGGGCGCGCGGACCCCTCGGAACAACGCCCAGCGGGCACACCGGTCCGCGTGTGCGTGTGCGTGTGCCGCCCTACCCATGCGCCACCTCCCCCGGTGTCTCCACGACGGCCCAGCGGGCGGCGCGGCGGCCGGCGCGGGTGCGACCGTCCAGGTCCACCTTGCGGACCACGCCGGCCTCCACCAACTCGCGCCGACGGGGGCGCGCGGCCGACGGGTTCATGCCGGCGCCCTCGGCGATCTCCTCATCCGTCACACAGGGATGGGCGGCGAGCCAGGCCAGGAGCCGCACGCGCTGGGTCTGCGCGACGGGCGTCGTCATGAGCACCGGCGCGACGTAGGGCGCGGGGACGGCGCGGATCGTCGTAGCCCTGGGCGCGTGCTCCGCGCCGGCGGTGGCTGTCGCCTCGGCGACGAGGACCGGGCCGTAGACACGGACCGTGCGCGGGCGGCGGGCGAGCGTGGCGGCGCGATAGGCCAGGCGGCGCGGGAGGGCCAGGGTGGTGCGCCACAGGTAGCCGCTGAGTTGGCGCGCGTAGGGCTCGACGGTCCCACTGCCGGCGAAGGTCACAACCAGGAGGGCCAGCAGCGCGGGGACGCCCACGATGAGCAGCAGGTGGAGCTGGCCGAGCCCCGACTGGCCGTAGGGGAGGCGGCTCGTCGCGTTGATGAGTCCATAGGTGAGCAACACGATCCCGGCGACGTAGATAGCCTGCCGGATCGTAAAGACGCCGGCGACGATCTTCACCGGGTCGTTGATGTAGAGGGCCGTCTGGCTATTACGCGCCATGGGTCCCCCTCTCGCTCTCGCCGGACGGCCCCTGCCCTTGCAGGGCCTTGCTCAGGGCAGCGCCGTAGAGGACGAAGAGCGCGCCGGCGCACATCAGGCTGAGGTCGCGGCTGACGACGGTGAGCGCCAGGTAGCCGATGCCGCCGCCGAGCACGTACGGGTAGGTCACGCGGAGGACCGTGCCGATGAGGGCGCGGGCGTCGCGTGGCGCGAGAGGCGGCGGTGCGACGAGCGCCGGTGGTGGCGTGGGTCGGTCATCGTGGGCCATGATGGTGCTCCAAGCGGTAGGCGAGACAGGGGCGGGACGCTCCCGGATACGGGGAACGTCCCGCCGTGCGATGGACAGGTCACTACTTGATATTGGCCTGCAAGTACGCGGCGGCGCCGGTGGCCCCGAACATGAACACGCTGGCGAGCGAGGCCGTGATCCAGGCGCCGGTGGCCCGAGGGTTGTGGAGAGCCTGCATGGCGCCGGCGATGATGAACGCGATGGCCGCGAACGGCACCTTGATGGTGTTGGCGACATCAAGGAGGGCCTGGGCCAGCCCGGCGAAGGGGTCGGTGCCGAGCGCGAGGACCGGCTGGAAGGCGGCGATGACCGCGGGGTGCGTCAGGGTGAAATGCGCCGCTGTGGCGACGGCGAGTGTCTCATGCAACATGATGATCTGTCCTCTGGTACGGAGCTTGCCCCGGTCAAGGACCGGGCCTGATGTTCGTGTCGAATGTTGGCCTGAGCGCGCGGCTAGCTATTGGATGTGGCGGCCGCGCGCTCGTTTGTGTGGGCTGTCGTCTGGGCTGTGGTGATCTCCCCTGTGTCAGGCTGTCCCGCCTCCATCATGAGGCGGCGGTCGAACTGGTCTTCGTTGAAGAGCAGCAGGCGCTCGCCCGTGCGACGATACTCGGCCTCGACCTGCCAGGCCCACATGGCGGACCAGGCGCGGCGTACTTCCAAGACGCGGTAGCCCGCCGTGCTGGTGACGCGTCGTGCCAGGGCGTGCGCGCTCTCCTCATCCATGCGTTTAACACCTACCTTCCTGTCCCGCACTTGCGGATCTATGGACGTGCGTGTTAGCTTAGGAAAAACGACGTGAATATGCGCCGTCACCAGCACGCCCAGCATCTTCTATTATCCTTGAAACCGATTCAAACATAATAGAAGATGCTGTGTTTACTGTACCGGGCGGAATCACAAGATGTCAAGGGGTCATCGACATGGCAAACAAGGCGAAGGACAGCACGCCCCGCGATCCATCCGATAATTTCGCCCAGAAGCTCAATCGTCTTTTTGCGGCACGTCTCTCACCCGATGGGGACGAGTACGCCTTGACTGAGATAAGGGATGCGACGGGTGGGCGGCTAACGATCGCGTACCTGAGCCTCCTGCGTAAAGGGGGTATTCAACATCCAAGCCTCGACAAGGTAGAGCTTCTCGCCGATTTCTTCGGCGTGTCCGTCACGTACTTCACGGACAAGGAAGGGGCCGTATACGTCGATGACGAGATGAGTGAGGCCCTACGCAAAGCCCTGGCGGAGCCGAGGGTGCGGGAATTGGCGCTACGCGCGAGCGAGCTTGGCCCCGCCGAGCACGATCTCTATATACGATTGCTGGACTATTCTAAAGAGGTCGCAGCTCGTATCGCCGACGAGAAAAAAACGCGAACCGTGGATGCGGACAACCAACAATGAGAATAACGACGCACCAACCCAACGCGAACAAGGACGAACACAATGGCCTTTATGCCCACGAGTGATGCACTGGGGACCCTATTGGTGGAGGCGGGGGAAGCGGCTATTGCGTTATGGATAGAGCTAGGTTCGCCGGTCAACAGGGAACAGTTTAACGACGCGCTCAACGCCCACCCTGAATACAAGATTTATCTCGAAACCCACTTGCACCCCATGGATAAGACATCGATCTATGGGTCGTGTTATACAGCAAATAACGAAACCTGGGTCACATGCCTTCGCGCGGGCGCTACACGTTGGCAGCAAGACTTTGCCTTCTACCATGAGGTTGGGCACGTTGTACGAGGTGACACCCAGGAGGCTGGCTGCTTAGAGCTTGTCACACGGGATGATCTGCTAACGACGCCGCATGAAGTATTTGCCGATGCGTTTGCCCATACCACGATGCGACTGATCATGTACGGCGATTCCGCTATTGCGATGGCCCCAGGGAGGTCGTCCGTCGATACGGAGAGGGCGGGGGAGATTGAGCTACTGGAAGACTTCTATCGGAGGCTCAGGGGGTAGCGGTGAACTTCTTCTTCGCCGTTGGGCTGGTGACGGTTCTTGTCGGGGTGTGGGTCCTTTATCGCGTCCGTACGAGGGCGGGCCTCCTGTTTGGACTCAGCGCCCAGGCCGCTTGCCCCGCTTTTACGTTCTGGTCGCGCCCTAACTGCGTCCTGTTCGACAGCCTTACTCGTATGCCGGGACTCGGTCTGCTTTGTGGCTACATCGGCGGCAATTTGGTCATCGTCCTACAAGTCGCGTGGGCCTTAACAGTGCTAAAGCGACGATCGCAGCAGTATCAGGGGCGCTATCAAGCGGGTATGACGCTGTGTGGTGTCTTGGTGGTGTTGGCCGTGATCACATGGTCTGTGGCACAGCGAGAGGTCGGCCACGATGCGGCGCGATTGTTCTATCATGGGTACCGCGGGTGGCCGACGGGGGTGCTGCTCTGGAACATGATCACTGGCCTCTCGACCGTCTACGCAAGTGTCTTTAGTCTGCATTTGGTGCGACGTCTCTGGCGTTACACCCATGAGATTAAGTGGGCGGTTATCGCTTGCGCGAACTGCGTGACAATCATGTATGGATGCTCGATTGCGCTGCAAGCGGTGTTGGACCGTGCGGGCATCGGAGTCTCCGTACGACCAGTCGAATGGAGTATGGTGGCCGCTACCTTCAGCGCCATCGTCGTCGCCGCAGCCTGCTGGATGATTTTTGTTACCCCCCGGTGGCGACAGCCGTTTCGTTTACTGTCACTCCTTGTGCGGGTTAAGCGTCTCTATCCTGTCCGTCGCGATCTCGTGACACTCCTCTCGCTATTAAGCGATAGGTTGGTGGCGCTACGCTCTCATACCGATGACACGCTCGTGCGTGATGTCACCGACCGCTGCGTCGCCGAGGGCGTGCCTCACCACTGGCGCCGCATCGCGATTGAGGCGGCCCGCTGGATCACCGTGCGCCGCGCACTCATCGCGCGGCAACCATGGTCACAGGTCGACGACGTAAAAGCGCGCGCGACGGACGAGGCTATCGTTGCCAACGCCGTCCGCCATGTGAAAGGGGGGACGTATCTATACGCCGATCTCTGCTACGTGGTCATCCTTGCCCTCGGCCTGGAGCTTGTGCCGACCTGGTTGGAAGCGCTACCCGAACCTTTGGCATGGCATCGCGCCGTCGCGCTCCTCATCTCCGACGTCCTGACGGCACGTCGCGGGATGGCACCCTCAAACCGGGAGCTTGGGGGCGGCGTGGCGCGGCCTGCCTGGGGCGAGGGCGTGCGGCGGGGGCGGTATGGATGGGCCAGCTTGGCCTGGCGAGACGAGGGACGGCGGACGTGGCGGGCCATAGGGAGATACTTGTCGCCGCGCGCCATAGAGACGGCGATAGCGCGCGTGTACGACGATCTTGTGACGTTGAGCATGTTATGCACTGACTGGATGGCCTACATAGAGGATTGCGCCGATGCAACCGTCGTTCAGGCGGTTGCGAAACTATGCGAAACAGCAGATCTCCCCATCGATCAACGGCTCGTCGCGTTGGAGGCGGCCCGCTGGATGACATTCTTCCTCCCTGCCGCTACAGATCGGGCGAACCCTGCCGCAAGCCCTATCGACGCTGGAGCGCAAGCTCCCGCGCTCACCCCCATAGGATCTCTCGACTTGGCGCACGAGCCTATCCACTACGCCAATGTGTGCCGCGTGCTGGTGTTGCTCCTGTCCCCGTCCCGTTTGCCACTAGGCGTCATGCCGCGGCGTAAGCTGACGGGATGGCAGCACAACGTGGCCGCATTGATTACCGTGGCGATAGCGCCCGAAACGTCTATTCCTTGTTGAGGGCGGGGTGCCGGCACATTCTTGGCTCCGTGCATCACTCCATGCGCCCACGTCATGGGATCGACCAGTAAATATTCCCTCTCCTTTTCCTGGGACGCGGCACGACGTCCATTCCGTTGAGCATGGGCTGCCCCGTCGCAATAATATGCTCCACGATGTCCGCGCTGCGTCGCGCGCCGCCGCTACGAAGGATCGCCTCCCGCAACCGCATCGCCTGTGCACGGTGAGAGTCATGCTCGAGAACCGTGCGCATAGCTGTGCGTAAGCGAGCGGTGTTTAGGTGCGATAACGATAGAACCGTCCCCGCTCCTGTCCACGTCACGCGCGCTCCGACACCGGGCTGATCGTTCGTGATGGGAATGGCCACCATAGGGACGCCATGGCTGAGGGACTCCAATACAGTGTTAAGCCCGGCGTGCGTAATCGTTAGTCGCGCACGGGAGAGTAGGTTTAGTTGGGGAGCATATGCTACAACCAGGGGTGATCCGGGCAGGTCCCCGACATCTTCAACACGCGCCCCTCCACCGAGCGACAGTACAAGTTGTGCATCCAGTCCGATGCACGCGGCCGCGATAGAGCGGAAAATGTCGCGCCTCCGATTCTGCAAAGTCCCCATCGACGCGTAAATGAGGGGCTGGCCGGTCAGGCGGTCGTACGGAAACGGGATGTCCTGCGCCTCATCAGCGGTCCGTAAAGGACCCGTGTAATGGAAGCAATCGGGCAAGGCCCGCCGGGGGAAATCGAACTCACACGGCAACTGGGAAAGCTGCGCCAACGGGGAGAAGAGATCGTCGTCACTGCGCACCGGTGGTAAGCCCCAGCGACGGCGATATCCGGCCACGAGACCGAACATGGGGCGCAGGAGCGGTGCGGCCAAGGCGTAGCCCAACCTGTTGCGCAGGAGCGCACGATCCGTCGTTCGATAAGCCCAGGGCGTGTAGAAGGGCGGCACCCCCACTTCCCGGTTAACGGGGAGGGCATTGCAGACGGTCGCGAAAGGGAGGTCGAGGTGTTGAGCGATGGTTGTCCCGGCTGGCTCGACCTGATCAACCAGGAGGGCTTGCACGCCCGCCTCACGTAAGGCCGTCGGCGCACTTTGGAGGAGCATCGTCGTCATTTTGACCGCACCTTCAAGGGTGAACCGCGCTGCTGGGAGGCCGGTAAGTTGCCCGAGTCGGGCCAGTGCCGCAGCCTGCGATCCTAGCGGATCGCTGACCTGCCCGACGGGGCAGAAATCCAGTTCTTGAGCGCGCACCAGTGGTTCGCTGTCGAGAATGTTAAAGGCCGTGACGCGATGTCCACGCCGTTGTAATTCCCGCCCGAGCGCCCCCATCGGGTTTAAGTGGCCCGAACCAGGGGGGCACAATATACCGATATGAGCCATTCTCGCTCCTCCTTCAGAGTGTCACGTACCCCTTTTTATGGTACCGCGTGGTCTACGTCTTTGCTGTCTGTGCCACCCTGGGCATCTCCACAGATCATGAACGTAAATAGGGCGTCGGCCGCGTCCTCGGCCTCGCGCTCTTGGTCGGCCGTGTAGATGCCGGCGGCGAGCGGCGCGTGCTTGGCGATGAGGTGGGCCAGGCCATGGAGGGTAGCATGCTCTCGCTCAACGAGGGCGGCATATGTGGGGACGGGGATGACGTAGCGCTTGCCTGCCTCGTCCTTAGTCGCGCAGCCGGAGAGCGGCAGGGTGCCGGGGGCCAGGCCGCGCCGGCCGCGCAAATGGTCGAGTGCCGCGCGGAACGCGTCCACGGTAAAGGGCGGGGCGAGCCCCAGTTCCTCACGGACGGCGCGGAGGATCGTGGCGCGGTCGGCATGCTGGGGCTCGGTGCCGTGCAGGGCGTGGACCCCTGGACGCGCACTAGAGTCGATGTAGAGGTCTTCGGGACGGGGGGGATATCGGCGCGCCGTGCCGCGTAGGCGGGGGGTTCCTCGATCAGATGGACGACGTGGCCGTGCAACGCCTGCTGCGGGTGGCTCTCGGGCGTCATAGCCCCGTACTGGCCGCCGGGGAGCAATGCAGCCACGACCGCCAGCATCTCGTCGGGCGTCGGCGTGAAATCTGGGTAGCTCGCGGAGAGGTGGTAATGTTCGCCACGTTCGGGCTCCTCGTCCACGGTGACGAGGATGCGCAGCGCGCCGTCGGGGCCGCGCTTGGTCATGTACACGGATGCGTGCTTCCCGGATGCGGCGTACTGGCGGCTCTCCCCTTGTTGGTAGTACAGGCGCCGCCCGTCGGCGAGCGTCACGTCGCGCGTGGGCAAGGTGCGCGTGGGCATTGTCTCTCTCCTTTAGCCATATGGGGGCGTCTGTCTCCCGTCCTCCCATGATAGCGCGTCTACGATGCCGGTGGCCGCAGGGCTTCGCGGCAACGAGCGCGGAAGCCGCAGGCGGCGCAGCGCCCCGGCTGTCGATGGCTGCGATGCTGCTCCGCCCCGGCCCGTTGCGCGTCGCGCATCTCCCACACGAGGGCACGCACCCGCTGTTCCTCCGCAGCGGTGTAGGGGACCATGACATCGCGCGCGGGGTAGCGGATGATTCCGTGGGTCGGGCGCACATGATAGTGCTCGTCGACGAGCAGGCAGTAGGCGAGCACTTGCAGGACATGGCCGGGGTACGGGGCGGCGGGCGTCCGCCCCGTCTTGAGCTCGACCGGGATGATCGCGTGACCCTCGTCGATGAGGATGTCCGGCTTCCCGCGCAGGGGGAGGGACCGGGCCGACAGGAGGGCGCCGGGCGCCTCGCGCGTATCCTGATAGATCGCGCGGTGATAGGGGACGCCCGTGGAAGGTAGGGGCGGTAGCCGCCGGTGGCGTCGGCGCCGGGCGAGGGCCGCGCGCGCTACGACGACGAGGGCCACGGCCAGGAGGACGAGGAGGATGCTCACCACGGGAACACCAGGACGGCGGCGACGAGGGCGACGAGGGCGACGGCGACGAGGAGCGCCGTGGCGCAGCCGCGTCCGCGTGGCGCGCGGGCGGTCTGCCGCGCGACCGTGACCTGGCGCTGGATACGCTCGTGCTCCGCGCTGCCGCGGCGCAGGGCCGGCGTCGAGAGCGAGGGGAGATCCTGGGCGGCATACCACCACTGCCGGTGGCAATACACGTACGACTCGATATCACTGGCTGACACTGTAGGTGTGTCCCTCTCCCTCTCCCTCTCCGTGTCCATGGTCCTTATCTCCCGCGCGCTCACGTCCCCCTCGTCTCACGCATTGTACCGTCCCTGGCCCGGCGACAGCCTGCACGCCGCAGGGCGGTCCTCACGCTCCCGTCACGCTGTGCGCTCCCTTGCGGCCCCTGCGCGACGCGCGGGCCGTGCGCACGTTGCCGGCGATGGTCCCCTCCCAGGACCCGGTAAGCGGGGCGATGACGACGGGCGGACGCGCCACCATCCGCGCTCGCCCTGAGCGCGGACCCCTGGCCCGTACCGTGTGCCCCGTCGCTGCGCGCGGGGCCGACCCTGCCTGTGGGCGCTCGTGGGAGGGGGTAGCGCTATGATAGCGCTAGCGTGACGATGGCGCTAGCGCTACGGGTCGGCGCTACCCCAGGATAAAGAGTAGCGCCATGGTAGCGCCAATCCCCCGTTTTCACGCTCAAAACGTGGTGCTATCGTAGCGCCATGCCTTTAGCACTAGAGCTAGGAGTAGCGCTACGTTTTGAGGGCCAGTAGCACCAAAATAGCGCTACAGTAGCGCTACGATCTGAGGCCCCTGGATGGGGTCGTCGCACCACGCCGGGCGGCACTGTGGCGCTCCCAGGAGGGCTAGCGGTGGCCGTCCAGGTGGGGCCGCATGACGCGCAGGACGGCGACGATGAGCAGGACGGCGTTGGGCTACGACGCCGCCTCCGCCCTCTCTTCCGCACGCTGGCATGCTCGCGTCCCCTCGCGGGGCAAGGCGGTGTGAGAGTTCCCCCGTTCCCGTATGAAAGACGATAGTGCCCCGTAGCTGCCTGCTCTACGCCGGGTGGATCAGGAACAGCATGCGCGCGGTTTGGCGGCCGACGCATCCCCCACCGTCCCTTTTTGGGCCAGGTGTCTCAGCCACTTTCACCTGTTGCTAGTAACGACGCCTCACACACAGGTTCCTCGCGTCAGCATAGGGCACAGGACTGGTCGGTCCACCGCTGTGTGGTTAGCAGAAGCCGAACTTTTGTCCGCAGGCTTCAGACCTCGACGGGTGCCGCCCCTCGACGCCTGCTGCGTCGTCCTCATCTCGTTGTCCAGAGATGACTCCTCAGTGGAGCAATCTTTCATACTGTTAAAGGGCGCACGCCAAACTCTAGCTTAGACGCCGGATGCGGTCGCCTCGCCAATCTGGGACCACCCGCCGCCGACCTCTCGCGTCGTCTGGGTTGGCCCTCCGCCGAGTGTTACTGTTGACCGGGGGCGATCACCGTGCGAAATCCAGACTGAGCGAAAACTAGAGAATAGCAGTTTTGTATGAATTACTGGATGCCTTCGGTGGCCGTGGAACTGGGGCCGTTTGCCGCCACGGTAATCGTCATAACTGTGTGCATGACCTCCGCGCGCGCCGTTATGAAGGCGCTTCTAAGGACATCGAACACATCGTCGCCGCGGCCGTAGAGATGGGTGCAGAGGGGCCGTTCCACGACCCTGACGTTTGCTCCCCGCGCACGCTCGATCACGCTATCGATCGCGGCGCGGTTGGTGTCCCGGTACGTGTCCGCGCCCAGCGGATACAGGGCGAACTGCGCGTTGACGCGTTCGGGCAGCCAACTCTCCATGCCTCCGCCGGGTTCGTCGCCGGCGTGGGACGCGTACGCGTCCCGCGTCGGCTCAACCGGCATCTCAGTCGAGAACGTCGCCCGGAGCACGAGAGGGGCTCCACTCCGCGCCACACGACCGAATGACGCGCGCACGGCCTCGAACAGGGTAGACTCATCGCCTGCCAGGTACGTCGATAGGTCGTCGGTCTCCACCCCAATGTCGAAGCGGGCGAGCCCATCGATCGCGTCGAGGATCAGCGGGACGAAATCCTCGCGTAGCGGATAGAGTGAGAAGCGTACACTACTCATGGGTCGATTACTCCTTCGGCAATAGGGATGTAGTCAGGGCCGTAGACGCATTGATGTGTGTCGGCACTAGGTGGCCGCGCGTCATCCAGTCGGCGTACGCTTGCCATTGGGCGGTCGACATGGTCCCATAGCGCCCGCGCGCGTCGCGCTCCACCGGGCTGAGCAGGCGTATGCTGCGCTCGATCAGGCTCTCACTGTTGGAGAGTACCTGTGGCGCCTTGAGCAGGATGCGCGCGGCTTCGGCGGGGTGCGCGGCGGCGTAGGCGTAGCCCGCGAACGTGGCGCGCTGGAAGGCGCGCAACGTCGCCGCCTCTCCGCGCGCCTGACGCGTCCCCGTCGCAAAGACGAGCTCATCATAGGTGGGCACGCCGTACTGATCCACGCGCATCACGTTGACGGGGTACCCTTGCTGCCGGGCTTGCAGCGCCTCCCAGGTCCAGCCGACGCCCTCGACCGCATCGACGCGGCCACTCAGGAGTTGCTGCAACAGGCCGTAGCCCACGTTGATCGTCTTGACCCTGGACGGGTTGCCGCCATCGTCCCGCACCATGGCGTCGATGGTGGTATAGTCGCTGGGCAGGGCGGAGATGCCCACGGTCTTGCCTTGTAGCTGGCGCGGCCGCGTGATGCTGGAGTGCTTGAGCGTCATGATGCAGTTGAGCGGACGCTGCACGATCGCTGCGGTCGCCACCACGGGAATGTTCCTTGTCTGTGCGAGCAGCACCTCCGGCTCGTAGCTGATGGCGATGTCGCCCGTGCCCTGCGCCACCAGCTTGAGCGCATCGGCCGCCCCGGCCGGTACTTGCGGCCGGACATCGAGGCCCGCGCGCGCATAGTAGCCTTTGGCAAGAGCGACGTAGATGCCGGCGTGGTCGGAGTTGGGCTGCCAGTCGAGCCACAACGTCACGGGGCGTAGCGCCTTGACCCCTCGCGCGCCGCTTGTCGCGGCGTGAGCCGGCAGCGTCAGTGCTAGTGTGAGCACAAGGGCTATGATCCCTGTTATGATACTTTTCATCGAAAACCCCTCTCTATCAGTGACAACTCATCCCTTGTTAAACGAACACAAGCCCTATCTCTCGCCCCCCTCCTTTTAGAGCCCGGCGACGATGCGCAGCGGCGTACTCTTACCACAACCGCTCGCCCCAACCAGGCTGACGAACTCGCCGGGGGCGACGGTAAGGTTGACCCCGGCGAGCGCGCGTACCGCTCCAGCACCCCGCCCGAAACTTTTGCTTACACCCGCGACGGTGATGCAGGGCAGGGTATCGCCGCCTGATGGGGTGGACGCGGTAGAACCTACCGTCCGCAGGAGGGCCGCAGCGGTGGCGGTCCTACTGCCCGTCGTGATCGTGGACATATATCAGTACCATCATCCCTACGCCTCCAGCGGAGGCGTGTTACGCCGCTTGGCACGATTTGGAGGACTAACGGGTGATGGATGGTGCTGAGAGGAGTAGGAAAGCGGGCGCTTGCCGGCGTGGGATACCTGGCGGCGCGAAAAAGCGCCGCCAGGTATCCTAGCGGCGCCAACCACATGCAGATCATCTTCCCTAACGCGGGCATTACCCCGATCAGGTGCGACGGTCGGCGGCGTCCACTGGCCACCCTCTCAGCCCGGCTACCCGAGCTCCCGTAGGCGTGTTGTCTATATGTACCGTACCAGGAGTGGGGCACGGCGTCAAACACGCAGGTCGACCATTTCCTCGGCGATCTTGCCCCACTGCTTGCGGGCGACGAAGACGGTGTAGCGCGTGCCGGCGGCCGGCTCCGGCAGCCCCTTGGGCAGGTCCGGTACTTTCTCGCTGACGAGGGCGACGGCGACGGCCTGGCCGAGCAAGGCGTGCACGCGATCGGGACCGAGGCGGTCTACCGCGCGGGTGATGATGCGGATAGGCGAGGGCATCGTTTCGCCGAGCACGGCGGCGATGCTGCGGGCCAAAGCCCACACGTCGGGTGGCACGGAGACATACGCCGGGGACGGCTGCGCCCGCGCCTCCGCGTCCTCATGTGACGCGGCACCAGCCGGTCCCACGTCAGCGTCAGCCTCCCCCCACCACGCCGACCGCCGTTGGTCTGTCCCGGTCCATGCCTGTCGCCGCCATTATTATGTCGTGTTCCACAGCGTGCTCCCTTCACGGGTCGATATGCCAGCTACCCTCACTATAGACGAGCCGGCGTTCCTCTCGGCGCGTGTCCAGGCGCGCGAGTTGGGCCGGGAGTTCGGCGAGCGCGTGCGTTATGTCGAATAGGTCGTGGCCCCTGATGGAGACGAACACGCCATCAGCCTTGAGTTGGAGCGTGGCCGGCGCCGGGCGCTCCCCCACCCCAAGCGCGGCGGCGAGGGCGGGGGCGACGCCGGCCGGGGCCGTCATGGGGACGACGAGCCGGGCCAGGGGCAGGGACGGGCCGGACGCGGCCAGCAGGAGCACGCCCCAGGGGTGCTGCTCCTCCCCGCGCACAGGGAGGAACGTGTGCCGCTCGACCGTGACGCCGACGGCGTGTAGCGCCTCGATGAGCGGGCCAACGTCGTCAGCCGTGACGTGATCCGTGGTCAGGGTGACGTGCGCCAATAGGGCGTCGTCCGCGTGCAGGTGGGCCATGTCCCTATCTACCCGTCCAGGGCTTCCAGGTCGGCCCATAACGCGGCGCGCACCTGTTCGCGGTGGGCACGCCCGTTGCCAGCCTGGATGAGCGCGACCGTCTGGAGCGTCCCGCCCAGGACCCACTCGTCGGCCAGCCCGTCGCCGTCGGCCGCCGCCGGCGCTGTTAGATTATTTAACACCGACCCCGCTTCGTCGGGCGGTGCGGTGCGATGTGCGGCCGGTGCTGGGACGTCGGGAGCAATCGTGGGCGGCGGCATTGTTAGATTATTTAACACCGACGCTGGAGAGGGTGGCGGGCTCGACGGGGTGCCGGGAGCAATCGTGGCTGCGGGCGGGGCAGCGCGGCGGGGCGGCGCAGCGGGGGGCTCCGCTGTTAGATTATTTAACACCCCGGCCGCGGCTTGGCCCATGGTGGTGCGCGCGGCGCGGGCCTCCTCGACGGTAATGTGCTCGCCGGCCCAGGCGCGCTTGAGGAAATCGCCGCGCGCGGGCTCGGCCACGCGGTCCACCGAGAGGGCGACGGTGGGCGAGAGCACGCCACCGCGTACGGCTGCGGTGATGTCGGGGTTGTCGAGCAGGCGCAGGCGCTGGGTGACGTAGACGTGGCTCTTGTCGATGAAGCCGGCCATGTCGCGCAGAGAGAGGGTGCGCCGCGCCATGAGGCGCTTGATGGCCTCGGCCTCATCGACCGGGCTGAGGTCCTCACGCTGGATGTTCTCGGTCAGCGCGATCTCCTCCATCGCGTCGTCGTCCAGGTCCTCCACGACGCATGGCACCGTGGCGAGCCCAGCGAGCTGCGCGGCCCGCCAGCGGCGCTCGCCGGCGGCGATCTGGTACAGCGCAGGGTCGTCCGGGTGTGGTCGCCCGAGTAGCGGTTGGAGGACGCGTCGACGACGGCTAATCGAGTTGGCCAGTTCGCGGAGCTTGTCGGGGTCGAACTCCGTGCGCGGCTGGAAGGGGTTGGGGGTGAGCCGCGCGACCTCGATCTCGCGTGCGTTCTCCATCTCCGTCGCCCCGGCCTGTTGGGGGGCGGCGAAGATGTCGTCCAGGGCGTAGTTGTGCGCGACCGCCGCGGCGGGGCGCTTGTCGTCGCGTCGTGTGCTGCTCATGCCGCACCCCCCCACGAGTCCAGGAGCGTCGAGGCCGCATCGCGGTAGGCATCGGCGACGTCACTCTTGGGCGCATAGGCGAGGACCGAGCGGTGTGCGGCGGCGGCCTTGTTGACGACGGTGCGCTCCTTAATGGAGCCGATGACCACGATATTGCGCGGGTCGATGGTGGCGTGGATCTCGCCGATTTGCTCCCGCTGATCCGTGAGCGATTCGTCGACCCGCGTCAGCAGCACGCCGCTCACAGCCAGGCGGGGGGTGGTGAGGCGGGCGCGGCGGGCCTCGGCGAGCGTGGAGAGGAACAGACGCATCCCTTCGACCGCAGGATACTCGGGCGACACGGGGATGAGGACGTGGGTGGCGGCGACGAGGGCATTGACCACCATTAGCCCCTGTCCGGGCGGGCAGTCGAGCAGGATCGTGTCGTAGAGGTCGTGCGCGCCCGCGTGCCCGTCGGCGTCCGTCGGCGCCTCAGTGAGTGTGGCGAGGTGATCGGCGATGACGCGTTCGCGGCCCATGACGCCGGCGAGGGTTAGCTCAACCCCGCGCAGGCGGCGATCGGTCGGGAGGATGTCGAGGCCTGGCGCGATGGTGTAGATCAGCGGGGCGACGGGTTGCAACTCCCCCTCGGCAAGGTAGCGTTGGATGGCGGGGGCTAGGCCGCCCGTCGCGGTCATATGATCGGCGGGCGTCCCAGCACCCGTGGTGAGGCTCGCTTGTGGGTCCAGGTCCACGATCAGGACACGCCTGCCCCGTTCGGCGAGCGCCGTCCCGATGGCTAGGGTGCTTGTGGTCTTCCCAGTGCCGCCCTTATGGTTGGCGACAGCTATAACTCGGCTCATCTATGTCACTCCACCCATAGCTTTGCCGCTGCGGCAAAGCTATGCTTCCAACTTTGATCAGTCATCGTATTTTTCTCCTCACTGGAGCAGCGGGGTCCTTAATCCTCACGAACCGAATCCACCACGTCCACCCACCCAATTGCTGAACACGTCAGCACACCGAAGAACGCATCGGGTCGCTCGCCCCAGGCGCGCACCTCGCCGATCATGGCGTCGAGCGTCGCTTGATCGGCCCAGCCTTGGCCGATTGCTGTCTCCACGAACTGTGGCTCCCCAAACCAGCGCGCCACCGTCGTCGCCCAGCCCCGTGTCTCAGGGGCCGTCCCCGCCCACGTCTGATAGGTCGGCGACGTCGACGCGGCACTGCGGGCGAACCCGGCCTCCTGCAAGAACCGGCGCTGCTGGCGCGCGTAGAAGGGGCTGCTATGATGCGCACGCACGCGCAAGAGGAGAGCTTGGGTCTCCGCAAGCAGAGGCGTCACTGGCTCCCACAGCACCGTCCCCCAGTCGAGGTCACTGATGCCGGCTATGCCCGTGGGCCTGAGCACGCGACGGAACTCGCGCAGAGCAGCGGCTGGGTCCCGGAGATGAGCGAGGACGGCATGGGCGAAGACCGCATCGAACGTGGCCGCGGGGAAAGGCAGCGCGTCGGCGCTCGCCTCCTCGAACCGGACATTGCTGGCGTCATGTTCCTCTGCTTGCGCGCGCGCCACAGCGAGTTGACGCGGCTCGACGTCGACGCCGATGACCTCGCCCGGTGCCACGATGCGCGCCAGCCCACAGGTAATCGAGCCGGGACCGCATCCACAGTCGAGGACATGCATCCCCGCGCGCAGGTACGGCAGGACGAAGTGCGCCGCCTGCGCCGCCGTGCGTCGCCCCATCCGGCGCTGCTCCGGTGGCGCGTAGCCAAGCGTGTAGGCGTCACGGGGGCTCGTCATAGACGCATTGACGCTTGCAGCTGGGCTGGCTCCGGCGTTTGGATTCATTGATCACCTCGCGGTAAGCCTATGCTTCCACTTTGCACGCGCGGCAAAGCTATGGTTCCAGTCGTTCGGTAAGACCGCCGATCTCCGTGCCTGCGGAGGTGGCAAAACTATGCTTCCAAGCGGCAAGGCTATGGGTTAAGTGACAATCTCCGGTTGCCCCCTCCATTTCTATTATGTCAATAATCAGCATAGGCGCGCGTTTCTCTGTCCCATCGGCACTGATCCTCGTACAACCCGCACAGCTCCTCCCGGTAGTCGGTGCAGGTCTCGACGCCGGCGGGGGCGTCGGCGCACCCGCGCGGCTACAACGTCGCGGCGTCTCGTCGGCGAGCACCCACTCGGCCGGGATAGGCGCCAGGTCGGACGTGCGGACCTCGCGGGTGCGGCGCGGGCAGCGTGCGCGCGGGATGCGCCACGGCATCAGTCCATGTCCTCCTCAGCCTCAGCGTCGGCGTCCAGAAGCAGCGCGTCGATCTCGTCGCCGTCCATCTCAGGGTCCAGCGCCTCGAGGCGATCCAGCGCCGTCAGTTCGTCGTCGTCGCGCAGATCGTCCGGCAGGTCGAGGGTCGCCAGCTCATCGTCGGTCGGTTCACGGAATGGCGCGTGGTCGGCGGTCATCGCATCACCTGGCATTGGGGGACGTGCACGGGTCCCCAGAAACACGGCTGGCTATGAATTGCCACCTCATGTGCACCCACAGTGAGCGTGCTGACGAGGATCGCCACGGCGATTAACAGGGGCAGGGAGGTGAGGCGGAGGCGCGTCATAGGCTGTTCTCCTTACCCTGGCTCTGGCCCGCGTCTTGGCGTCGCTGACGGCGTTCCTGACGCCACTGGATGGGGCGCAGGTCCAGGCGCACCAGCTCGCCGTGATCGGGGTCCCAGCGGCGCTCGAGGCGCGCCAGGCCGAGCCGTTGCAGGTGCTCCATGTTCGCCTGGGCGCGTGTGGCCGGGATGCCGGTCTCCTTGGCCATCTGCGCGGCGACGGCGGCGAACTCCTCCTGCGTCCACCACGGAGCGTCGGGCGGGTCGTAGCGGTCGGGCTCCTCGTCCAGGTGGACGATCTGGCCGCGCAGCATGCTCGTGGCGGGGGTGACGATGCGGACATGGCTACCGGGGCCGCACACGGCGATGCGGACCAGGGCGATATCGTCGTCGCTGGGCGGGTGGCCGGGGCGGGTGATGCTGATGTGGAAGCCCTCGCCGGCGGGGATAGCGGGGTCGATGCTCACGACGACGCCCATGCCGTCCGCGGTGCGGAACGAGACACCACGGAAGCCGCCGAGGTCGAGCGCCCCCTCGTAGACAAGGCGGCGGTCGTCGATGAGTTTAAGGTCGTGGCTCGGGAGGGTGCGCGCGTGCCTGTGGCCGCCCGCGGTGGCGTCGTTCATTGGGCTATCTCCTCTTTGCCATAGAGCGTGCGGTAGAAGCGCGTGGCCAGGCCCATCTCCAGCGGCTGATGGTCGGCGTCGCTGGGGACGCGGCGGCGGTAGAGCGCGGCCACGTCGATCTCGCGGAGGGTGGAGCCGGCCCGCTCGTCGCCAGCGTCTTCATCGTCGCCGGCGGCGCGGTCGGCGGCCGTCGGCGCGACGGGGATGGGCAGGGCGAGGTAGCCGCGATCGTCCAGGTCGTCGTAGACCTGGCCGCGCGGCACGGGCTGGATGGCCCACGCGCCGGTCTCGTAGACGACGAGGTAGGCATCCTGGCCGCGCCGATTGTACCAGACGGCCCAGCCCAGCACGTCCTCGATGGCCGTGTCGCGGATCGCCTCGAAGGTCCGGCTCAGGCGCTGATCGTCCATCAAGCGGCCACGGTGCGACGTGGGGCGCGGCCAGAGCCGGGTCAGACGCAGGCGCTGGGCGTCCATCTCCTGAGCGATGGCATCGATCTGCTGCTCGCACTCATCGCAGAGCGCGATCCCCTCCCGCGCGGGGAGCGGCTGGCGGTCGTCGCGCGCGCTGTGGGGGTCGATCAGGCGCAGTTCGCCGAGCGCCTGCACCGAGAGGTCGGCGGGGTCCATCGCGCGCTCACAGCGCGGGCAGCGCATCGTCGGGGTACGGCATGGGTCCGCGGTCACGGCGTGCTGCATGGAGGCGTACAGATCGGTCCGTGCGGCGTCGTTATCACTCATGGGTTTCCTCCGTGCCTGTGGGAGCCTCAGATGCCTCATCGGCCGCAGCGGCTTTCGCGGTCTCCGCCTTCTGTTTCAGGCGTCGCTTCTTGCGCGAGGGCTGCCCGACCTGGCCCAGGTGGTGCGCGCGGTAGGCGTCGAGCGCGGCCTGCGAGATGAGGCGGAGGCGCGGGCTCACCAATTCGGATTCTATGAGGTCGCGTTTGATCGCGGTCTGGACGGCAATCTGCGTGATGCCCAACATCGCGGCGGCCTGGGCCGTCGTGTAGCGGGCGATGGTATAGAGGGGATCGTCGTGTTTCTTGCCGGGTAGCGAGGTGCTGTCACCAGCACCCCGCCCCCTCAGAACCGGACGTGCGCCTTTCAACGCATCCGGCTCAAGCTCGCCA
>JAABUQ010003105.1_pt1 | contig 31183 bp, 31 predicted proteins | sample 5560001 | NCBI WGS metagenome assembly JAABUQ01 (sample SAMN10711888, study PRJNA513371) | rock metagenome | isolation source: Antarctica rocks | place: Antarctica: Victoria Land, Finger Mt nord | collected 2015-12-18 | reverse complement strand
GTCCCGCCTGTCCCGCCTGTCCCGCCTGTCCCGCCTGTCCCGCCTGTCCCGCCTGTCCCGCCTGTCCCGCCTGTCCCGCCTGTCCCGCCTGTCCCGCCTGTCCCGCCTGTCCCGCCTGTCCCGCCTGCTCACGCGAGGAATCCTTGAGCACGGGCAGACGCGCCAGGGCAGTCAGCGTCCCGGCCCGCGCCCCCTCCACTAAGAGCCTGCTGCCCACAGCGCCTTGCCACAGGCTGACGCTAGCCCCCGCCCGCGCATGCAACGCGCTGAGCGCCTCGGCCAACGATTGGAGCAATGATCGGATAAAAGAGTCCACTATTTGTACCGTCCACTCCCTCCACGCGGCAGCTGCTTATGTCAGCATGTTCCTATCATGACGCATCGCGGGTAGGGAAGAAATAGCCTTCTTTTGCTAGCCCGATTGCCGCTCGATCAGTGGTCGTCTCGCTGAGGATAGAAGGTCTTATCCAACCCCTTCGATGCGATACAGCCGTTGTGCGGCGCACCGGTACTCCCTCTCGGTACTCCCTCGTCGCCCTTTTAAGGTCCGTGCCCTGCTGTGTACATTGCAGATTTTCATCCGTGGGGGCGTCCCGCAGGGACATGACAATCTGCCATGACCCTTCAGGGGCAAGCCATCGGCGCCATCACACTCTGGTGGCGCACCCCAGCAGAAGCAGGACGCGCCAAAATACCCCCTTGACTCTGACGCTACGTCAGGGTCTATGCTCTCTATGGGAGATCGGAGATGGATCATGTCTACAGAGTTGGAGAGTTCGCGGAGCTGACGGGCGTCTCGGTCCGGACGCTCCACCACTACGATCGGCTCGGGCTGTTGCGGCCGTCGTCGCGCTCGGAGGCGGGGTACCGCTACTACGCGGCGGCCGACCTGCTGCGCCTGCAGCAGATCTTGACGCTCCGCTATCTCGGGTTCTCGCTGGCGTCCATCGGCGAGATCCTGGACCGTCCCACCTTTGACCTGGAGGCGTCGATGCGCATCCAGGGCGAGGTGATCCACGATCGTATCTCCTCGTTTCAACGCGTCGGCCGGGCGCTGAGCGAACTGCTCGACCACCACCAGGCGACGGGCGCCTGGGACTGGGAACTTGTGACCAGGGCGTCGTCGGCCGCGCGCGATGGGCTTGCACAGAAGGAGGATGGGATGAGCGAGTACTATTCCCAGGAGGAACTGACGCGGCGCATGCAAGAGGTCAGCAAGGACATCCCGGCCGAAGAGATGGGGGCCGTCGAGCAGGCCTGGCCGCCGCTGCTGGCCGAGATCCGGGCCAACCGTGACCTCGACCCGGCCAGCGAGCAGGCCCGCGCACTGGCCGATCGCTGGGCGGCGCTGACGGAGCGCACCATGCGTGGGTTCCAGGGCGACCCCAAGATCGGCGCGACGATCGCCGACAACTACCGGCACAACAGGTACGCCGCTATCGAGGGCGCGCCAACTCCCGAGGACTTCGCGTTCATCCAAAGGGTACACGAGGCGCGCGGGACGTAGGAGAGGCCGATGTCTTCCAGGAACAGCATGGTCGTGAAGGGAGCGATAGCGCTATGAGCGGTGACGCGGACGATACGCGGGCGCGAACGTATCGCGAGGACGTGGTCTACACGAGTAGCGAGGATGACCTCCTGCTCGAGGGGGCACTTATGCGCCCGGTCGGTGTCCCCGCCCAACCGGTCAGTGTTGTCTGGATCCACGGGAACGCGAGCCGCTTCTACGACTATCCCTACATGGTGATCGGCCGGGCGCTGGCGATGGCCGGGTATCCCTGTGTCAGCGGCAACACGCGCGGCCACGACATCAGCGCCTTCATGTGGCGCGCGTCGGAGGGCAAGCCCAGCTCCTGGAGCTCGCCCGAGAGCATGCCGATCGGGGCCGGGAGCGCCTGGGAGCAGCTTGACGAGGCTCCCCGCGACCTCGCGGCGTGGGTGGACCTGGCCGCCGGCTTGGGGACGGGCGGCGTCGTGTTGGCGGGGCACAGTTCGGGGGCGCAGAGGGTCGTGCTCTATCAGGCCGAGCGCCAGGACCCGCGCGTCGTCGGTCTCGCGCTCGCGTCTCCTGACCTGCGCGGCTTTATGCCGCCGGGAGAGTTGGAGGCGGCGCGGCGCCTGGTGGCCGGGGGACGGGGCACGGAGGTGCTGCCGGCGCAGCCCTATGCGCCGTGGTACCGCCAGAGCGCCCAGAGCGTCGTGAGCAAGGCCGCCATCCTCGCGCGCCTGCTGGTGTCAGAGACCGGGGAGCCAACCATCGCGGCGATCAGCACCCCGCTATTGGCGTTCTTTGGGACACGCGAACAGGGAGGCGAGGGCGCGTTGGAGACGATCCGACGGCAGGCCCACGCCGCCCGCGTCGACACACAGCTGATCGAGGACGCCGATCACGCCTACACGACACATGAAGCCGACGTGGCAGGCGTCATTGCACGATGGGCAGCTACCCTATCATAGGGCTACGAGAGGTTAACGTGCGGGTTGACACTATGGATATCATCGTTCACGATACCCTCTCGCTCCTCCGGCCGCTCTTTACTCTGCGTGGCCGCCCCAGGGAGCTCCTGGCGCGGGCACAGGAACCCGTGTTTGGTCCGCAAGGAATCCGCGAGTGGGTGGGCGTCCCGATGGCGGAGAAAGAGCGCGGCGGGTACGCCGTGATGCAGGCCGCGCGCCAGGACGGCTACGACGTCATGATGGCGCAGCAGATGTGGGGCCTCTTCGACCCCGGGCGCAAGCTGGAGGCGTCGGAGTGGGCGTTCGATCGCCTGGCGTCCGCCGACGCGTTGGCCATGGCGCGGTCGTGGCTCCATGCGTGCGCCGATGCCCTCCCGGCGCCGGCGGGCCTCTCGCGCGTCGCGTGCGTGCTGCTGCCCGCCGACCCCGCCAACTGGAACCTGATGGCGATGAACCACGGCCTGAGCGCCTTCGGAGGCGTCCCCGGCTACCTGCTCGCGGAGGTCTGGCCGAGCCGCGGGAACATGGCGCGCTTGAGGCCGGCGCTCGCGCGGGTCTTCGCGCACAACGTGCGCCGGGCATGGGCGCCTCCGGCCGGGGAGGCCACGCTGGGCGATATCCTGGTGCTGGAGAGCCTGGCCGCGGCATTCGTCGCCGCCGTCTGCCCCGACGCGCGGGTCGAGCCCTGGCTCGTCCCCTTCCACCAGGCCGACGATTGGCCGGACGCCCTTGCGGCGGTGGCGCGCCTCTACGGCGTCGCGGCCTTTGACGCGATCGGCTTCAACGTGTACGGCGCGCGCTACGCGTCCGGCCTGCCCTGGCCACCGCAGGCGCGGCCGCTCGCCGCCGACGAGTTGGCGTATGCGCGCGAGGTCATCGGCGCGGCGCTGGAGACGACGATCCCCAGTCGGATCGCGGCCTACCTCTACGGCGACGAGTTGGTGGGAGCGCACGGCCACCCGACTGTAGGACTCCCGCCCTACGCGGGCTTCGAGGTCGGATATCACCTGGCGCGGGACTATCTACGGCGCACCAGCCGGAGCGTGGCGCAAGCGATGGCGACGCCCTCAGCGGCCATACTCGCCGAGGCCCAGGTCATCATGTGAGTCGCCCAATGGTCGTTGCCCATGCTCCACTTCCTGCCATCCGAACAAGCACTCCCTCGACGACTTCGTAGCGCCAACCGTCGTCAGGTAGGCCGAGCAGGTCGGCCACGGTCCTGGGCTTCATGCCCGGGACAATATCAGCCCAGGGAGCTACCGTGTCCGGTGAAAACGCGCGTGCTTCGGCCATGTCTATCTCCCCCGTGAGTGGCCCTCCTCACATCATCTATATCTATCATTATCCAGCATTCGGACGGATTGCGGATGGGCGCCGATGTGTGCCTGTATGTCACGCTCATAATAAGCGCGCCACGCCCTACGATTGTGTTGTTTGCCATGCGACGTAGGTCCGCGGCCTCTGCTATGCCACGACCTCGCCGGGTGCGCGCCACTTTTTCGCGCGGGCCGCGTCGTTTCCCCTGGGACCGCCGCGGTCCCCGCGGCCCTCGGGCGACGGCGCCGCCGCGCCTGACAGGGGCGCGAGCGGGGCCGGATCGCTGGAGGACGGCCAGGCGACCGGCAACCCGCCTGCGCGCGACGGCATGCCGCGGGGACCGCGGCGATCCCAGTAGAGCCGTCTCCCATCCCGCAACGCGAAAAAGCGGCGCGCATCCTACCACGCCGAACGCATTGACAGAGATCGATGGATTATGCTACCGTAAATGCATGGATACGAGCACCCTGAAGCGACCGCTGCCGGTCCGGCACAAAAACGAGCCCTGCTGCGCTCCGGTGGCGGCGCCGAGCCTCACGCTGACGCAGACGGACACGTTGGCTGACCGGCTCAAGGCGCTGGGTGATCCCACGCGGCTGCGCATGCTCGACCTGCTGGCGCAGCAAGCCGAGCCGCTGTGCGTGTGCGATCTCACTCCTCAGTTCAGCCAGAACCAGCCCACCATCAGCCATCACCTCAAGCTCTTGCGGGAGGCCGGACTGATCGACAGCGAGAAGCAGGGCATTTGGGCCTACTACCGCGCCACCGAGGAGGGAAGGAGGAATCTGGCGGCCGTGAAGACACTGACCTAGCGCCCCTTTTTTTGCGCGTATACATCGACGTTTGTCGATAAAAAGTGACCGATCGACAGGAGAGAAACGATGAACCAGGACACGACGACGGGGACCATTGCGCCGAAGACGATCACGGAGCAGGTACGCGACCGCTACGCCCGCGCGGCTCGTAGCGTGCAGGCCGGAGGCGGGAGCGCGTGTTGCTCAGGTGACTGCTGCTCCGCTGACGGGGCCGATGACCCGGTGACGAGCAACCTGTACGACGCAACGCAGACCGAGGGGCTGCCCGAGGACGCCGTGCTGGCCTCGCTCGGTTGCGGCAACCCGACGGCGCTGATCGACCTGCGTGAGGGGCAGACCGTGCTCGACCTGGGCTCGGGCGGCGGGATCGACGTGCTGCTGAGCGCCAGGCGGGTGGGGCCGACTGGCTTCGTCTATGGTCTGGACATGACCGACGAGATGCTGGCCCTGGCGCTGGACAACAAGGCCAGGGCCGGCGCGGCCAATGTCGCCTTTCTCAAGGGGCGCATCGAGCAGATCCCGCTGCCAGCGAACTCCGTGGACGTCGTGATCAGCAACTGCGTCATCAACCTCGCCGCCGACAAGGGTCTGGTGCTGCGCGACGCCTACCGCGTGCTCAGGTCGGGCGGCCGCTTCGCCGTCAGCGACGTGGTAGCCGACGGGCCGGTCCCCACGGGGTTGCGCGGCAACATGGAGGCCTGGGTGGGCTGCCTGGCCGGCGCGCTGGAGATCGACACCTACAAAGCCCTGCTGGCCGAAGCCGGCTTCGAGGACATTGGCGTGCAGATCACGCGCCGCTACACGGTGGCCGAGGTGGGGTTGGACACGAACACACTCCCCGCGGATTGGCGGGACGGCGACGGCAAACTGGCCAGCGCCTTTGTTCGCGCGACCAAGCCCCTCTCTGCACCGACGCCGACGATGACGGAGGCGAACGGATGACTCCAACGGTCAGCGCAGGGATGACCGGCTGTGCGCTCATACGCCCACGTCTCCTGACTCGAGGCCCAACTCGCTCTGGATAAAGGCTTTCACGCCCGGCTGGCCGGTCAGGTGCAACCATAGGGGACCGCCGTCCGGCTCCAGCTCGAGCACGAAGCGGAAGAAGGGGCAGCAGCGCCGTTCCAGCATCATAAACTCGGCCACCGCCGGACACAGGTCAACAGGATAGCGGAACGCATAGCCGTCGGGCAACTCCCGCATCTGCTGTGTCGCCTCATGCATCCGGGCGGCCAGGTCCTGGCGACGCGCCTGCTCATCCGCGTCTAGCGCGCCGATCGCACAGGCAATAGAAGATGTCTCGGTCGTGTCCATATGTCCTCCCGATGGTCTTTAGAGCGCGAGATTCAGGCTCAATCCCAGCATCGCCGTCAACAGGACCACGCTCGCGGCGTACAGCATGGCCGTCCGGCGGCCCATCACCCGCGAGACCGGGCCCAGCGTCGAGATGTTGGTCCCGACCCCCGCGACGAGCAAAACCATGGCGCTGCCGGCGCCGAGGCCCTTGCCCAGCAATGACTGCACCCAGGGTAGCGTGCCCAGGCTATCGGCCGAGAAAAGTCCCGCGACCACGAGAGCCGCCAGGAGCCCCAGTAAGCTGGTCCCGCCCAGGTAGTGCGTGAAGGTCTCTTCGGGCACGAAGGTCTCGATGGCCGCCCCGAGCACGACGCCGAATAGCATCCACGGCCCCAACTCGCGTAGCGAGGCGAGCGCGAAGCTCACGCCCCCGCGCAGCTTGCCCCAGGGGTCCGTGAGGTCGAACAGCCGGGGCACGCCAGTCGCGCCTATCGTGCTGTCGCAGGTGTCTCCGCAGGCGCAGCCCGACGTAGCGGCGGCGATGGGGAGGGCGACGGGTTGGCGCGGGCCAAGCAGGTCGATCAGCAGCCCGGCGACGAAAGCGACCAGGACTGCTGACCCGGCGACGGTCAGCGCCCCGCGCGGTCCCAGGAAGATGACGAGGGTGGTCAGGCCGTACCAGTTGAACCAGGGGGTGGCGATCAAGAAGGCGCAGGCCGGTCCTCGCCGGCTGCCAGCGCGGTAGAGGGCCATGGCCGTGGGGATCGCGGAGCAGCAACACAGAGGCGTAACGACGCCGATGGTCGCTCCGAGCAGGTTGGCGAGCAGGAGGTTGCCGCCCAGGTAGCGGGCCACGGCGTCCTTGTTGACCACGGCATTGATGATGCCGGCGACAACGAAACCCAGCACGACGATCTCCGTGATCTCGCGCAGGTAGGCGAGGATCGTCGGCAGGAAGACGCTAATCATCGCCTGCGCTCCCGCGCGCTTCTTCCAGCGCCTCGCGCGTTTCCCCTACCAGCCAGAACAGGAAAACAAGCGCCGCCAGATCCTCTGCCCACCACCAATGCAGGATCGCGTTGAGAAGCAAGCCGACGAGCACGGCGCTGGCCATGTAGGCGCACGTGAACGAACTGGCCGCGTCGCCGCGCAGCGCACCACTGTCGAGCTGAGTAGCCAGGCGCCGTTTGGCCACGGCCAGCCACGGCATGACGATGATGGCCGCGAGAGAAATCGCGATACCGACGGGGGAGCTATCGGGTTTGGCGTGCGTCAGGAGGCCGTAGACGGATGAGGCCAGGACGTAGACGCAGAGTAAGGACAGGGCAATCCCGACCACCCAGGCAGCTCGATGCTCGGCCTGTTCGACCCGTTCGGCGTCGCCGCCACGCGCGTCCACGGAGAGCCGCCAGAGCAGGATTGTCCCACTCACAAACTCGATCACGCTATCAAGGCCAAAGGCCGTGAGGAGAATGCTCCCTGCGGCGATGCCCGCGCCAACGGAAACGGCGGCCTCGACGACCATCCAGATGACGGTGAAGATCTCGATCCGCATGCCGGAGCGGACAATGCTGGCATGTGCCCCGCTCATTCGTCCGTCCCCTGGTAATTCGGGCACGCGGCGAGGTTGTCACCGCTCCGAGCAAGCAGGGCATCCGCAGCGCGCAGCACCTCCTCAACTCCTGTATCGCAGAGGTAGTAGGTCACGAAGCGCCCCGACCGCTCCGCCTGGACCAGGCCGCAGTCGCGCAGGCAGGCCAAATGCTTGGACACGTTGGGCTGGCTCAAGCCGGTGGCGGCGACGATGTCACCGACGGTACGTGATCGTTCGCGCACAGCAAGCAAACAGGAGAGGCGAGCAGGGTCGGCCAGCCCCCGGAAAAGCGTGGCCAGTAGGGCGGGCGAGGCAACAGTTTCTAGCAAGGGTCCTCCAGCACAATATATAACCAGCCAAATATAACCAGCCAACCATACCTAAAATATAACTGGACAGACATGTGTTGGCAAGCTCGCGCATGCCCTATACTGCAACCTATGCTACACAGGTGTGATGGGCCGATTCACACGCGGACGCCCGGAGAGATCGAACGCCGCGCGGAATCGGGCGCGACCATCGCGTGGGGCATCGACGCTCGTCAGGCGAAGGGCCAATGAGCGCGCCCCTCGACCCGCGTCTGATCCCGCTGATCCTGTCCCTGGGGCTGGACACCTTTGCCCTCTCCGTCGCTCTGGGCGTCGCGCCCCTCCCCGCGCGGACGCGCCTGCGCCTGGCCCTGACCTTTGCCGCGTTCGAGGGGCTGATGCCGGCGGTAGGCCTGCTGATCGGCCGTCCCCTGGGCGACGCCATCGGCGGGTGGGCCGTCTATATCGCGGGTGCGCTGCTGATCGGGACCGGCGCCTGGATGCTGCGCGAGGGGCTGGACGACGACGACGATGACGACGAGTCGGGGGACGGCGAGGGGGCAAAGATCCTCGCGGCGGCCTCGGCGCGCGGCCTCTCCCTGGTGGGGATCGCCCTCTCGGTCAGCCTCGACGAGCTGGCGATGGGCTTCTCTTTCGGCGTCTTGCGCCTCCCCGTCGTGCCCGCCCTCGTCGCGATCGCGCTCCAGGCTCTGGTAGTCAGCCTGGGAGGGCAGTGGCTCGGCCAGCGGGCCGGCGCGGCGCTCGGCGAGCGCGCTGAGGTGCTGGCCGGCGTGGCGCTGTGCCTGCTGGGGGTGGGGTTCATCGTCGCCCGGCTGCTTGGGGTGCCTCAGCATCTGTGAAAAGCCGACGACTGACGTTTTCACCGGGACCGGAGTCCGCCGCGGACAATTCACCGCCCCTCGGGGCGCCTCACGGTCTGCAAATAATCGGCCTGGCGGATCGGCTGGAGGGCTTTCTGGGGGCGCCTCTTCCCGGTGGCGCGGAGGCGGCATCTCTGCCATACTCGATCTTAACGCACATCGCGCGGTCCGCTCCGGCGTGCCGCCTAGCACGGAGGACACGTATGCGACGCTTTGCCTTAGCCTTCGTCCTCGCGACCGGCCTGGTCCCCCTGGCCATCGGCTCCGCCGCTCCCGCCCGCGCCTGCGCCATCGACGGCGTGCCGTCGGCCTTTGCCAACGGTATCCGCGCCGTCATTTTCAAGGGCGCGCCGACCGCGGCGACCTACTCCTATTGGGCGCGCTTCGCCTTCCCGAGCACGTACCGCGCCGGCCGGCGCATTGCCTTTAACGAGGACGATAAGCTGGTGCGGCCGGTGCTCAAGCTGGCCGACCTCGCGCACTCCTGGCGCTGGCGCTACGGAGACGGCGGCGCCGACACGGGGGACCGCGTCGCGCACCGCTACCAACGCCCCGGGCGGTACAGGGTCGCCGTCGACGCCTACTTTCCCTCCTACGGCGGCTGGCAGCAGTTCGACAGCATCACCATCACCATGCAAAAGTAGCGGCATGCGCTTCACGCTCACTCCCAGTCGATGAGCAGACGCTCCAGCAGGCCGACGCCCAGGTAGCCCAGCATGGCCACGCCGACCATGGTCAGCGCGGCGGCCAACACCAATGCGGAGTCCAGCTCGTTGCGAGCAAAGTTCATCAGGTAGCCCAGCCCGGCGTCGGAGGCCACGAACTCTCCGACCACCGCGCCGGTCATGGACAGCGTCACGCCGACCCGCACCCCGCCCAGGATCGACCGCAACGCCAGCGGCGCCTCGATGTAGCGGAGCAGGGACCAAGCGCCCGCGCCCATGCTCCGTGCCGCCTCGACCACCTCCGGGTCGATCGAGCGGAGGCCGACGACCGTGTTGACCAGGATGGGGAAGAAAACGATCAAGGCGCAGATGATGACTTTGGGCAGCAGCCCCAGCCCGAACCACATCACCAGCAATGGGGCCAGGGCGATGATCGGCATGGCCTGCGCCGCGGTCAGATAGGGCGTCAGCGCCGCAGCCAGGACACGAACTTTGGCCACGGCGTAGCCCAACACCAGCCCAACCGCGAGCGCGAGGACGAAACCCAGCAGCCCCTCTTCGAGGGTGGCGCTCAGATGGCGCCACAGCGCCCCGCTGGCCAGGAGGTCCCACCACTCCTGGGCCACCGTCAGGGGCGCGGGCAGCATGTAGGGCGGGACAGCCTGGGTTTGCACCAGCGTTTGCCATACCACCACGCCGGCGGTAATCGAGGCCACTCCCGGCCACGGTTGGCTAACCTGCCATCGCCGATCATGCGACCCGGCGTGACCCCCGCCACGAGCGCCATGCCGACGCGACAGCATGCTCAAAGGTTGTTCGGCCGGCCGGTCCATCATCAGTTCTCCCCTGATGGCCAGTGGCTAGTGACTAGTGGGTCACGCTACAAATAAGCCGGGAATGCTTTGCCAGCCTGTCGAGAGTGATTGGGCTTCCAGGAATGCCGCATTAAATGCAACATGACCCACTAGTGGCCGCCCACTAGTCACTAGTCACTAGTCACTAGTCACTAGTCACTAGTCACTAGTCACTAGTCACTAGTCACTAGTCACTAGTCACTAGTCACTTCTATGGGGTCGCGTTGTCGGCGAAGCGGTTGGTGTAGAGCGTGTACTCGTCGACCGGATTCTTGATCAAGCCGATCGAGCGCAGGAAACCAGCCGTGGTCCGCCAGCCGATCGGACTCGACCAGCCGAGCGGATGCCCGACCGGCGGCTGCTCGTAGGCCAGCGTGGCGGCGAGGACGGGGCGATGTAGTACGGGGCGAACTGCACGTTGGGGATGAAGCCAAGCGCGAGGATCACCTTGGTCAGGACGGGCGCGGACGCCTGGGAACGCGGGGTCGCGGGATGGGCGAGGGGTCGATACCCGGCCAGCACGAGACTCGCGCAGACGGCGGCGCCCAGCATAACTCGACGCACGATGTAGGATCTAGCTCCGGGCATACTGCCAGCTGTTCCACAGCGCCCCCCCGTCTTGAGGAGCGGGGGCGAAGTTGCGCACGTGGCCATCGGCAACCACGACCTGTGGTCGGTCGTAGAGCACGATGTAGGGCAGCAGATCGTTCACCTTGCGCTGCAGCTTTGAGTAGCCCAACTGGCGCGAGGGCATGTCCAGCGAGGCCTGCGCCGCCTCGGGCAGCATGGCCAGCTCGTCGACGTTGATGCCGGTGTAGTTGCGGCGCAGGATGCCGCGGCTGATGGCGTCGGGAATGCGCGCCGGATCAAACAGCGAGGCCGCCGTGGCCGGGTCGGGGCCGAGACGCAGGTCGAACAGGGTCAGGTCGAAATTGCGCGTGGCCAGCACGCCGCCACGGTCGTACGGCGCGTAGAAGCCGCCCTGGTCGGACGGGGAGGGGCTGGTTAGCCGTTCCACCACGCGCACGCCCACCGCGGCCAGACTCTTGGTCAGCAGGTCGGCCTCGCGCTGGCGGGTCAGGTCGCGGATGGTGACCAGGGTCAGCGTCAGGTGGCGGCCCGAGTCGTTGGGGGTGGTAACATAGCCGGCCGCGGCCAGCAAGGCCCGCGCGCGCGCGCCGGGTCGTAGCGGCTGACCGGGATGCTGCCGTCGTGGTAGGGCGAGACCGCCGGGATCAGGCTGGTGGCGACGGGAGCGGACGCGCCGACCGTGGCCGGGAACAGGGCCCGCACAAAGGCGCGCTTGTCGATGGCGTCTTGCAGGGCCTGGCGCACGTGGATGTCGCGCAACGCGGGCGTCGCCATGTTCAACTCCAGGTGCTCCACGGCCAGGGAGGGCAGCACCCGCGCCTGCAACCCGCCGGCCAGGCCTCCCAGCTGCGACAGGGTCGCCGGACTCAGGCCCAACGCCACGTCGACGCCCGCCTGGCTCGAGCGCAGGTCGCGCGCCAGGGCCGACTCATCCTCGCTGAGCACGACGTAGCGCAGCTCGGGCCGTGAGCCGCTGCCCATGGTACCCGAGGGGGCCGTGTAGTAGGGGTTGGGGTCCAGCGTCAGACGCTGGCCGGGGGCCACGCTGGCGACGCGGTACGGCCCCGAGAAGACGTCGGACGGGCTATCGTAGGGGTCGCTGCGATAGGCCAGGGCCAGCGCGTGGATGTCGGCGCTGCGATACTTGCGCTGGAAATAGGCCCGCGGCAGCGCGGGCGGCATGGCGTAGGCCAGGTACGCGCCATAGGTGTCGCCGAAGGTAAGGACCACGGTGTGCGCGTCGGGGGCGGCGATGTGCGCGATCTCGTCGAGGCCGAAGCTGTTGCCGATGGCCGGGTCGAGGTTGAGCTTGAGCCCGAAGAGGATGTCGCTTGCGGTCAGCGGCGAGCCGTCGGACCAGCGCAGGGCGGGCTTGAGGTGGACGGTGACCCGGAAGCCGCCGCCGATGACCCTGGCGTCGCCGTTGGCCAGGGTCGGCACGCGCGTGGCCAGCGCGGCGTAGGGGGCCAACTTATCGTCGAAGCCGATGATGGGCGACCACAGCGCGGCCTGCAGCCCGATCGGATCGGAGGCCACGTCGATGCCCAGTCCTGCGGGGAACGACGTCCCCGTCAGCACGATGGCCGCGGGAGCCGCGGGAGCCGCAGGAGCCGCGGCATCCGCGTGAGGCCGCGCCGCGCCGTGTCCCACGCCGACAGGGATGGCCGCCGCCGTGGCTCCAATGAGCACGCCGGCCAGGACAGAACGCCAGGATCGCCCGTGCTTCTTACCAGGAACGCTACCTCTTGTCATGTCCGTGTCGCTCCCTTTACCGGCGCACAGTCGCACCGGACCATTATGGCAGTACAGTTTGACTATACCCGGTTTTTGTTGTTACAGGAAGCGCCATGTGTCAAGCGCCAGGGCGACCTCGGGCGGGACCGTGGCGCCGAAGACGGTCACGCGGTAGTAGTGGCCGCGCCAGGGGACCAGCAGCAGCGAAACCTGCGACGTGCCCGACTGCGAGACCTGCGCGCCGCGAGTCAGGGTCACCAGGCGGTAGCCCGCCACGCCGCCGAGGCGATCGGGCGCCAGGGTCAGCCGGCGCAACACCTGGGGCGGGTAGTCCTCGTCGATAAAGGGCTGGATCAGCACGTCGCGCGGGCTGCTGCCGGGGCGGATCGGCAGGACATCGATCCAGAGCTTGCCGGAACTGCCGCATCCGGGTCGGTCGCCACGATCGGCTCGAAGAAGCGCACGCCGTCGCCGAGCGCCGCGGCAAAGCCCGGAGTGCTGCGCGCGTCGAGCACCCCCCAGGTCTGCGGGCGCTGCAGCTGATAGGTCCCGAGGGGATCGCGGTACGGTACCAGCAGGTGCGCCGCCTGGAAGGCAATGGCGCGCGCGGTTGGCGCGGGCGGCGCCGGCACGGTCGGTGGAACCAGGGAGGACGACGCTGGCGCCACGGGATGCCCGCACCCACACAGGACCAAGCAGAGGTTCAGGGTCAGCGCCACACCTATCGCCGCCAGGGATATGGGCCTGCCAGGGACGGCGACCCGCGCTATATGACGGTAGCCTCGACTCAAGATCCCGCCTTGCAACCCCTGGAATACACGTCGATGTCCTTATCGTGTCCCCATGGCGTCTTGTCGTCTCCCCGGCCCTTGACCGCCTGTCGTCGATGCCCTGGCGTATCAACGACAGCCGCTTCCCATACATGATACCGGACCTCCTCGACCGTCGTCCTTGATCAACGGTGACGCCCACTAGCCTGCATTATTCACGAGGAGCCCCCTGGGAGCGCCGGCTTCCAGCCGGCAGACCGCTGCGGCAGGCTCATTCGCCGCTAGCAGGTGCGCGTCGGGCGACCAGAGCCAGCTGGAAGCCGGCGCTCCCAGGAGGACGTTCACGGCCACCGCACCCGTCATGAATAATCCAGGCTAGCGAGGTGATGGCGTGAGAAACGAACACCGCGGCGGACGCCGGGTGAATGACCCGTCTCCGGCGGTCGCCGGTTAAGGCGTCCCGCGCGAGCGACGGCCGCGGCAGTGCGTCCCTCAAGGCATGCTTCTTGCGGCATCGACAGGACACAGTTCCCGGAGGGGAAGTGTTTCGCTCATAGACATCAAAGAGGATGGTGAGTCATGTCCGTCGCTCGTGTCACAGAAATCAGTGCTACCTCGGAGAAGAGCTTTGAGGATGCCATCCAACAAGGGCTCGCGCGCGCAACCAAGACCCTGCGCGGCGTCGAAGGCGCCTGGATCAAAGAGCAGAGCGTGAAGCTCTCGGATGGCAAGGTCACGGGGTATCAGGTCAACATGCAAATCACGTTCGTACTCGACGATTCGATGTAGCGACTACCCCGGCGGGGCCAATCCGACGGCTACCTTCAGGCAACCGTCGGATCGGCCCCGCGCTAGCCTGCATCAGTCATGAGACGAAGACGTCTGGGAGCGCCAACCCCCGCTATGCTGCCAGCCGGCAGACCTCGGTGACAGACATAGTTTCTGGCATACGTCCGCCGCACGGGGCTAGCTGGAAGCCGGCTTCCAGAAACGTAGCAACACCCACTTAGCGGTCCATGGTAGCCGAAATGTCCTGGCAGTACATGCGGGCCACCGAGACACGCCAATGTTATGCGGTTCCGGGGGCGAATCTATCCCTGCTCACCGGAGACGGCGTGCAAGTGTTCGCTATGTTGTAGGGCGGCGATGTCGCGACAGCCGGTACAGAACATGGCCACGCGCAGTTGCATGCCCAGCACCTCTAAAACCTCCTCGGCCGCCTCGGCCGACTGCGCCGCGGCCTTGAGCAAAGGCGACGCCAAACCGGCCACATCGGCGCCGAGGGCGATGCATTTGGCTACCTCGACGCCGTCGCGGATACCGCCGCTGGCGACCAGGGGTAGGGCGGGCGCCGCCCGGCGGGCGGCGACGACCGCTTCGGCGGTGGGAATGCCCCAGCCCGCGAACGCCGCGGCGACCGCGCCCTGGCGCTCGTCACCGCGCAGGCGCTCCACCTCGCTCCACGAGGTCCCGCCCGCGCCTGCCACGTCGACGGCGGCAACGCCGGCGCGGGCCAGGGCGCGCACTACATCGCTCGACAACCCCCAACCCACCTCCTTGACCACGACGGGGACGTCCAGCAGTGCGCAGACCTCGGCAATGCGGTCAAGCAGACCGGCGAAGCGCGTGTCGCCCTCGGGCTGCACGGCCTCCTGCAGCGGATTAAGGTGCAGGATCAGGGCGTCGGCATCCAGCGCCCGCACCAACGCGCGACAGCGCGGCGCGTCGTAGCAGTAGGAGAGCTGGACGGCGCCCAGGTTGGCCAGCAACAGTGCATCGGGCGCTTCGCGGCGCACCGCAAAGTGCTCTCGCGCCGCGGTATCTTCGAGGACGATGCGCCCCGAGCCCAGGCCCATGGCCACGCCGTGGGTCTGCGCCGCGCGCGCCAGGTTGCGGTTGATGCGCCCGCCCTCGGGCACGCCGCCGGTCATCGACGAGATCAGCAAGGGCAAACGCAGGCGGTGGCCCAGGAAAGATGTCGACGTGTCGATGCGCTCGAAATCCAGGTCGGGCAGCGCCTGATGCTCGAAGCGGTAACGCTCCAGACCGGTCGTGACCCCCTTGCCCGCGACATCCTCGTACAAATTGATGCGGATGTGGTCGAGCTTGCGCGAGCCCGTCCCGGTCACGGCCATACTATCGGTCACGTCTCTGGCATCTCCGGCATCTCTGGAGTCTCTCATCGCGGCCGTGCCCCTGGCACGCGGAAAGCTCCGCCCCGAGCATGTATACTTACTGTGAGGCGCCCCACATCACGACGACCGCGCGTGGGCATCCACGATGTCCATGCGCATGTGTAAGCGCGGAGGTTGGTACCAGTGTTGCGCGAAATTCCGGGTGTCATCGTCTATGCCGTCTTTCTGGTGGGCTTCGTCTTCCTGATGAACTACATCTCGGCCCCCAACTTCAACGGCGACGCGAATTACTATTCGTTCATCGCCGCGGGCGTCATCGTCTTCGTGACGTTGATGGTCTACTGGGAGCGCATTTTCCCCGCGGGCGATTAAGCCCCTGGCCGCGAGCCTCGCGCCTATAGTGTAGAGCACATCGTCCGACTCCGCACGCCATCCATCGCCCGCGCGCCGGATAGCAAGCGGGTGAGGACAAAAATGCGCCGTGCGGGCGGCAGGCAGGAGGTGGTTGGCTCATATTCGCCGCTCATCGCCGCCGGCTGCTCGACCTATGTGAGGGGACCGCGTCCGGGTTGCCGTGTCAGGCGGCGGGCCGCGAGCAGCCCGCTCGCGGAGAGACTATCGGCCAGGGATGGAGGACAACGGAGGCATGAGCTTCTTTTCTCGACTCTTCGGTTCGAAAGATGGTGGTAGCCGCGCGCCAGCGGACGATGGGCGGGTGACGTGGCTGTACGTCCGTTGCAACCGTTGCGGTGAGCCCCTACGCATCCGCATCAACGCGGCGACCGACGCGCAACCGGACTACGATGAAGAGAACGGGACTGAAACCGGCTACTACTATATGCGCAAGGAGATCCTGGGTAACCGCTGCCCCAACCTCATGTCCGTCGAGCTGCGCTTCGACCGGGGGCGGCGTATCGCGGAAACATCGGCCGCGGGCTGCGCCGTCATCACGCCGGAGGAGTATGACCGTGACAAGGCGTCCCAGACCGAGCAGCAAACGCGCGCGTAAACCTGTCTGTAGCGCACGCGCAGTGTCAGGAGTGACCGCCGTCCATGGCTGAGCACTGGTTGTTCCTCAACAGGTTGCGCCAGGATCTCGGTAAGGGCTACACGACCGCCCATGAGCACAGCATCGATCCACAAGGGGTCCACATCCTGGTGCTGCGGCGTAAGTCCGACGAGGTGCTCACGGTCGCCATGGACCCGCGCTGGCTGGCCCTTTTCGACCGCGAACAAACGCTCACGCCGGCCACCCGCGTCGAATACAAGCACCTCGTCGTCGTGATCAAGAACTTCTTTGCCAGGCCGGACAACGTGCCCTCAAAATCGTTCCACTGGCCCGGCACGCAGGAAAACCGCGAAGAGCTACGCCGCGCCCTTAGCCCCCGACGGCGGCGAGTGGCTAGTGATTAGTGGCTAGTGACGAGTGGACCTCACTCGTCACTAACCACTAGCCACTAATCACTTCGTTGCGGCGCGTTTCTCCAGGCGCTCACGGGTAAGGACCATGGCCTGGTTGGGCAGCATGGCCCATAGGGCAAAGACCAGCAAGACAAGGCCGATGCCGGTGATCGCCAACAGGCCGCCGATGATGAGCAGCACCAGCAAGATACTGATCGAGCGCAGCGGCGCCGCCGCGACCAGTACAAAGGCGTTGCGTACGATGGCGCGCCAGCGATACCCCCGCACCATCAACGGCCACACGTAGAGGCCCATCAGCGCCCATAGCAGGATCAGGTAGAAGCTGACGATGCCGATCAGCTTGAGCGGGACGACGCGCTGGCCCAGGTAGAAAGTCATGGCGTAGAACAGGAGATACCCCACCGCCCACTGTCCCGCCGCGAGCAGGATGCCGCGGATGAAGAAGCGGCGGTAGTCGCGCCAATAATCGGTGACGGAGTGGGGCTCCTGCTCGACCGTCTTTGCGCAGTAGCTCGACGCCGCCGCCCACGCCGGGGGGGCGATCAACGCCACCGCGACAAGCGGCAGCAGCAGCGCCGACCCCTTATGCGTGGCCAGGGCATTGAGCAACGACGATAGCACGACGATCAGCGGCAGCGTGAGCGCAAAGGTAAAAAGGTTGATCGCCATCAGGGCGCCAAGGTTGTCGTAGATCGAAAAGAAGAGACGCGTGATGGGCCGCCGCCGCTCCACGTAGTCGTCCAGGGGAGAGAAAATTGCGTCGGGATCCTCCGGTCGGGCAAGCCCCTGGACGTTGCTGATTTTGGCTCGCGCCAGCCGCTCCCGCAGCTCGCGCTGCCGATGTTCCATTTCCTGCACTACTTGTACCTATCCCCCTCTCATGCACTGTAGCTGCTCCGCCCCAGCGCCGCAAGCCGCTCCGCTGAACGGGGGTGCGCCCCAGATTGTGAGACGCGGCCTGACCTTAAAAGGTCATGGCAGGACACGGACCCTGAAGGGTCTCCACGGGCTCGTCACCCGCGGGATCGAGCGGGCGCGGGGCGTCCCGGCTGACCTTTTAAGGTCCGTCCCTGCCATGACCCTTCAGGGTCAGGTCGTTGCAGGCGTCATCACAATCGTGGGGCACACCCACTGATAATCGCGACATTCCATCACCGATCGACGCGCTCAATCACGCGGATCTGACTGGGACAAGGGCGCGGCGGCCGCGAGGGCGGCGGCGTAGACCAGTGGCAGCGCGATGCCCCGCTCGGCGGCCACTCGCCGGCAGTCCTCATACTCGGGGGCCAGGCCGGCGACAACGCCGTCGAGCACCTTGAGCTTGACGCGCACGGCGCCGTAGGGCGTCTCCGCCTCGCGCGTCTCGCGGCCCGCGGCGTAGCGCGTCACCGCGTAGCCGCGCACGCCAAAAGTACTGGTCTCGCGCATCAGCACGTCGAGCACGGCCGCCCGGTCGTTCGGACGGCACAGCGCGCTTAGCAGCGTGGCTGGACGTCCCTTCTTCATCACCAACGGGCTGCACCAGGCGTCGAGCGCCCCCACCGCGAACAGCCGCTCCACGGCATAGCCGAACAACTCTGCCGGCATGTCGTCGATGTTGGCCTCCAGCACCACCAGGGTCTCGATGCTCTCAGATCCCTCACCCTCGACCCCTCTCCCGCGCACGGGAGAGGGAGGTAGAACGCTCTCGTCCCTGGAGGGAGAGAGGGTCGGGAGGTGAGGGGAAATGGGATGGCCCAGCCACAGGCGCAGCAGGTTGGGCGCGGGCTCGGCGCGCGTGCCGGCCCCGTAGCCGACGCGCTCCAGGCGCATCGCCGGCTGCGCGAAGCGCGCCAGGTCGGCCACCAGAGCGGCGCCGGTCGGTGTGACCAGCTCCAGTTCAGCCGCGTGCGGAACGGTCGGCGCGTCCGCCCCCGCCAGGATCTGGAGCACCGCCGGCGCGGGCAAGGGTAACAGGCCGTGCTCCGTCCAGACATGGCCGCGACCCAGCGGCAGCGGCGAACAGTAGAGCTCGTCCACGCCCAGCAGGTGCAATCCGGCGCAAACACCCACGATGTCCACGATGGCGTCGACGGCGCCGACTTCGTGGAAGTGGACCTCCTCGACGGTCACACGGTGCACGTGGGCCTCGGCGGCGGCCAGGCGGCGGAACACCGCCGAGGCGCTCTCTTTGACCGCTTCCGGCACGCCGCTACGCGCGATGATGTCGAGTACGTCGCTCAGATGACGGTGCGCGTGCTCACGCCGCGCCAGTTCCACGCGGGCCTGGGTTGCGCCCAACGCGCCGCGCCGCACTGGAGCGGCAGTCAGGGTGTAGCTGTCGGAAGGAAGAGGCAGGGTAGCCAGCACCGCGCGCAACGCGTCCGCGTCCAGGCCGGCGTCGAGCAGCGCGCCCAGCAGCATATCCCCGCTGACGCCGCTGGGGCAGTCCAAATAGGCGATGCGGGCGCTATCGTGACGGGCGTTGGCCTCCACACCGGTCTCGCTCACGGCGTTGTATCCAGTTCAGGCGTGGGTATGGGATCGGGCCCGCGGTTGATCATCGCGGCGAGGGTACCGGCGCCAAAGCCGTTATCGATGTTGACTACGGCGATGCCGCTGGAGCAGGAGTTGAGCATGCCCAGCAGGGCCGCGACGCCGCCGAAGCTCGCGCCGTAGCCCACCGAGGTGGGGACCGCGATGACCGGGACGGACAGCAGCCCGGCCACCACGCTAGGCAGCGCGCCCTCCATCCCGGCCACGGCCACCACCACGCGCGCCCGACGCAGCCGCTCCAGGCGCGCCAGCAAGCGGTGCAGCCCGGCCACGCCCACGTCGACAATGCGGTCGACCTCGTGGCCCATGATCTCGGCCGTCACCGCCGCCTCCTCGGCCACCGGCAGGTCGGAGGTCCCCGCGCAGACCACGGTCACGCCGGGTCGACGCGGACGCGCTCCCTCTCCTGGACGCTCGACGGTGATGGCCCGCGCCAACTCGTGGTAGCGCGCGGACGGGACGCGTTCGCGCACCGCGGCAAAGGTCTCGGGCGTGGCCCGCGTGGCCAGGACCGCGTCGCTGCGCGCGGCCAGACGCTCCACGATCGTCGCTGACTGCTCGGGGGTCTTGTTCAGGCAGAACACGACCTCGGGGAAGCCATGGCGCAGGGCGCGATGGTGGTCGAGCGTGGCAAAGCCAAGGTCCTCGTACGGCAACAGGCGCAGCCGCTCCAGGGCATCGTCCGTGGCGGTCTGGCCCTGCCGCACGCTCTCTAACAGGGTACGTAGACTATCGGGGTCCATACCTTAAAGGTACACCACCTCGCCGCGCACCGTCCCATCCCGCACCGTGAGCAGGCCGAAAGAGGGCCGGGGCTGGCGCCTCCGCTCCGTCGGCGAGCCCGGATTGAACAACAGCACGTCGCTGTGCGGCCCGTGATGCGCCTCGTTACAGGGCTCGTGGCTATGGCCGAAGACCACCGCGCGCAGGTCGGGCACATTGGCGAAACGGCGCAGGGCGCGCTGAGGGGTAGAGTGGCCGTCGCCGAGGTGGCCGTGAGTCAGGCCAATGGAGACGCCTCCCAGGCGCAGCAAGCGCGCGGTGGGCAGTTCGTAGGCCAGCTCGGGCGCGTCGACGTTCCCGGCCACAGCCTGGACCGGCGCGAGCAAGGCCAGCTGCTCCAGCACCACACGGCAGGTCGCGTCGCCGGCGTGCAGGATCAGGTCCACCGCGCGAAACGCCTCCAGCACCGCGGGCGGGATCACGCGGCGCGAACCAACCTCGGCAATGTGGGTGTCAGAGATGACGCCAACCCTCACCCCCAACCCCTCTCCCGCGCACGGGAGAGGGGAGGACGACATCGTCACCTCCGACGCTCCTCCCGTGCGCGGGGCAACCCTCACCCCTGGCTCAACCGGCTCTCCTGCCTACGGGAGAGGGGTTGGGGGTGAGGGTGGGCAGAGAGGGGCGGAGGATGGGGGCTGCTCCACCTACAGCAACTCCTTGAGGCGCTCGCGGTCGATGTTGCCGCCGCTGACGCACACCACCACCCGTGCGCCGGAACGCAGCCCGCAGCGTCCCGAGAGTAGCGCCGCGATCCCGGCGGCGCCAGCCGGCTCGGCCTGCAGCTTGGTACGCTCCAGGGTCAGACGCAACGCCGCGGCGATCTCGTCGTCGGAGACGAGCACCATCCGGTCGACGTAGCGCTGAGCGATGGCCAGCGTATGGGGACCAGCGAACGGCGCGGCCAGGCCGTCGGCAATGGTCCGCACCGAGTCCAGGCGCTCGACCCGACCGGCGGCGAGGGCGCGCGAGAGGCTGGGCGCGCCCTCGGGCTCCACGCCGATCACGCGCACCGCGGTGCGGCTCTCCTTGATCGCCACCGCGATACCGGAGATCAGGCCGCCGCCGCCCACCGGCACGAGCACCGCGTCCAGGGTCTCGGGGTGGGGCGTGTCCTCCAGTATCTCCAGGCCCACCGTGCCCTGGCCGGCGATGACGTGGGGGTCGTCGAAGGGATGGACCGGGACGAGGCCGCGCGCCTCCAGCAGGCGGTCATACTCCGCGAAGGCCTCGATGCTGCTCGTGCCGTGTAGGACGACCTCGGCGCCGTAGCCGCGCGTCGCCTCAACTTTGCTGCGCACGGCCGTCTCGGGCATCACCACGGTGCAGGGGACGCCCTCCAGCGCCGCACCGTAGGCCAGCGCCTGCGCGTGATTGCCGGCCGAAACGCCGATCACACCGCGAACGCGCTCCTCCGGCGTCAGGTGGGCCAGCTTATTGAGCACGCCGCGCACCTTGAACGAGCCCGTGCGCTGCAGCAACTCAGCCTTGACCCACAACTCCGCGTCGGCCATCGCCCCAAGCGTGGTGGCCGACAAGGTCGGCGTGCGGTGCAGGCGGTCGCCGATCACGGTCCGCGCCGCGTAGATATCGTCGAGAGAGATCATCGTACGAGTACGATACCATATCCGACGCTCTCGCGGTCCAAGCAGTGCGGACGCAGCCTGCCTGCGCCTGCGGTCGCATGGCAAACCACCGCGCTGGACCGGGACCGGCCGCAGCCGGTCGGGGGCCAGTCAGCCATGGGCCGACCGCGGTCGGGTTTAGGACGGCTTGTCCTGCCCTCTATCGCGCTATACTCTTGGGTAGAACGCGGACGCGATAGTACGGAGGAGATATATGTCGGTGTACTATGGCGTGGTCGAGAACAATCGGGTGGTGCTTGAGGGAGACGCGCCCCTCGCCGATGGATTAGCCGTCGAGGTGCGCCCACGCATTCGCGATGCTGATGAAGGCGCCGCCGCAACAAGCGAGCGGGCGCCCACGGATGAGCCACGCACAAAGGGGGCTGCGACGGAAGAGGACTTCAAGCGTCGCCTGCGTGCCACTGGCGCGAGTGCGCCAGTGGCGCCTCCACATCCGACGCCGATGACGCCGGAACGCCGCCTTATCGAGGTAACAGGACAACCGTTGTCCGAACAGATCATTATGCCAGGCGTCGATTATCCCATCTATACGCTATATGGGAATGAGGCGGCTGCCCAGCAACTACTCGACGCACTCGCCGCGACAGAGGTAGTGGCCCGTACAGTCCAGCAGGGACAGTGATGGGTCAGGCTCAACCGGTACGCTTTCCGTACACCTCGGCGGACGCCGCTGCGGCGAGCCTTATGCCGCGCCTACCGCTTGTGCTCAGCTATGGGCAACGTTCAGTTGAGACGGTGGGCCTGTTAGATACGGGGGCGGCAGTGAACGTGTTACCCTATCCGGTTGGGATAGCACTTGGTGCGAATTGGGACCAACAAGCGGTCACGATCCAATTGGCGAGCAGTTTGGGACGAGTCGAGGCGCGTGCGCTGGTCGTGCTGGCATCACATCCGCAACTCACGGGCGACAGCCCCATCCGTCTAGTCTTTGCGTGGACGCGAGTTGAAGACGCGCCGGTGATCTTCGGACAGACGAATTTCTTTCTGGAGTTCGCGGTCTGCTTTTACCGTTCGCAAGCCGCGTTCGAGGTACATCCAAAGGGCGTCTAGCCTGGACCATTCATGGCCGGTACGCTGGCCGTGAACGTACCCACCGGCAGCGCCGTCTCTCGCTGCGCTGCCGACCGGCATCGCCTCGCGGCAAACACAGTCGCCCCTCACAGACGCGCTCCGGGCGCACGGAACTGACTCGCAGCGCAGCGAGAGACTGCACTCTCAGGAGTCTCCTTCCTGCATGACGCAGTCTAGCGGTGTGGCTTCAGCAGCACCGACATGTGCGCCGTTGCCGAGCTATCCTTCCCGCGCACCGTGACCGATAGAGTCGCTTGCACCGGTCGCGCTGGTCGGTACGTGATGGGAAGCCGTCCGGTCAGGCGACCCTGCCGGCCCGTCGTCCCGTGCATGGTCGCGGCGTACAGCACGACCGCGCGGACCATCCGCCGGCGGTGCTTGCCCTTGCCGACCAGCACCGTCCGCCGTCCGAGGACCTGCAGGGTGACGGTGACATGGGCGTTGGCAACCGTCCTGATCGACACGCTCAGAACACGGGCTGACGGCAACATCAGTGCGGTCACGGTGATCGACGGATGGCTCGTGGCCACCGCCGTCGGTGTCGCGTTTGTCGGCCGAGGTGTACTCTGCCCTGGCGAGGGAGGCGCCGGCGTGTCCGTTGGCGACGCGGGGCGAGAGTTGCCGCCCGGCGAGGTAGCAGTGGCGGCGGGCGCCATCGTTGCCATTGGTGTGCTTGTACTTGTCGGCGGCGGTCCTCCTGGCGTTGCAATCGCCGTTGCCGGAGAGGCAGGCGCCGAGCCCGTCGTGGGCACGGACGCAGGGATGGGTACGGCTACCGCCGTGGCTGGGACGGACGTGGCCGTGCTTGCCGGCGAGGTAGACGTGGCAGTTGCAACGGCCGGGAGAGTCGGCGTATTGGTCGCGGTCGGCGGGACCGGCGTCGCAGTAGCGGTCGGCGGGATTGGCGTGGCGCTGGGGGTAAACGTTGCAAGGGACGTGTTCGTTGCGCTGGGAGGCACGGGCGTCACGATCGTGGTCGGTACGGCAGAGTTAGTCGCCGTTGCAGTGGGCACGGCTGTCTGCGTCACCGTCGCTGGCGGGACGGATGTGCTCGTCGCCGGAATCAGTGTGGCCGTCGATGGTATAGGGCTAGCTGTGTTCGAGGGTGTGGCTGTCGCGATACTCGTCGGAGGTACAGGTGTCGCGGTGATTGAAGGACTTGCGGTACCTGTCGGGGACGCAACCGTTGCGGTTGCCGGTATCGGCGTGCCAGTAGCCGTAGCCGATGGGGTCGCCGTGTTGGTCGCTGGAACCACCGTGGTCGATGGGGTTGCCGTGTTGGTCGCCGGAACTGCTGTAGGAGTTGTCGTGGCAGGTAAAGGCGTCGATGTTGCTGACGGTGGGTTGAGCACGAATTGCTGCGTGCTATACGTCAGAGGCGATCCCCCACGCGTGCTGTAAACATAGAGGGTATGCGTTCCCGGCGCGACGCCATTCATGTTCGCCTGGATCGAATAGCCGCAATTGTTGAATTGCGATCCGTAGACATTACCAACGTCGGTCCGTGGTCCGTGGACAGTCGTCGATCCCACCAGGACGCCTCCTTGCCCAGCCTGTCCATCGAGATACAGGTCCACCTCGTCGACGCCGGACCCTCCGGTCGAGGTGGCGTCGATAGCCCATCCGCTTACGGGAATCGTGCCGTTGGCATCGGGCGTCGACGGGCTTGTGTTAGACGGGGCGTCGATCTTAATAAGATAGGGGCTGTTCAGGTGGTCACGCGTGTCGATGGTGGATTCGGTGATGTCTACTGCCGCGGCGCAACCATTAAACCCATCGCAACTCGTCAGATAGGCGGGCACACCGCCAACGATCTTGTAAGTCGCGTCGTTGTGATCGGTAGCACGCAATAGGGCGCCATCAGTCGGCCGCGAATTCAACGCGAACCCTGTCCCCGTCACGCCAGGGTCGATTGGCGCCAAACTGGCGATAGTCGCCGCATTAACGTTGACGGCACCCGGGCACCCGTCGATGCCCTGTGGCTGGCAACTGGATAGCAGCAGCGGGGCACCGCCGGCAACACGATATATGTCTCCACTCTCTACTGCCCGTAGGAACGTCGCATCGAGCGGGAACCCGCGCAGGTGATTCAAGTGATCGATGGTGTACTGGTTGACCGACACATAGCCACTGCACCCATTTAATTGGCTGCAGTCGCCGATGTACAGTGGTGCGCCGCCAGCGACCCGGTAGATGTGGCCGCTTTCTGCAGCCTGCAGGAACGTTCCATCTGCCGGTACTGCCGCGTATCCACCGAGATCTGAAACATCCTGGAGTGGTGAGCAACCACCTAGGGGTCCGCAGTCAGCGATGTAGAGAGGCGCCCCTCCGGCGATGCGATAAATTGCATTGTCGGGCGTACGGACGAATGTTGAAGATGCCGATGGAGGTGTGGCTCCAGACGGAAGGTATAGGAAGGTCAAACCTTGGCTGACCACACGATAGGTATTGGCATCAGGAGAACCGCAACCTGTCCCGTGACCCGATGCATAATAATTCTCTTCGCTCACAGTGAATGTGCCTGAACCTACTGACGTGACTACTGCCACATGGCCTGCTGAACTATCCGCACCTTCCACCCCAGGTTGAAATACCACGAGGGCATTTACCTGTGGAGTGGAACCTTGGGCCACGGACACTATCTGTCCCGACGACGATAGCTGGGCGGAGGTGATCGATGACCAGTAACGCGCATCGCCACCGGGAGGCACAGGAAGGTTTACGCCTCTATCGTGCCAGTATTGCCAGGCGTACCAGGTGCAGTTGCAGTTTGGTGACGGATAGGGATTGGACGTAGGATAGGATGTGTCCACGTGCGTATCGTAGGTTACACCCGGTATACTCACCGTTTCTCTGGGTATTATCAAGCCAATCGTAATGAGAAGGCATAAGGCAAGATGGCGAAAGCGGGCTTGAATGATCGCCGACAAAAAGGGTCGACATAGCAAAGCCTTGGTCGCCGCCGTGCGATCACATACAGACAAGCGCGTGCCCCTGCCTTTTGTCATTGTCTTCATTCTTGTTCTCCTGATTGCAGCGATCTTGAATTGCTTTGAGGCCTGAATGGATATCGCAGGATCGCTCGTTATTGTCGATATCTCGCGGGCAGTTGGGCTGCCAGTGTCGCCATGCCGTGCTTAGTGCTCGCTGTCGCCGCAAGGATGACCCGCGCCTGCTGCGGCATGCTGTGTGGAAGACGCAGTTGGTCGGTAAACCGACCGCGACGAGACGCGGTCCCATCGGCGGTCGTGCAATAGCGGTCGTGCAATAGAGGACGACTGTCTCTTCGACGCGTTTGCGGAGACGGCGTTGCATTCGCACTACAGCTCCGGCGCTCGACGACCCCAAGGGTGATGGTTACACGTGCTTGATGGCATGGATCATGCAGCCTATCATCGTCATCATCCCTATCCCCTCGTCCCTTGCTCCCACACTCGGCAACCTATGAAAAACGACCGCGACGAATGTAGCTGTACCTTTTCACCCCTGTACACCTACGTAAGTGTGGGGCCTGGCGCTATCCCAGGACTATGTATGCCCTGTACCGAAATATGAATGTGTCTTTAGCGGAGCCACTTCTACAAATAGAAGTGGCTCCGCACGACAACGTGCGAATTCGTGCTGACTGCTCATGATCCTCCCGGCCCATAGGATGCGAGACGCTGTTCCACGCGCGCCCGTCCCATGCTTCCGCCGTCCCACAGCCGCACCGGGGTTCGATCGGTCGGCGCATGGTCGCGGAAAAAGGCGCGATACGGCGCGATCTTATCATCGCCGTGTGATCCACCGCGCGGCACGCGTTCTAGGTCCGGAGCCGGCTCATAGCGAACCAGGGTGAAGAGGTCACTGCCGGCCAATGACATGAAGTTGACGCGGATCTCGACGACGCGGAACACGAGCGGTTCGGTGTCACCGGAATGGCGCGGCAGTTCGACGACGAGATGCACGCCTTGCCTGCTATAGGCAAGCAGAGGAACGGGCTCCTCCACAGCAGCGGTCACCTCATCCCAGGCATAGCGGAACGTGTCGTAGGTGTCGGAGTTCTCCAGGCGCGTTTCCATGCACGCTGGATAGGCGCGAAACCATGGCTCGTGGCGGCGCATCACGTTCCATGTCATTAACCAGAGAAGCTGGTCGCGCTGCAAGTCCTCACGGTTGACCACGCGGTCGATGACCCCGAGGCGAGGATCGAACGTGATGTCAATCCCGGTCAGGCCGCTGTACCCAAGTTCTCGTAGCCGCTCGATATCGCCGCCGACGATCACCGCTGCGGCACTATTGCACGCCCAGTAGGTGAACCTATAGTCGTCGATGTAGGCAGGGAACTCGTAGTCGCGGATGTAGTCGACGTAGCGATCGAGATAGAACACGATCTCATTCGCCGGGGGCATAATAGTCGGCGCGACATATCCGGCAAGGCCACGGAGGTAATGGCGCTGGATGGGCGTCAAATGAAGCGTGTCGCTGATCGCTTCGACGTTGCGTAGTTCAGGGACCCCTTCCCCATTCTTCCAGGTAGAAATTTGAGAGGACGACACACCGGCCTCCTTTGCAAGCCGCGCCCATCCCAAGCCACTGGTCTCCATCAGGTTCGTGAAGACGCGACTGAACGCTTCCTTATCCGCAGCGACGAACCCGGACAAAGTCTTCATCCCGCCTTCTCAAGGCCAATCATTGGCCGCCCCTTACAGGCAATCAAGAGAGCATTGGGAGCGATTTCTTGCTTGAACCAACTGTGAGCTACCACGTCACCTCTAACAACAACCGAGTTACGAGGTCGGGCGGCAACAGCAGCGTCACCGACCTATATGCCGAGGTGCGGCTAGCGTACCACACAATAGGCGCTCGTGGCGCAAAGTTTGGTAATTTTGGCCGCCGCGAGGGGTAAAATCGGTCAACCGACCCACGTGTCCGACGCCTAGCTCACCCACATATGCTGTTTACAATGTGAACTCTACCTACCCGTTTTGGCGCTTGTCGAGGCACTGACCGGCACTGACCGACACTATGCGTGTCATGGCGATGGCGTGCTACTCTTTCTCCGTACGGATGCGCTATCATGAAAGCCAACTAATAGACCCATCGACGAGTTGCGCGCGTCGCGCGGATGGACGTGATATGCCCGACAATACCCGACCACAGTTGCCCGCCATTGTAGCGGCGATCCTGACCGAGGAGACACGGGCGATGTTGGCAACCGCGCTCGTGGCCGCTAACGTCCCGATGCTCCCCACGACCTACGGCGTTTTGATGGTGATGTACGTCGAACGACGCCTTGGCATCACCGCCAAGCGCGCGCGGGCGGCCGTCGCGCGGGTGTGGGAACAGAGGTGGGGCAGCCTGCCGAGCGAACCCGTCATCAGCAATCAGCGCAAACAATTGAAGTCTGTGCTGGCGACGGTGTCGCCACGGGCCACTGGCGGTGACTCGCCGGAAGAGGCGCTGCGCGTCGGCATGGACGACGCATCCTGCGCCGCGTTCTGCGAACGGTTGCGCCAGGACCACGGGCTGCTGCTGGAGCCGTTCCACTTGGAGCGGGCACTGAGGCGGGACGGACCAAAGCCGTTATCGCCGGCGGTGCTGGCCACCGTGCTCGATCACCTCGGCTCCGACGATGTCTCGTTCACGCGGCGGTCGGCGTCTCAGGGGTCGCGGCGGTTGGCGCCCGCCGGCTCCGTCGCGCCGCTCTCGCTCGCGGAGACGGCGCAACGCTTCAAGGATACCCTGGCCTACCAGCGGCGGCTGCCGGGCGAGTCGAGTGTGTTCGCGCTGCGCCTGTGGTGTCTGACCGCCGGGCAACCGCACGAGATCGACAGGCTGGCGGGCCGCGTGCGCGACTGGGTCAGGCACACCATCGCGACGGACCCTGCCAGTTCTGCCTGGGATGTGCCCCTCACGCTGACAAAGGCCTGGGCCGAGGTCACGCGCGCCGCGGTCCTGGCACCCCCGGAGCGGAAACGGCCCTCCCCGCGCGCACCAGCGACCGGATGGTCGTGGCAGAACCTGGGCGACGGCGAGCGGACAGTCATCGCCGCCCTGGCCGCGGTTCCCGGCCGCGAGTGGAGTGTTGCGCACCTGGAGACGCTGGCCGCCGCGGGTAGGGGGACACTCAATGTGGCGGGCCTGGTCGAGCGCGGGTGGCTGGCCGCCGTGCCGGGATCAGGGCACGAGCGGACCTATACCTGCCCGCCCGACGCGCGCCACGTGGTCGCGGCCCTGCACGGGTCCCGCTTGCCGGCGCTGACTGGGCTGACGCGCCTGTGGCGCGACCTGCTGATCCCCCGTCTGCGGGACGACGGCGCCGCCGGAGCGCTGCCGCACAAAACGCTGAGGGCCGTCTTCGACGAGACCATCGGCGCGCCGCTCGTCGTCGACTGCCTGGACCTTCTGACACGGGTCGCCCATGCTCACCGGCAAGCGCCGCCCGCGCCGGCGCGTGGGACGGCGCGTAGGCCGGCGGTGAGCGGGCCAGTCACCGAGGCGACGGACGGACCGGCCGCCGAGGAAGAGGTGATCGGGGCCGGACGCCTGGCGCGCTGGATGTGGCGCGCGCTGTCGGACACGCTGAGCAGCTACCATCTATCCTTGTTGGGGCGCCTCCAGCGTGTCGCCGACGACGTGCTGAGCCTGATCCCGCCGGCCCGCTGGGCAGAAATGGCCGACCCCGAATGGGCGGACGTGCCCGCCGAGCACGCCCTGATCGTGGCCGAGCGCGCGTTCTACGCCTGGTCCGTCGGCGAGACGCGGCTCGGCCGCGCCCTGCTGCGCCGGGTCGGCGGCACGCTGCCCGCGCTCGCGGACGGCCTGCTCCCGCCCCTCGCGGTGATGCTGGCCCGCGCGGACGCCCAGCGCGAGTGCTGGCTCACGGCCCGGCTCAGCGTGATCGAGTACAACATCCTGCTGGCGCGCACCGACCTGGAGACGTTGCTGAGCCAGGATCATCCGCCCGTGCGACAGGTCCGGGCGCTGGCGACCGCCCTCGCCGGATGGCGCGGCTACCTGACCGCGCTGGCCGAGGGCGAGGCGGCCGATGAGCGGGCGAAGGGGCGGACGGCCGACCGTCGCTGGAACTACCCGGCCCTGAGCCGCTGGGACCGCGGGCGGACGCAGGCCACCTACCACTACTGGACGGCGATGAGCTTGCACATGGAGGCGCGCGCCGCCCGCGTGTATGACTCGCCCGGCGCCGACAGCCTGTTCCAGCAGGCCAGGACCCAGGCGGCGAAGGCCACGGAGTTGTACCACGCTCAAGCCAGGGACAACGCCAAGTGGGACCGCGTGGTGCATGCGCTGCTGTTCCAGGCCGAGATAGAGCGCGACGCGGGCCGCGACACCGCCGCCGCCCTGTGGGCAATTCGGGCGGCGACGCAGGCGATGGACGGCGTGGTCGATGGGGAAACAGGCCACCTGGCCATGGTCTGCCAGCTCGAGGCCGGCGCCGCCTTGCTGCGCCTGGCGCGCCTGTACCACTCGACCGAGCAGGTCGGACGCAAGGGCATGGATGTCAGGGACGACTCAGAGCTGATTGAGGCTGTCGCGGCATTTCTCGCGGCGCGCGAGGTCCACAAGCAGGCCGAGGCTGGCCTGTGGCCGCGGGACATCGACGTCGACGCCATACGACGCGAGAGCCAGCCCCTCAGCGCCGCGCAACAAGCACAGTATCTCGACGACTGGGGCTGGTCGTTCCTGCGCGCCATGGAACACAACGCGCTGCGCCAGTCGCCCGAGGTGCGCGGCCGGCTGAGCGATCTCGCGGGCACGCTCGTGCCAGGGTGGCGTCCCGCCTTCGCGCCGCCCCGCAGGCGGCATCGCAGAAGCTAATGGAGGCCGCTATAGGATGCGCGCCGCAAGAGAGTGCGCCCCGAGATTGTGATGGTGGGCGCCGACAGCCTGACCTTGAAAGGTCATGGCAGGGACGGACCTTAAAAGGTCAGCGGGCGCGTCCTGCGCGCGCTGCGTTCGCGCCTAAAGGTCAGCGGGCGCGTCCTGCGCGCTGCGTTCGCGCTACATGGCGGGCCCGGAGAGACCCTTCAGGGTCCGTGCCCTGCTGTGTAGATTGCCGATTTTCATCCGTGGGGGCGTCCCGCAGGGACATGACGATCTGCCATGACCATTTATGGCCAGGCGGCCTCATTGCGGCGCCATCCCTCGTTGTGCTATCCCGCGAGCAAGAAATGGAAGGATAGTGACTGAGATTATGGAAAACTTTACTATTCGTCTATCCGCGCAAGTGCTCATGCGTGTCCCTTTGCGCCCTGGGGATCATGCGCCCTGGGGGTCGAGGGCGTCGCGCAGGCCGTCGCCGACGA
>JAABUQ010003104.1_pt1 | contig 31187 bp, 36 predicted proteins | sample 5560001 | NCBI WGS metagenome assembly JAABUQ01 (sample SAMN10711888, study PRJNA513371) | rock metagenome | isolation source: Antarctica rocks | place: Antarctica: Victoria Land, Finger Mt nord | collected 2015-12-18 | reverse complement strand
TCGGACGCGCGCTGTAGTTCGTGCCGACGCCGGTCTGCTCGCCCTGGGTCGGACGCGCGCTGTAGTTCGTGCCGACGCCGGTCTGCTCGCCCTGCGTCGGACGCGCGCTGTAGTTCGTGCCGACGCCGGTCTGCTCGCCCTGGGTCGGACGCGCGCCGTAGTTCGTGCCGACGCCGGTCTGCTCACCCTGGGTCGGACGCGCGCTGTAGTTCGTGCCGACGCCGGTCTGCTCACCCTGAGTCGGGCGCGCGCCGTAGGGGGTGTTGACGCCGGTCTGCTCGGCCTGGGTCGGACGCGCAGTGTTGTAGCCGGTGGCGACGCTTGGCGTGGTCGCGGTCGGGGCCGGCGCCGCGCTGGTCCTGGCGGGCGTGGGCCCCTGGGCGCAGGCCGCGAGAGCCAAAGCAAACGCGGCGCCCGCACTGATCGGAAGCATCTTCATTGCTGATTCCATCATTGGGTTCGGTGGCTGAACCGTCTTCAGCGAGGTGGGTGACAGCTTACTCGGAAACAATCCACTGCTGCATCAAAGGGGGCAGCATTGCTTATCAGGTTGTTCACAACTCTGGCATATTTGCTGCATTCCTATTGGTCAAGCGCGAAGACTGGGCAGTAGGCTTAGGCCGTTTCGAGCTTGCCCGGGTGCCCGTCGGGCTCGACCAGGCTGATCCGTCCGAGATCGGCGATCGTGTTGCCGTCCGCGTCTATCGTCACGGCGTCGACGTAGCGCGTCCCGAACAGCACCTCCGCGGCTCCGTAATCCTTCATGTCGAACACCTCGACCGCCATGACGTGGTCGCGCGCTTCAAGGGTGATGAATAGCCGCACGTCGCCCGCGACCAGGCGTGCCGCGTCGTAACCGGCAAGCGGGCTGTCTGCGTTGATCGGATGCATCAAGGTCCACGTCAGCGCCGGCCGTGCTTCATTTGGATGAAAGCGGCGACGCTCTCGCCCCATTCCGGGTCGGGAATGCCGACCACGACCACGTTCGACACGTCCGGGTGTGTGAACAGGACGTCCTCCACCTCGCGCGGGTAAACGTTCTCGCCGCCGCGAATGATCATGTCCTTCAGGCGGCCCTGGATACGGCAATAACCCAGGCGGTCCATGCTCCCAAGGTCGCCCGTGTGCAGCCATCCGTCCGCGTCCAGGGTTTGGGCGGTGGCCTCCGGGTTCTCGAAATACCCCGCCATCACGCTGTAACCGCAAACGCAGACTTCCCCGATGCGATCTACCGGCAGCGTATGGCCGGCGTCCGGATCCACCACCTTCACGTCCAACTGAGGCAGCGGGCGGCCCACCGTCGCGAAGCAATCCGGATGCGGATCGTCCGGCAGAGTGTGAGTGATGTAGGGCGACGCCTCCGTCTGGCCGAAGCCGATCGCCACCTTCACGCCGAACGCGTGCTGTGCCTGCCGCACCAGCTCTGGCGGGACTGGCGCACCGCCGAGCGTCAGCAGGCGCCAGGCGGAAACGTCCCGTGCCGCCTGTGCCGCCTGCTAAGCTGCAGCTCATCCGGCTGGCGTGTCCCAGGTGAGGATCTGGAACGGGGGCTCTCCGTTCGTCGCGTCCGGCGTGATCCGCACGACGGCTTGCCGCGTGAAGCGCGCGCCGTCCGGGCCGGTCGCGGCGGCGCGGACCGTCGCGGTCTGGCTGTCGCTTTCGAACGAGAGCTGGTTCGCCGGACCGCGCCCGAGTTGCGATTCCTCGATCGCCTGGTCCGCAACCGGATCGGCGGCTGCGCGCCGCACCTCGCTGTCATTGTAGACGGAGAGATGCGGCTTGAGGCGGGCAAGGATGTCCGGCGTCATCCCGAGCACGAGGCCGACCTCGTCGAGGCTCTCGAATGGCCTCGATGCCGGCCCGTACGGGAGCCCGGCGGCGCGATACTGCGGCAGTTTGGCGCCGCCGGGCAGCGGATTGGGGCTGCGCGTGCGCCAGTCGAGGATCGCCGCGGCCAGCGAGGCGGCGCGCGCCGGGTCGAGACCGACGTTGCGGAGCATCGCCTGCATCACCGGCACGGTGGCGAAGTTCGGGTTCACCTTGCCCGCTTCGTCCGTCATCCGCACCTCCACCATGGCCGGGCCGATGCGCACTAGCCGGGCACTGCCGTCCGGCCGCCATGTGCCTTGCAGCAGGCGGAGCATGGCCTGATTGATGGCGCCGTCGGCGGCGGCCTCGACGGCGGCATTGCTGCGCAGATTGGCGGCCAGCTTGGTCGCCGTGCGGCCCGACGCGGTGATCTGCGTGGCGATCAGCGCTAGCAGTCCGAGCGTCCACAGCACGATCAGCAGCGCGAAGCCCCGCTCGCCGCGTTTCACCGAAGATCGAGCCGCCGGCGCAACCGGGCGTTCGGGTCCGGCGATCCGGTCGGCCGCAGGTTCTGCAACTCGCCCGGCACCGCGGCGGCGTTGATCAGCTGGTCGCGCAAATCCTCGGTGAGCGCCCGCGCGTCCCGCTGGTCGTGGATCACGTGCGGGGTGATGAGCACGAGAAGCTCGGTGCGCACGCGTTCGTTATTCTGGCTTCCCGCCAGCGCGCCGAGCAGCGGGATGTCCTTCAGCCAAGGCAGTCCCGAGTTCGCGCGCGTCTGGCTGTCGCGGATCAGGCCGGCGAGGCCGATCGTCTGCCCGTCCTGCACCACCACGCGCGAGGTGATGTTGCGCTCGAGGAAGGTCGGCGAGTTGATCCCCGGCGTGCTCGGCTGGGTCGACACGTCGCTGACCTCCTGCGACACGTCGAGGGTGACGAGGCCGCCGCTGTTCACGCGCGGCGTCACTTCGAGAATGACGCCGGTCGGCTGGTAGTTGATGGAGTTGACGATCGGCGCGTTGCTCACGAGCGTGCTCTGCGACTGCTGGCTGAGGTAGGGCACCACGTTGCCGACCTGCAGCCGCGCCGACTGATTGTCGAGCACCAGGAGCTGCGGCGAGGACAATACATGGACGGTCGTCACCGCCTGCAGCGCGTTCAGCGCGAACGGCGCGCCGCCGAGCCCCTGGCCGCCGATGACGAACCCGGGGAACCCGGTGGCGAACTGGGCGGCGCTCAGGTTCGCGGTGCTGAGGCTCTGTTGGACGTTGCTGAGGATCCCGTTGATGCCCCCGGACTTGAAGAAGAATTGCGTGCCGTACTGAAGCTGATCGTTTAGCGAAACTTCGGCGATCACGGCGTCGATGCGCACCTGCAGCGGCAGGATGTCGAGTTTGCGCAGCATCGCCTCGATGGTGTCCTCCTCGCGCTTGGTGGCGTAGATCACCAGCGCGTTGTTTTGTTCGTTGGGAATGATGCGCATGCTGTCGGGGTTCGCGGGACCGCCGCCGCCCGGCTGCTGTGGTTCGAGCCCGCCCAGCAACGGGTTGCTCGGCCCGGCCGGTGCGGGCGCGGCAGCCTGCCCGCCGCCGCCCGCGATCCCGCCCCCGGCCCCCCCGCCGAGGATGGATCCGCCGCTCAGGCCCCCGCCGGCCAGCCCGCCGCCGCCGAGCCCACCGCCGCCGAGCCCACCGCCGCCGCCGCCGAAACCGCCGCCGCCGAAGCCGCCCCCTCCGCCGCCGAGGCCACCGCCGCCGCCGAAGCCGCCCCGCTGCCCTCCGCCGCCGAAGCCGCCTCCTCCGCCGCCGCCAAAGCTGCCGCCCGCGATTGTCTGCGTCGCGAGGCCCGGCGTCGTCTGGCCGGCGCCCGGAGGCTGGGCGGTGACGCTGTTCGGCGTGAATGCCTGCTGCAGCACGTAGGCGGCGTCGTTCGCCTTGCCGTTCTGCAGATAGTAGACGTGCCAGCTCCGTACCGTCTGCGCCCGCGCACGGTCCACCAAAGTGTAGACACGGCGCACGTCTTCGAGGATGCGCGGCTGGTTGGCGATCACCAGCACCGCATTCACCCGCGACATCGGCACCACCCGCACCACGCCGGCCAGCGCGCCGCCGCTCTGGCTGCGGAACGCGTCCTGCAATGCGCCGGCGAAGTCCTTCACGTCGCCCGACGTGACCGGCAGCAGCGCGTAGGATTGGCCGGCGAGCACGTCGATGTCGAAGCTGCGGATCAGTTCGACCAGGGCCGTGCGGGTTCCCGGCTCGCCGCTGACGAGCAGCGCATTGCTGCCCGCCGCCGGAACGATCTTGCCGCCATTGCCGACGAATTGCTGCAGCACCTTGGCGAGGTCCTCGGCGCTGGCGTAGCGCAGCGGCACGACCACGGCACCCGCCGACACGTCGCTGCCGGCGATCTCGGCCGACGCCGCTCCTGCCGCCGCGGGGACGATGCGGTAAAGCGCGCCTGATTGCAGCAGGCTGGCGCCGGTCTGGGCCAGCAGCGTCTGCAACGTCGGCAACAGCTGGGCACGGGTCAACGGTTGGGCGGTATGCAACGTTGCCGTGCCGTGCACGCCCGGGTCGATCGTGTAGTTGACCTTCAGCAGGTTGCCCAGGATCTGCGCGACGATCTCCCGGATGTCGGTGTCGGCGAAGTCGAGCGAGATGTCGCCGCCGCCTTCGGCCGGTTGCCTTTGGCCGAGCGGCCGGGCGGTTGGGTTGGCGATAGAGATCTGCGGCGGCGGCTGGGCGTCGGGCGTCCCGACATTGCCGTTCACCCGCGGCTGCGCGCCGGTATCGGTTCCCGCGGCCGGCAGGGCGCCGATCACAGGCGCGGGCGCGGCTTCGCAGCCGGCGAGCAGGATCGCCAGCAGAAGCGCCGGAAGCAGGCGGACGGTCATGTGTGGACGATCATCTACGGCCGGTTGCTACTGGGGCGCACCGGCGGCCGCCGGCGCGAGATCAGCAAGCCCGGCTGGCCTGGCCCGGTCTCGCCGCCGGTCGGGGCCGCAGCCGTCTGCGCAGGCGGCGGGGCGTTGCGATCGAAGGTCGGGCGGATGGTGCGCGCGCCGTCGGGGCCGGAGACGGCGACCTCGCCGGCGGAAATGGCTCGCACCGTCCAGACGCCGACCTTGCCGCCTTCGCCGACCACGATCGAGCGCGCGCCCGCCTCCCCGGCGAAGATGGCGTTGCGGCCGGCGCCACTCACCAGTGTGCCCGCCAGGCGGGGCAGGCCGGGCGCCGCCGCGCCGGCCGGTGCGGAGGCTCCGACAGGCGGCCGCCGATGCGGCGAGAACAGCGGCCGCTGCAGGCTCGTCACGATCCAGCGATCCGTGTGATCCTCCGTGAGCGCAGGTGTCGCGGTCCGGTTGGCGTTGCCGGTGGACGCCGGAACGATCCCGGACGACGCGGACGGGGAGCCGGAGAGTTCGGCCGCGATGGTCGCAAGCAGCGCGAGCGCGAGCGCGCTTCCGGCGAGAAGGCCGGGGAGCGTCATCGTGCGGCACTCGCTTCGGCCGGATGGAAGGCGAACACCGATAGACCAGCGTCGACCGGACTTGAGTCGCCGCTGCCGCGCAGCCCGGTGCTCCGCACCTGCAGGTCGTCAACCAGCATCCGCGGCGTCGCTTCCTCGATCGCCTGCAAAAGGTGGATCAGCGCCGGCCAGTCCGCCGCGAAGGCAAGCCGTAGGCCGATGCGGGCGTATGCACCGTGTCGCTCCACGGGCAGCGTCTCGACGCGGTTGAGCCCGATCCCGGCCTCCTGCGCCATGGCCTGCACGAGTTCCTGCAACCGCGCGCTGGCGATGGCGTCGCTGCCGCCTTCCAGGACGGCTGCCGGCGCGGGCGCCCCCGCCGCGCTGTTCTGCGCGTCACGGCGTAGCGCCGGCAAGGTCTCGGCCAGCTCGCTCATCCGCCGCGCCAGCATTTGCCGCCGCTGCAGGCTCTCGGCGGCCTCGCCATACCGCTCCATCAGCGGCGTCGCGATGCCGATCCAGATGCAGGCGAGCACCAGTACGGTACTGCCGAGCGCGAGCAGGCCGCCGGTCCGGCCGGTCGGAAGATTGATCATCGCTCGGGTCCCAGTTCCGCCCCGATCGAGAACAGGTCCGCCTGCGCATTCTCCACGCGCGTGACCGGTGCCACGAAGGCCGGGTTGCGAAACGTCGGCTCGGCGGCGAGGGCCGGGATCAGCCGGGCGGCGGCCGCGGACTGGCCGGCGAGGCCGAGCCGGCCGCGCCGGAGTTGCAACTCGGTGAGATACGTGTCGTCGGGCAGGATCTCCGTCACTGTGGCAATGATCCGCAGCGGGTCGCCAAGCCGCGCCCGCTCGGCCGCGATGACGTCCGCGCCGGCCTGGTTGCCGGCAATGCGCCCGCGCAACGTTTCCACCTCCGCGACCTGCGGCCGCAACGTCTCGATCCGGGCCTCGACGTCGGCGCTGGCGATCGTCTGGCGCACGAACGGCAGCACCAGCGCCGTTATCGCGAGCACGATGCAGGTTCCCATCGCGATCGCGGGCGCGACGCGGCCGAAACGGGTGCCTCCCGCTTCCGGCCGATCGAGCGGGATCACCCGCTCGATCCCGGAGTCGGCGATCGCCTCAAGCGCCCGGGGCGCGAGGTTGGCGGCCTCCAGCATCCCGAGCACGGGTTGCAGCCGAGCTCGCGGCACGACGGAGAGACGCAGATGGATCCGCCCCTGCGCCCGATCCCGCCGCACGATGCCCCAGCCCCAGACGACTTCCTGGGCGGTGAACGGCGTCAGTCGGTCCAACTCGTAGGCGAGGATGCGCGCGGGTTCCCGCTCGGCGGCAATGGGCAGCGCGACATCGCGCTCCAGCAGCGCGCCGGACTCGAGCCGCAGGATGCTGGTTCCGCGTGGCTTCACGCGAGCGAGGCAGTCGCGTAGCGCGACGGCGCCGTCCTCACTCAGCGGGAAACGTCCAAGCGAGCGTTCCCGCCGGCGGCGGCGGCGCGTCACGTCGACTTCCCCCGGCTCCGCGCCGGAACCAGGCTCGATGGTGACCAGCAGCGCGCTGCTGCGCTGCGCGGCCCAGGCTCGGAGCGGGCTCGGCACCAGGCCCGTCATCTGCTCGGCCCACCAGGCCAGGAACTCCCTCAACATGCGATCAGGCCGCCGCGCTTGGTGGGTCGCGCCGATCAGGACGGGCCCGGGTTTGGTCCGACCCTGGTCTAATCGCATGCGGGGTGGTCATCAACGGAGGCCGCGCGGGGAAGAGGCGAGCCGTTCGGTCTCCAGCTGCACCGCCCGTGTCCGTCCAGCGGCATTCCAGGAGATCACGACGTCGATCGCATACAACGTAACGGCGATAACCGAGCTCGCGGCGCCAGGCAGGGCGTCCTCATCCTCGGGCGCCTTGTGCCGATACGACTCGGCCGGCAGAACGCGCACGCGCCAGCGGAAGCCCCCGCCGTCATCCCCCTCACGGTCGCCTGGGGAGGGTGCGACGCTTTCGGCCGCAAGGTGCGAGCGGGCGCGGGCTACGGCCTGCTCGTACCCCGTCGCGGCCTGCACCGACAACAGGCCGTCGAGCGAGCCCGAGAACAGCGCCGACAACGCGATGGCTGCGATGATGAAGGCGATCATCACTTCGAGCAACGTGAAGCCGCCCGCGTCGGAACCGGGATTGCGCGATAGTTCGCCAGTGTGACGGCGCGATACGGCCCGGCAAATCGGCCGAATTGTCAAGCAGCCCCTCCGGCGTAGAAGCGAATTTTCATGTCGCTGTCACGGTGACGATCAAACGCGCTTTCTCCCGAACAATCAGACTAGCGGCGCAATCAATGGAGGGCACGTTATCATGAATCCATGATCACACCGAACCATGGTCAGACCGTTTCCAACCTTCTTTCCTACGGGGTTTTAGCGTTCCGGCGATTCGCCGTTCCTGGCTAAGACAATCGCCCAATCGTTGCTCGCCCCCCAGCTCTCGTGTGGCTATAGATCGACACCGAGTCGATCAAGGGAGACTAGGCATGGCCGAACAGCGGGAGATCGAGCATCGCAGCCTGGGTGGACTGTCCGCCTCCACCATCGGCCTCGGCTGCATGCCATTGTCCGGCATCTACGGCGAAGCTGACGACGGCGCCTCCGAGTCGCTGATCCGTCACGCGATCGATCTCGGCGCCGATCATCTCGACTCGTCGGACATGTATGGCTGGGGCCATAACGAGATGCTGGTCGGCCGCGCCATCAAGGGCCGTCGGGATCGCGTGGTGCTTGCCACCAAGTTCGGCCAGATCCGGCGCGAGGGGCAGTCCAACGGCGTGAACGGGCGGGCCGCCTACGTGAGGGAGGCGTGCGACGCCAGCCTCAAGCGGCTCGGCGTCGAGGTGATCGATCTCTATTACCAGCACCGCGTCGATCCCGCCGTGCCGATCGAGGAGACGGTCGGCGCGATGGCGCGGCTCGTCGAGCAGGGCAAGGTGCGCTACCTCGGGCTGTCCGAGGCGCGGCCCGAGACGATCCGGCGCGCGCACGCGGTGCATCCCATCGCGGCGGTGCAGACTGAGTACTCGCTGCTGTATCGCACGGAGGCGGAAGAGACCCGCGAGACGACGCGATCGCTCGGGATCGGCTTCGTTGCCTACTCGCCGCTCGGCCGGGGCTTCCTGACCGGCGCGATCCGGCAATTCGCCGACATCGACGGCCGGCGCGCGGCGCATCCGAGGTTCCAGCAGGAGAACTTCGACCGCAATCGCGCGCTGGTCGCCAAGGTAGAGGCGTTGGCGGCGGAGAAGGGCTGCACGCCCGCGCAGCTGGCGCTCGCCTGGGTGCTGGCGCAGGGCCGGACGTGGTCGCGATCCCGGGCACCCGTCGGACCGACCGGCTGGAGGAAAACGTCGGCGCGCTGCACGTGACGCTCACGCCCGAGGAAGTCGCGCGCATCGCCGAGGCGATCCCGAGCGGCGCGGCCGCGGGCACGCGTTACCCGGCAGGTGGGATGGCGGCGGTCTATATCTGACGCCTAGGGCGCCGGCTCAGTCCTTGCGGCCCACGCGCGTCAGCGTCGTGAGATGGCGCTTGGCCGCGAGACTGGTCGCCGCCTCGATGGCGCGGTACTCCGCGACCAGCGCCTCGCCGGCCTCGGTGAGACTGGCGCCCCCGCCGCCGCTGCCGCCCGCCGACGTGGTGACGACCGGGCTGCCGAGGGTGCGGTTCAGATCCTCGACCAGCTCCCAGGCGCGACGATAGGACATCCGCATCGCGCGTCCGGCGGCGGAGATGGAACCCGCCCGCCCGATCTCCTCGAGCAGCGCCACCTTTCCCGGACCGATGCGCGCCCCGGAGGTAAGGTCGATGCGGATGCTGAGGCGCGGCTGGGACGGCGGTGCCGACGCCTTCTGACGTGTCGTGCGAGCTGCCATGAGGGCCTCCACGCGGCCCGGATTTGCCGCTGTATTCAAGCAACTATATCGTGCTCCGATCATACGGAAAGCTGGCGATGCGCGCTCTGATACTTTGCTTCGGCCTCGTCCTATCCGCGCCGGCGGCGCGCGCGCAGGAATTGACCGTGTTCGCCGCCGCGAGCCTGACGGACGCGATGCGCGACATTTCGGGCGCTTGGGAAAAGGCAGGCCACAAGCCGTTGCGGCTGTCCTTCGGCGCGAGCTCGACGCTTGCGCGGCAGATCGAGCAGGGCGCGCCCGCCAACGTGTTCGCCTCGGCCGACGAGAAGTGGATGGACTACCTTGCCGGCCGTGGCCTCCTGGCACCCGGCACGCGCGCCGACGTGCTGAGCAACGACCTCGTGCTGATCGTGCCCGCGAACCGGGCGACGCACGTCACGATCGGCAAGGGGTTCGATCTCGCCGCCCTCCTGGGACCGGACGGGCGCTTGGCGACCGGCGATCCCGCGCATGTTCCCGTCGGCATCTACGCGCAACAGGCGCTGACCAAGCTCGGCTTGTGGAGCGCGGTCGAGCCGCGCCTGGCCCCGACCGAAGATGTGCGCGGAGCCCTGCAGTTGGTGGAACGTGGCGAGGCTCCGGCCGGGATCGTCTACGCGACCGACGCGGCGGTGTCGAAGGGCGTCGCGATCGCCGGCACGTTCCCGGCCGACAGCCATGATCCGATCACCTATCCGTTCGCCGTGGTCAAAGCCGGCGACACGCCGGACGCGCGCGTGCTCCTGCGCTTTCTCGGCGGCCCCGAGGCGAAGGCGATCTTCGTCCGGCGCGGTTTCAAGGTGGAGTAGCACGGTCCTGGACCCCGATGAGTGGCAGGCCATTCGGCTGACGCTCTCGGTCGCGGCGCGCGCGGTGGGATTCGGCCTGCCGGTGGCGGTCGCGGTCGCCTGGCTGCTGGCGCGCGGGCGGTTTCCCGGCCGCGCCATGCTCAACGCGGCGGTGCACCTGCCCTTGGTGCTGCCACCCGTCGTGACCGGCTGGCTGCTGCTGGTCGTCTTCGGCGTACGGGGTCCGGTGGGCGGGCTGCTCAACGACTGGCTCGGCGTGCGGCTCGCCTTCACCTCGGCGGGGGCCGCCCTCGCCTGCGCCGTCATGACGTTCCCGGTGATGGTGCGCGCGGTGCGCCTCGCACTCGAGTCGGCCGACCCAGGCCTCGACGAGGCCGCCCGCACCTTGGGTGCCGAGCGCGCCGATCGCCTGCTTAACGTCACCCTGCCGCTCGCCTCGCCGGGCATCCTCGTCGGCGCCATCGTCGGCTACGCGACCTGCCTCGGCGAGTTCGGCGCCGTCATCACCTTCGCGGCCAACATCCCGGGCGAGACGCAAACCTTGCCGCTCGCGATCTACACGGCCCTGCAGGTGCCGGGCGGGGAGGCCCGTGCAGCCGCGCTGTCGGTGGTCTCGATCGTGCTCGCGATAGCGGGGCTGCTGATCGCGGAATGGACCGGCGTGCGGCTCAACCGCCAACTCGGGCGATGAGCCTTTCGGTCGCGATCCGGCAGACTTTCGCCGACGTCACGATCGACGTCGCCTTCGACGCGCCGACGCCGGGTGTCATCGCGCTGTTCGGGCCGTCGGGCTCCGGCAAGACCACGGTGATCAAGGCGGTTGCCGGGCTGCTGCGTCCCGCCGAGTGCCGCATCGTGCACGAGGGCGAGGTCCTGGCCGATGCCGAGGCCGGCCTCTGGGTCCGGCCGGAGCGGCGGCGCATCGGCCTCGTGTTCCAGGACGCGCGGCTGTTCCCGCACATGTCGGTCGCCGGCAACCTGCGTTTCGGGCTGCGCCGGGCGTCCGGCGCGCGCATCGGCTTCGACGAGGTGGTGGCGCTGCTGGATCTCGGCCGCTTGTTGGCCCGACGCCCGCATTCGCTGTCCGGCGGCGAGCGGCAACGCGTGGCGATCGGTCGGGCGCTGCTGGCGCAGCCGCGACTGCTGCTGATGGACGAGCCGCTCGCCAGCCTGGACGCCGCGCGCAAGGCGGAGATCCTGCCGTTCCTGGCCCGGCTCGACACCGCGTTGCGGATGCCGATTCTCTACGTCACGCACGCGCTCGAGGAGGTCGCGCGTCTGGCCGACAGCCTCGTGCTGATCGAGGCCGGACAGGTGGTCGCGGCGGGGCCGCTTGCGGAGATCGCCGCTCGCGCCGACCTACCGCTGGCGCGCCGTGACGACGCGGCGGCGGTACTGGCTGCCACGATCGACGTGCATGATCCGAGGCGCGGTCTGACCCGGCTGGCGGCTGCGGGCGTGGAGCTGTGGGTGCCGCTGATCGAGGCGTCGACCGGCAGCGCCACACGCATCCGCATTCCGGCCCGCGAGGTAATCCTGGCCCGGCAGGCTCCGGAGGCAATCAGCGTGCACAACGTGGTTGCCGGCACCACCCGGGCCATAACGGAGGACCCGCAACGGCGGGCAGCCCTGGTGGAAGTGGCTCTACCCAACGGCGCGCTGCTCGCGCGAGTCACGCTCGACGCGGTAGCGAAACTCGGTCTCGCACCGGGCGTGCCGGTGCTGGCGTTAGTCAAATCGGTGGCGATTGAAGTGCTCGGGTAGACCCGGTTATGCCGCCAGCCTCACCCAACCCTCTCCTGAGGGGAAGGGCTTGCTGCTCCCTATCCCTTCGTCGGGAGAGGGTCGGGGTAACGGTGCGGCGCGATGCTGTCACCGCGGCCCTAGTGGACGAGCGCCGGCGCCATCTCGTGCTGCATGATCGCGGCGACCGCGACCTCCTGGTCGGCGGCCAGTGCCATCGGTGTTCCGTCGGCGGCGTGAATGGCGAAGGCGGTGCCACCCTGCGTATCGACCTGCTTGACGTAGGCGATCTGCGATACCCCGAGCTGCATGAATTGCTGCTGCGAGAGGTGGCGGACGTCCATAATTGCCGGGTCGGGGTTGCCCTGCGCGGCCTGCTCGTCGGACGGGTTCCGGGCGTTCATATCCATCGTCTTTCTCCTGGCGGCGACCCGAAGGCTCGCATGTGCCGTTCTAAAATCCCGGGCCGACTCCGCGGCCCCGGACGACTTGATCCAAGACTAGTTCTCAGCCGTGCTCCCCAGGCTCGCCATCAACAACGCGGGTGCGGACGGTTCCGTTCGTCGACTGACCGTTCGTCACCGGACGGCCGATCTGGATCGTCTTGACCCGCGCTTCGGGCTGTGGCCGGGCCAGATCGATATGCAGGAGCCCGTTGTCGAGCCAAGCTCCTTTCACCTCGATCCCCTCGGCAAGCACGAAGGCGCGTTGAAACTGGCGGGCGGCGATCCCTCGATGGAGGAACACGCGCCCTTGCGTGTCATCGTTCTGCCGGCCGCGGATGACGAGCTGGTTGTCTTCTTGCGTGATCTGCAGGTCGTCCATGGTGAAACCCGCAACCGCGAGCGTGATGCGAAGCCCGACCGGGCTCGTCTGCTCGATGTTGTAGGGGGGATACCCGTCCGATGAGTTCTTGGATGCGCGCTCGAGCATCTGCTCGAGGTGATCGAAGCCCAGAAACAACGGCGAGGTAAACATCCGGGTCGTCATGGCCCCCTCCTGAAGAGCGAAGCTGGCCGGGACCCGTTTTCGGCACCCCGACTGCTGTGTAATTTGTCGATCGGTGCCGGCATTGCAAGAGGGTGCAGGGCGGCGTTGATCGACGCCGCGAGGGCCGCTACATGCCGCCCATGAGCGACGACACGCTGGAGCGACTGCGCATCCTGATCGCCCCGAATCCGGCTCTGCGCGCCAAGGCCAAGCCCGTAGGGCCGGCCGACGACGAGCGGGTGCGGGATCTCGCGCCGCGCATGTTGGCGACGATGTATGAAGCGCCGGGGATCGGCTTGGCAGCTCCGCAGGTGGGTGTCGGCGTGCGGCTGGCCGTGGTGGACCTGATGCCGGACAACCGGCCGCAGCCGATCGTGCTGATCAATCCCGAGATCGCGGCGCGCGACGAGCTGGTTGTCACGCGCGAGGAGGGTTGCCTGTCGCTGCCGGGCCAATATGCCGACGTGTCCCGCCCGGCGCGGGTCAAGGTGCGCTATCTCGATCTTGCCGGCGCGCGGCAGGAGATCGAGGCAGACGGGCTGCTCGCCGCCTGCCTGCAGCACGAGATCGACCATCTTGACGGCGTGCTGTTCGTGGATCACCTCTCGAGCCTCAAGCGCAACATGATCATGCGGCGGCTTGCCAAGGAGATGCGGCAGAAGCGTGACGAGGAGGTCGGGCGGTAGACGCGCGATGCGCCTCGCTTTCATGGGCAGTCCCGATTTCGCCGTGCCCGCCCTGCGCGCCTTGCACCAAGCCGGTCACGACCTCCGCGCCGTGTATTGCCAGCCGCCCCGCCCGGCCGGGCGGGGCCAAGCGGTGCAAGCCTGCCCGGTGCATCGAGCAGCCGCTTCGCTCGGTCTGGAGGTGCGCACGCCCGCACGGCTTCGCTCCAGCACGGCCGAGCACGCCGCGTTCGCGGCCCTCGACCTCGATGCGGCAGTGGTCGCGGCTTACGGGCTGATCCTGCCGCCGCCGATGCTGGAAGCGCCGCGGCGCGGTTGCCTCAACATCCATGCCAGCCTGCTGCCGCGCTGGCGCGGCGCCGCGCCGATCCAGGCCGCGATCCTGGCCGGCGACCAGCGGACCGGCATCACCATCATGCAGATGGATGCCGGACTTGACACCGGCCCGATGCTGCTGGAGGAGGCGGTCCCGCTCGCCCCGGCGACGACCGCGGCGGAACTGCACGACACCCTGGCGACCGTCGGGGCAAGACTGGTGCTGCGGGCGTTGGCCGAGAACCCGTGGCCTCGGCCGCAAGCGTCGGACGGGGCCACCTACGCCCCCAAGCTCTCCCGTGCAGACGGACGGATAGACTGGACGCGCGACGCCGCCGCGATCGATCGGCAGGTGCGCGCGCTCAATCCGTGGCCGGGCACATTCACGGCCTTTGGTGGAGAACCGCTGAAAGTGCTGAGCGCGGAGCTAGCGGCAGGCGAGGGCGCGCCCGGAACGGTGCTCGACACGGCCCTGACGGTCGCTTGCGGCGCAGCGGCGCTACGCCTTCGCGCCGTGCAGCGCCCGGGCCGTACTCCGCTGGACGCCGCCGCCTTTCTGCGCGGTCAGCCCATGCCGCCCGGCACGAAGCTGGGTTGATGGGGATCTGGGCGCTGCGCCTGGAATATGACGGCACCCCGTTTGTCGGTTGGCAGCGTCAGGCGAGCGGGCTCTCCGTACAGCAAGTGCTCGAGGACGCGGCCGCCAGGCTGAACGGAGGTGCTCCGGTCGCCAGCGCCGCCGCCGGCCGCACCGATGCCGGGGTCCATGCCGAAGCGCAGGTGGCGCAGGTCGAGCTTTCGCGGCCGATGAAGCCGGACAAGCTCCGCGACGCGCTCAATTTCCATCTCAAGCCGTATCCTGTGGTGGTGCTGCAGGCGGCGCCGGCGCCCGAAGGCTGGCACGCGCGCTTCTCGGCGGTTCGCCGCTGCTACCGTTATCGCATCCTGAACCGGGCCGCGCGGCCGGCGCTGCTGGCCGGCCGGGTCTGGCACGTTCGCCGGGCGCTCGATGCCGAGGCGATGCACGGGGCGGCCCAGGCGCTGCTCGGACGCCACGACTTCACCTCGTTCCGGGCGGCCTCGTGTCAGGCAAACAGCCCGCTGCGCACCCTCGACCGGCTGGACGTGCGCCGGGCGGGCGAGATCGTGGAGATCGTCGCCGAGGCGCGCAGCTTCCTGCACCACCAGGTGCGCAACATGGTCGGCACGCTGAAATTGGTGGGAGACGGAAGCTGGCGGCGCGAGGATGTGGCGCGCGCGCTCGCAGCATACGACCGGGGGGCGGCGGGGCCGACTGCGCCGGCGGCGGGCCTTTGCCTGACCGGCGTCGACTACGGCCGCGACCCGTTCACCCCTGGTCCGGGCTGACCAGCGCCATCACCAGCCGGGGGCCGACCACGATCGCGGCGGTGGCCAGATTGACGCAGGCCACGAACACTGTCGCCCGGACGGCCGAGAGCTCGAGCGCCCGGCGGGCCAGGAACCAGTGCAGCCAAAGCCCGTAGCCCACCATGCCGACGATCACGCCGACGCCTGCGATCCAGTTCGGCATTCCGGCGGTGATGAGGGCGCCGAGCACCAGCAGCAACACCGACGCGATCGCCGGGATCGCCCACTGGCACCAGTTGAACGCGGTCGCAAAGCGCGGCCACAGGGCCTCGCGCTGCCAATGCCGGGCCAGCCACCAGGAAAGCACCGGCGGCGCGAGCAGCGCGCAGAACGTTGCCAGCAGGTCCGATAGCGCCGGCAAGCCGCCGCCGTCGGCCAGCAGCAGGCCGCCGCCGACCAGCGGGAAGGCGATCAGCGGCGCGAGGCTGGCGAGGAAAGCCTGCGTGGTGTTGCCGAACGCGAGCAGGCCGTCCGCCCGGCCGCGCGCCAGCCGCGCGACGCCGAGCAGGATGTTCGGCGCGCCGCCGGCGCCGCGTGGGGCGCCTCGCTGCTTCACGACAGAAGGACGCCGAGCACGGCCGCGTAGATGCACGCGAGCTGCCGCATGTCGGCGACCGGCACGCATTCATCGGCATGGTGCATGGTGGCGCCAACCAGCCCGAACTCGGCGACGGGGCAATGCCGGGCGATGAAGCGCGCGTCGGAGGTGCCGCCGCCGGTATCGAGCGCCGGCTCGCGCCCGACCACCTGGGCGATCCCATGACGCAAGCCGTCCACCATCGGCCCGGGCTCCGTCAGAAAACTCTCGCCGCTGACCGACACGTCGAGCTCCCACCGTTCCGCGCTCTGCGCCAGCACTGCCCGCAGCCACGCCTCCAGTGACGCGCCGCTGTGGTGGTCGTTGAACCGGATGTTGAGCGACGCGCGAGCAGCGACTGGAATCACGTTGGTGGCCGGATTGCCCACGTCGATGCTGGTGATCTGCAGCGAGGACGCCTCGAACCACGTGCTGCCGGCGTCGAGCGGCGTTGCGGTGAGGGTCGCCAGCGCCCGGATCAGGCGATGCACCGGATTGTCGGCGCGCTGCGGATAGGCGACGTGGCCCTGGGTGCCGTGGATGGTGACGCGGGCATTGAGGCTGCCGCGACGGCCGATCTTGATCATGTCGCCGAGGCGGGCGGGATTGGTCGGCTCGCCCACAATGCAGAAATCCGGCACCTCCCGGTTCGCCGCCATCCAGTCGAGCAGGCGGACGGTGCCGTCCACCGCCGCCCCCTCTTCGTCGCCGGTGATCAGCAGGCTGATAGAGCCGCGTGACTTGCCCCGCGCGAGATGGTGGGCGCAGCCGGCGACGAAGGCGGCGATCGCCCCCTTCATGTCGCACGCGCCGCGGCCGTAGAGCACGCCGTCGCGCACTTCGCCGCCGAACGGCTCGGTGCGCCAAGCGGCGTCGCCCACCGGGACGACATCGGTGTGGCCGGCGAAGCAGATATGCGGACCCCCGGTGCCGATGCGGGCGAACAGGTTCTCGATCGCACCGAAGCGCAGCCGGGTCACACCGAAGCCGAGCCGCTCCAGCGCCTCGGCCAACACGTCCTGCGCGCCGTCGTCGGCCGGCGTGACGGAGGCGCGGCGGATCAGCGCCTGTGCCAGCGGCAAGGGGTCCGAGAGGTCGGTCAATCGCGCAGCAGCTCGTTGATCGAGGTCTTGGCGCGGGTCTGCGCATCGACGCGCTTGACGATCACCGCGCAGTAGAGCGCCGGCCCGGGCGAGCCGTCCGGCAACGGGCGGCCGGGCAGCGAGCCGGGCACCACGACCGAGTAGGCGGGCACGCGGCCGACATGGATTTCGCCGGTGCCGCGGTCGACGATCTTGGTGGAGGCGCCGATGAACACGCCCATCGACAGCACGCTGCCGCGTTCGACCACGACGCCCTCCGCCACCTCGGAGCGGGCGCCGACGAAGCAGTCGTCCTCGATGATGACCGGCTCGGCCTGCAGCGGCTCGAGCACGCCGCCGATGCCGACCCCGCCCGAGAGGTGGCAGTTGGCGCCGATCTGCGCACAGCTCCCGACCGTCGCCCAGGTATCGACCATGGTGTTGCGCCCGACATAGGCGCCCACGTTGACGAAGCTCGGCATCAGCACCGCGCCGGGCGCGATGAAGGCCGAGCGACGCACCACCGCGCCCGGAACGGCGCGAAAGCCGGCGTCGCGAAACCGGTTCTCGCCCCAGCCCGCGAACTTGAGCGGCACCTTGTCGAACGCCGTCGCCCCGCCCGGCCCGGGCATGGGCGCGCTTTCCGTCAGCCGGAACGAGAGCAGCACCGCCTTCTTGAGCCACTGATGCACGACCCAGCCGTCCGCTCCGGGGGACGCGACCCTCGCCTGCCCCGAGTCGAGCAGATCAAGCGCGGCGTCGACACACTCACGCGCCGCTCCCCCCGTGGCGTGAGACAGCGTGTCACGTCGCGCCCAAAGCGCATCGATGGGAGACTGTAGCGCGTTCTGGGTCATCCTCAGTATGTTCCCCGCGGCTCGAAGCGGGCGAGTCATGCGCAGGGGGCCTGTTCCTGTCAACGCGACCTCCGCCCCGATAACCGCGCGTTTACGCGACTGTCTCAAAATGCAGCCCGCGTAGGGAACACTGCCATGAACGATCTCACTCCGTCGCAGACCGGCATGCCTGAAAGCGTGGCGGGGCAGGGCGATCCGCTCCGTACCGCGCTGCTGGACAGCCGCCAGCGCTGGCGGGACTTCGTCGCCTTGTCGGCCGACCTCGCCTTCGAGACGGACGCGGCGGGGCGGTTCAGCTTCATCGACCCCGACCCTGCGCTGGGCTGGGGCGCGTCGCTGCTGCTCGGCCAACCGGCCGAGTTGCTGCTGGCCGACATCTCGGGCGCGACCGGTTTCAACCCGTTTCGTACCACCACGCCGTTGCGCCGGCGCCGCGCGTGGGTCAAGCGGCCGGACGGTTCGGTGTGTTGCGTGGCCTTCTCGGTAACCCCGCTCAGGGATGCCCGGGGGGAGCTGGTCGGCGCGCGCGGCATCGGCCTCGACGTGACGGAACTCGACCGTCAGGAGTCGCAGGTCGCGGCCGCGCTGCGCCGGGGCGAGGTGCTGGACCATATTCTCTGGTGCATGCGCGAGGAGGTCTTGGCGCCCAAGATGATGGAAGCCGCGCTGGACGCGCTGCGGCGAGCGGTGGGTGGCGAGGGCGCGGCCGTGATCGAGGCGATGGGGCAGGACGGCGATGCCAGCCTGCTGTATCAGGCCGGCCAGGGCGCCCAGGCCTTGCTGCCGATCGCCGCGTCGCTGCTCGAGGGCGACGGGCTCGACAGCACGGAGACGGTCGCGTCGGACGGGCGCAACGTGCTGGTCTGCGCCTGCCGGACCAGGTTCGGCGAGCAGATGGGGCTGGTCCTGTGGCGGCGGCCCGGGTCGCGGAGCTGGGATCTAGAGGAGCACGGCTTGGCCGAGTCGGCCAGCACCATGATCCGCGTCATCCTGGAGCATGACGCGATCCAGCGGGAGATGGGCCGCCAGGCCCGCACGGACCCGCTGACCGGCCTCTACAACCGGCGCGCCTTTCTCGAGGAGCTGGACCGGCACATCGACCGCCTGGAGCGCGAGGAGGAGCCGGGCACCCTGATGTTCCTGGACCTCGACCACTTCAAGCAGCTCAACGACGAGAAGGGTCACGAGGTCTGCGACGAGGCGTTGCGCCTCATTGCCGGGCTGCTGCGTCGGACGGTGCGGCCCACCGACATCGTGGCCCGGCTCGGCGGCGACGAGTTCGCGCTCTGGCTGAACGGGGCCGACCATCTCACGGCCGCCGAGCGCGCGGAGGCGCTGCGCACGGAGGGGCCGGAAATCCTCGCGCACCTGACCGAGGGGACCGCGAAGCCGGTCACGCTTTCGATCGGTATTGCCACCAGACGCGCCAAGTCCGGCGAGGAGGTCGGGTCGGTGCTGCACCGGGCCGACCTTGCGATGTATGCGGTCAAGCGGGCGGGTCGCGCGAACTGGCGGGTTGCGCCGGGATGAACCCGGCGAGCGATCCGGACGCGGCGCTTCGGCTGGCGGACTGCATTCCCGACGAGCGGTTGCGGATTCGCGCCGCGGTCAGTGCGACGACGCCCCCGGAAATCCTGACTTTGTTGGCGCACGACTGCTCACTGATGGTGCGCGCGGCGGTGGCGATGAACGACGCCGTGCCGCTTGGCACGGCCCAGGTGCTGGCACGGGATCCCGACGAGCACGTGCGCGCGGTGGTCGCCCGCAAGCTGGCGGCACTCACTCCCTGGCTCGCTGCCGGCGAGCAGGAAGCGTTGCAAAGGCAGGCGTTCGACGCACTTTCCGCCCTAGCAGCGGACGAGGCGGTGCGGGTGCGCGCGGCACTTTCGGACGTGGTTAAGGAGATGCCCTCCGCGCCGCGCGCGCTGATCCTGGCACTCGGAGGAGAGTGTCGCCGAGCCGGTCATCCGCTTCTCCCCGCTGCTGACCGACCAGGACCTGCTCTTGTTGCTGGCCGCCCCGCCGGCGTCCGGGACGGCGCTCGCGGTGGCGCGCCGGCCCGATCTCACCGAGCCCGTGTCCGACGCGGTGGCTGCGACGGCTTCGGTCGACGCCATCGGCGCGCTGCTCGCCAACAAGTCGGCCGCCATCCGCGAAACGACCCTGGATGCGTTGATCGCCCGGGCCGCGGCGCACGTGAACTGGCACGAGCCGTTGATTTGCCGGCCGGCATTATCGCCCGCATCCGCTCTCAAGTTGTCCCGGATCGTGGCTACCCATCACTTGGAGCTGCTTGCCCGTCGGGCTGATCTCAGCGCCGCCGTGGCGACGGACCTCGCGCGCCGACTTTCCGAGCGCACTCTGAGCCGATCCCGGACGGGCGGGGGCATCGCATGGGAGGGACCCCCGGCGAAGCCGACCGCGGGGTCGCCGGCGGGGAAAGCCGTCACCGAGATCATGGTCTTGCAGGCGGCGCGGCAAGGCGAGGCGGCCATCACCATCCGCCTTCTTGCCGCCGCCGCGGAGGTGCCCGCGGACGTGGTGCAGCGGGCGGCGTCCCTGCGCAGCGCCAAGGGACTGATCAGCCTCGTGTGGAAGGCGGGCTTTACGATGCACGCAGCAGGACCGGTCCAGGCCCTGCTGGCCCGGCTCGCGCCGGGTGCGCTGCTCGCGCCCGACGCGGACGGAGGTTTCCCGCTCACCCGCGAGGAGATGCGCTGGCAGCTCGATTTCCTGTCGCGCGCGGGTGGATGATCGCTGCGTCCCGCATCGGGCGGAGCGTGGCGCGCGGCCGGTCAGGCCGTGACCATCGTCCCGATGCCTGTGGCGGTGAACAACTCCAGCAGGCAGACATGCGGCAGCCGCCCGTCGAGGATCACCGCTCCTCTCACGCCCTCGCGCACCGCCTGCGCGCAGGTCTCGACCTTGGGGATCATGCCGCCGGAGATCATTCCGCTGGCGACGCCGCGCTCGACCTCCGCGACCGTGAGCTGGGGGATCAGGGCCTTATCGTGGTCGAGCACGCCCGCGACATCGGTCAGCATCAGTAGCCGGTGCGCACCCAGTGCCCCGGCCACCGCCCCGGCTACGGTGTCGGCGTTGATGTTGTAGGTTTGGCCATCCGCGCCCACGCCCACCGGCGCAATGACCGGAATGAGCCCGGACCCGGTGAGTGCGTGGATGACCCGCACGTCGACATGCTCGGGCTCGCCGACGAAGCCGAGATCGAGCACGCGTTCGATATTGCTGCCGGGGTCGATCTTGGTCCGGCGCAGCTTGCGCGCGCGGATCATCCCGCCGTCCTTGCCGGACACGCCGACGGCCAGCGCGCCCGCCCGGGTGATCAACTCGGCCACGTGCTTGTTGACGGTCCCGGCCAGGACCATCTCGACGACCTCGACCATCGCCTGGTCCGTCACGCGCAGCCCGTCGACGAAGCTCGACTGGATCGCCAGGCGTTTCAGCATCGCGTTGATCTGCGGGCCCCCGCCATGCACCACGACCGGGTTGATGCCGACCTGCTTGAGTAGGGCGATGTCGCTGCCGAACTGCTCCGCCAGCGCCTCCTCTCCCATGGCGTGGCCGCCGTACTTCACGACGACGGTGGCGCCGGCGTAGCGGCGCATGTAGGGCAATGCGCTGGCGAGGATGTCCGCTTGGGCGGTCGCTCTGGCGATCTCGGCGTCGGTCGCCGCTCTGCTGCCGGTCATGCGCGTGTTCCGCCAAGGGTTGGACTGCCGCGCGTGTAGCGACACGGCGCGCGTGCGGTCAAATCGCCAGCGTTGCCAGGCTCGCGCGGAGGTCGGGGATCCCCTCGCTGGTCTCGGCGCTGGTCGCCAGCGTTGCCGGAAACGCCGCCGGGTGGCGACGTGCCAGCCCGCCGACCTCGGCAAGCTTGCGGGCGAGATCGTCTTGCTTCACGCCGTCGGCCTTGGTGAGCACGATTTGGAACGTGACGGCGGCGCGGTCGAGCAGCGCCATCACCTCGCGGTCCGAGGCTTTCACCTCGACCCGCGCGTCGAGCAGCAGCACCGCCCGCCGCAGCGACGGCCGGCCGCGCAGGTAGTCGAACATCAGCCCTTGCCAGTCCGCCTTGATGTCCTTCGCCGCCTGGGCATAGCCGTAGCCCGGCATGTCGACGAGGGTGAGGCGGCCGCCGAGGTCGAAGAAGTTGAGTTGCCGCGTGCGTCCCGGCTGGCCGGAGGCGCGGGCCAGCGCGCGCCGGCCGGTCAGGGCGTTCAGCAGCGAGGATTTGCCGACGTTCGAGCGGCCGGCGAAGGCGATCTCCGGCCCGGTCGGGGGCGGAACATGGTCCGCCGTCTGCGCGCCGAGCACGAAGCGGCATTCCGCGGCAAACAGCACGCGGCCGGCTTCGAGGGCGGCTTCGTCCGGGCCGCCCTCACCCCGGCCCTCTCCCGACGGGAGAGGGAGAGAAAAGCCCTCTCCCCCCGGGAGAGGGTTGGGTGAGGGGCTTTTCAGGTGCGCGCCAGGTTCGGCCGCGGCAGCCGGGTGCGCCGCATGATGAACCATTGCTGCGCAATGGTGAGCGTGTTGTTCCAGGACCAGTAGATCACCAGCCCGGCCGGGAAGCGCGCCAGCATGAAGGTGAAGATGATCGGCATGAACTGGAAGATGCGCGCCTGGGTCGGATCGGGCGGCGGCGGGTTGAGTTTCTGCTGGAAGAACATGGTGCAGCCCATGATCAGCGGCCACACGCCGAGATGCAGGAACGGCGAGATCGTGGTGGGATCGAACGGGAGCAGCCCGAACAGGTTGAACACGTTGGTCGGGTCCACCTGGGAGAGGTCGCGGATCCAGCCGAAGAAGGGCGCCTGACGCATCTCGATGGTGACGAAGATCACCTTGTAGAGCGAGAAGAACACCGGGATCTGCACCACCATCGGCAGGCAGCCGCTCGCCGGGTTGACCTTCTCGGCCCGATACAACGCCATCATCTCCGACTGCATCTTCGCCGGATCGTCCTTCAGCCGCTCACGGAGCGACTGAACCTTCGGCCCGAGCAGCTTCATCCGGCTCATCGATTTGTAGGACTTGTTGGCGAGCGGGAAGAACAGCAGCTTGACGCCCACGGTGAACACCATGATCGCGAGGCCGAAATTGCCCAGGATCGAGTTCAGCCAGTCGAGCGCGTAGAAGATCGGCTTGGTCAGGAAGTAGAACCAGCCGAAGTCCACCGCCTTGTCGAAATGCGGGATGTCGAACTGGCCTTGATAGCGGTCCAGCAAGGTCACGATCTTGGCGCCGGCGAACAGGTGGCTCGCTTGCGAGGCGGTCGCTCCCGTGGCCACCGACTGCGCCTCCGGCGGCGCGTAGTCCACCTGGTAGTGCTCGCCGTTGTCGGCGGTGTGGCGGAAGGTGACGGTGGCGGGGTTCTTCTGGTCGGGGACCAGCGCGGTCAGCCAGTACTTGTCGGTGATGCCGCCCCAGCCGCCGTCGCCGGTCGCGGTGAAGGCGACCCCGTCGTGCTTCTCGCCCTCGCTCTTGGCTTGCGAGTACTTGGTTTCCTCCAGCGTGCCGTTGGCGACGCCGAGCAGCCCCTCGAACAGGATGTAGTAGCCGGCCACCTCCGGGGTGTAGTCGCGGCGGATGCGCCCCCACGGAAATAGCTTCACCGGCGCGCCGCCCTGGTTGCGGACGCGCTGCTCGACGGAGAACATGTAGTTGTCGTCCACCGAGAGCGCGAGCTCGAAGGTGAGGCCCTCCCCGTTGTTCCAGCTCAGGGTCACTGGGTGCGCGGCGGTCAGCTGCGGGTCCGAGGCGGTCCACAGGGTATCGTTGTCCGGCAGCTTGACCGACTGCCCGGGCGGGGCGGACCAGCCATACTGCACGTAATAGGGCTTGGTCTCCGAGCGCGGCTCGAGCAGGCGGACCAGCGGCGAGTTCGGCTGCAGCGTCTCCTTGTAGTCGGTGAGCACGAGGTCATCGAGCCGGGCGCCGACCAGGCTCATCGAGCCCTGCACGCGGGGCGCCGCGATCTTCAGGCGGGGCACCTCCTTCGGCACCGTTTCCGGCGCGACGGCGGGCGCGCCGACGGCGCCCGCGCCCGGAGAGCCCTCGCGCGGGGTCAGGGTAGCGGAGGGCGCGCCCGTGCTGCTCGCCTGCTGACGCGGCGGCGGCGGCTGATGCGGCAGGTGCGGCGACACCAGGAGCTGGAAGCCGAGCAGGATCGCAATCGACGCCGCGATGGCGATGAAAAGGCGTTTCTGATCCATCAAACCCCGATCGGCCCGCTAGGGCTCCGACGTAGCACAGGCGCAGGCGGGCACCGGATCGTAGCCGCCCGGATGCCATGGGTTGCAGCGCAGGATGCGCCGCCCCGTCAAAACGCCGCCGCGCAGCGCGCCGTGCCCGCGCAGCGCACTGATGGCGTATTCGCTGCAGCTCGGCTCGAAGCGGCAATGCGCGCCGATGAACGGCCGCACCGTCCACTGGTAGAGCCGCACGCCGCCGACGGCGAGCGCCGCGGCCGCGGTCACAGGAGGTTCATCTTCGCCAGCGCCCGGCGAAGATCCTCCTGCAGCGCCGGGAACGGCCGCCCACGGGTCCTGTCGCGGCCGATCAGCACCAGATCGACGCCGTCGACCGGCTGCTCGCGGAGCAGGAGCGTGGCCGCTTCCTTGAGCCGACGGCGGGTGCGGTTGCGCACCACGGCGTTGCCGACCTTGCGGGTGACGGTGAAACCGAGCCGCGCCGGACCGTCATCGTCGCGTGCGAGGGCCTGCAGCACGACCCCCGGCATGGGCGCTTTGCGCCCGCTCGCCGCCACGCGCAGGAACTCCGCCCGGCGTTTCAGTCGCTCCGGCGGTTTCACGGTGCGTCTCCCGCTCGCAATCAGGCCGAAAGACGCTTGCGGCCCTTGGCGCGCCGGTTCGAGAGCACCTTGCGTCCGCCGACGGTCGCCATCCGAGCGCGAAATCCGTGCCGGCGCTTGCGGACGAGCTTCGACGGCTGATAGGTCCGCTTCACGATAGGTCTCCGGTTGGATACGAGGCTCTAGGATGCCGTGCCCGCACGCGGAAGTGCACACGCCGGCAAAGGCCTCCTCGTAGGCGGCGGCTTATAGGAGGCCGGGCGGGGGCGCGTCAATTCCGCGGCATGCAACGAGCCAGGCGCGGAAGCAGCGCCACACCTAGTCCGCGTCGACCCCGCGTCGGCAGGCTAGTAGTGAAACCGGCATTGAAGAATCTCGATGCGCTGATCCTCGCCGCGCTTGCTCAAAACGCGGTAAACCAGCCGATGCCCGCCGGTGATCCGGCGAGACCACCAGCCCGCGAGATCAGCCTTCAGGGGTTCCGGCTTGCCCAAGCCGTGATGCGGTGTGCGTCGTGCATTCTCAATCAGTTCGTTGAGTCTGTTTAGGATGTTCGTGTCCGTTCTGGACCACCCGATGTAATCGCCCCAGGCGTCATCCGAAAAAACGACCCGCAAATCTCAGGCTTTCGCGACTCCCTTGGCGGGGATCAGCGCATGCTCGCGGCCATCGCCTGCGTCGAACTGACGGACGGAACGCAGGAGACGCTCGGCATTTCGGGGGCTGCTTAGCAGGTGTACGGTTTCCTGCCACCCCTCGAACTCTGCCTCCGATATTAGGACGACATTTCCACGGCCGCTCTGGCGAGTCACCACAATGGGAGCATGGCTTTCAACGGCTTCGTCCATATAGCGGGCAAGGTTCTGCCGCAGGTCGGTATACGATACGCAGGTCATAGTCTCCGTCCTTGGCTGGAAACCCTCATGCGACCGTGTTGTAACATCGTACGTACTGTACGGCAAGCTGTACGTGTCTGAGCCTCGCCATTTTCGGCGGAACAGGGCCGCCATCGCCGGCGGCCCGAGGTAAGGGCTTTCCGACAAGCTATCGAAGCGGACGCCCTGGCTCCATGACGGATTGAAAACCCGGGCTGCTCGGCTGACCTCGACTACGGGATGGCCGAGACGGCACATGGCGAGGTGCTGTCGCGCGGCGGGAAGCGACACCGAAGGAGATCGATGCGCCGCCTGGCCGCCATCCTGCCGATATTGGTCTTGCTGCTTGCTTTCGGTGGCGCCTGGGCTTTCGGGCTGGCGCACGCCTTGTCCTGGCAATCGTTCGCCGCGCACGAGGCCGCGTTGCGGAGACTGGTCGCGGCGCATCCGTTCGTTGCGCCGGTTGCGTTCACGCTGCTGTAGGTCGCGGTTGTTGCGGTTTCGATTCCCGATGGAGTGCTGCTCGGCATCGCCGGCGGACTGCTGTTCGGCCCCTTGCTTGCCGTCGTTTGCATCGTGCCGGGGGCGACGGTCGGGGCCATACTACTTTTCCTGGCCGCGCGCTCGGCGCTCGGCGGGCCGCTGCGCCGGCGGGCGGCGTCGCTGCTCGACCGTGTCCGGCCCGGGCTCGAACGGGACGGGTTCAGCTATCTCCTGTCGCTGCGGCTGCTGCCGGTCGTGCCGTTCTGGCTCTTGAACCTGGCGGCCGCCCTGGTCGGGATGCGGCTCGCGCCCTTCGTCGCGGCGACGGCGATCGGGATCATTCCCGGCGCGCTCTTGTTCGCGACCGTGGCGCCGGGCTCGGCGACCTGATCGCGGCCGGCGGCGCGCCCGACCTCTGGTCCATTCTGACGCCCCGCGTGCTGGCCGAACGCGTGGGTCTCGCGTTGCTGGCCCTGCTGCCGGTGGTTTGGCAGCGGTGGAGACGAGCGCATGGCTGACTTCGATATCGCCGTGATCGGCGCCGGCGCGTCCGGCCTTTCGGTCGCCTCCGTGGCGGCGCGGCTCGGCCTTCGCGTGGCGCTGATCGAGCGCAACAGGATGGGCGGCGACTGCCTCAACTACGGCTGCGTGCCTAGCAAGGCGTTGCTCGCGGCGGCGCATGCGGCCGAGGCGGCCCGCCGCGCCGGGCGGTACGGTGTCCGGCTCGGCGAGCTCGAGATCGACTGGCCGGCGGTGCAAGCGCATGTGGCCGGCGCGATCGCCGCCATCGCGCCCACCGACGGCGAAGCGCGTTACCGCGGCCTGGGTGCGACTGTGCTGCGCGAGGAGGCGCGGTTCGTCGCGCCCGACGCCCTTTCGGTCGGCGGGCGCGTGCTGACCGCCCGGCGCATCGTGATCGCCGCGGGCAGCCGCGCCGCGGTGCCCGACATCCCCGGCCTCGCCGAGGCGCCGTTCCTGACCAACGAGACGCTGTTCGAGCTGTCCGAGCGGCCGGCCCACCTGCTCATCCTCGGCGGCGGCGCGATCGGGCTCGAGATGGCGCAGGCGCACCGGCTGCTCGGCAGCGCGGTGACGGTGATCGAGGCGGAGACGGTCGCGGCCCGGGAGGACGCGGAGCTGGCGGCGTGGCTGCGGGACGTGCTCGTCGGTCAAGGGGTCGACATCCTGGAACGTGCGGTGGTCGCCTCCGTCGAGCCCGGTCCCGTCCTGCTCCTCAAGGATGGACGGCGGGTCGCGGGGAGCCACCTGCTGATCGCCGCCGGGCGACGCCCCAACGTCGAGGAGCTCGGGCTCGATGCCGGCGGCGTGCGCGCCTCGTCGCGCGGCATCGCCACCGATCGCGGCCTGCGCAGCCGGAGCAATCGGCGCGTCTACGCCGTCGGCGACATCGCCGACCCGGAGGGGATCGGCCCGCGCGCCTTCACCCACGTCGGCAGCTACCACGCCGGGCTGGTGATCCGTCGCGCGTTGTTCCGGCTGCCGGCGCGGGTCGATTACGCCGCTTTGCCGCGCGTGACCTACACGGCTCCCGAGTTGGCGCAGGCCGGCATGACCGAGGCCGAGGCGCGGGCGGCCGGGCACGACGTCGAGGTGTTGCGCTGGCCGCTCGCCGAGAACGATCGCGCGATCGCCGAGGACGACACGGTGGGCCTGGCAAAGCTGGTCGTCGCGCGCGGGCGGGTGCTTGGAGCGGGCATCCTCGCGCCGCACGCGGGCGAGATGATCGGCGCCTGGACGCTGGCGATCGGCCGACGCGTGCCGCTCTCGGCGATGGCAGGGATGATCGTCCCCTATCCGACCCGCGCCGAGGCGGCGAAACGGGCGGCGGGCTCGTACTACGAAACCCGGCTGTTCGCCGGCCGTACCCGCGCGGTGGTGCGCGCGCTGGCGAGGTTGCCGTAAGGGCCGCGCCGCGATACTCCCGTACCCATGGCCGAATGGGATCCGGGACAGTACCTGCGGTTCTCCGACGAGCGGCTGCGCCCCGCGCTGGACCTGCTCGCCCGGGTTCCGCCGGAGCGGCCGGCCCGCGTGGTCGATCTCGGCTGCGGCGCCGGCAACGTGACGGCGATCCTCAAGCGGCGATTCCCGGATGCCGAGGTGATCGGCGTGGACGGCTCGCCGGCAATGCTGGAGCAAGCGCGCGCGTCGGCCCCGGATTGCCGGTTCGAGCGGGACGATCTGGCGATGTGGATGCCCCTCGCGCCGCCGGACCTGATCTACTCGAACGCGGCGCTGCACTGGCTCGGCGGCCACGAGACGCTGTTCCCGCGCCTGTTGTCGCTGCTCGCGCCCGGCGGCTGCCTGGCCGTGCAGATGCCGGCGATGCACGACGCGCCGCTGCGCGCCTTGCAATACACCGTCGCCGCAGCGGGGCCCTGGGGCGAACCGCTGCGCGGCGTGGGGTCGGCGCGCTCGATCCTCGATGTGGGCGGCTACTGGGACATCCTGCGTCCGCGCACCGCCGCGCTGGACATCTGGGAGACGACCTACCTGCACGCGCTCCAGGGCGAGGACGCGGTAACGGAATGGGCTGCGGGCAGCAGCCTGCGACCGTTCCTCGATGCGCTCGACGAGGCGGACCGGCCGGCGTTCCGCGCGGCGTATTCGCGGGCGGTCGCGCCGCACTATCCGCGCCGGGCGGACGGGACCACCCTGCTGCCGTTCCGGCGGCTGTTCATGGTGGCCGTGCGGAGCCCGTGAACCGGGAGGCGGCGATGACCGACATGACCATCCGCGACGTGCGCGTGACCCTCGCACGGGTGCCGTGGCCGGACGACCCGATGCTGGCGGCGCGGCAGTTCTCGCCCGCGCGCGACCTGCTCGTGGTCGAGGTCGAGACCGCCGGCGGCATCGTCGGCATGGGCTACCTGCACCTGCTCTCCTCGCCGGTGCTGCGCACCATCGCCGCATGCCTCGACGAAGCGGTGATCCCGCGCGTCAAGGGTCGCGACGCCACCGCCGTCGAGGCGATCTGGCGCGAGTTGTGGCGCGCGACCTACACGGCCGGTCGCGGCGGCATCGCCATGATGGCGATCTCGGCGATCGACATCGCGCTGTGGGACGCGGTGGGCAAGCGCGCCGGCCTGCCGCTGCACCGGCTGTGGGGCCATTACCGGAGCGAGATCCCGGCCTATGGCAGCGGCTGCTGGCGCGTGCTCGGCGGCGACGGGATGATCGAGAAGGCGCAGCGCTTCGTCGCCCAGGGTTTCAAGGCGATCAAGATGCAGGTCGCGCACATCCACGACCGGCGCACCGACCTTGCCAATGTGCTGCGCATGCGCGAGGCGCTCGGGCCGGATGTGGAAATCATGATCGACGTCAACATGGGCTGGGACGCCGACACCGCGATCCAGATGGGCCGCAAGTTCGAGGAGTACGACGTCTACTGGCTGGAGGAGCCGGTCATCGCCGACGATTTCGCCGGCTACGCGCGCATCGCCGACGCGCTCGACTTGCGCATCGTCGGGGGTGAGACGCATTTCACCCGCTTCGATCTCCGCCCGTTCCTGGAGAACCCCAAGCTCGGCATCCTGCAGCCCGACCCGATGCGTGGCGGCCTCACCGAGCTGCGCAAGATCGCCACCCTCGCGGATACCTGGGGCATGACCCTTGCCCCACACCTGTTCCCCGAGCTGAACGTGCAGGTGATGGCCTCAATCCCGAACGGCAGCTGGATCGAGCATATGGGACTGCTCGACGACCTGTTCGTCGAGATGCCCCGGATGACGAACGGGGTCATCACCGCGCCTGAGCGTCCAGGGCACGGGCTTGCCTTCAAGGATGCGATGCTGCGGGATTGCCGCATCTCGTAGGCGCAGGATGGCTGTCGTTTACAGCCGTTTGAGCGCGCCGCCATACAGCACCGGCCCGGTCGGCTGGCCGGTCGGCGAGCCACCGGTCGGCTCGAGGCTGACCAAGAGCTGGACCGGCGCTGCCAGAGTTAGCCGTACCGCCACGTTGCGGCCGATCGCCGGCAGCACACCGAGCGAGATCGGCGCCTTCGCGCCTTCCGGGAGCGCCCATAGCTGGAGGTCCCTGCCGGCGGCGACCTGCACCGACGTCAGCGGACGCACCAGCAACGAACCGTCTGTTTGGAGCTGTGCCAGGAATACCGGCCCCGGACTGCCCATCGGCGCAAGCGCGGTGGCATAGGAGGTCGGCTCCGGCTGCGATAACAACAGAAATCCGGCATAGGCAGCCGCCACGGCAGAGGCGGCGGTGGCAACCCGCCACACCGCCAAGCTGCGCCAGGCTCGCCTGAAAGGCGTGACGGTCGCACCTTGCTGGGGCGCCGATTGGGTTGCCGGTGGCGCCGGGGCTATGGCCTCCTCCGGCCCGATGCTGGCCTCGATGCGCGACCACAGATCTGCGGGAGGTGTCGCGGGCGGAACGGCGGCCGCCAGCGGGGCGAGGCGGTTCTGCCACCGCTCGACGGCCCCGGCGACCTCGGGGTCGCGCGCCGCCAGTTCCTCCACCGCGCGGGCCTCCTCGGGGTCGAGCACGCCAAGCACGTAGATGCCCGCCAGCAGGTCGAAATCCTCGGGCTCGCCGCTCATGGCTCGAGGCACCGTCGCAAGGCGGCAAGCCCGCGTCGGATCGAGGACTTGACGGTGCCGAGCGGGATGGCGAGCCGGCTTGAAAGTTCGGTGTGGGTCAATCCCTCCATGAACGCGAACACGATCAGCTGCCGCTTCTCGCCGTCCAACTCGTCGAGGCAGCGTCGCAGAGCGGCACCCTCGGCGCTTTCCACCAGCCGCGCGAGCGGATCGGGGTCCGCATCCTCCGGTTCGGGGAGTTCGACGCCGGTGATCTCGCGGCCGCTGTGACGCACCAGATCGAGCGCGCGATAGCGCACGATGCTGGTCAGCCAGGCCTCGGCGTTGCCCCGTGCCGGATCGAAACGATCGGCATACTGCCAAACGCTGATGAACGCGTCATGCACGGCGTCGGCTGCCAGAGCCCCCTGCCGCGTGATGCGAAGTGCCACGCCGTACAATCGGCTCGATTGCAGATCGTAAATGCGATGGAATGCGGCACGGTCGCCCGCGGCGCTGCGCCTGAGCAGGTCGGCCAGGCGCTCGCTCGGAAAATCGACGACTGCGTCGCTCAGGAGAGCCTCTCAACGAAACGATACGGCAGACTAACCCGAGGTGGCCGAGCGCAACAACAAAGGGCGGATAATGGACCTTGTTGCACCGACCGAGCCGTGGACACATTGAGGCTGCCGAATAACGGGTCATGCGGTGCGCACGTATTCTGGGCGTCCGAGCTCCAGCATGCGGTTCAGTGCGTGAACGGCAACGGCTATT
>JAABUQ010003103.1_pt1 | contig 31194 bp, 34 predicted proteins | sample 5560001 | NCBI WGS metagenome assembly JAABUQ01 (sample SAMN10711888, study PRJNA513371) | rock metagenome | isolation source: Antarctica rocks | place: Antarctica: Victoria Land, Finger Mt nord | collected 2015-12-18 | reverse complement strand
AGTGGCACCTAGCCGGATATGTGGCGATCTTCGAGTGGGCCAACAACCTCAAGCGAGTCACCGATGACTTCCTGGGGTTGCTCCTCAGGCTACCGCGTTCCACCAGTCTGGAATCATGAGCCGTGCGATTTTATTCGGTCTTCCGTGGCAAAAAGCGCGATGAGTGGCTGGCGAAGTTGAGGGGCGGGTGGTTCGAGGTAGAGGCCGGCAAGGATCTGGCAATCGCCCCCGAGTCGATCCAACTCTTCGCGGATTATCTGGACGGCAGGGATGCCGACCTTCGAGCCGCGAACGACCGACTCCGGACGAAAGCCGAGGCGCTCGCCTTCTGTGAGGCCCTCAAGTTCGCCGTGGGCATGACTTCCACCCAATTTACCCGGTTGGACGGATACCCCCCAGGCATTGGTGGCGGCGGTCACCGGGGTTGCCAAGTTGGCATGTGACGCTAGATCCGCCACATTCATCTCGAAACCCGACCGGCGCTGCCTCTGGTTGCTCGATCATCACCTCCACGTTACCGCCCGTAACCTGGATGGAGCGATTCCGTCGCTCTCCAACCCGTCGATCGTCTGGGAGATCAAGGAGTATTGGGGCGAGAAGAGTGGCGGGAGCAAGATGAGCGATGCGGTCTATGAATGCAACTTGGTCGGCCGCGAACTTCGCGAGTTCGAGGATCGGACCGAGCACCGCCACGTCGATCATATCGTCTTCGTGGACGGCAAACCGCAATGGGCGAGCCGCCAGAGCGACATGCGGCGCCTGATCGATCTCTTCCATCAAGGGCTCATCGACCATCTATTCATTGGGAGAGAAGTCGAGAGCGATTGGCGAGAGTTGCTCGACTCGATCCTTTGATCTTCACAAAAGAACATTTCCAAAATCTATTATATGCGAACATATCATATTTGCGACCTTGAACTCTACGTCTAGACGTCGGCCCGTCAGGACAATCGAGGGGCGGGATCGACGCCTGGTGGTCGATCCCGCCCCTTGGTTTGGATTGCGACGGTCTCGTCCCGATCGCCCGTGCTCAGGCGCCGAAGACGCGGTTGACGCTGTTGCCGTAGAGGGTCGATTCGAGGTATTCGAGGATCAGCGCGAAGTTGAGGATGGCGATGTCGTTCTCGGGCGAGGGGGTGGTGCTGAAGGTGGCCGGGAACTGGCCGTTGTCGTTGAGGCTGACGATGTAGGGCGCGACGATCGGGTCGATCTGGGCGGGCGCCAAGGGGACGGCGGTGGTCTGGCCGCCGGGGATCAGGGGCTGCTGCTGGAGGGTGTTGAGGAAGCCGCTTTGGTAGGCCTCGACCAGGCCGAGCGAGGTGCCGACGGCCCGGACGTTGGGGTTGAAGATGTACGGCGAGGCGCCGAAGTAGGCGCTGGCGCCGGTGTTGCACGACGTCGCCCCGATCTTGAGCAGGGTCGTCGGGTCGGAGGTGATCAGCCCCCGGAAGGTCGGGTAGGGCCGGGGGGTCCCGCCGAGCGAGCGGATCGCGGCCAGGATGATCTGCAAGTGGCTGAACTCGTTGCCCTGGATCTCCTGGAAGTACCGCTTGTTGGCGGCGGTCCGGATGTTGGTGCCCAGGAGGTTGGACGAGGCGGCCTGGGCCGTCGAGGCCGACGCCATGATCGTCGCGGGGACGGCGGCCAAGGTCCCGCCGAAGAAGGCGCGGCGGCTGACGGAGGCCAGCCGCTGGAGGGTCTCGCTGGCCTCCTCGCCGGAACTCGGGGCCGAGATGTCGTCGAACGCCCTCTCGATCGCTGCCGGGATGCGGGTCATGTGGTGCCTCTCGGTTTGCGGATCTCGCCGTCGCGGTCGGGGCGATTAGTTTAGATTTCCTAAATCCCCGCGACGCCGATCGTTGTCCCATGTTGCCGGACCGAATAAGTCTAATATCAAGACCTGACCCGCACAAGACTCAAGATCCCTGCGCTCGCCGCAAGTTCGCCATCCAGTCGGCGTCGGCGCGGGGACCGACCTATCCTCAAGCCTTCGGGCCCGAGGCCGCCGGCACGTCGCCCGGCCGGGCCGCCCGGTAGCCGTCCAGGGCGAGCCGGAGCCCCTGGTCGTGCGGCGTCTTGTGGACGTGGCCGAGCAGCTCGATCAGGGCCCGGTCGTCGAGCAGCACGGGGTCGGTGAACAGGTAGTGCATCTCCACCAGCTCGCGCATGAACGGCTGGAAGAGGCCGATCAGCCGGATCATCGTCTTGCCCGCGACTCGGACCTTCGGCTCGCGGCCGGCGAGGGCGAAGACCCGCCGGGCGACCTCCCGCTGCGTGGTCACCTCGGCCCCGGCGAAGTTCCACCAGCGGCCGTACGCCTCGGGCCGGGCCGAGAGGTCGAGGAGGACCGGCCCGACGTCGGGCACGAAGGCGAACTCATGGGGTCGGTCGACCGGGCCGACCAGGTCGGCCGTCCCCCCCCCGGCCGCCGCCCGGAACAGCGAGTCCAGGTAGCTCAGCCGCACGCCCGGGCCGTAGAAGTCGGGCAGGCGGAGGATGGTCCCTTGGATCTCCCCCTTCGCGTGGGCTTCGAGGAGGACGTCCTCCTGCTCCTTCCGCATCCGCCCCTTGAAGGTGTGCGGGTCCCTCGGGTGCGACTCCGAGACGGTGGGCGTGGTCGCCCGGCCGTAGGGGTAGACCGTGCCGACCAGCACGAATCGCTTGACCTCCTCGGCGATGGCCCCGTCGAGCGTCTTCCGGATCAGGATCGGGTGCAGCCGGAACTGCTCGTAGCGGACCCCGACGAGGTAGACCAGCGTGTCGACCCCTCGGGCCGCCGCCCGGACCGACTCGGGCCGGTCCGGGTCCCACGTCGCGACCTCCGCCAGGGGGTCGCCCCCGAAGGCCCCCTCCAGCTCCGCCCGCCGCCGCCCCACCGCCCGGTAAGCCCGACCCCGAGCCCGGAGGGCCCCGGCGACGCTCCCGCCGATCGCCCCGGCGGCCCCGAAGAGTGCGATTCGATCCACCTGTGACGTTCCCCCTGAGATTCGAGTCGCGGGCCATCGGGCGATCGTCCCGGGCCACGAAGTCCGATCCCGCGAGCCAACCCGGGGCCGCTCGGCCATCGTAGCCGCCCGGGGACCCCGGCGAAACCACCCCGCGATCCGCCGGCCGGAGGGGCCGCCGCCGTCGCCGGGCGAGACCGCCGGCGATGCGGACGATTGCTCGCATGATGCTCGGGCGATGGGCTCGACGACCCGCGATGCCCGCGAAGAGCGCCATGGATGGTTGTTTGACCGCGACACCGTTCCTGGTACGTTCCCCTCCGGTGCCGCGTCATCGCGCGGCGATCGCACCCGTGCCGGTCCCGCGGAGGTCCATCCGATGAAGGCATACCGCCTCGACGACTTCACGAGCCTGGACGACCTTCGGATGCGGGAGGAGGGCGATCCTCGGCCGCAGCGCGGCGAGCTGGTGGTCCGCGTCCAGGCGGTCTCCCTGAACTTCCGCGACATCGCGATGCTCCGCGGCCGATATCCCTTGCCCCACAAGAAGGGGCTGATCCCGTCAGCGACGCGGCGGGCGAGGTGGTGGAGGTCGGGGAGGGCGTCGACGCCTTCCGGGTGGGCGACCGGGTCATGGGGACGTTCCACCCCCGCTGGTTCGGCGGCCCGATGCCCGCGAACGTCTTCGCCCACGACTACGGAAGCGAGGTCGACGGCTGGCTGGCCGAGCGGAAGGTCGTCAGCCAGGAGGCGGTCGTGAAGGTCCCCGACGGCCTGTCCCCCGAGGAGGCGGCGACGTTGCCTTGCGCGGCCCTGACGGCCTGGACCGCGCTGGGCGGGCCCGAGCCGATCCGGGCCGGCCAGGCCGTGCTCACCCAGGGCACCGGCGGCGTGTCCCTCTTCGCGCTGCAACTGGCCAAGGCGGTCGGCGCCCGGGTGATCGCCACGACCTCCGGCCCGGCGAAGGCGGAACGCCTGCGGGCGCTGGGGGCGGACGAGGTCGTCAACTACAAGGAGGAGCCGAAGTGGGGCGAGCGGGCGCGCGCCCTGACCGGCGGCCGGGGCGTGGACCGCGTCGTCGAGGTGGGCGGCCCCGGGACGATCGGCGAGTCCCTCCGCGCCGTCGCCGTGGGCGGGGAGATCATCTCCATCGGCTTCCTGACCACCGACAATCCCGGCATCGACTTCTTCCAGTTGATGCAGAGCTGGGCGACGTTCCGTGCGATCGCGGTGGGCCACCGCGCGGGCCTGGAGGACGTCGCCCGGGCGGTCGCCATGGCCGGCATCCGGCCGGTGATCGACCGGGTCTTCCCCTTCGAGGAAGCGAAGCAGGCCTACGCCCACCTCGAAAGCGGCTCGCACCTCGGCAAGGTGGTCATCCGCTGCCCCTCCTGACGAAGTCGGCCCGTCGCCCCGGCTTTCTTGCGCGCGGGCCTCGCCACATCAAATACCCATATCTTCGAACATCTCGGCCGGGCTGGAGTAGCGGGTCACCCGGCCGGCCTCGGCGTCGCGGAGGGCCTTGAGGGTCTCGGCGTTGGGGACCCGGACCGCGAAGGGGAGCCCGGCGGAGAGGGTGATCTGGGTGGCTTTGTTGCTAAACACCCGTCCAGAGGCCGAGAAAGGCATCAAGGTCAAGGGTTTCGCATCACGTTGAAATGGGTGATTTGCGTGTCCTTCTCGCCATATCCCGAAATCGCCATAATCCTACCGGTTGGCTTTGATTTAGCCCAGCGTCGTCGCTCTATCGGTCGCTTGAACTAGACACCTTGATCTGCCATTGTTTATCGATGCAACCGGAAACCAGGAAAGCAGTTACAGTTTGTTGACTTCCCGTTCATTCTGATGTACAATCTGCTGGGCTAAATGACCGCCAATTTGGTGAGAGCCGGCGGGATTAGCCATCCCTGTCGGCGTTTTCGTCGTCTTAGGTGCCGTTTCCAATGGCCATCACGCCACATGACTGGAGCGTTGTGGTCATCGGTTTCTGGAACCGAGCGATCCTAACGCCCTCGGGTGTCGTTCGTCGCCTCTTTCACCTTCCGGAACAAACCCCCGTCGAAGTGGAAGTGGCGCTTGATGCGTTCGTGCCTTTTCGCATCAAACACGATAACGTGATCGTAACGCCTGGCAGCGACAAACTGCATGTCCAGCCCGCAAGTTTCAATTTTCAGACGCTCGCGGGCGCGATGAAAGTGGCGAGAGTTGGGCTCGAAGCTCTGCCCGAAACCCCGATCTTCGCAGCCGGATACAATCTGAACTTCAAGACTTCCGAGCACGTAGCAGCCTTGGCGCCTATCACCGACCATCCCTGGGATGACCGTCTCTCAGATCAGGATTTCCAGATTGAGACACGTGCAACGGCCCGATCTCTGATCTGGCGTGGCGGTCGGATCAAGGTTGGGGTGTCGCAAGAAGTCGATATGTCGTTCACTGTCGCCTTGAATTTCGACCGTCGTTCCAACTCGGTACCTGAACTCGTAGAATGGCTTTCCATGCCGATACAGGATATCCAAGACGCGACGGAGCGAATCCTGACCAGATGCATCGATCTGGCCGTTGAGGACATTCGCTATGCCGACTAAGTCTGAGAAGCTCAGCACCTCCGAACCCCTTGCCAAAGCCACTTACCAGACCGCACGCGGCGTGTTTGTTGGCGATATGGTTGCTAGGTCTTCAATGGTCCAGCAAGTCCGGACTGTCGTCACCAGCGCGAAAGAGGGCACGCTGGGACTTCGGTACGCACCACACAATCCGAAAGTTACCGACGTCAGCACTTCATCCTGACGCGAGCGGCGCCCGATCGTGCCGAACCACTGGACTTACTCAAATTTTGATTCGGGCGCCGATCTCTTTCAGGGCGACATCATCGCCCGGACCGAGCCGTTGTTACGACTGTTGGGCGAAGTCCACCAGCATTTTTGCGACGAAAAATACCTAGCCTTTCTGGTCTCATCGCAGACTTGCGATCTTGTTCTACGCAAGGAACGCAGGTGCAAAGCTCGTCACGTTACTTTATCGGTCATCCGTTCATTAGAAGATGTCGTGCCTGACCTATTTGCTGACGCGAGCGGCACGGGGATAGATGGTGTTTATCGTCAAGAAGGCAAGGGTGAGGCATACGATCAGCTTGAGCGCATAGTAAACCAAAACGAGCAGGCACAGGGAATATTCTATCTTCATCCAGACGCTGATGTACGTATCGCAGTACATTCTGTAGCGCTTCTGCGTGTAAGTATTGCTCTACGTTCACGTGAGCATTATGGGTTAATTCAAGAAGCCCGTTGTGGCCGTCTGGCCACGGAATATCGTTATAAGCTCGGTTGGCTAATCGGCAACCTTTTCTCTCGGGTGGACACGCCGGATTGGGCCGATCATGTCAGCGGCTTAGAGGATTCGAAAGAGATCATCGACGGTTTTGTCGACGGATCGAAGCTGGCTAGGCCGAACGTTTGGGTGCCGGACTCCTGGATACAGGCGGCAAGAAAGAAAAACATCAAGATCGAGGATCTGTCACACGATTCAGTATTCGATGCACTGAAGACGCATGCCCCGCTGCCCCGGAGCGAAGTAGTAATCGGGCGCATACGGGATGTCGGAGTCAAGGTTTTGCCGTTATTGAGCGAGCAACAAGCACTCGTGCTGTCTAGTCGGCTGAAAGGCGACTCCATCTATTCGACGATGATCGCTGACAAGGCGGCAGTTATCATACGGGGCATCTCGCCCGACGCTCAAGTATTCGATTTGATCAGAAGCAGCGCAGCAATACTTGATTGTTTCATCGCCCCGGTTTCGGCTGCCATCACCGCCTACCAACGGCACCGCGGCCCGCGCGAAATTGTCGTTTTCCTTGAGTACCTGTCTTCGGAACGCCTCTTTCCTGACGCCACAATCTTAAGAATTAGAGAAATTATTGCAGATGAAAATGGAATCCAATTAAACAAACTTGATGATATCGAAAATGCTTTGCGGTCCGAGAAGATGCCGGCAACGATCACGAATTATATTCGCAGCCTTGCCGCAGAGGCAATGGGAAGCACCGTTATCAATCGTTTGATCACCCGATTGGAAAACGACCAAGCCATGAAGGCTGCGTTAAAGTGAAGTGGCCCGACGATCTAAAAGGGGCATGACGCTCACATCCAGACCTTAGCAATGCAGTAGTATTTCCGATTAGGAACCACACGGATTTATATCCAGGCAAAAGCATCCATCAATTTCTCCCAAACGCCGCCTGTGGCCTGCTCGTTCGACCGCAGCTCATCTTGTCAGAATGTTCCCTCGACCCCCAACTCGTAAACGCTCTGAATCAGGCAACAGACGTTGTGGCACAAGACCGTCCGGTAGCTTTAGCGTCAGATCGGGTTTCGCATCAGGGGTTTCGCATCAGCCGAGGGTTTAGCAACAAAGCCGATCTGGGTGTAGAACAGCCGGATGGCGTCGCTCGGGTTGAGGCCGAGGGTGTCCAGGATCGCCTCGGCGTTGGCCTTGAGCGTGGGGTCGATCCGGGCCCGGATCGTGGCGGTCTTGGGCGCCCCGGGGCTGGCGGGCTTCGGCTTGGCCATGCTTCGCTCTCCGGGAGGGTCTGATGGCCCTTTTGTAGCCCGTTCGAGGCACAAAATCAACCGGCGGGGCGGACCGTCGCCGATGCGGGGGTCGAAATCCGGCCTCGGGCGGCCGGGTTGTGTGGTAGGCCCTCGGCGCCAGAACGATCCTATCTGATGGAGGCCCCGGCGTGAGGGGCCGTCCGGACCGAAGGGATCGCGTGGGACCTCCGGGGCTCAAGGGCTTCGGGAGGTGGGAGGTTGCCGGTCATGACTTGCTCGCCCGCTCGGCTTGCCGCGAATCGTGCCAATGCGTTGCTCTCGACGGGCCCGAGGACGGAGGCGGGGAAGGCGGCTTCCCGGGGCAATGCCCTGACCCACGGGCTCTCGGGGTCGGGCGTGGTCCTGCCGGCGACGGATGTCGAGGCGGTCGAGCGGCTCAAGGGGGCGTTCGAGCGGGAGCTGGGGCCCCGGGGCGAGGTGGCCCTGGGCCTGGTCCACCGGGCGGCGGTCCTGACGGCCCGGCTCGACCGGTGCGGGCGGCAGGAGGTGGCGGCCCTGGCCGATCGGATCAACCGGGCGGAGGCGGATTTCGACGACGGGCGGCTCGACGAGGTCGACCTCTTGATGGCCGGCCTGCTCGACGCGCCGGGGCCGGCGCTCCGGCGGCTGGGCCGGATGCCGGAGGGGGTGGACCGGCTGGTCGAGGCCTGGCTCGGGCTCCGGTCCGACCTCGACGGCCCTCGGCCTTCCTGGACCCCGGTCCACCGGGCGATGGCGGAGGCCCTGCTGGGCCGTCGCGAGGGGGATTTCGGGGCGTCGCCGGTCCGGGCGCTGTCGGAGGCGATCCGGGGGGAGGACGGCTCGGGCGAGGGGGTCGAAGGCCGGGAGCGGGCCAGGGCGGGCCTGGTCGCCCTGATCGACGAGGCGGTGGCCCGGCTCCGCGAGCACCGGGAGGGGCTCGACCTCGGGGCGATCGCCCAGAGCCGCGCCGGGGCCCCGGACCGGGCCCTGTTCGACTTTTCGAGCGACGCGGCGCTCGCCCGCCGCTACGAGGCCGCCACCGAGCGCGGGCTGTTCCGGACCCTCCAGGCCCTGACGGCGATCGAAGGCCGGCAAGGCCGGCCGGAGCCGGAGCCGGCGTCGCCCCCGGCCTCGGCCCTCCGGGAGTCGACCGAGTCGGCCCGGCGTCAACTCGCCCGGGCCGAGGCGGAGGTCAAGGCTTATCAAGAGGATCGGGCGGCGTTGGGTTCGTTTCGCGCCGAGCCGCCGGCCCCCCAACCGGCCCCGAGCGATCCGGCCGAGCGGGCGCGTCGGCCGGACCCGAGGCAGTTGAAGCGGGCCCTCAAGGCCGAGCGGCGGGAGAACCCGGGGGAGTCGAGGGAGTCGGGGCGGGCTGAAGTCCCGGCTTCGGCGCGGGCTCGGTGAGGAAGGCGAGGAGGTCGCGGGTCCGTTCCTCGCCGATCGCGCCGAGCAGGCCGACGGGCATGATCGACGATGCGCTGGGGCGGATCTCGTCGACCTCGGCCCGAGGCAGTCGGGTGGTCTTGGCGTCGATGTCGCCGACCTGGAGGGCGTCGGGCCCGTCGGCCCGGACGACCCCCATCGCGATCCGGCCGTCCTTCATGGCCACGGTGTAGGAGACGTAGTCGGGGTGGATCGAGGCGCTGGGCTCGACGATGTTCCGGTAGACCCAGGCGCGGTCGACCCCGGCCAAGGCGGTCAGCTCGGGGCCGACGCTGCCCCCTTCGCCGCGGACCTTGTGGCAGGTGGCGCACTTGGCCTGCTCGCCGTAGAAGACGGCCCGGCCCTTGGTCGGGTCGCCGCCCGAGAGCAGGGCGGCGGGCGGGGCCTCGGCCGGCGCGGCCGAAGGGAGGGCGGGGGGGGCCCACGGGAGGACGAAGGCGGCCTTGGGGATGGCCCGGCCTTCGGGCGAGCCGGCGGCGGTCGCGGCGACGGCGAGGTGCAGGCCCTGGGCCCCGGTCTTGAGGGTGAGCCCGAGATCGATGGCGTCGCCGGTCGACTCCCCCTTGAGGGTCGCCCGCTGCCCGCCGGCGGGGGTGGCGGCGGAGGTGGCCGACTCCTGGCCGAAGGTCGCCTCGAACGGGGCATCGGCCTCGATCCGCAGGGTGACCGCGCCGGCGGGCAGGGCCACCAGGGTCCGGAGCGCCAGGCGGCCCGGCCCGGCCAGGAGGGGCCAGAGCCGGTCGTGCTCGCTCGAACCGGCCAGGCCCGCCCGGCAGGCCGCCGGGTCGAGCTCGGGCCACCAGCCCGACCAGCCCGCCCCCTTGGATCGGTCCCCCTCGGCCGACCAGGTCGCCTCGACCCCGCCGAGGGTGTACGCCACGTCGACCTCGGCCCCCGGGCCGGACGCACCGGGAGCCTTGACCCCGGCCAGCTTGAGGGCGTAGGTCGCCTCGCGCGGGTGGGGGTCGGTGACGAGGATCAGGGTCCGCCCGCCGTCGGCCAGGCGCGCCGAGGCGACCCGGAGCGCCCCCCGGTCGCCGCCCGGCCGGCCGGCCTTGGCCGAAGGGTCGCCCGCGCCGAAGCCGATCGACCGGCCGACGGCGGCCGTCGCCAGGGTCGGGTCGACCGCCCGGTCGAAGGCGACCCGGGCCTCCATCGCGCCCGAGGCCCAGGTCGCCACGACCTTCGGGTCAGGCTCGGCCCCGAGGGCCACGCCCGCCGAGAGCCAGGGGAGCGAGCAGGCCGCGAGCACTCGAAAGATCCGCATGGTTGTGGGTCGCGCCGGGGTTCGAGGGGATTTGGCAAAGCGAATGAGGGGCGGACGAGGCCCCCGCCCATCATGATAGGGAGGGCACCGGCCGATCGACAATCCGGGCCGGCCCTTCCCTATTGTCGGAGCGACGCCCCGGGCATTTGATTCACGCACGATCGCATGTTAATCTCGATCCGCGACGGCCGGGCCGACCGGGGGGCCGTCGCGCCCGGGGGAGGACGAGGCGATGTCGGAAGAGTGGATGGCAATCGCGGGGGTCGCCCTGTTCGCGACCTTCAACATCGTCGTCGTCGTGCTGGTGGTGAACGCCTCGGCGAAGGCGCCGGCCGGGCCGCCCCGGAGGCCCGAGTAGGAGATGGCGGCGTTCCTCGAAGAGTCGCTCGACTTCGCCCGATCGCTCCGAGGGCCGGCGGGGGAGCAGGCCGGGCCGGATCGGGCGGGCCCGACGAGCCCGGGCGCCGACCCGGGGCCGAGCCCCCTCGATGTCGGCCGCGGAGGCCCCCGATGACGAAAGAGCCGTTCGAGATCGACGAGGTGTTCCGGCGGCTCCGGGTGGCCGTGGCCGGCTTGCCCAAGGCGGCGATGTTCGACCTCAGGGATCGGGGGTTCAACTCGCCGTTCGAGCAGCTCGTCGGCAGCCTGATCTCGGCCCGGACGCGCGACGAGACGACGATGGACGTCTGCCTCCGGCTGTTCGAGGTGGCGCGGACGCCCGAGGCGATGGCGAGCCTGGACGAGGCGACGCTGGCCAAGCTCCTCGGCGGGGCGTCGTTCCCCGAGCCCAAGGCCCGCGACCTGATCGCGCTGTCGAGGCGGATCGTCGCCGAGCATGGCGGGGTGGTGCCCGACTCGGCCGAGGGGCTGACCGCGTTCCGGGGGGTCGGGCCGAAGATCGCCGCCCTGACGCTGGCGGTGGGATTCGCCCGCCCGGCGATCGCGGTGGACATCCACGTCCACCGGATCGCCAACCGCTGGGGCTACGTCGCCACCGCCACGCCCGAGCAGACGATGGCGGCCCTGGCGGGCAAGCTGCCGGAACGGTACTGGATCGAGATCAACGAGCGGCTCGTCCCGTTCGGCAAGGCGGTCTGCGTGGGGGTGGCGCCCAAGTGCTCGACCTGCCCGCTCCTGTCGATGTGCGCCCGGGCGGGCGTGACCACCCATCGGTGAGCGGGCCGGGCCGGGCCGATCGCTCGCCCGCTTTACTTGCCCTGCTCCTTCTGCTGCCGTTCCTTCATCGCGGTCTTGAGGGCGAGCTTCTGCTTGAACTCGCGGAGCTTGGGGGCGATGACGGCCGCGCAGTAGGGGTTGGAGTTGGCGTTCTTGCGGAAGTAGTCCTGGTGGTGGCGGTCGGCCGGCCAGAAGTGGTCGAGCTTGACGAGGTCGGTGACGATCGGGCTGGAGTAGAGCTTGTCGGCGGTGGCCTGCTTGTACGACTCGTAGGCATCCTTCTTCTGGGCGTCGTCGGCGTAGAAGATGGCCGAGCGATACTGGGTCCCCTCGTCGGGCCCCTGGCGGTTGAGGGTGGTCGGGTCGTGGGCCAGCCAGAACAGGTCGACGAGGTCGCGGTAGGTGACGATCGCGGGGTCGAACTCGAGCGCGATGACCTCGGCGTGCCCGGTCAGGCCGGTGCAGACCGCCTCATACGACGGCTTGGGGACGCTGCCGCCCGAGAAGCCCGAGACGACCGACTTGACCCCCTTGATCCGCTCGAAGACCGCCTCCATGCACCAGAAGCAGCCGCCGGCGAAATACGCCGTCGCGAGCTTGGCCTCGGGCTTCGCCGCCGGCTTGGCGGCGTCCTTGGCGTCGGCGGCGGCCGCCTTGGCCGCGTCGGCGGGGGCGGGCTTGGGCGGGTTGGCGGGCGCGAGCTTGTTCGCGTCGGGCGCGGGGGTCGGGAACGATTGCGCCTGGCCCCTGGCCGCGAGGCCGAGGATCGCCGCGAAGCCGAGCAAGGCCGCCGGGAGTCGTGAAGTCATGGCTCGCCCCATCGCCATCCAACCTTTCGAAGAAGTCGGGCCCCGCCGCCCCTGGAGGATTCCGAAGGGCCCGGGGTTCCCGTCTTATAGTCACCGGGGGCCCGTAAGTCCAGCGCCGTCCCGGTCCTTGGGTTACGACGCGTGCGGCCGGAAAGTTCGCCGCCGTCGCCGGCTCGCCCTTGCCCGAGGCCGGGCCCGGCGGGCATAACGAGAGACTCGGGCGCGGTCCCTCGCGCCCGCTCGCCCCCGAACCACAATCCGGAGCCTTTGCCATGAGCTGGTCCAGAATCGGGCGGATGGTCGTCGGCGTCGCGCTCGCCGGCTCGGCCCTGGCGGCCGGGCCGGGGGTCCGGGCCCAGGCCCCGAAGGCGGGAGCCCCCTCGGCCTTGAAGGTGGTGGGCACGGCCGTCGTCGACGCCCGGGGCGAGCGGGTCCGGCTCCGGGGGGTGAACGCGGCGTCGCTCGAATGGACCTCCGACGGCGAGGGGCACATCCTCGACACCATCCGGGCCGCCGTCGCCGACTGGCACGCCAACCACGTCCGCCTGCCGGTCTCGCAGGACCGCTGGTTCGGCAAAGGCCCCGAGCAGTCCGACGGCGGCCAGGCGTATCGGGCCCTGGTCGCCCGGGCGATCGACCTCTGCGAGTCGTTGGGCGCCTACGCGATGGTCGACCTCCAGTGGTCCGACGCCGGGGTCTGGGGCCGGTCGATCGGCCAGCACGTCATGCCCGACCGGAACTCCCTGGCGTTCTGGAAGGACTTCGCCCCGCGCTACAAGGACCGGCCGGCCGTCCTCTTCGACCTGTACAACGAGCCCCACGACGTCACCTGGGACCAGTGGCTCAAGGGGGGGCCGGTCACCGAGAAGGACCCGAAGACCAGGGAGGAGACGACATTCGAGGCCGTCGGGATGCAGGAGCTGCTCGACGCCGTCCGGGCGACCGGGGCCCGCAACGTCGCGGTCGTCGGCGGGCTCGACTGGTCGTACGACCTGTCGGGCATCCTCGAAGGCCGCCGGCTGTCCGACCCCGACGGCGACGGCGTGATCTACGCCAACCACGCCTACCCGTTCAAGGGGGACACCGTCGAGCGCTGGATCGGCAAGATGGAGGCGGCCACGAAGGCCCTGCCGGTGATCGTCAGCGAGTTCGGCAGCGAGGCCAAGGGGGGCGCCGGGCTCTCGGGCGAGGCCTGGGTCCGCCGGGTCGTCGAGGCCCTCGAAGGCCACGGCTGGGACTGGACCGCCTGGGACATGCACCCGGCCGCCGCCCCCTGCCTGGTCTCGGGCTGGGACTACCGGCCGACGCCCTACTTCGGCGTCCCGGTCAAGGACGCGCTGCTCGCCGCCCGGGGGCCGGCCGGGGCCGGGGCCCAGGCGCCCGAGGCCGGCGCGGGCGCCGCCGTCGGGATCTTCGAGGGGAGCGGCGACGTCGGCACCATGCCCCGCCCCGGCTCGGCCCGGTTCGACGAGGCGTCGAAGTCGTACACGATCACGGCCGGCGGCCTGAACATGTGGACGACCAAGGATGCGTTCCGGTACACCTGGAAGCGGGCCTCGGGCGACCTCGCCCTCGCGGCCGACGTCGCATTCCGGGGGGCCGGCAAGGACCCCCACCGCAAGGCCTGCCTGATGATCCGCCAGGACCTCGACGAGGACTCGGCCTACGTCGACGTCGCGGTCCACGGCGACGGCCTGACCTCGCTCCAGTTCCGCGACGTCAAGGGGGGGCTCACCCACGAGGTCCAGGGGAACGTCTCCGCCCCCGCCCGGGCCCGGCTCGAACTCCGAGGGGGCTTCGCCCGGATGGACCTGGCCTCGGGCGACGGCCCGCTCGCCTACTCCGGCGCCTCGACGAAGATCACATTCCGCGAGCCGTTCTACGTCGGCCTCGGCGTCTGCGCCCACGACGCCGAGGCCGTCGAGACGGCCGTCTTCTCCAAGGTCGAGCTGACCTCCCCCCTGGCCCCTTCGGCCGGCAAGGGGGCCCTCTACAGCACCCTGGAGACCCAGGCGATCGCCTCGACCGACCGCCGGGTCGTCCACGTCACCCCGGGCCGGATCGAGGCCCCCAACTGGACCCCCGACGGCGCCTCGCTCCTGTTCAACGGCTCCGGCCGGATCTCCCGGGTTCCCGCCGCCGGCGGGGCCGTGGAGCTGATCGACACCGGCTTCGCCATCCGCTGCAACAACGACCACGGGATCTCGCCCGACGGCCGCCTGCTGGCGATCAGCGACGGGTCGCAGGGCGACCGGAAGTCGCGGATCTACACCGTGCCGATCGCCGGCGGGGCGCCGACGCTGATCACCCCGGGCGGCCCGTCCTACTGGCACGGCTGGTCGCCCGACGGCAAGACCCTGGCCTACTGCGGCGACCCCGACGGCGACGGCGACCTCGACGTCTACACCGTCCCCGCCGCCGGCGGCTCCGAGACCCGCCTGACCGCCTCCAAGGGGCTCGACGACGGCCCCGAATACTCGCCCGACGGCAAGTACCTCTACTTCAACTCCGAGCGCTCCGGCCTGATGCAGATCTGGCGGATGAAGCCCGACGGCGCCGAACCCGAGCCGATCACCACCGACGACGCCAACAATTGGTTCGCCCACCCCTCGCCCGACGGCAAGAAGATCGTCTTCGTCACCTTCGCCAAGGAAGTCACCGGCCACCCGCCCGACAAGGACGTCCAGATCCGGATCATGGACCTGGAAACCCGCAAGATCCAGGTCCTCGCCAACATCTTCGGGGGCCAGGGGACCATCAACGTCCCGTCCTGGTCCCCCGACTCCAGGAAGATCGCCTTCGTCACCTACCACTACCTCCCCGAGGTAAACCCGACTAACCCCCGCCCCCAAGAACGATAATAAGGACGACCCGAGCAAGCCGGCCGCCCCTCGCGGTCGGCTTCATCGGCCGATGGGCTCACGCGACGGGATGAGTTCCAAGCACGCAACCGCCTTGACGACGCAGACAAGATCGCCACGGCCGGATAGGATGACGACTGGGCGGGGCAAAGCCCACGAGCGGATCATCCGGAGTCGAGCATGGCCAGTGGCGGTGATGCCTGCCCCGAGCACCCCCAAACGACGGGGCGTCGCCACTTCCGCTATTGCTTCCACCGCAAACACCACGGCGCCGGGAGCCGCGACGCCGCTCGGTGGGCCGATGACGTGAGCCGGGACGAGGAGTTCGCCATCTTCGACGAGGCCGACGAACACGAGATCGCTGACAAGGGCGGGAATCTTTACGGAATGCGCCCCCGATCTGCCGATGGCATGATCCTGGACCTGGGGACCAGGAGGGAGCAGGTCGCCAAGTTCTGGAACCCTCATAAGAATCAGCCGGCCCACGGCTTTCCGCTGTGGCCCCTCGGCAAATCGAGCCCGGACAACAAAAAAGAATACCTGGTGCCTCGCGAGGCGTTGCAGGCCATGCGAGACGAAAACATGCTGAACGACGCCGAACTCCGTCGCGCGGGAGGGGGAAAACGATTATGAACCCGGGCGTTGCTGGCAATGGCCGCGGTTTCCGGGCAGGTCGGCTCCCGGATGTTGGGTTCGTCGTATCCTGGATCGGCCGAGATCCGTCGACCGGCGGGTATTTCTTCGGCTCCTATGACGGGGAGATCCGCCCGGTCTCGGACGGGTTCCTCCCGACCGGCCCGGCTTGGCTGGCTTGCCCCTCGGGCGAGGCCGTCAATGGCATCGCGGTCCAGGGGCGGATGATCGCCGTCAGCACGCGAACCGAGGTTTACGTCCATGATCTGGACGCAACCCATCGGCCGGCGGATGTCGCTCCGATCTACGACGGCGGAGCCCACGGGATCATCGCGACCGATTCCGGTACCTTCGTCGCCCCGCTCGGCCCGGAGGGCCTGCTGGGCATCACGTCGCCCGAGGACCCGGCCTCATCGACTTGGACTACCCAGATCGAGGGCAAGGAGGTCTACTTTCTCGAAGTCGCCCAACTTGCGACGAATGGCACGAACGACGTCATCGCCGTCGCGGCGCGGCGGGATGGCCTGGGGATCTTGTCGCTGTTCGCGGACAGGGAAGCCGGCGGGCTGGAGTCGGCGCGGTTCTCGTCCGCCGCCGATTTTGATGCGGTGTCCGTCTGCTCGATGGGTTCGCCCGGCTCGCCCTACGCGGCCGCCGCCCTCGGGGCCGACCTATCCGTCTGCGTCTGGCGGGACGCCCGGAAGGATAGGCCGGACGGCTTCAGGATCGGGACCTTGAAGGCATCCGCCTACTCGATCTCGCACGCGAAGGGTCACCTCTTCGTGCACACGAGCAAGGGTGTCCTCGTCCTGATGGACGTCGCGTCCAGCTACCTCGCCGGGAGCGATCATTTCCCGGATTGCGAGACCCGGTTTATCCCCTGGGAGGCCTCCGATATCGTCCTCATCGATGATGTCGGATTCGCGATGCTGGAGGGTGGGGTCGTGGCGTTCTTCGTCGCCGATATCGCCGGCGAGGTGCATCGGCCGGGCAGGACCTTCGGCCTCATCCCCGCCGAACTCGGGATGCCAGCGAGCGAGGAAACGCCGTACCCGGGCGTCGACCTGACGCTCGTTCACATCGACACACAAGCACTATCGATTGCGAATCTGCTTTCCTCAACCCATCTGTGATCGGATGCCGAAACCCGGGCCGCCGTCGCCGCTCACTCGCCCCGCCAGCGCCTGGGGGGGGCGGCGTCGAAGCGGCCGGCGGGGGGGCTGAACTTGACCCCGACCTGCCAGAGGAGGTCGGGCTGGTGCTTGGCGAGGAGGTACTTCATGACCACCTCGTCGGAGGGGGGCATGCCGGGGTCCTGGAAGACGACGCAGAGGCGGGCCTCGGCCCGGTGGGTCTTGGCGTCCCAGACCTCGATCAGGCCGTGGGGGCGGCGGGGAATCCGGTAGAACTTGCCGGCGGTCTGCACGGTCACCCGGTCGAACCGGCAGAACTCGTCGAACTCCTTCTTGTCGACGACGTCGCGGACGAGCTCGGCGGCGACCAGCTCGGGCACCCCGGTCTGGTAGGCGGCGGAGTCGAGCCGCATCGGCTCGGACTCGTTGGTCGGGCCGGGGGTGGACCGGCCTTCGATGACCCGGAAGACCTCCCACTCGACCAAGCGGGCGTAGCCGGCCCGCAAGGCGGCGCTGGCGATGACCATCTGGGGGAAGGAGGCGGCGGCCCGGACGACCTCGTGGGCGAAGGCGTTGGCCTCGCGCTGGAGCTTGGTCATCCAGAATCGGGGGGTCTGGGCCCGGTCGTCCTCGGAGTAGCGGAAGGCCCGGGGGCCGACGTCGGGGATGGTGACGTCGGCCTCGGCCCCCTCCTTCTGGAGGTTGCGGAGGACGACGTCGTAGGTGTCCTCGCCGCGGACGAACCGCTCGGAGGCCTCGCGGTGCCCCTGGTTCTTGACCCGGACGACGCGGTAGCTGGGCCGGGCGAGGAACGAGACCTCGCGGGCCCTGGGGTCGACGGCGCTCCGCTCGTCGGCGACGTCGATCTCCCAGCGGAGGTAGCCGGTGCGGATCATGGCGGGTCGGCCCGTCCCTCGGTTCGGTTCGGGTCGCCCGATCAGCCGCCCTGGATGGCGGGGACCAAGAGGATCTCGGGGGCAGTGGCGTCGAACGCCCGGATCGGCCGGGTCTGGCCGGGCCCGTCGAGCCGGAACGCCAGGCGACCGGCGGTGAAGTTCTCGGCGAAGGCGGTGGCGGCGCCGTCGACGGTGTCGGGCCGATTCGGGTCCCACTCGGCCAGGCAAAGGTCGCCGTGTCCGGTCTTCAAGAGTCGCAACTTCGCCATGGCGCGCTCGCTCCGTCCGAGGCCGAGGGGGATGTCATCCTGGGCCGACCGCTGGGCCGGTCGGTCACCCCCATTATAACGGTTGCGCGGCCGCCCGGCCAGCTTTCACGCCGGCCTTCACGAAGGCTTGCGGAGCAGGACGACCAGCACGACCGGGATCAGGAAGAACATGATCAGGACCGCGAAGCAGCCGAGCCTGAGGACCTCGCCGACCTGCTTGTCCGGCGGGGCCTCGTTGATCCTCTGGCCGGCGGCCAGGTAGCTCGGCACCAGGATGTTGAGCATCAGGAAGACCGAGGCGATGAACAGGGTGAACTCGATCCCCGGGCCGAGCTTGGCCGCCTCGGCGATCACCGTCCCCTCGACCGCGAAGATCGCCACGGCCAGCATCAGCGCTCGGGTCGAGACTCGGTAGCGTCGCATCACTTCGCTCGCATCCTGCCATCGTCCAAAGGGCGGAGCCGACCCGGGCTGCCGCGGGTCGGAGGCCGCTGGGGCCCGGTTCGCGTCCTAGAAGAGCCCCGACGAGAGGAACAGGACCGAGAGCACCGCCGCGGCGACCATCGCCAGGTACAGGCCGGCGATCACGGTCGGCGACGGCGACACCACCCACCGCTGTCCGGCCGGCCGCCGGGCGATCCGGCCGAAATAGGCCGCGAAGGCGCCGACCAGCACGTTGAAGACCAGGAGGATCGCGCCGAAGCCGGCCGCATACTCGACGACCGAATGGGCGAGCCGGCCTTGCTGGACCGCCCGGATCATCGCGGCGCAGTCGAACCCGACCAGGACCATGGCCAGGAGCAGCGACCGGATCGACCAGCGGAACCGACCCATCGGCCAACGCCTCCCGCGCAGAGGGGATCGGCGATCCCCCCGGAGATTCTGGGCAGGCGAGCCGGCGATGGAAAGGGGGGGACGCGGAACCGACGTCGGATTCCGCGCGAGAGGGGCAGGGGGCGGGCTCAGGCGAAGGCGAGGGGCGAGGCGGTCGCGGCGGCGTCGGGCCCCTCGACGGTGTCGACCACCAGCGAGGCGACCAGCCACTCCAGCGAGAGCCCGAGCTTGCGGGCCTCGGCGCTGAGGCGTTCGAACAGCTCGGCGGACAGGGTCACGGCCAGGCCAGTTTCGTTGGTCATCGTGTGCGTCCCTATTTCACGACCCGAAGGAGTCCGGGATCAACGTCGGCCCCGCCCTCCAATCCAAACCTAGGCCACGATCGGGCGTGTGGTGCGACCAACCTCGAAATTTTCGAGGGCGGCCGGTCGGATGGCAAAGTGCGGGGGATGGCCGGTCCCGGCGCACTTCGCATGCCAAACCCGACTCAGGCCCCGGCGGCCTTGAGGTCGATCTTGGGGAACAGCGGCGCCGGCTTGCCGCCGACCAGCGGCGCGGTCACCCGGAGGTCGGCCAGCTCGGGCCGGCTCAGCGCGTCGTCGTAGCCGACGAGGTCCCAGGGGCGCCCTTCGGCGGAGCTGAAGGCGTGGTAGAACGTCTCGGCCGTGCTCGGCAGGAACGGCTTGATCAGGATCGCGACCACCCGGACCGCCTCGGCCAGGTTGACCAGGACGACCTTGGTCGCCTCCAGGTCGGTCTTGGCCAGGCTGAAGGGCTTGGTGATCTCGATGTAGCGGTTGGCGGCGTCGAGGACCTCGTTCCAGATCCGCTGGAGGGCCGAGGTGTAGCCGAACGAGCCGATCGACCCTCGGAGGTCGGCCACCAAGCTGGGCAGGTCGAGCCCGGCGAGCCAGGCGGTCGGGTCGACCGCGCCGGCCCCTTCGAGCCGGCCGTCGAAGTACTTCACGCACATCGAGAGGGTCCGGCTGTAGAGGTTGCCCAGGTTGTTGGCCAGGCCCGAGTTGTACGTCTCGGCGAACCGCTCGAACGAGAACTCGCCGTCGCCGCCGAAGGGGCACTGGCTCATGAAGTAGTAGCGGAACGCCTCGCTGGAGAACGTGTTGATCAGGTCCATCGGCTCGACGGCGTTGCCCAGGCTCTTGGAGAGCTTCTGGACCTCGCCGGTCGCCTCGTCCTTGCGGTAGACGAAGCCGTGGCCGAAGACCTTGCGGGGCAGGGGGAGCCCGGCCGACATCAGCATCGCCGGCCAGAGGGCGCAGTGGAACCGGGTGATGTCCTTGCCGATGACGTGGACGTCCGCCGGCCAGATTTGGGCGAACCGGGCCTCGTCGGTGCCGTAGCCGATGGCGGTGATGTAGTTCAGCAGCGCGTCGAACCAGACGTAGATCGTCTGCTCCTCGTCGAAGGGGACGGGGATGCCCCAGGTGAAGCCCTTGCGGGTGATCGAGACGTCCTGGAGCCCGGACTTGACCAGGCTGAGGATCTCGTTGCGGCGGCTCTCGGGCTGGATGAAGTCGGGGTGGGCCTCGTAGTGCGCCAGCAGTCGGTCGGCGAAGGCGGTCAGGCGGAAGAAGTAATTCTCCTCCTCGACCCGGCGCAGCTCCCGGTTCGGGTGGTTGGGGCAGCGGCCGTCGACGATCTCCTTGTCGGTCTTGAACGCCTCGCAGCCGTCGCAGTACAGGCCAATATACGACTTCTTGTAGATATCCCCCGCGTCGTGGACCGCCTGGATGAACTTGCGACAGCCGACGCGGTGGCGCCCCTCGGACGTCTGGATGAAGTCGTCGTTGGAGATCTCCAGGGCCGACCAGACTTCCCGGAACTGGCGGGCCATGTCGTCGACGTAGGCCTTGGGCTCGACCCCCTTGGCCTCGGCGGCCTGCGAGACCTTGATGGTGTTCTCGTCGTTGCCCATCAGGAAGTGGACCGACTCCCCCTCCATCCGGCGGAACCGGGCCTGGACATCGGCCCCGATCTTCTCGAACGCGGTGCCGATGTGCGGCCGGCTGTTGGGGTAGTCGATCGCCGTCGTGATGAAGAAGCCCATCGGGTCGCCTCGGTCGGTCGGGATCGGTCGGTCGCCTTCGATCGAGGGCCCATCCGGCGACCGTCGCGATCGGCCGAAGGGCATCCCCCCGCCGGGATGGACACGGAGTCCCCGCTCGGCGTTCAAGGCCCTCCCGAGTTTACGGCAAGCGGGCAAGCCTCGCCAGGAAGCCCCCGGCGTCGCCCGGTCCGTCAAACCAGTTCGGATCGTTCGTCGCGGGCCGCAAGCAATCATGTAGGGTGGGGCTCGCAAGCTCGACCCACCCTACATGTTTCGATCTTCCGATTTGACGAGCCGATCGGCCCGGTCAGCGGCCCGACCTCCGCCGCCAGGCGAGGCCGCCGGCCAGGAGCAGGGCCGTCAGCAGGGTCGAGGGCTCGGGGGTGGGCAAGGTCTGCGCGGCCGGGGGCGTGAGCGGGATCGGCGCGGAGGACGGCGAGGTGGTGCCCGTCGGGACCGAGCAGGTGCAGGTCGGGGGGGGCGGGGTGCAGGTGCTCGGCTGGGCCTGGTGCCAGTTCGCCACGGTGGGGGTGGCGGTGGCGGTGGGCAGGACCTCGGCGGCCGGGGACCTGGCGGGCGAGGTCGCGGACGTGGTCGTGACCGACTTGGTCGCGGCGGCCTCGGCCGCCTGGTTCTGGGCCTTGACCTGATTCCACAGGTTCATCAGGTTCTGGTAGTCCTGGGCCGGGTTGTCGGCGGTGGCGCGGAGCCCCTGGGGGGCGGGGGCGTGCTGGGCGATGTGGCAGGCGAGGGCCGGGCTGGCCCCGGCGGCGACGTGGAGGCCCGAAGCCGCGACGGCGGCTCCCAGCCATCCGAGTCGGGCCCGAGTGCGGCCTTCGCGTCCTTGCGATGCGCTCATGGGGGTCGAGGTCCGGAAAAGGGGGTCGCCCCTGGTTCGCGCCCAAACTCCATCCATGGAGGGAAGGCGCCAGGGGATCGATCGGGAGGTGCGCCGATCGTCGCCCGAAGTCCGATCTGAATGCGTGCGGGGCCGAGGTTGCGAGGCGAGTTCATACGCCGGGCCGGCCGGCCGGTCAAGCTCGGTTTCGATTTGCCAGCCGGGGGGCGGGGCCGCTATCGTGGAGGCCGAGCCCGAGAAGGGGGCCGCCCGCGCCCTCGATCGGCCCCATCCCCACCCGTCCCCTCGAAGAAGACCGAAATCATGGCCACCGCCACCGCCGCCGCCGAAGCCAGCGCCGACGCCCCGACCCGGATGTACATCGACGGCCGATGGGCCGACGCCGACGGGGGCGGGACCCTCGCCGTGATCAACCCGGCCGACGAGTCGACGCTGGCCGAGGTCGCCTACGGCGGCCGAGCCGAGGCCGACCGCGCCATCGACGCGGCGGCCCGGGCCCTGCCGGCCTGGCGGGCGCTCTCGAGCTACGACCGGGCCAAGATCCTCAAGAAGGCCGCCGACCTGATCCGCGACCGGGCCGACGTCATCGCCCGGACCATGACCCAGGAGCAGGGCAAGCCCCTGCCCGAGGCCAAGGGCGAAACCCTGGCCACCGCCGACACCTTCGAGTGGTTCGCCGAGGAGGGCAAGCGGGCCTACGGCCGGATCATCCCCCCCTCGAACATGGCCAAGCGGCACATGGTCATCAAGCACCCCGTCGGCGTGGTCGGCACGATCACCCCGTGGAACTTCCCGGCCGCCCTGGCCGCTCGGAAGATCGCCCCGGCGCTGGCGGTGGGCTGCACCGTGGTCAGCCGGCCGGCCGACCAGACGCCGATGACCCTGGTCCACATCTTCCGGGCCCTGGCCGACGCCGGCCTGCCGCCCGGCGTGGCCAACCTGGTCATCGGCAACGCCGTCGAGTTCGCCGACGCCCTCTTCGCCCACCCGGCGGTCCGCAAGATCAGCTTCACCGGCTCGACCGCCGTCGGCAAGGAGCTGATCCGCCGCTCGGCCGACCAGGTCAAGCGGCTCAGCCTGGAGCTGGGCGGCCACGCCCCCTTGATCATCTTCCCCGACGCCGACGTCGCGCAGGTCGCCCAGGCGGCGGTGCTCGGCAAGTTCCGCAACAACGGCCAGGTCTGCATCGCCCCCTCGCGGTTCTACGTCCACGAGTCGATCTCCAGGGACTTCACCGAGGCCGCCGTCGAGCTGACCAGGAAGCTCAAGATGGGCAACGGCCTCGACGCCGGGGTCCAGGTCGGCCCGATGTTCGCCGAGGCGGCCCTGGAGAAGACCCGGGGGCTGGTCGACGACGCCCGGGGCAAGGGGGCCCAGGTCCTCACCGGGGGCGACCGCTCGACCCGGTTCGACCGGGGCTACTTCTTCGAGCCGACGATCCTCAAGGGGGTCGACGGCGGGATGCGGATCATGACCGAGGAGCCCTTCGCCCCGGTGATGCCGGTGCTCGACTTCGCCCGGCTCGACGACGTCATCGCCGCCGCCAACGCCACCCCCTACGGCCTGGCCGCCTACGTCTTCACCAACGACCTGACCGTCGCCACCCGGATGGCCGAGGGGCTCGAAGCCGGGATCATCGGCATCAACGACGCCGTGCCCGCCACCCCCCAGTGCCCCTTCGGCGGCATGAAGGAATCCGGCATGGGCCGCGAACTCGGCATCGAGGGCCTCGACGCCTACCTCGAAACCAAGTATGTCTCGATCGGCCTGCGGGCCTGACCGCTCATCCGAGGGATGATCATGAGCATCGCGACCGCGCCCGAACAGAAGCTGATGACGGCCGAGGAGTTCCTGGCGATCCCCGAAGACGGCATCGCGCGCGAATTGATCGACGGGGTCGTCAAGGAGCGGGGGATGACCGTCCGGAATCGCCAGCACGCGTCGGTCCAGTCGAGGATCGCCGCGCGGCTGCTGCTCTGGCTCGAAGCCCAGCCGATGCCCCAGGGGGACGTCGTCGACGGCGATTGCGGGTTCCGCCTCAGGCGCGACCCCGACCTGCTGGTCGGCCCCGATGTCGCCTACGCCTCGGCGGACCTGCTCGACCGGCTCGACCCGAAGTCCGCGTTCCTCGACGGGGCGCCGGTGCTCGCCGTCGAGATCCTTTCTCCCTCCGACAACAACCAGGACGTCTTCGACAAGGTCGAGCTTTACCTGGGAGCGGGGGTCGTCGTCTGGACGGTCGACCCCAAGTTCCGGGTCATCCAGGTCCACCGCTCCGGGCACCTGACCGAGTCGTACAACGTCGCCCAGGAGATCGACGCCGATCCCTACATGCCGGGACTCCGCGTCCCGGTGGCGGCGATCTTCGCGGGTCGGGCGTCCATCTGACGCCGTGCCCGCCACCCCCCGGTGCCCCTTCGGCGGCATGAAGGAATCCGGCATGGGCCGCGAACTCGGCGTCGAAGGCCTCGACGCCTACCTCGAAACCAAGTATGTCTCGATCGGCCTGCGGGCCTGACCGCTCATCCGAGGGATGATCATGAGCATCGCGACCGCGCCCGAACACAAGCTGATGACGGCCGAGGAGTTCCTGGCGATCCCGGAAGATGGCATCGCGCGCGAACTGATCGACGGGGTCGTCAAGGAACGCGGCATGACACTCCACAATCACCAGCATGCCGGCATCGGATCAAACGTTGACCACTTGCTTCGATTGTGGCTGGGGCTCCAGCCCGAGCCGAGGGGCAAGGTGGTCATCGGCGATTGCGGGTTCCGACTCCGGCGCGACCCCGACCGGATCATTGGGCCTGACGTGGGCTTCGTCTCGGCCGAACTGAAGGCCCGGACGGGCCGCGACACCGCCTTTTATGACGGGACGCCGGTGCTGGCCGTCGAGATCCTTTCCCCGTCCGATCAGCACAAAGACGTCATCGACAAGATCGGGTTATATCTGGGAGCCGGCACCGTCGTCTGGGAAGTCGACCCCGACATCCAGACCGTCCGGGTCCACCGGCCGGGGCGGTTGGCGGAGGGGTTCAACGTGGCGCAGGAGATCGACGCCGATCCCTACATGCCGGGGCTCCGCGTCGCCGTGGCGGCGATCTTCGAGGACTGAACCGATGCCGATCGCCCGACCCGGGAGGCCCCTCGCTTGATCATCATCCCCTGGTCGACCGACGCGCCGATCTACCATCGCCCCTGGGCCACGATGGCCTTGATGGCGGCCAACGTGGTGGCGCTGGTGGCGGCGATGGCCTCGGACCCCGACCGGGTCGAGCCGCTGTTGCTGGCGCACGGCCAGGGGTTGCACCCGCTCCAGTGGGTCACCTCGAACTTCCTCCACGAGGGGCCGGGGCACCTGATCGGCAACCTCGTGTTCCTCTGGTCGTTCGCCCTGATCGTCGAGGGGAAGCTCGGCTTCGCGCGGTTCCTCGCGGTGTACCTCGGCCTGGGCTTCGTCCAGTGCGGCCTGGAGCAGGCGGCGACCCTGGGGATGGGGGAGTCGCATTCGCTCGGGGCGTCGGCGATCGTCTATGGGATCATGGCCATGGCGATGGCCTGGGCCCCCAGGAACGAGCTGACCTGCCTCTGGTTCTTCGGCTTCCGGGGCGGCCTGTACCTCGAGGTGGCGATCGTCTGGTTCGCCCTGCTCTACATCGCCTTCGAGACCTGGGAGGTCCTCTTCTGGGGGGCCACCCTGGGCTTCCCCGTGGCGACCGCGATCCTCCACCTGTCCGGGGCGGTCCTGGGCTTCGCCCTGGCGACGGCCATGCTCCGGCTCGGCTGGGTCGACTGCGAGGGGTGGGACCTGTACTCGATCCTCAAGGGGCACCACGGCCGACCCCCGGCCGAAGGCGTCGGCGGCGGGGTCAAGACCGTCAAGATGGCCCGCAAGAAGAAGCCCAAGGGCAAGTCGAAAGCCAAGGCGGCCGAGTCGGCCCCCGAGGACCGGTACGACGCGGCCCACCGCCGGCTCAGGGGGCACCTCGACGCCGGCGACGTCCTCCAGGCCCACGCCGCCTACGACAAGGCCCTCCGGACCCTGCCCGGCTGGACCCCGCGCGATGCCGACTGGGTCGCCCTGATCCAGGCCCTCCTCGAAGCCCAGGACTACCGATCCGGCGTGGCCACCATGGAAGACTACCTCCGCCGGAGCCCCAAGGCCTCCCCCAAGGTCCGCCTTCGCCTCGCCCAGGTCCTCATCAAGCACCAGCAGCGCCCCGCCCACGCCCTGACCGTCCTCGACGCCATCCCCGCCGGCACCCTGCCCGAGAACCTCCAATCCACCGCCCGCCAGCTCCGCCGCCAGGCCGAGCAGATGCGCGAGGAAGGCGTCCTGGAGCTGGAAGGCGAGGCATGGTAGCGGGCCGATGTTGGCGTCGATCCGCGAGGCAAATCTCGGAGGATCGCGATGGCTGCCGATCGGACCGTCCTCGAAGCGAGCCCGGGCGAAGCCTCCCGGGCGATCCCGCTGTACGACCTGATGACCCTCATCGCCGGGGTCGCGCTCGCCCTGGCGTTCGAATCGGCCCGCGACGCCCGCTCGATCAACGGCAGGCCGCTCGACGAGCCCTGGTTCACCTTGTTTCAGGTCGGGGAGGCCGCCGACCTGGCCGGCATCGCCCTCGTCGCGGTGGTCCTCGTGCGTCGCCTCCGGACCGGCGGTGTCTTCCGGCCCGCGGAATGGCTCTTGATCGTCAACGCGATGCGGTCCCTTCAATGGCGGCTGGCGGTCGCCGACGGGATGTACCCGGCCATCCGCCATTTCGGTTGGAGCCCGGTTGATGGTTGGCTTCGGGCCTGGTCCATGGTGGGGATGGTCGGCTTCCTGATCGTGGTCGGGCTCCTCGCGGCCTCGCGCCGGAAAGTCCCCCTGGGCTGGAGATTGCCCCTGCTGATCTGCCTCCCGCTGTTCGCGGTCTGGGGCCCTTGCATCCTCTACGCGGACGAGCTGGAAGTGCTCTGGAAAGCCGCGTGGGCTTCGGGGTCCCACGGGTACTTGGTCCGGGCCGCTTACCTCGGGGTCATCGAGTTCCCCGAGCAGATCCTGGTTTGCTTGCCGTTCGCGGCAGCGCTCGGGGACCTCGCCAGGAGGGGTCGCCGGGCCTGGACCTGGGCCGAGTGGTCCGGGTTGGGGATCGCGCTGGTGACGGCGGTCGCCTGCTACCTCAAGATCCTGATCGTCCAAGGGGTCGGCTCCCCGCCGCACTTCGAGCGACTGACAGACGCCGCCCTGCGGGCCGGATGGTGGCTCGCGGACCTGGCGATCGCGTGGGTCGCCGTCCGCCACCTGGCCCGACCCTGGAGATGGTTCATCGCGGCGGAGGCGAGCCCCCACAAGTAGGGAGGGCCGAGCGATCCGCGTCACCTTGACCTCGGCGGCCGGCCGTCGGTCCCGTATCTCCTGGCCTTCAAGACCCGGAAGTGACGCCGATCGGTCAATCCGGGATGGTGAACCGGACGAGCTGGCCCCGGTGATCGGAGGAGGTCCGGGTGAACAGCTCGTCGCGGAGCCCGGGGCGGTCGGCCCGGACCCAGACGTGGTCGATGTCGTAGAGGGGCAGGAACGAGGGGAACGTCCCCCGCCAGCCGGCGGAGGAGCGCGAGGCGAGCGCGTAGCCGGCCTCGGCGATCGCGTCGAAGCCGAGGCTCCGCGAGACGCTGTTGAAGTCGCCGAGCACCGCGTCGATCGGCTCGCCGCCGGCCTTGGCCCGGAGCAGGGCGACGGCGATCTCGTCGAGCATCGGCGTCCGCCACCGGGTCGGGTTGCTCTGGCCGTCGACGACCATCAGGCGGACCGTCTTCCCCCGGACGTCGGCCTCGACCACCATCGCCGCCCCGTCGGCGATCGCTTCGCGGCGGACCAGCCGGAGCGGCCCCCGCGAGCAGGCCACGAGCTTGAAGCAGTAGGGGGCCAGCGGCTCGTTCGCGACCTGGACCCGCGACGCCCCCGGGCCGAGGTCGGCCACCAGGGCGTCGAGCCAGGGGTCGGCGGGCGACTCGCTGAGCACGACCAGGTCGGCCCCCCGGGCAACAATCTCGCGCCGGGTCGCCGCCCACCGCCAGGCGTTGGCATCCTTGCCACCGCCCCAGAGCACGTTCCAGTGCAGGACCGAGACCTCCGTCCCCGTCGCAGCTCCCAAATCCGACCCCGACGACCGGACCTCGCCCGAGGGCCCCGGCCCGCCCCCGATCATCGGCCAGGCCGCCAGGGCCGCCGCGAGCAGGCCGGACGCCCCGAGCACGAACCGCCCCCGGGGGATCGCCCGCCCCCGGCGGATCGCATCCCAGGCCGCGGCCGCCAGGCCGATCGGCACCAGCGGCACGTACATCAGCAGCCCCCACGCCGCCGAACGGTCGCGGACGAGGTGCCCGAGCAGGCCCAGGGCCAGAGTCGCGACCAGGCCCGCGGCGACCGCCGGTCGGATGAAGCGGGCCAGGGCGGCGAGGTGGCCCGTCACTTGGCGCCGACCTCGGCCGAGGGGTCGGCCATGAGGGTCAGCAGGGCCTGCTCGATCCGGCCGGACTGGCGCGGCGACGAGTCAAGCAAGTTCGGACGCATCGAAGGCATCGAAGAACTCTTTTGCACGATCATTGTGTGCGTCGATCAGGCCCGACAGTCTCAAGAGGTCGTCCCGATCGACAACTCCATCATAAAGGGTGAGGACGACCTGACGGTCCGTGCCCAGCACGAACACCTCGAACCCGTATCCTTCCGCATCCCCGAATTCGTCGTGATATTCCGTTTTCTTCTCGACGAATATCAGTTCGTATTCTTTCTTGCCGACGGGGTAATCCGTCGAGAACGTCCGGATCACGCGACCCGAGTTCAGGATGATGCCGGAGTAGAGATCCGTACTCGCGATCTTCCAGCGGATGATCTCTTCGTCCGTCTTTTGCTGGATATCGCGGATGATGCGGTCGTACCGATCCATGATTCACCTGATGGTTATCTCGTCTCGGATCAAACCAAGTTGAAGTTGCACCACCTTCAACTGCTTCTGATCGTTCAATTCTCCTTCCAGGGTAGTCAGGAGCGATTTCAACGTGCGTTGCCGGAATGGGATGCCCGAGACGTAATAAAGTCGGGCGGTCTTGATCAGGGCCTCGACCTCGCGGGCCGTCGAATCCGTGATCGTCGGGCGGGTCGAGGGGATGCGGGCAATCTTGCCGATCAACTCCGAGAGTTGCTTGTCCCGAGAATGCTGCTTGAGCGCGGTGGGCAGGTTCGCCACCTTGTACAGCGTGTAGAAGGTCGCGAACAAGCTGATGATGCTGGCGACGCTGCCCAGGGCGTTCAGCAGCTCCATGACGCCCCTTCTCGGGACCGGGCGGTTCGGAAATCCCGCCGGAGACATTTGCGATGATATGGTCGCAAATTCAGGGAGCAACCGCAACATGAGCCGGGGCCGATGCCCTCGCTAATCCCCCGGGCCGTCTCGGACGCGGCAAGGCGGCCCGTCACTTGGCGCCGACCTCGGCCGAGGGGTTGGCCATGAGGGTCAGCAGGAGGGCCTGCTCCATCTCTCCGGGCTTGAAGCCGAACGGCCCACGGCCCGACTGGTAGGTGACGTGGCCTTCCTTGTCGATCACGTAGAGGCGGCTGGGCATCCCGCTGTAGAGGTGGCCGACTCGGTCGTCGAGGCCGTCGACGAGGACCGGCATCTTCGCCTTGATCCGGGTCGCGCAGAGGTCGGCCAGGGCCTTCCGCTCGGCGAAGGTGGTCGGCTGGCGGGGGGCGATGCCCAGTTCTTCGTTTTCCTTCATCAGCCAGCCGTCGATCGGGTGGACCTCGCGGACGTAGACCATGAGGAACGCCGCGCGGTCGCCGTGGCGGCGGTTGAGGTCCTCGACCTGGTCGAAACTCGACAGGAACGGCCAGTTGGTGACGCAGCCGAAGACCAGGACGACCGGCTTGACCCCGCGGAACTCGGCCAGGGTCACCCGCCGGGAGCCGTCGCGGGTCGGCAGGGCGAACTCGGGGGCGAGCCGGCCCGGGCGCGGGCCCTCGTGGATCGAGCCGACCTCGCCCCGGAAGATCCCCCGGAGCAGGGTCGCCTTGGGCGGGAGGAAGTCGGCCTCCCTCTTCTTGAGCACCTCGGGGGAAGGGGGCGGCGGCGGCGCGGGCGGTGTCAGGAGCCTCCGGAACTCCTCGGGGGTCATCTCGAGCCCCCCCTCGACCCCCCTGGCGAAGAGGGCGTCCCACTCGGCCCTGGAGATCACGCCGTCGCGGTCGGCGTCGGCCCCGCGGAAGTTGGCGGCGAAGGGGGCCCCCTGGCGGAGGTAGGGGGACGACCCGGACCAGTCGAAGTCCTCGGCCTCGATCGCCCCGTCGCGGTCGCGGTCGAGCCGGTCGAAGTCGCCCGAGGGGCCGCGGAACTCGGCGAGCACGATTTTGCCGTCACCGTCGGCGTCCCGCCGCGCGGCCAGCCAGGGCCAGCCGTGCAGGCCCTGCCCGGGGTGGAACCAGCCCCGGTTGGGCCCGAACATGCCCGTGCCGTCGAGGACGCCCGAGATCCCCTCCAGGGCCTCGACCCGATAGCCCGGCGCCGGGCGGTCCTCGCCCCGGGCGACCCCGACCGGGAGATGGCCCGGCCAGGCCCAGGCGATGGCCAGCGACGCGACGGCCCAGGGACGGGTGCGACTCGGATGCATGGCTCGGACCTCCCGATCCGGGAAGCAGGGTCGACACCCGCCCGGGGCCTCGCGGCTCAGTCCGGCGAGACTGGCGCCGGGACCGGCCGGCTCGGGGCCGGCGCCGGCGTCGGGGTCGAGGGGGGTTCCGGGGCCGCCGGGGCCTCGGCGACGGACGTGTGGTCGTGGACGATCTTCCAGCCGTCGGCGAACTTGCGGAGGACCAGGGTGTACAGGCCGCCGGGCTTCTTGCCGTCGGGCAGGGTCAGTTGCCAGCGGCCCCGGGCCAGGGCGACGTCGCCGCCGAGGGGCTTGATCTCGGACCCGGAGAAGGCGAGCTTGCCCATCGCCCGGCCCTCGGCCTGGTACCGCTTGCGGTAGCGGTCGCGCATCGCGTCGAAGCCGTCGTTCCGCTCGCCGCCGGAGAGGAAGACCATGCCCGGCGAGTGCCAGTACCCTTCGAGGAAGGCGTCGAGGTCGCCCCGGTTCCAGTCGACCTGCTGCTTGTCCAGCACCGCCTTGATCGCCCGGGCGGCCTCGGCGTCCCCCTCCTGGGCGGTCGACGTCCCGGCCGGGGCGAGCATCAGCAGGAGGGCGAGGGCCGAGGCCCGGCCGATCGTCGGCGTCCGGATGATCGCGGTCCTCATCTCCAGGTGGCTCCCTCAAGGTGGACGGCTCTGTCGCAAAGCGGGCTGTTCTTGAGTTCGGCGGGTTGACAGTTTGAGTGGAAGGGGAGGCCGCCCCGTGGTGGACTGGTTCACGACCAAGTTCGCCAGCAACCCGGAGGGCCTCCCCGATG
>JAABUQ010003102.1_pt1 | contig 31196 bp, 33 predicted proteins | sample 5560001 | NCBI WGS metagenome assembly JAABUQ01 (sample SAMN10711888, study PRJNA513371) | rock metagenome | isolation source: Antarctica rocks | place: Antarctica: Victoria Land, Finger Mt nord | collected 2015-12-18 | reverse complement strand
GTTGCAACTGCTGGAAAACTGAGTCGGCTTGCTCGGCCAACTGGATCAACCGCTTAAGGGCCGCTTCCGCCTGGTCCGCGCTCACGTTGATATCGACCTGGCCCACGCCGCTGTTGTCCGTCATCGGGTATCGCCCTTCTCTATACGGTGACCGCGGCCACGTCAGACGCGGCCAGCATTTCGGCCAGGAGCGTGGCCGCGCCCTGGGCCGCACCCGCCTCGATGGCCAGGGGCAGCAGCGTGGTGGTGATGATGGTGATATAGTCCATCGCAGCCACATGCGCCGTCTGGACAGCCTGAAGACCGCGATTTATCTGGGTAAGGATTTCCGTTACCAGCGCATCGTCGCCGGCGCGCGCGACGAGGGCCTGCCAGGCCTCCTCGTTCCAGTCCGTTGTCGTCAGGACGGCCAGTCCAGCCGTCCAGTTCTCGTCTGCGGTAAGAAACTGGGTGGTGAGATCGGCCGCCAGCGTCCTGGCTCGCGTCTGCGCCAGGTTCGTGAGGATCAGCAAGCGCACCTGCTGGGCCCGGGTAAAGGCGGTCCCCTTGGGTGTGCCGCCATCGCCGACGGTAAGAGTGCGGTGCGTGTCGCTCATTCTGTTGATCCCTCCACTCTGGTCTCTCACCACTGCCTCCCGCCGCACACAGAGCGGCGAGGGCGTCCTCTTTGCGCGTGTTAGCCGATTCTCCGCGCCGTCTCGTCGATCAGCGTCTGTAGCGCCTGTTGTGCCGCTTCTAATTGAATCTGGAGCGGGCGCGGCACGTGGACGGCCTGAGAGGAACGCAGGATCGCCTGCTGGGCCTTTTCCCGCGCCGCTGCCCATCGCACCCCACCGTCCGCGTGGGCGGCCTGGTGCGCGGCAATCGCGTCCTCAGCGTCGCGCTTGGCAGCCGCTGCCGCTTCCTGTACCTGGGCTAGCCGGGCGTCCAGGTCGTGGACCACGGCTTGCTGTCCCCGGATCGAGGAGGCCGCGGCCAGCTCCGCCAGTTCGCCCGCTACCAGTTCTTTTTGTTGGTGGAGCCGCCACATGGCGGCTCCATCGCCACACTCGACGGCGGCCGCATAGTGCGCCCTGATCTCGACGATGCGCTGCGCGGCCTCATGGATCGCCTGGTCGGGGTGTTCAGTGATGTGGGACGCTGTGTGGGGCGCTGTGGCGGGGGGGGTGGTTGCCGGTTTACGACTGGTCACGTTCTTGTCCTTTCGATGAACTGATAGTTACGCCGCGCCAGAGCGACGCGACTGTGCTGCCTGGATCAGCTCCCAGGCTCGATTGACGGCGACGGCTTTCTCGTGGCTGCCCGTGGGCGTATCAGGATGGGCCGCACGCAGGGCGATGCGATGCGCGGCGGTCAGGAGTTCGGGCGGCGCGTCGGCCGCGACGTGGAGAAGGGCGTACGCCTGGCTGAGGCTTGAGAGCGGCGCCGCCTCCCGCTCGCGCGCCCGCTGTTGCCGACTCCCGTTGCTGTGCCGCTCCTCATCCCACTGCTGGGCCTCATCCTTGAACCACACATCGGCCCATTCGCTCAAACGATGGCGCTGATGACGCGGGACCTTCCACGCGCGCCAGCCGCCATCGTAGGTCACATTCGTCCAATGGGGGAAGCTGGTGCGGAACGACAGCTTGATCTGTCCCCACGTGCAGGGGTCCTTGCAGCGCCAGGAGGCGTACAGCGCGCCTCCCGCTTCGTGGACACTGAACTCTCCTTCACGCGCGCCAATCTTGCTCATGCGGCGCCTCCTCCATCTCCGTCAGCCGGGGCTGGCTGGATAAGGAACCCCTCACTCCACACCGATCCGTCAACGTTGCGCATGGCGAGGGGCGCACAGCCGCAGCAGTATTCGCCCCCAGGTCTTGCCCTCGTCGGCGCTCCATAGTCGCCGACGGCGGCCGCCGCACTGAGGGCACGTGAAGGGCGGCCGCTCACGCCAGAAGTCAGACGGCGCTGTGGGCGGGGGCGCGACGTATTCGTCGACGCTCACCCAATCGTCCTCGCCGTCGTCGTCCTCGGCGGCGTTCGGCGCCCGGAGCATGGCGAGCAGGGCATCCTTATGGTCGGCCAGGGTCGCGCGCCACTCCGCTGTCACGGCGCCTGTCGGACCGTTGACGCGGAGCCGGCCGCCGTTGGCGGTGAGGGTGACGCCGAGGGCGCGCAGGTCGGCAATGATGGTCTCAGGGGTCATAACTCGAAGTCCTCCATGGGTGGCGCATCGTCCTCATTTGGGACGTGGGACACGTTGGGGCGCTGATTTCCATATTTCCTCGTGTAGTCTTTGACTTGAGAAAAAACCCCTAAATCAGCATCACAATGCGTCCCACGTCCCTCCCGTGTGTCGTTTGGGGCCTCATCCGACGCGGCGGTCTCCTTATCCTGATCCGTGCGCAAGCGCAAACCGACCCACAGCCGCCTCGAGCCGCTCTTCCGCTGCGTGAAGCCGCGCTCGGCGAGTTTTCGCCCAAGCGTGCGCTGACTGTCGGGGGTTTCACCCCCCGCCTCGCACCACAACTTATATGAGTCAAACAACGCCTTTGCTGTTTCTTCTACCGACGAGCGGACGATGCAGCACTCGGCTAGCCACGCGCCCAAGAGGTCGCTATCGGCCCGGTAGGATGCGGTGGCGTCCGCCACGGCTTGGGGCGGCGCCAACCCCTCCCGCTGCCATGCGAGGCACCCGTCCATAGCCCAGCGCAAAATGCCTGGCAGTTCGTGGCGCAACTTACCCGGCAGCCCTTTGTCCTGCTCGTCGTCGGGTATTGTGACGGTAAATGGGACTGTCCGCAGCTTGCGCCACAGGCCATGGTCTGCTCCATCGATCCGAGGTAGGTGGTTGGTGGCGATCACGACCAGGAATGAGGGGACGAACTCGAAAAACTCGGCATGCAGGAACCGGGCGACGAGGGGATCGCCGCCGGCGATGGTCTTGACCAGGGACTCGTTGAGTCGTTTGCCCTCGGCGCTTTCCACCGCGGTGACGAACCTGGCTCCAAATAGGCGAGCAATATCGTTGGGGATGCCCTCACCGCGCTTCGTCATGAAGGTATCAACGCCCGTGTGCAGCGCGTAATCGCCGAGGCATGCCCGTAGCGCGTCCAGATAGGTCGATTTGCCATTGCTGCCCCCGCCGTAGAAAACGAACAGACACTGCTCGCGCCGATCTCCGGTGAGGGCATACCCGATCTGCTTCTGCAGGAAAGTAATCAAGGCGGCTTTGCCCCCCATAATTTGCTCAACAAAGGCATCCCACGCGGGGCACGTGGCCGCGGGGTCATAGGCGACGGGCGACATCTTGGTCATGAGGTCCTCCCGCCGCGCGTCTCGTCGCACGCCTGTATGCAAGTCGATCGTCCCGTTGGCGACGTTGAACAGGTACGGATCGGTGTCGAGGTCGTTAGGTGAGATGGGGATGCCCGGTTCCGACTGAGATAGAGAGATCATCGCGCCGATGTGTTTTGCGCTCTGCGACTGCATGGCCCATCGCGCCAGGACCTTGGCGGCCGCGTCGTCGGGCTCTAGAGACGCTTCGACCAGCATCGAGCGCACAGTCCGTTTGGCCTTGCGCTCTACCTCTCCCGCGTCGTCAATGATCCATCGTTGCCCGGTCCAAACCAACCACTTCCGCCATGCGTAGCAGTAGCGCACCTCCCCTCTGTGCTGCTCCACGAATCGGCGAGCGTTCCCCAGGTCGGTCGGTTCAGGTTTCGCGGCCGGCGACGGTTCAGCACTCGGCTCTTGATGGCCATTCGGCGGCGGCGCATCTCCAACGTAGACGGACCATCCGGCGCGTGGGTCGTAATACTCGAACTTGCCGGCCAACGCCTTCTCGATGGTGATGGAGCCGTACGTGCCGCCCGGCCGTTTGCTGTCCCACTTGTCGCGGAACAAACCTGACTGGCGGTACAGCCCGTCCACGCGCCCCGCATCGCCCTGGGTCCAAAACCCAAGCAGTGAGCACAGCGCGAGGTCGGCGGCGCTGTCGTCGCCACCGTAGTCGGAGGTATCGCCCTGCCATAATCGACGGAACTTGTCGCCGTTGCCGGCCCGCATCGCCCTGTCGATGATGGCCTGGTCATCGGCGCTGTGCCCCTCTCCGCGCGTGTGGGTTCCCGCCCGTCCCTTGCCGTCTGATGGTTCGGAAAATAGGCCGCGACAAAGATGGTTGAGTTGCTCTTGGCGCTCCTCGATCGCGTTCGGTGTGTCGGGCGCCTGGCGGCCCGTCATGGTGAAATAGCGAAGCTCGGAATAGAGCTCGACGGCGCCGCCGCCCATCAGCACTTTGTGCCGTGTTGTCGCCGGCGTGCCGCGTCCGACGAGTTTGACGCCTGTTTGACTGGGCGACACCTCGGTGTGAGTCGCCATGGCGCTAATGATGCGTTGCGCCCAAGGGGCGATGGCGCCGGTGAGCGGGTCGCGGCACTTGTCGAGGTCCAGGCCGAAGTAGGGATCATCGGCGGTGAACACGTAGCCCACCCCCGTGAGCTTGTAGAGGGGCACAGCGGCGACGGCTTCCTCGAACGTCCCCCAGGTAGCCCGGTCGTCGGACCGAGCGTAGCGCCCCGTGTGCGGGTTCCTGGGCGGCTTCGTCTCTTTCCCATCCCGCTCCTCGTAGCCCCACACAACCCATTGACGCCTCGCCTTCATTTCGTCGGGGATTCCGTGCGGGTTGTAGGATGGTGGGCTACTGCCTGATGCGGCGCCTGTGGGTTCTGCTACCATGGGGAGGACGCTCACTTTAACGGGGAGGGGGTCAAAGGGGGAGCGTCACGCCCTGGCCGGCGTGGCGCTTCTTGCGCGGGGCGCGTTCCTTTCATCGGCGCACCGTTGCTTCCGCCTCGTCGGCCAAAGTCGCCAGCCATCGCTCATACGCCTGACGCGGCACGCGCACAGACCGGCCGCGGCGGATGCTAGGCAGCGTGCCGGCCGCGATCAGCTGGTAAACGCGGCCGGCGGTTACACCCAAGCGGATGGCTACATCTGATGGCTTCATCAAGTCCGGCAACGGCGCGGCCGATGGCACGGGCTCCCGGCGGTCGGCGGTCGGCGAGGTGGCGACGGGCGTTAAATGGGTGGCGCCCCAGCGTGGTGTTGCGTGGGAAGCGGAGCGGCTCATGCAGGCACCGCCTCGGGTCGGCGCACGAGGCCGTCAATGTCGGCGACGCGAATGCGCCACGACCGACCCACTTTTGTCGCCGGCAATTGTCCGGTTTTGATCCAGAACAACACCGTGGACGGCGAGGAATCCAAGAGCCGCGCCGCCGTCTCGACGCGCACTGCTATCGGAGATTCAGCTGTCAGCTCGTCTTTCATCCTGCCCCTCCTGTGATAGTTGCGACTAATTGTCGCAACGCTCACTAGCAGGATGGCAAAGAGAGGCTTGACCTCGGGCGAAATTTAGTCCTGCGACACTAAATTGGGCTTGAGGGGCTCACCCACGTGTCGATGCTTCGCTCGCTTCCATGAATCTAGCAACTTTTGGCGGGACGGGGCCAGTTAGCGAGAAGGCATCAAGAGAGGTAGCAACCCCTGCGGCCGGCATGCCCCATTGGAGCGCCTTGACGGTTGCCGCTTTCACCGAGTTTCCCGGCGTTTTGTTCTGATTGTTAGGATCAAGCGTGTACAGGCCGCGATCGGTGGCAAGCTGGGCGAAAGCCGCCCAGTCAGGTCTTTTGTTCGGCCTCGCGGGGTCCGCCCACAAGTGAGCCAAATCTGGCCGCTTGTCCCATTTCACAGGATGCTCTAACCATAAACCACACAGTCCAGCACTCTGCATATACGACCCCCGGCGCGGCTTCACGGCTGGGCGCTCACCAGGATTCTTAGGGGCCTCAAGTCGTTCTGACCCTATCTCCGGCCAAAGGGCGTCGATGGTGCGACACACCATCATCTTGTACAGGTCGCGGGGCATGTCGTTGGGCCAGGGGAGCAGCAAGCCGCGTAGTTCCCGCTCGTCATACCGATATGGACGCGGAGAAGGCTCCTGATACGAGTGCCATAGTCGCAGATAGGCTGCGGCATCCTCTATTGTTTGGAAGAGAGTAGCGCCGGCAGGCTGGCCATGCTCGCGCTCATGGAAGCCCAACACTATAATTTCATCGATCTTGGATCGAACGGCGTCGTGGCCGTTGTCATATTGTGACTCTTGAAGGGGCGGATACAAGGACGACGGGGGGAGGCGGAAGGGGGTGATCTGGCTGATATTCCGCACGACATCGCGAAACCATGTCGAGGGCATGTGGAGCTGCTCACACGCGTCCCGAGCAATCTCAATGTAGCGGTACTGGAGCCATAGACGCGCGCGCTTATCTAGCTGATGCTGCTGTTCCGAGGCTTGTTCTACCGCGGCGATGCGGGCGCTACGCCAATCGCCGCTGCTGGCGCGCATCGTACACTCTAACTCATCGGCCGCCGCAAATATGGCTTCTTTGGCGGTCAGGTATGAACGTATATCCTCCTGAAACGTCGAGAGGGTACAGAGGGCATCGGCCAGGTCGCGCCCCTTCCGCCGTTCGTCCGCGTGATAAGCGTCCCATACCTTCTTCTTCGCAGCTATTTGTTCAGCTGTATCAGTGGGTAATCCAGGCTCAGGTGGTACTCTTTTGCTAGACATCGCGTCCTCCTCGACAGGTGCGATGGTGAGAGGCGACCGGCCTGCGACGAACAGGCCGGCCCCTCGTCATTCAACGTCTTAGGACAAGCGTACCACCGCTCCCATAGCCCCGTGCTGGCTTGTCACCGTTCCCGCGCGTTCCCGTACAATTCCCGTAACTCACTTTATAATCCCCTCTAATCCCATCTACCATCTTCTACTTATCGCCCATTCTCCCGTGTGGAGTAGGCGTGATTAGAGGGTGCTAGACGTGATTATAGGAACCAATCCTTCATTCCCAAGCAAGATGTCGTCGGTTCGAACCCGATCACCCGCTCTCAAGAAAAGTGCAGGAACCGGGCCAGCCGGCCCGGTTCCTGCATTTACTATATTCGATTATCGCATGATTGCCTTTAAGTTGCCGCCGCGCCCCTCCGTTCTGCTGCCATTTGTCGCACGGCCGCTGCCGTATCCCTACGCGTCGCCTGTTACCGTTCCCTGTCAGGCCGGTCCTCCGCCGTTCCGTGCGCCGCCTTTAGGGCGCGACTGCAGTAGCCCTCCGCCGTCTTCAGTGACACACCGAGGCGCTGTGCAATATCCCCGATTGGGTCGTACCGGTCAATCGGCACGATAGGGAGCGGTTCTCCCTCGATGGGACTGGGCGGTACCAACGGTATGATAGGGGCCTGCTCATCCTCGTCCACGTTTACCCTCCTTCGCCTTCTTCATCCCTTCCCGAGTATCGCCTATCCCAGTCCCCGCGCCCGCGTCCCGCTTGATCATCGCCACCCCGATCTCCCTGGCTACCTCGATCCGCTGTTCGGCCATGACCTTCGTGTAGATGTCCAAGGTGACCGATGTCTTCGCATGCCCCAAGTGCTCGCTCACGGCCTTGGGGCTCAGGCCCGAGGCGATGGCCACCGTGCGGCGAATGTCGTGGATGCGGATCGGCGGCACGCCCGCCTGCCGCAGCAGCTTCTTGTACTCGCGATCCAGGTTTCGCCTGCCATCCCGCTGACGGGGCTGCACGTGGCGGTGGAGGCCCTGGTCCCGCTCATCCCGCCCGGCGCCTACCGCGCGGTGACGATGGGGACACACCTATTGGTGTTTCACGCTGGTGGCGCGTGTGCCCACCCTGGGCAAGGTGCGCCTGGTCATCAGCTTCCAGCGCGCCGATCTGAGCGGCTCCTACGTGGTGCTGATCTCCAACCAACGAGAGTGGAGCGCCGACCGGATCATCGCTACCTATCTGCACCGTTGGCCAACCGACGCGGTGTCATAGTGTAGTAGCGTGAATGCGAGGCGCCAGGTGGTCATAAGACCGTGCCCGGGGTAAGCTGATACTGCACGGGGGCTGGATGGAGGCCGGCGCGGCACGGTTTGACAGCTAGAGGGACGACGATGGCGATGGTGATCGACGGGCACGAGTTCTACACGACCGAGGAGGCCTGCCTGGTCCTCGGCGTGAAGCCAGCCACGCTCTACGCCTACGTCAGCCGCAAGCTGTTACGCAGCTACCGCCAGGGCCTCAAGCGCCAGCGCCTCTACCGCCGCAGTGAGGTGGAGGCCCTGCGCGCGTTCGGCGCGTCCGCGCCGCGCCACTCCGCCGCGCCGACCTCCGACGAGCCCAACCCGGCGTCACTGCCCACTGCCGACAGCTGGATCCCCTACACCTAAATCCCCTCCGCCCATCCGACGGTCATCCTCCCAGGACCACATCGGACCCGACCTACGCCGCAGGCGCGCGTCGCTTGAGCGTATGCAATATGCCCCTATCCGTCACTAATCACTTATCCTCGCTCGTCACTAACCACTAGATACTAATCACTCTTTCCCACTTGTCATGCGTGGGTCGACGATGGAAAATACGGTGATCAGCGTGGCGGCCAGGGCCAATCCCGCGCTCAGGACGAACACGGCGCCGTAACCGGCGTGGTCGGCCAGCAGTCCCGCCAGCAGCGGCGCGCCAACGGCAAACGGGGCGGCGGCAGTGGTCGCCAGGCCGATGTAGGTGGGGCGCTGCGCCGGGGGTGCGAAGTCGATGATAAACGTGAGCGCGGCCAGTTGCACGCCGCTCGTGCCCAGGCCGACCAGGAGGAAGACGACGCCATAGACCAGGGGACCCCACGAGGGATCGCGCGCGACCAGGGCCAACGCGGCGGCCAGCGCCGTGCAGAGCGCCCCCGCCTCCACCACGCGCTTGTGACCGAAGCGGTCTCCCGCGTAGCCCCACAGCACGCTGCCCAGGGTCGAGGCGGCCAGCAGCGCCACGGCGTAGAGGCCAGCGCTCGCGTCGGTCAGGCGGAACGCGCGCTGGGCGTCGACGGTATAGAACGCGGTGGCCATCCCCGCCGTGTTGATCAGCGCCGTGACCACCAGGTAGCGCCTGAGGTTGCGGTCGCCCCGCACCACGCCCGGCAACCGGCGCCAGTAGGCGGCGGACGCTGTCCGCTGCTCGCGCGCCCCGTCCGTCCCTGCTGTACCTGACGACGCGGGCTCAAGTGACCGGCGCGGCTCGCGCGGCTCGCGACCCAGACAGATGAAGATGAACGAGACGGCGAGGCAGGCGGAGGTGGCGCCGAAGCAGAGCGCAAAGCCGCCGGGCCAGCCGAAGCGGTGCAAGAGGTCGGCGGACACGCCACTGCCGGCCACGCCGAGCAAGCCGCCCAGGGCCCCGCCGAAGCCAAAAAAGCGGCCGCGCCAATTGCCGGGCACCATGCGGGCAATCAGGTCGAGCCAGGCCGGTCCAGCGATGCCGCCACAGGCGTTGGCGATGGCCAGCATGACGAAGAACAACCAGAGCAAGATGGTGGGGTGCGACGGAGCCAGCAGCGGCGTGGCCACCGCCAGCACCAGGTAGGGCAGGCGCTCGAACACGGTGACGGCGACGACAAAGGGCTTCTTGCGGCGCAGCCGCTCGGTCAGGCCGGCCACGAAGATCGACGGGACCTGCGCGCCGGCCGAGCGCACCGCCGAGATGAGGCCCAGCGCCAGGTTGGACACGGTGAGGTGGTGGACGAACAGGGGCATGACGCCATAGGCCGAGCTGAAGCTAAGCGCCAGCACGAACAGGCTGAGGTCCAGCCCCATCATGGTGAAGTTCCACCGGAATGCCCGCGCGGGCAACGCCGACGCTATACTCCCTATCATCACCTTAACCTTAACAGGCCGGCCCTCCAGGCCGCAGCCGATCCCCGTGCCGATAGACCACAGGGGAACTCTTGCGCGGCAATTGCTGTACGATGAGGGAAATACGCGGGAGGACATAATGGCGGAAGATGCACGGACAAACGTGGTACAAACGCAGGTCCTGACTCGGCGTCGTCGGATGTCGGAGGAGACGCTGGCGCGTCTCAAAGAATTGGAGGAGTGGGGAGTCGATCTGAGTTTGATCGCATCCTCCCTCGCACGCACCCCCGAACAACGCCTCGACAACATGCTTGGCCGGCTTGAACTGATAGATGCATTGCGTCGCGGGATGGAACAGGGCAGGCCGCTATAGCGGTCTCCCTACGCTCCCTCATCTTCGTCCGATGGCAGTGGGGCGGCCGGGAAGCGCAGCGCGACGATAGTCCCGCCGCCCTCGTTGGCGGCGATGCTGAGCGTGCCGCGCAGGTCCTGCCGCGTGAGGGCGTCGACGATGGAGAGCCCCAATCCCTTGTGCGTCTCCGGATCGAAGCCGGGCCGCAAGCCCACGCCGTCGTCGGCGACGGTCAACTCGACCGTGTCCCCCGTGGCGCCGGACAGCCCGTAGGTGATGGCAACGTGGCCCTCGTTGCGGCCAGCGAAGGCGTGGCGCAGCGTGTTGGTCAGCAACTCATTCAAGGCGATGGCCAGCGTGGTCGCCTGCTGTGTGGCCAGCAGGATACGCTCACCCTCGACGGTGAAGTGGATCTTGCGGTTGGGCGTCTGGCCCTGCAGGTCCGCCACCTCGGCCACTTTGCGCGCCACCTCGGCCACGGTGGTCAGGCCCACGTTGCCCTGCGAGAGCAGGTCGTGTACAGCGGCAATGCTCTGCACGCGGCTGCGGCTCTCCTCCAGCACCTGCCGCGCCTCCGTTCCCGTGGCGTGGCGCAGCCCCAGCGAGAGCAGCGAGGCGACCGTCTGCAAGTTGTTCTTGACGCGATGGTGCAACTCGGACAGCAGCACGGACTTGGTGGCCAGCCCGCGCTGCGCCTCCTCAAAGAGCGCGGCGTTCTCCAGCGCCAGGGCCGCCTCGTTGGCGAACGCGGCGACGAGGTCGACCTCTTCGCGCATCCAACTGCGGTACGAGCGCGCATAGACGCAGAGCGCCCCGCGCGCGTAGTGGCGGCCCTGGAAGGGCACCAGGAACAGGGAGTGGAAACCGTGCCGCAGCGCCACGTCGTCGCCGCCCGGCCCCAACCGGCGCGCCGGGATGTCGGGCACGAGGACCGGCCGGCCCGTCTCCAGCGCGTGGTTGACGGGGCCGTCGCCCAGGCGCCCGATCTGGTCCTGCCCACCAGGGATGCCATAGCAGGAGGCCATGCGCGTGCGGTCGCCGTCCGGTCCGTCGACCACCACGATGGCCGAGGCGTCGGCCTCGACCAGGGTCACGGCGCCCTCGGCGATATTGTCGAGCACGCGCTGGACCTCGAGCGAGGAGACGACCATGGCGATGACGCGCCGTAGCGCCGTCAGCTCCTCCACCTTGCGGTGCAACTGCCGGTCGGCCAGCTCATACGAGCGGGCGTTCTCGATAGCCAGCGCCAGTTCGCCGGAGACCATCTCCAGGAAGGCAACCTCGTCGTCCTCGAACTCCCGCGCCTCCACGGTCTGCACGTTGAGCACGCCGATGAGACGGTCGAGCGAGCGGTTGACGATGGGGACGGAGACGATGGCGTGAAAGCCCTCCTCGTCCGTCTCAGGAAGGTAGTTCGAGCGGTGGTCGCGCCAGATGTCGGCCACGGCCATGGTGCAGCGCTCGCGCGCGGCCCAGCCCGTAATGCCCTCGCCCAGGGCCATGCGCGCGTGCCCCACGGCGTCTGGATTAAGGCCCTTGGTGGCGGCCAGCACCAGCGAGCGGGGCGGCTCCAGCAGGTAGATCGAGCAGACGGCAGCGTTGCTGACCTCAGCCACCACCTGGACGACCAGGGACAGCATGGCGCGCTCGTCGAGCGTCGAGTTGGCGGCCGCGTTGACGCGGTGCAGCGCGGAAAGCTCGGCCTTGCGCGAGGCCAGCGAGTCCGCCGTCTCGCGCAGCGAGTCGCCGTCGCGCCCGCGCTTGGCCTCGGCGTAGCCCTGCACCACCCACGCCGCGCCGCGGACGGCGACGCGCGGCTCGGCGTCGAGGGCCACGACGAGCGACTCCCAGGCATCGACAACGGGGGCAAGGGGCCGCCCCGTGGCGCCGACGGCGCGGCCAATCGCGCGGAGCGGCTCCTCCAGGGCGGCAACGTCGTCGGACGTCAGCGCGGCGTGCAGGCGCGCCACTAGGCCCGCGTCGACGGCGCCGCCATCCCCACCATCGCTCACCAGGTCCCGGATCAAACTCTCGCGCGCGTCTTGCTCGATGATCACGCGTTCATTGTACCTGCTCACGCGATTTGAGGCGCCCACAAGTGCGGGACACGGTCAGGGCTCGTGAAAAGTCGGCGACGGGCGTTTCCACTGGGACCGCCGCAGTCCCTGCGGCCACGTTCGAGGGCGCGGTTTGCCGGATCCGGACGGGCGTTCCGCGACGGCGCGCCTCAGTCCCTGCCGCGGCTCGCTTCGCTGCCCGGTTGGTGACCAGCGTCCGCGGCCGACACATCACAGCCCCTGGGGCGTAGCGGGGATAAAGGATGTTCTCGCGGTACACTGAGGGAGGGAAGGGGGGGAACACGCATGCCGTTTCCATGGGCGCGGTACTGGCGCCGCGTCGGGGTCATCTTCGTCATCGCCCTCATCGCGAGCCTGCTGTTGACGGCTGTCCTCAACGGTGGGCGCGTCGACGCGGGGACCATCCTTGTGTCCGCGACCGACAGTATCGTCCTGGCCGTCATCCTGGCCTTCCCCTTTACCCAACGCATCTACCGAGGACCCTAGTTGCCAGTTGCCAGTTGCCAGTTGCCAGTTGCCAGTTGCCAGCGGGCGGTAGGGGCGTATTGCATTCGCCCGGACAGTGGGCAGCGGCAGGAAGGGGCGCCTATGACGGTCGACACAGCGCAAGACATGGAGCGACGTTTGCAGTGGGACGCTTGCTACAACGTGCGCGACCTGGGCGGCTACGCCACGGGCGATAGCCGCCGCACGCGCTGGCGCGCCGTGCTGCGCGGTGACAATCTGTGCCGCCTCACCTCCGCCGGCCGTGCCGCCCTGCTCGACGCCGGGGTGCGCACCATCGTCGACCTGCGCTCGCCGTCCGAGGTCGCGACGTTTCCCCATCCGTTTGGCAATCCGTCCGCGCGGGATATCCCCCTCCCCGTTACCTACCTGAATCTGCCGCTGCTCGACGAAGCCGACGACGCGGGCGCCGTCGCTTTGCGCGTCGCGGAGACGGTGCGCGCGCAATACGTCCTGATGCTGGACCGCTACCCCGCGCGCATGGCCGCCGTGCTGCAGGCCATCGTCGCCGCGCCCGAGGGCGCGGTGTTGGTGCATTGCCATGCCGGGAAGGATCGCACGGGACTGGTCGCGGCCCTGCTGCTGGAGCTTGTCGGCGTGCCGCGCCCCACTATTGCCGAAGACTACGCCTTGAGCGACTCCTACCTCCAGCCACTCTACGCCCAGTTGCTGACGGAGGCCCGTGACGATGCGGCGCGGGAGCGTCTGCAGCGCCTGCTCGTCTCGTCGCGCGAGACCATGCTGGACGTGCTGTCCTATCTCGACGATCTCTATGGAGGGACGGCGGCCTACCTGCAAGCCGCGGGCGTGACGACGGGGCAACTCGTCCAGCTGCGGGAGCGGCTCCTGGCTCCATCCCTGTAGAGAACGCGAGAGAGTCAAACCCCTACCCGAATCAACCGGGCATGGCGGGCCGTATACTGAGGGAGTTGTCCCTGAGTGGCCGCATGTCGCGGCCACCGTTCTCTGTTTGGCCGCCCCGATGAGCGGATGATTGGCCGCCCCGATGAGCGGATGATGCCCCCATGGGAGAGGTATAACCGATGCTCGACGTCCAGCGCGCCCGTGCCCAGTTCCCGTCCCTGTCCCTGACCCTCGACGATGGCCGTCCCTGTGTCTTCCTGGATAATCCCGCCGGCACGCAGGTCGCGCGCGGCGTCGCCGACGCCGTCGCGCGCTACTACGCCACGTCCAACGCCAACACGGGCGGCGACTTCCTGACCAGCCGGCGCACCGACGAGACGATCGCGGCGGCGCGACGCGCCATGGCCGACCTGCTCGGCGCGCCCGACCCGGCCTGCATCGTCTTCGGCCCCAACATGACCACGCTGACCTTTGCCTTCTCGCGCGCCATCGGCCGCGAGCTCGACGCGGGCGACGAGATTCTCTGCACCACCCTCGACCACGACGCCAACATCGCCCCCTGGCTAACGCTGCAAGAGGATCGCGGCGTGCGAGTGAGCTTCGTCGACATCGATCCCGCGGACGGCACGCTGGATATGGACGACCTGGCGCGCAAGCTCTCGCCGCGCACCCGCGTCGTCGCCGTCACCTACTGCTCCAACGCCCTGGGCACGGTCACCGACATCGAGCGCATCACCCGCCTGGCCCACGACGCCGGGGCCATGGTCTGGATCGACGCCGTGCAGTACGCACCGCACGGCCTCATCGACGTGGGCGCGCTCGACTGCGATTTCCTGGCCTGCTCGGCCTACAAGTTCTTCGGCCCGCACATTGGCATCGTCTACGGCAAGCGCGCCCACCTGGAGCGCCTGCGTCCCTACAAAGTGCGCCCGTCCAAGGACACCGTCCCCTACCGCTGGGAGACCGGCACGCAAAACCATGAGTGCCTGGCCGGCGTCACCGCCGCCGTCGACTATCTGGCCTCGCTATCCGGTGATGGAGCGGACGCAACGACGCCGCGCCGCGAGCGCATCGCGCGGGCCATGGGCGAGATTCGCGCCTACGAGCGTCAATTGGCCGAGCGGCTAATTGGCGGCCTGACCGCGCTCGGGGGCGTCACGGTCTACGGGTTGTCCGACCCCGGCCGGTTCGCGGAGCGCGTGCCGACCGTGGCCTGCACCGTGGCCGGTCACTCTCCGGACGAGGTCGCCGCTCGCCTGGGCGCGGAGGGCATCTTCGTGTGGAGCGGCAACTACTACGCGCTGGCGGCGATGGAGCGGCTGGGCCTTGAGGAACACGGCGGCGCGGTGCGCATCGGTCCCGTCCACTACAACACGCCCGCCGAAATCGACCGCGCGCTGGAGGTCCTGCAGCGCCTCACGGCCGCGACGCCTACGCCCGTCGCTTCGTCGAGATAAGGGGGCGTCAGGGCGGGGCCCGCGACCGCGGTTGCGGGCTCCGCCCCGACGAGCGACGGTAAGAGCTTGTCTGCAAATAGCAGTGTGATGCTGTGTCAGATGTCTCTCGGCCATCCGCTTATGTGTCTAATGTCGGCGGCAACCACGTCGATCGCTTTATCCTCCGTATCGACGAGCAGATCTTCGAGCCTGGTTCGCTCCATCTGCGTGACAAGCTCGGTCGCGCGCTGTTGATGCCAGTGAAGACCCTCTCTCGTTTCACGAGCCGCTAGGCGACGCATGATCGTGGGTAGTGATGCTTGAAGGCGCACAACGAAGACATCGGCGCCAGGGATAACCTTCTGGAAAGCTACGACGTCGGCACGCGATTCCACGACGGTCGTGGTGATAAGACACCGGGCGCCTGCCGCATGATAGTTCGGCCAGATAGCCGCTAAGTTGCGCAAGCCAAGAGCAGTGTTGTACGGATCGTTCTCAGCTATAGGGTAGAGGTATCGCAACCAATCCATGTTGGCCAAGGCGTGAGGAATGCGCTCAGCGGTCAGAAGGCCGGAAAGCGATTCTGCAACGCTGGTCTTTCCGACACCCACAGAGCCGGTTAAGAGGAGGACGGGAACACGGACGTTTGAGGGGTCTCGAGGCACTTCACGGCGCTGCGGCATATGCGCTCCTTCCCCGCAGGCTCGTCGAGCCCTTGATACCCTATATGATATGCACTAACGGACGCGGCTGCACCGAAACGCCGACGAGAGGCGAAGCAAGTGATTCTGCGACGCCTACGCGGCGTCCGCGACAGTTTCACCCGCGTAGGCCAGCACGATCCGTGCGCGCGGTACACCGGCCGCGACCAAGGCATCGACGAGCGGCTTGTCGTTGATGTCTTGCTCGATCACGATGCTCTCGTTCACGATACGCGCGATCAGGCCGGCGTCCACGATGCGCTGGCCGCGCAACCACGCGATCGACACGATGGCGAAGCCCTGGCCGTCGGCGCTGCTCGTCAGGTAACTATAGCCGTTCAGCGCCTCGCCAGCGTACCCTGCCATCGCCTGGCTCAACGCCTCTCTTAAGGTATCCATAAAAGTTGCCGCATTCCCCCGGCGCCTGAAAGCGACGGGGGAATGCAGTCTCTCCTTTCTTGCTATACTGTGTTCAGCACCCGTGCAGACGCAAAGGTTCGGGGAGTTCCACGAGCGACTCTCGTGGGTAAAACCGTTGGGGTTGGTGCCGTTGGTCGGACACGAGGAGACTCTGCCGACGCCAACAGCAACAACCGTCAGCCTTGGCTGACACGGCGGGGGCACCGCCAATACCCGAAGCAAGCATGGGCATACACGCGCGATATACAGGATGGGTTTCGGGAAGCTCTGCGTGAGCGTGCGGAGGGACATCACGGCCAGGTCTATCTATCGCCCGAGGAGTTCCTTTCCGCCCTTAACGCGGGCATATCCGCGGGGGAATGAAACGCACATCGTCTGGCTTCGCGTCGGCACGCATGCTATCTCCGATGCCTGGCCCTGACATCCCATCCACTTCAGCGTGATCGGATGTCTACTCCATCGCAACTGGCGACGCCCGTCGCCCTCGGCGTACGAAGCATCATTGTGGAATCAGGAGTAGCTCCGCCTGTGCCGCTACATCGGCGCGCCATGATCGGGGACCCTGCAGCACGGCATGCATCGGCGCCAATGTCCGGTTTGTCCTACCATCGCCGTAGTAAGAGTGTGGCCCGCGACCGGTGACGGGTGTGCATGACGGAGAGCGAACGAATAGGCGGGCGGTCCGCTGAAAGGACGGGCGGATGTGGCAAACGGTGCTCTCGACTGTGCGCGACGATGACCCTGACGACCATGATGACGGCAGTGACGCGGCGCTGGTCGAGGCAGCGCGTACGGATGCGGCGGCCTTCGAGCGGCTCTATCTGGGCTACCGGGACCGCATCTACTGGTATCTGCGCGGCCGTACGGCCGACGACGAGGACGCCGCCGACCTGACGCAACAGGTTTTCCTGCGCGTGCTCGACGCGCTGCCGCAGTATCAGCCGCGCCGCGGCCCCTTTGCCGCCTGGCTCTTCGGCATCGCCCGCCACATGGCGGCCGACGCGCACCGCCGACGCCGTACAACGGTCGCCTGGGAGGGCGTCCCGGCGGCCTTGCAACCGGTCGACGGGACGGATCTGGAGGCCGCGGCGCTGCGGCGCGACGCCCTCGACCGGCTGGACGCCCTGGTGCGCGCCCTTGACCCCGAGAAACGCGAGGTGCTGACGCTGCGCTTCGCGGCCCGCCTGACCATAGCCGAGATTGCGGCGGTGATCGGCAAGCGCGAGGACGCCACGCGCAAATACCTCGCCCGGACCCTACAAACCTTGAAGGAGCGGTACGATGACCAATAGATGGAGCGGTGAGGGCGGCCTGACCGAGCACGATCCGGTAGAAGTGGATCCGCAGAGCGATCCCGCTTTGATGAGAGTCGTTCGCGACCTTACGCTTGCTTACAGGACCCCCGCCCCTCCGTCCGCCGCACGCATCGACGCGGTGGTGGCGCGGGCGCTCCAGCAGCGCACTGAACTGCCGATCCTGCCACGCCATGGCGGCATTCGCGTGTTCCCCTTCCGCTACCAGGCCGGTCCGCGCCGACTAGCTCACCTTAGCTGGCGGCTCGCGCTGCTCCTGACGATCACCTCATTTGGCGGGGGCCTGGCCGCCGCGCGCGCGCTGCCCCATGCCCCTGCTGCTGCCAACGACATCAGCCCGATCCTGCGCACCGTGCCCGTAGGCATCAATCCGGGACTGATCGCCATCGATAGCCGGACGGGACGCGCCTTTGTCGTCAACGGTGGTCAGTATGGCGGCCCCGACGGCAGCGTCAGCGTGCTGGACACCGCCACCGGCAAGGTTCTGCGCCGCACGCCGGTTGAGGTTGCCCCCGCCGCCATTGCCGTGGACGTGTCGTCGAGCCGCGTCTTCGTCGTCAACTCGCAGTTGCACAGCAGTAAGGGTCCTCAGGGTACCGTCAGCATGCTCGACGCGCGCGACGGTCGCCTGCTGCGCACCATCCACGTGGGCGCCATCCCCTTCGACGTTGCCGTGGACGAGGGAACCAATCGAGCATTTATCCTCAATGCGTATCTGCCCGGCTACACCGATGTAAAGGGGGCAAACGCGAATGTGAGCGTACTCGACACCACGACGGGTCGGGTGCTGCGCACGGTCGACCTGGGGCCAAACCCAGCTCCGTTCCTGGGTCGCGCCCTCACGCTAGATGCGCGCCGCCACGTGGTCTTTGTGCCCTCCCACGACGGCTTGAACCTGCTCGACGCCCGCAGCGGCTCGCTCCTGCGGACCTTCCCGGATCTCGGCATCGCCCAGGCCGTCGACGAGGCGACGGGATACATCTTTTCCTACGACTACAATAACAAGCAGACCGTTCTTTTCGACCCTTATCGTGGGCGCGTGGTCCGCACGATTGCAGGGGTCTACGTCGGCCAGCAAGACCACCGTGCCGGGCGCATCATCGGCTCGTCCGCGCAGGCCCTCTACCTGCTCGATGCCCACAGCGGGCGCATTGCGCGCACCATTCGCTTGAGCCAGTACCGTTTGCCGCCAGCTTTTGCGCAACCCGGCCCCGCGCTGCTGGCGGTGGACGAGGTCCGTGGCCGCGCGCTCGTGGCCTTTGCCGGCCCCGTGGATAGCCAGTACACGCCGACGGGCAACGGCCTGCTCGCCGTGGTGGACGACCGCACAGGGGCGCTGCTGTGTACGGTCCCCATCGGGCGTAATCCCTTGGCGGCGGCCGTCGATCCAGCTACTGGCCACGCCTTCATCGTCAACGGCGACAGCAACGACGTGACGGTCTTACGCTAGTCACTGTCATGGTGGAGCTGGCCTCGAGCAGCGCTTGCGGCCGCCCTCCAGGCGCGCAAACGTGATGCGCAGGCTCCTGGTAGCGTAGGCCGTCCACGTGCCGGCTTGCTGGCCTTTAAGCTGGTGGACGTTGAGCGAGGGCGTTGTTTCATTATCGTCGAGTTGCCGCAGGGCGCGGCGCACACAACGCTGGCCGGTGGGTGATAGCGCATGGAGGCTGTCGAGAAACTCGTCCGTGAAGACGAGCGTGAGCAAGTCAGGCATGCGCGGTTGGCGTCAGGAGGCGCGGCAACGGGGAGAGGTCGTGCCTCACCTCGCGCCATTGCTCCACCGTCAGGTGGCCGATCACGACCAAGTCGCTCTCGCGCATGTTCGTGTACTCGCCACTCCCGTGGCTAGCCTCCAGGCGCTCGACCAGGTGGGTAATGTCCTCCGCGGTGATGGGTGGGAGTTCATCGTCGTCTTCGTCGGTCATCAATGGGTCAAGCTCATCAGGGTAAGGACTATGGTCGTCAGACATGCGTGCGCGCGCTGTCGCCATGCTCATCCTCCTTGTCCTCAGACTCTACGCCGTCCGTGCGACCCGTATCCTATACGGGGTATGCGATATGTGCTACCAGTATAGCGCGCCAGCCACGACTCCAGGTGGACACGGAGGATACGGACGATTCCCCCGTTGCCCGGCTATACTGAGGCTGCGACCACATCGGACAGGGGTAGAGATGACCATGACGCCACAGGCGCGCCGCGCCGGGGCAAAGGCGGACGGGGCGCCGTTCGTGCTGGGGCTGGGCGGTTCGTTGCGCCAGCCCTCGCAGAGTGAGGCCGCGCTGCGCCTGGCCCTACGCGGCGCCGAGGAGGCGGGAGCGGTCACGGCGCTGATCACCGGCGCGGACCTCGACCTGCCGCTCTACTCCTCGGCCCACGCCGGCCACCCGGCCGTGCTCCATCTCCTCGCCTCCGCGCGGCGGGCCGACGGGCTGATCCTGGCCTCACCCGCCTATCATGGCAGCATCAGCGGCGCGGTCAAGAACGCGCTCGACTACCTGCAGTTCCTGTCCGACGATGACCCGCCCTACCTGGATGGCCGCGCCGTTGGCGCCGTGTCCACGGGGTTGGGCACACAGGCCGCCGTGCAGACCGTCGACGCGCTGCGCAACGTCGCGCACGCCTTGCGCGCCTGGCCCACGCCGATTGGAGTGGCCATCCACGAGATCACCCGCGTCTACCAGGAAGGCGAGATCACCGACGCCCGCACGGAGGAGTTGCTGCGCACCATGGGCGCGCAGGTCGTCGAGTTCGCCCGCTCCCGCCGCCTGCTCCACGAGTTGGAGGCGCCGCGGCGAGAGGTCGACGTGGAGACCCTGGCGCACGGGCCGGGCTAGATGTAGGAGCTTCCCAACGCGCGCCACTCTCTTTGCCACTGCGTACGACGGGCTACTCTGTGGAGGTGGGTGATGCCCACGTGGACCAGGTGCAGGAACAATTGGACAGGAAGAGACGATGAGGGCGCAATGGATTGTCCGCTCCGCCACTCTGATATTCACCTTATTCACGATTCTTTTTATAGGGCTTGGCACCTACATCACCTTTGGCGCATGGTCCGTTGGCGCGGGCGCGGAAGCGCCAGGTGACGCCTGGTTGCTGGTCTGGCCGTTCGTGTGGTTGCTCTCCGGCGTCACCATTGTCGTCACCATTGTCGTCGCCTTGTCGATAGCGCAACAACTCAAGATCGCGATGCGATCCGTCGCCTGGGTCTGGGGCGGCGACATCCTGCTCTGGGTCATAGGTGTACCGCTCGCCAATCTCTTGGGCGATACGCGCGATTCGTCCATGCTCGCCTTTGTCGGCGCCTTCGATGTCGCCGCACTCTATACTATCGGGCGCTTTCTCCTCCAAGGTGCTCCGCGCACTATCCGCGGGCGTTAATCGCGATGCGATATGTGGCATTTTTCTCGCCTCGTACACGGACAATTCGGGCGGACCCGACGTGTACCTAGCACTGGGTATGAAAGGAGGGGTCGCTGGGGCGATCACTCTGGCCTGGTCCAATGGGGCGCACTCTACAAGACGGTCTGGTGAGCCCGTTGGTGGATAGCGGTGAGCATTGCCAGCTACGCCATCGGCTGGCCGAGCGGTGTGTTCGTGGGTGTGATCGTAGGAAGCGCCCTGTTCGGACCTGCCTGGAATGCAACTGCCGGTTGGATTGGGGCAGGGATTGTGACAGGCACAGCTGTTGCCTGGCTGATACGACGACTTAATAATAGAGGCGGCATCGGGTGATGATACGCGGGACGTATGGTCCGACCGTCAACCGACGGAGGGACTGGATCCTCCTCGTCTTCTGGGTACTCGTGAGTATAGTAGGCAGCTTCGGGCTCCTCCCATTGTGGCAGAACATTAATAAATTCTTATTTCGATCCACGCATGACCTGCTCATCCCGGCTCTGGCGATTGTTCTGTCCATGGGCGTCGTCATCGGTCTAGGGCAGTGGCAGGTCCTGCGTCGTCGCGCGCGCGTTGACATCCAGGGCTGGTGGATTGTGAGCAGTGCAGTTCACGCATTGGCCTTCCTTCTCATCGCGCTCCTTGGCAGTGGGATGAGTCTCGATGCTGGAACGATGGCGCCGCTCGGTGTATGGACCGGCCTTATTGGAGCCCTCGCGGGGATCGTGCAGTGGTGGACGCTGCGAGGCAAGGTTCAGTGGGCACGGTCTTGGATAGTGGTTAGCGCGGGAGCGGGCGCGGTCGGCTGGCCGGTTGGTGTCCTTGTAGGTATAGCCGTGTTCGGGCCTATATGAGGCACCAGTGCTGGGTGGATCGGGGTCGGAGCACTGAGCGGAGTGGCCCTCGTCTTACTTCATGTACGTCACATCTGACGTGCGGTAGCGGCAAGGGGCGAGACCCTGGGCTTCCTCGGCATATGGACATCTCTGACCAGTACGCTACTGATAGGCCTTCGCTGCCGGGCGTGAGGGGCAGGTCGCCGGAAGAGACATGGAGGAGGGATAGACGAGTTACGGATCGGTCGTGCAGCGCCGCCTCCGCGACGACCCCTGATGGCTGTTGCCTTCGCGGGGACCGCGCTCCTTATCCTTCTCCAAGGGGCGGTACTCATAGTCATCGCTTCCACGCAGTCTGGAGAGCTTGGAGCCTCATCCATTCTCGCTGAAGGCCTCTCTGATGAGGTCGGCGCTGGTAGTCTTGAGTGACCATCTATGAACGACATGCTTTCTGGCAGGATTCATGACCGATAGAGGTACCACATGTTGCGACAGATGCTCGACGGGTATGTCGACACGCAGTTGATTTATGTGACGGCGAAGCTCGGCGTCGCCGACGCGCTCCACGCCGCCCCTCGCACGGCCGTCGACCTCGCGGGCGCCGACGGCGCCGACCCCGATGCGCTCGCACGCGTGCTGTGCGCACTGGCGGTGCGAGGAGTCGTGGCAGCGGACGAGCAGGGCCGCTACCGGCTCACGGCGCTGGGCGACCGTTTGCGTACCGACGCGGAGGGCTCGCTGCACGCGACGGCCCTGCTGCGCGGTGAGGTGGACTACGCGGCCTGGGGGCGCCTGGCCGACACCCTGCGCGCGGGCCGGCCGGGCTTCGAGCAGGCGTTCGGGACCGACTTCTTCGCGCACCTGTCGCGTGACGAGGCAGCCGCGGAGCACTTCGACCACTTCATGGTCGCGGCGTCGGGACGCATCGCCCGCGCCCTGCTGGGATGCTACGATGTCGCGACGGCCGGGACGGTCGTCGATGTCGGCGGCGGCTCCAGCACGCTGATGGCCGCCATCCTCGACGCTTACCCCCACCTGCACGGCGCCCTCGTGGACACTCCGGAGGTGGCGGCGCGGGCTCGACGGACGCTCGCGGCAGCCGGCCTTGCCGCCCGCTGCGACGTGGTAGCGGGCGACATTCCTCGCCGCGGAGACACTCCCGCGCGGCCACGACATCTATCTGCTCTCGCAGATCCTGCACAACTGTGACGATGCGCGAGTCCCACGCATCCTGGCAGCCTGCCGTGAGGCTATGCCGGCGCACGGCCGCCTGCTGGCGATCGAGCAACTGCTGCCCGCGCACGTCGACGCGTCGACGCCTCAACGCGCCGTCGAGAGCGACCTCTATATGTTGGTGATGACGGGGGGGCGCGAGCGCACCGAAACGGCCTACCGCGCTCTATTCGCTGCCGCCGGCCTGACGCTGCGTATCATCCCCACGGCGTCGGCCTGGAGCGTGCTCGAAGGGACCATCGATCCCCGCCCCTAACCCGTCCTGGGCGCCGCCCGTGATGCTGGGCGATTTCTCCAGGCCGTGCGCCGACTCCGCCAGCTCCACAGACGAAGGCGTCACATCCTGGCCCAAAAGCGAACGGTCTGTCATGCTCAGCACTAGTTCTTGTCACTTATGTCTGGTTGGTTCGGGTACGTTAAGGGGTGTGCGCGGAGCATCAACTCAAGCGACGAGCCCGACGGCGCGCCCACGGCCCGCGTCGCACACCGAGGCGACCGGCGCACGCCGGTAGATCGTGAAGGGAATCATCGTGATCGATCAGGACGGAGACACGCAAGTGGGACAGATAGAGACGAAACCCCAACATAGGAAGCGCTTGCTGACGCGGCGCACGGCGCACGGCGCTGGCCGGACTGGCGGCGGCTGGCGCGGGCGCGATGCTCGACGGCAACGCCATCACGGCCATGGCGGGGACATTGGCCTCCCCGGTGGAACAACCGCGGCAGGGCGCCGGTCCGACTATGAACTTCGTGCTGTCGCACGAGCAGTTTCCGGTCCCGTCCCTGGTCCGGTTCGGCACGGAGGCTCAGCGCGCGGGGTTCGACGGTATCTGGACTAGCGACCACTTCCAGCCGTGGCAGCCCAACGAGGGACATTCCGGCCAGGCATGGGTGACACTGGCCGCGCTGGGCCAGCACGCCTCGACGCTGCGCATGGGCACGGGTGTCACCTGCCCCATCTTCCGCTACCGTCCGGCGGTGGTGGCCGAGGCCGCCGCGGGCGGCGGCTGGGGCCTGTACCGCGAGCGGGCGGCGCGGTTGGTCGAGGCCATCCGGATCATGCGCGCTCTGTGGACAGGCCAGCACGTCAACTACCAGGGCCAGTTTTGGCAGGTCAATGCCCGGCTCTACGACCCGCCGGCCGGGCGCATCCCGATCTACGTCGCCGCGGGCGGACCCAAGAGCGCGCGGTTGGCCGGGATGTACGGCGACGGCCTGATCGCGGACCCCGGACAACTCCGAACGAATCCCGCCTACAAGGATGCCTTCATCGCGGGAGCCAGGGCGGCGGGCAAGAATCCCAACACCATGCCCATTTTGCTCGAGCACTTCGTCTCGGTCAGCGACATGCAAACGGCCCTGGCCGACGCCGAACTCTGGCGCTTCACGGCCAAGTCATGGAAACCCGGCTTTTTCAACAACGAGAGCCCGGCGGCGATCCAGCGCAATGCCGAACAGCAGATCCCGCGCAAGGTCGTCGCCAACTCCTGGGTGGTCAGCACCGACCCCGCGGCGCATATCCTGGGCATTCAGCAGATCGTGAACCTGGGCGTGACCGATGTCTTCGTGCACTCGGCGCAACAGGATCAGGTCGGCGTGATCAACTTCTTCGGTCAGCAGGTGCTGCCGCGGGTGCGCGCCGGCGCCATCCAGGGGGTGCGCGCCGTCAACCGCGGGTAGCCGTTGGCTAATAGTAATTAGCCATCATGGGCAGTGTGGTCTTTTCAAGCTAGCCCATCGGGGTCTTTGCCGATGGGACGGCCGTCTGCTAGTCTGAGGGTGTGACGCCGAGTGCTTCGACAGCACCGGGACGGCCGACGCGTCACTGGCACCCCCTCCATATGGAGGTACGCCCATGCGCGCCACGCTCCTCGACACCACGCCCGACGTGACCGCCCTGCTGACGTGCGCCTGCGCCCACGTCGGCATCCCCTTCCGTGCCGACGGCACATGGACCGTGACGGCAGAGGCCGCCACGCCAACGGGCTGGTCCCGGCGGTCCGGCTAGCGGGAGGGATGGCTGTCATGGATGGGCGCATACCGCCTGGACCTGCACGAGGGCGGCGTCCGCCAGCTAACCGTCGACGGGCGGGCCGTGCTTGGCACGGGCGGCATCGCCCTGCACCTGCGGCGCGACACGACGGACACCTGGACCATGGACACGGATCGCTTCGACGAGCCCGTCGAGCAGTCCTTCGCGGCGGACGACTGGGTCGTGGAGGAGGTAGGACCCCTGCGGGCGCGGGTGCGCGCCGAGGCGTGGCTGGGGCGCTCGCGGGTCCGCTGGACGCTCACCCTCCATCGTGCCGACCCACGCCTGCATCTACACCTCGAGGTGCTGTTCGGCGAGCGGTTCCGGCTGCTGCAGTTGCCCATCCATCTCCTGGAGCCGCCGCACAGCCATACGGACGGGCTGCCGGGCGGCCGCGTCGAGCGGGCGGAGGGGCCGACGGAATGGCCCGTGCAGGGATGGTCGCGTGTGCCCACGGGCGCAGGCTATCTCGCGCTGGTCACGGACGACGCCTACAGCCTGAGCCTGGCGGAGGGCCGCTGGCAATGGACGCTCCTGCGCGGCCCCAAGATGGCCTGGATGGGCGACGCGTGGGCCGGGGGAGGGACGTCGCTCTACGCCGGGCGCGACTGGCACACCGACCAGGGCGAGCACACTTTCGACGTCGCCATGCTGTGGGGCAGCGACCTGCCGGACGATGTGTTGCACGCGGCCGCACGCCAACAGGGGCGAGGGCCGATCGTGTTCGCCCGCTACGACGGGATGGACCGCCCGCCCTGGGGCAACACCCCGCCCGCCCACCTGGGCGGCGCGGTCTTGAGCGCCGAGGGGACAGGATAATGGATACACACAGCAGCGATCCAGAGATGGCGCGCAAGCCGGACGGCCTCACCGTGGCCTGCTATACGTTCCCCCACTTTCATCGCTCGGCGCTCAACGACCGCCTGTACGGGCCAGGGTGGACCGAGTACGTGCTCGTCCATGGGGCGCGCCCCTGGTTCCCGGGGCATCACCAACCCCGCCAACCCCTGCTGGGCGACCTCGACGAGCGGGAACCGGCCACCTGGGAGCGCTACAATGCGCTGGCCGCGGACTACGGCGTCGACGTCTTCATCTGGGACTGGTATTGGTACGGAGACGAGCCCGTCCTGCACGAGGCGCTCGACGACGGCTTCCTGCGCTCCTCCAACCACGAGCGCGTCCGGTTCGCGCTGATGTGGACCAACCACACCTGGACGCTTCAGTATCCGACCGTCCACGGCGACGGGACCAACAGCCGCCCCTTCGCCTACGACCCGCCGCAGCGGCCGGAGCAGGTCTGGCAGAGCCTCAGCTATATGATCGCGCGCTATTTCCACCAGCCCACCTACTGGCGCATCGACGGCGCGCCCGTGCTGGTCATCTACGAGGCGCAGCGCCTGCGCGACACGTTCGCCGTCGCGGGGACGCGCCAGTTTCTGGCCGAGCTGCGCGCCTTCGCCCGCAAGCTCGGCCACGCGGGCCTCCACGTCCACGCCTCGCACGGGTCGCTTCCCGTGTTCGGCAAGTTGGAGGCGATGGGCTTCGACAGCTACGGCCTGTACAGCCCCATCCTCCTGGCGGCCGAGCGGCGTCCGCCGGAGGAGGAGTTGCCCGCGTACGGGGACGTGGCGGCGGATGTCGCGCGCGACCTGTGGCCCCGCGTCGACGCGCTCTCGCCCCTACCGTGCTTCCCGGCCGTCAGCCCGGGCTGGGACACCACGCCGCGCCGCGTCGCCCCCCGCGCCCGAGCGACGCCGCCAAACCGGGCCACGTGGCCGGTGACGACGATCGTCGTCGACGAGACACCCGCCGCGTTCGAGGCGCTGATCCGGGCCGGCTTTGCCTACCTGAACGAGCGGCCGGGCATCCCGCCGGTCCTGACCATCGGGTGCTGGAATGAATGGACGGAGGGCCAGTATCTGCTGCCGGATACGCGGCTCGGCTTCGGGATGATCGAGGCCCTCGCCCGCGCGCTGGGCCGCGACCTGCCCCCGCATGTGGCGTTCACCTCGCCGCTCGACGACCACTCCCACCTGGCGCAAAAACAGAGATAACTATGACGTCCCCATCGACCCCGCCACCGGGTCTTTCTACGTGCTCGGTGAGATGTTCCACCACGATTAAAGGAGCCGTTGCGCGTCCCGTCCATGCTGTGCGAGAGGAGAAGGAATGCAAATCACAAGCGCCCGGCTGGGTGAGCCCATCCGCCACCCCGCCGAGGTCTTCGGCGACACCTGGTCGGCCGCCTGGGCCGACGACGGCGCCGTCTACGCCACGGCCGACGACACGCGCGGCTTCGGGGACGTGTGCTCCAGCAACCTCGCGGTCAATCGCATCGACGGCCTGCCCCCCGATATCACCGGCGTGACGGTGAACCCCATGACCGCGTTCGGCGGGATGTGCGAGCTTGGCCCCGGCCAGGCGCACTGGAAAGCCTGTGGGCTGACCTGCATCAACGGCGTGCTGTACCTCAGCGTGAGCCGGCACGTCTACATGGCCGAGCCCTGCTGGGTGCAGTGGACCTGGGATTCCAGCATCGTCCGCTCCGACGACCACGGCCGCACCTGGTCGCCCGCGCCGGAGTTCGGTGCGTCGATGTTTCCGGGCCGGAACTTCAGCGCACCCGTCTTCGTTGAGTACGGGCAAAATGGCGCGGCCGGGCCGCACGGCTCGGATCGGTACATCTACGCGCTCTCCGCCGTGGGCTGCTGGAACAACGGCTCCGAGATGACGCTCGGCCGCGTGCGCCGCGACCGCATCGCCCGCCTCGACCCCGGCGACTGGGAGTTCGTGCAGGGCTTCGGCGAGAGCGGCGTCCCCGACGTGCGCGGCAACCCGGCCGACCTTGAAGCGCCCCGCTGGGGTCCGCGCCATGACACGGCCTGTTCAGTGTTCCGCGCGCCCGGCCGCGCGAGCATGACCGGCGCGCAGTACGTGGCCCCGCTCGGCCTCTACATCATGCCGCAGTGGCACTTCCCGCGCCTCGACGACCAGCCCAATCCGGCGCGCTGGCAATCCTGTCAATGGGACTTCTACCAGGCGCCCGCGCCGTGGGGACCCTGGACCGTCTTCCACTCGCAGTCCTTCGAGCCCGAAGGCTTCTATAACCCCACCATCCCCAGTAAGTTTATTAGCGCGGATGGCACGAGGCTGTGGCTGCTGACCTGCGGCGACTTCGCCACCCACGCCTACTACGCGCTGCACCTCATCCCCCTGGACCTGAAGGTCGAGGGCGAGCCGCAAGGCCAACCTTGATAGCCTGATCGCCCATGGCGGATATCGAAAGTTTGCGAAAGGGATTGACGGCCTGAACGAAAGATTCTAGAATAGCGCCACACGTTCCTCGCGGGTATCCAGCGCACAAAGAGGTGACAGATGCTGGCCTATGAGCGCCGCAAGGCCTTGCTCGACTGGTTGGTCGACGATGGGTCCCTGACGGTCCGGCAGGCCGCCGACCGCTTAAAAGTGTCCGAGGTGACCATCCGCGGCGACCTGCGGGCGCTGGAACACCAGGGCGCCGTCGCGCGCGTGCGCGGCGGCGCTATCCGCGCGACGCGCGGCCTGGGACAGGAGCGCGGGCGCGGCGGGCGGCGGGCGCTCCTGGTAGCCCAGCGCGCCGCCGCGCTGGTCGAGGACGGAGAGTCGATCGTCATCACCGCGGGGGACGTGAGCGTGGAACTGGCCCAGGCCCTACTGCCGCGCCGCCAGCTCCACGTGGCGACCGATAGCGTCGAGGTGGCGCGCGTGCTGGCGGCCGAGCCGACCAACATGGTCGTCGTCGCCGGCGGGGTCGTCGACCCCACCGGCGCTGTGCTGATCGACGCGGCGACGGCGCGGACGCTGACCGGCCTGACCGCGGTCCGCGCCTTTGTGGCCGGCCGCCACCTGTCGGCGACCTTCGGCGTGATGGAGGAGGGCCGGGAACGCGCCGCGTCGTTGCGCGCCATCGTCGCCCTGGCCGCGTCGGTCGTGGTGATGCTCGGGGACGACGCGGATACGGAGCAGGCGCTGGTCAGCGCGATCCCGCCCGACCGCATCGACCACGTCATCCTCGACGAGCACGCGCCCTCGCGCCTCGTCGACGAGTTGCGCGCCGCAGGCGTGACGGTTAGCCGTTGCGGCAGCACCGTGGTCACCGTGCCGCCGCCACGCAACGCCGAGGGCGCCGCGCCCTACAAAATCGCGTTCGCCAACCTGAGCGAGACCGAGGTTTTCACCGCGGAAGTGCGGCGCAGTATCGAGGATGCCGCCCGCGCGGCGGGCAACGTCGAGTTGCTGCTGGCCGACAACAACTACGATGGTGAGGCCGCCCTGCGCAACGTCGAGCACTTCATCGCGCAGGGGGCCGCCCTGGTGGTCGAGTACCAGATCAACGACAGCTACGCCTATCGGTTGATGCACCGCCTGCGCCTCGCCCGCATCCCGGTCATCGCCATCGACATCCCGCTGCCGGGCGCGACCTACTTCGGGGTCGACAACTACGTCGCCGGCCGCATCGGCGGGGACGCGCTGGCCCAAGAGGCAGTCAGGCGCTGGGGCGGCCCGCCCGACAGCGTGCTCGCGCTGGGACTGCCCCGCTCGGGACCCGCCGTCGCGGCGCGCATGCAGGGCCAGCTCGACGCCCTGCGCGAGGCCATCGCCCTGGACCCCGGGCGCGTCATCCATCTGGATAGCGAGAACGTCTACGAGACCGCCTACCGCCGCACGCGCGAGACGCTGCAAGGCCTGGCCGGCCGCGCGCGTCTGGCGGTCGTCTCGATCAACGACGCGACGGCGCGGGGCGCCATTGCCGCCCTAGTCGAGACAGGGCACGCCGGGAACGCGATCACGGTGAGCCAGGGCGCCGATCGCCTGGCCCTGGAAGAGTTGCTGCGCCCTGGTACGCCGCTGATCGGCGCCGTCGCCTTCAACCCCGAGACCTACGGACCGCGCGTGGTCGGGTTAGCCCTGGATATCCTGGCCGGCAAGGACGTGCCGCCCGCGCTGTACCAGCACCACCGGCTGATCCGCGCGGACGCCGCGCGCGCGTTCTTGAATGCTTGCCATGTCGCCGACCGCGACCTGACACGGATGGCGCCCCTCCATGCGAGCGGACCGTGACGCCAGGCGCCCCGAGACTGTGAGAGCCGGCCTGACCATAAATGGTCATGGCAGGAGACGGACCCTGAAGGGTCTCTTCTAGCCGTCACCTGGCCGTCATCCGGCACGACCCAGGCTCTCACGCCGACCTTTTAAGGTCCGTCCCTGCCATGACCATTTATGGTCAGGCCGTCGCAGCATCATCACAATCTCGGGATGCACCCGTGACGCCACGTGGGATGGCGGCGCGCGGCTAGAGAGAATAGGACAGAGAAACGGGAGGAGAACAAAGATGTATCGGTCTATCAGGCAACTGGCCCTGGCGGCTATCGTCGTGGCAAGCATCGCCGCCCCGCTTGGGCATCGCGGGGCGCGGGTCCAGGCCGCGGCCGCGGCCAGGCCATACACCATCGGCTTCGCCAACGAGGATCTCGTCAACGGCTTTACCGGCGCCGTCCAGCGCAGCATGGAGCAGTATGCCGCCCGCAGCGGGTACAAACTGGTGACGGTCAACAACAACTACGACGACGCGACGGCGCTGCGCAACGCCACCATCCTGGCCAACGATCACGTGGACCTGGCGATCGAGTTCCAGGTCGACGCCAAGATCGCGCCGGTTATCGCCTCCACGTTCCGCCAGGCCAACATTCCCACCATCTCCATCGACATCCCGCAGCCCGGCGCCGTGTTCTTCGGCGCCAACAATTTCGGCGACGGCCAGCTCACCGGGCAGGCGCTCGGCGCCTATGTCAAGAGCCACCACTGGGCGCTCAACACGATCACCGAGGTGCTGCTGAGCCTGCCGGCCGCCGGGGCCATCCCGCAACTGCGCATGGACGGCATCGACTACGGCCTGCGGCAGGTCGTGCCAGGCCTGCCCAAAAGCGCGCTGATCGAGCAGGACGGCGCGGGGACCCTCGCCAAGAGCCAGAGCGTGATGGCCAACCTGCTGTCGCGCATCCCGGCGGGCAACCACATCATCGTCTCCGCGATCAACGACCCGAGCTTGCTCGGCGCCCTGCGCGCCATCCAGCTGGCCGGCCGGGAGAGCAGCGCGGTGTTCGCGGGGCAAAATTGCTCGTCCGAGGCCATCGCCGAGATCCACTCGGACCCGCAGTGGATCGGCGACACGGCGTACTTCCCCGAGTTCTACGGCTACTACCTGATGCAGCTGGCGGGCAAGGTCTTGAGCCATCAGAAGGTCACGCCCTACGTCTTCATCCCCAGCCTGTTCAT
>JAABUQ010003101.1_pt1 | contig 31200 bp, 29 predicted proteins | sample 5560001 | NCBI WGS metagenome assembly JAABUQ01 (sample SAMN10711888, study PRJNA513371) | rock metagenome | isolation source: Antarctica rocks | place: Antarctica: Victoria Land, Finger Mt nord | collected 2015-12-18 | reverse complement strand
TGGCGGTGCCTTCAAAGATCATCACATTGGTGAACAGCGTCCTCGGCATGGCGTCCTCCGTTGGTCTTGTTCTTAATTTGGGCGGCTCGAAGTCAGGCCGCTTGCAGGCTTACCCGATCGGTGATCTTGCCGCGTAGCGAAACCGGAAACGCCTCGGCCGGCAAGTCGCCGTCGGGACTCTCGGCATAACGTGCCGCGGCCTCGAGCAAGGCGGGCGCGTCGTCGGTGGTGAGGTCAGCGAAGCGGATAATTGTCTTGCCCGGCGTGCGGAGCGCCGCGGTGCAGGGATGCGGGCAACCGTTCAGGCATTCGACGGTGCGGACCGCAATGGCGCTACCACATTGGGCCGCGTGCCGCTTCATCGCCTGGGCAAGGCGCTGGCCCAGCGATGCCTGCCCGGCCGGTGTCGGCGCGTAGCGGCTGCAGGTGGTGCAAACAAAGACGCGGCCAGTGCTCATGCCGTGGCCTGCCGGGGCTGGCGCTGGCGGGCGTAGAACACGGTCAGCGCGTAGTTCACCTGCTTGGCCCGCTCGATGGTCGCCCAATGCCCGCACGCCGTCAGCACCTGCAGCTCAGCGCCCTTGATGGCGCTCGCCATGGCGCGGCCCACGTCGGGCGGCGCTGTGCGGTCCTGGTCACCGGTCACCAACAGGGTCGGGCAGGTGATGACGCCGAGGTCGGCGCCGCGCGCTTCGGCCAGCGCCTCGCAGTTACGCGCGTAGCCTTCCGCCGGCTGCGCCATGATGCTCTCGCGCACGAAGGCGGTGGCAGCCGGTTGGTTCACTTTGGTGTCGTCGGCGGTGCCGCCGGCCACGACCATGTCGGCAATGCCGCGCATTCCCTCCGCCCGCGCCTTCGCGGCCCGGTCGCGCAACGCGCCGCGCGCGGCTTCCGGCGGCTCCGGGAACGCTCCGACCAGTGCGAGGCTGGCAACCAGTTCGGGATGCCGTGCGGCAAAGTGCTGGCAGATGATGGTGCCCATCGAGTGGCCGGCGAGATGCACGCGCCCACCGGCGGCGGCCATCCGCACCACCTCGAACAAATCCTCGACATGGCTCTCGATCGAGATGCCGTCGCGGACCGGGGTGCGGCCGGAACCCGCGAGGTCGTAGGCCACGAGCTGCAGGTCGCGCTTGAGTACCTGCGCCTGCGGATACCAGGTGTTGCTGCTGCCGCCGAGGCCGTGCACGAACACGAGCATCTCGCCCTTGCCGCCCAGCTCATCGACGAACCTACCGTTCTTCCGCGTCTCGCCCATGATGTCCCCCTACTTCGCGGCAGTGGTTTCGCGCGCTACATGGCCTAGCGGCTCGACGCCCATGCGCCGGGCCACGTTGCGGATGACGCCGATGCCGGCAATCTCGATCTCGACCACGTCGCCGTCTTTCAGAAAGCGCGGCGGGTTGAAGCCGATGCCGACGCCCTCCGGCGTGCCGGTCGCGATCACGTCGCCGGGCGAGAGGGTCATGCTGCGCGAGATGGTCTCGATCAAGGCCGGCACGTCGAAGATCAGATCCGACGTGCCGCTGTCCTGCCGCGTCTCGCCGTTGACCCGGCAGGTCACGCGCAAATCGGCCGGATCGATCTCGTCGGCGGTGGTGATCCACGGCCCCATCGGCCCGAAGCCGTCGATGCCCTTGCCAAGGAACCATTGCTTGTGGACGCGCTGCAGGTCGCGCGCGGTCACGTCGTTCAGGATGGTGTAGCCGAACACATGCGACATGGCCTGGTCGCGCGGGATGAAGCGGCCACCCTTGCCGATCACCACCGCCAGCTCCGCCTCGTAATCCACCGCCTCGTCGAGCCCCGGCCAGAGCGGGATGTCGTCGTATGGCCCGGAAATGGCCGAGGATGGCTTGGTGAAGATGATGGGATGCTGCGGCACGGCGTCCGCTGCCGTGGCCCCCGCATCGTAGCCGCTCCTGGCGAACTCGTGGGCGTGGGCATGGTAGTTCTTGCCCACGCACATGATGTTGTGCGGCGGCATCGGGATCGGCGCCAGCAGCTTCACATCCTCAAGTGCCAGGCCCGCGCCACTTAGCCTCGGCGTGCCGGAGACATGCGCCAGATGCGCGATGACGGCCACCATGTCGGCGGCGATGCGCTCGGGCAGCCCCGGCATCGCGTCGGCCAGCGGCCACGCAAGGCTCTTTTCGGCGTCGATGATGGCAACGGTCGGACGGCCCTCATGGAGGATGGTAGCCAACTTCATCTTCCCACTCCCTCAACCAAGCCTTATACCAATCCTGTAATGGATCAGTCTATTATGAACCAATAGAACGGTTATTGGTTCGGCGTGTCAAGCAGGTTACGATTGCCGCCATGGACGACGGATCACCGACGCGACCGGCCGTGCCGACCGAAGCACGCGAACGCGGCGATGCCGAAAGCCTGCGCGCGGCGCTTTGGCGCGAGTTGCGGTCCGACCGTTGGCGCGAAGGCGAACGCTTGCCCACGGAGCGGGCGCTGGTCGAGCGTTACAACCTTGCCCGCAACACGGTGCGGCGGGCGTTGCAGGCGCTGGAGACGGAAGGGTTGATCGTCCGCCACGTCGGCCGCGGCACGTTCAAGGCAGGCGGTGCATCGTCTCCGGTGGCACCCGGCTTCGGTGGCATGGAGGGCATGAGCCCGGCCGACGTGGTCGAGTGCCGGCTGGCGTTCGAGCCGGAACTCGCGCCGCTGGTGGTCGCCCGTGCCAGCCAAGCGGATCTGGACCGCATGGAGGAGTGCCTGCGTGGCGCCGAGGCTGCCCCGGATATCGCCGCGTTCGAGACCTGGGACGGCGCGCTGCACGATGCGATCGCGGTTGCGACGCGCAACCAGGCGATCATCGCCATGGCCCGCGCGCTGGCCCGCGTCAGGCTGCAGACGGAGTGGGGCGAACTCAAGGCGCGGAGCATGACGGAGGCTCGCAAGCAGGCGCTGCAGATCGAGCACCGGGCAATCGTCGAGGCGTTCCGCCGCCGCGACAAGGCCGATGCGCGCACCCGGCTGCGTGAGCATATCCTGCAGGTGCAGGCCTCGATGTTCGGTGAGTGACCACACGGCTAGAACCTGGCGATCAGGCCGACGCCGCCGATCATCAGCGCCGCACCCAGGGCGCGCCAGACGTTCAGGGCATGGGGCTTGAAGCCGACCCAGCCGAAATGGTCCAGCACGACCGAGGCCACAATCGCCGCCGTCACCGACAGGCCGGTGAACAGCGCAGCCCCGAGTTGCTCGGCGAACGACAGCATGGCGAGCACGTAGGCCGCCCCGAACAGGCCCCCGATCCAGGCCCACCACGGCACCGATGCAATCTTGTCCATGCCCGGCCACGAGTTGCCCACGAACGCCATAGCCACGGTGACCCCAACCAAGCCCACGAGAGCCACGACGATGGCGGCTGGCCAGGGAGAGCCAAGCGATTTGGCAAGTTGCGCGTTGGTTCCGGACTCGACCGCGTTCAACACGCCGGCCACGATCACCAAAGGAATACCCAACCACTGCATGACGCTCGAACCCGCCTTTTGAGGCACGCCAACGCGCGACCATGATCGATCGATCCCAATACTGCACGGACCTTAGCTTCGCCCGGCAAGCCCATAGCGGCGCGTCTCGCCAAAGCCGTAGGTCACGAAAGCTTCCAGCTCAAGGCCGGCCGCCAGCCGTGCCGCCTCCAGCGCTTCCAACGGCGCATCCATCGCCTCGTCGGTCAGCTGGAACGTGCCGAAGTGCATCCCCACCGACCGCCGCGCGCCGAGATCGAGATGCGCCTGCACCGCCTCGGCCGGGTTCATGTGGACCGGCGCCATGAACCAGCGCGGCTCGTAGGCGCCGACCGGCAGCAACGCCACGTCGGGCGCGCCGAGCCGGGAGCCGATCGCCTGCCAATGCGGCCCCATCCCGGAATCGGCGGCGAACAGCACCTGGCCCACCGAGCTTCCGACCATGAAGCCGCCCCACAGCGCGCGGTTGCGGTCGAACGGGGTGCGTGCGCTGAAATGCCGCGCCGGGGTGGCGGTGAAGCGGAGCGCACCCACGACGACATCCTGCCACCAGTCGAGTTCCGTGGCGGTGATCCCCAAGCCGGCGAGTGCGCGGGCGTTGCCGAGCATGGTCACGAAACGCGGGGCGTGACGCTGTTGCAGCTCGCGCAGGCTGGGCAGGTCCATGTGGTCGTAGTGGTTGTGCGACAGCAGCACCACGTCGGGTCGCGGCAGGTCCGCCAGCGCGATGCCGGGAGGCCGCACCCGCTGCGGTCCGGCCCACGACAGCGGCGAGCAGCGTTGGCCGAAGATCGGGTCGGTCAGCACCACCCCCTCGGCAAAGCGGATCAGGAAGGTTGCGTGGTTCACAAAGCTGATCGCCACCTCGCCGGGCGTCACGCTGGCTTCGGGTGGTGGGTAAGCGGCATTTGGCACCTGGCGCGGCCACTTGGCGCGCTGGCCCTGCAGCTGCCAGCGCAGCACCGGGAGCAAACCCTGCGTCGGCGCGCCGGAACCCGGGTTGAAGAAGCGTTGACCGTCACAGTGATCGGATCGCGGGAAACTGGTGTTCATCCGAACACGCTTTGTCACGGATGCCAGCCGTGCCGCAACTCGGCGGGGTTCAGCGCGGCTTGGTCGGCTGCACTTGGCTACTCGACCTGCACCGGCGCGCCCGGGTGGAGTTTTTGCAGCTGCCCGGTGATCACGCGGTCGCCCAGCTTGAGGCCATCGGTCACGACGACCATTTCGCCGTAGTTGTCACCCAGCTTGACGATGCTCTGCTCCACCTTGTTGTCCTTGCCCACGAGCATCAGGGTCTGGCCGATCTGGGTGGACCCACCGCACTCTGCGGCACCAGCAACGCGTTCTTGAGGTCGCCGAGGTGCAGCCGCGCCGTCACGTATTGCCCCGGCAGCAAGGCGCGGTCCGAGTTGGCGATGGTGGCGCGGACCAGGATCGTGCCGGTCGACTGGCTGACCTGATTGTCGATGAACGTCAGCATCCCGGTATGATTCAACTTGCCGCCATCGACGGAAACAGCCGCCTCAATCGGCGCGCGCGCCTGCTCGTGGGTGATCGCGGCCAGGTTCACCTCGGCCGGGTTGAAGCTGACGTAGATCGGATCGAGCTGCACCAGCGTGTTCAGCGTGGCGCCGGCGACGCTGATAAGGCTGCCCTTGAACACTTGGCTGGCGCTGATACGTCCCGCGAATGGCGCGCTGATTTGAGTGCGGCTCAGGTTCAGGGCCGCTTGCTGGAGCGCGGCGCTGTTGCTGGCGAGGCTTGCCTGGCCCTGATGGAAGGTGCTGTCGGCCTGGTCGAACGTGTCGTGCGACACCCATCCGTCATGCGCCAGGACCTGATTGCGTCCCTTGCTGACCCTTGAATAGTCGAGGCTGGCGTTGGCTTGGCCAAGTTGCGCCTGGGCTTGCGCGAAGGCTGCCTGGTAGTCGCTGGGATCGATACGATAAAGCAACGCACCCGCACCCGCAGCCACATCCGCTCCATCCGCAGCACCCTGCTGGAGCAGGTAGCCGGTGACTCGGGCCTGGATCGTCACCGTGCGCATGGCCTGGGTCGTCGCCGGAAAGCTGCGATAGATCGGCACAGTGCGGGCGGTCACGGTCATCGCCGGCACTTTCATCGGCGGCATCGCCTTCGCCTGTTGCTGCGGCCGGCTCATATACCACCACACGCCGCCTGCCACGCCCGCCGCAAGCAGCAGGATCACCAGGATGAACCAGCGCGCCCCAGACCGCCGCGCGGCTTGACGAGGCTTCGATTGCGGCGGCTCGCGCAGGTCTATCGGGCGCTCGTCGGGGGTGTTGACGTCGGGCATGGCGCTACTCCGCTGGTTCTGCCGCAGCCGCGCCGCCGTGCTCTGCGTGCGGCCGACGACGTTCGCGCAGTCGTTCGATGGTGACGTAGAAGACCGGGGTGAACACCAGGCCGAACACCGTAGCCGCCAACATGCCGCCGAACACCGTTGTGCCGAGCGACTGCCGGCTGGCGCCGCCAGCGCCGCTTGCCACCACCAACGGCGACACGCCCAGGATGAAGGCGAACGCAGTCATCAGGATCGGCCGCAGCCGCAACCGGGCCGCATCCATGGCGGCTTTCAGGATCGGCTCACCCTCCTCACGCAGGCGCTTGGCGAATTCGACAATCAAAATGGCGTTCTTGGCTGACAGGCCGATCAGCATGACCAAGCCGATTTCGCCATAGACATCGAGCTGCAGTCCCACCAGCCACAACGCCAGCATGGCGCCGAACAGCGCGAACGGCACCGAGAGCAGGACCATGAACGGCATTGTCCAGCTTTCGTACTGCGCGGCGAGCGACAGGAACACGAAGACGAACGCCAGCGCGAAGATCAGCACGGCCACCGATCCAGCCTGCAGCTGCTGGTAGATAATACCGGTCCAATCGAAACTGAAGCCGCTCGGCAGCGTGCTGGCGGCAACCCGTTGCATCGCCGCAATCGCCTGGCTGGAGCTGTACCCGGCCGCCGGCCCGCCGCTGATCTGTGCTGAACCATAAAGTTTGTAATGCGGCACCATTGCCGGCCCGATCGTGGGCTGCAACTTGCCCACTGCATCGAGCGGCAGCACGCCGCCGCCTGCGGTCGGGACAAAAATATGGGCGAAGTCGCGGGGGTCGGTGCGTACGCGGCTGATAGCCTGCACGACCACCCGGAACGTACGGCCAAACAGGTTGAAGTCGTTGATATAAAGCGAACCCAGGAAAATCTGCATGGTGTTGAACACGTCGGTCAGGTTGACCCCAAGCTGCTTCGCCTTGTCGCGGTCGAGCACGAAGTTGAGCTGCGGCGTCGAGCTGTCGAACGTCGTCAGAAGCTGCTGGCCGTCCAGCTCCGGCTGCTTGCGTGCCTGGGCCAGGAACGCCTGCGTCACGGCATCGAGCTTGCTGGCGCCGTTGCCGGCTCGGTCCTCGACCTCGAACTCGAAGCCGCCGGTCGTGCCAAGGCCAGGAATCGACGGCGGATCGAAGCTGAGCGCGATGGCGGCCGGTATCCCCAGCAACTGCGGCTTCAGCGTGGCCACGATGCTTTGCGCGGTGTGCTTCGTGCCGGCGCGCTGATCCCACGGCTTGAGAATGGCAAACGCCGCGGCACTGTTCGATTGCGTCGAGCCGGTGAGGAAGTTGAGGCCGGTGACCGTGACCACGTCATCCACCTCGGGACGCTTTTTCACCAGGGCCGTGACTTGTTTCACCACAGCCTCGGTCCGCGCCAGCGAAGCGCCGTCCGGAAGCTGAACAACAACGAAGAAATAACCTTGGTCCTCGACCGGCACGAAAGACGACGGCAGGTTGCGCGAAAGGACATAGGTGATGGCAAGTGTTCCCGCGAGCAGCAGGAACATCACCGGCCAGAACCGCACCGTCGTACGCACACTTGCGGCAAAGCGTTCCGACAGCCAGCCAAAGCCGGCATTGAACTTGCGGAACAACAACGCCTGCTCGCCTGACTTGGGCTTGAGCAGGATCGCGCACAATGCCGGGCTGAGGGTCAATGAGTTGAAGGCGGACAGTGCCACGGAGATCGCGATGGTGAGCGCGAACTGCCGGTACAGCTGTCCGGTGATGCCAGGCAGGAATGCCACCGGCACGAACACCGCCATCAGCACCGCGGTGGTGGCGACGATCGGACCTGTCACCTCGGTCATCGCGATCTTCGCCGCGTCAAGCGGTCGCTTGCCGCTGTCGATCTGGCGCTTGACGTTCTCGACCACGACGATCGCGTCGTCGACCACAAGCCCGATTGCCAACACCAAGCCGAGGAGGCTGACCGTGTTGATGGAAAATCCGACCACCTTCATCACTCCCAGCGTGCCGATCAGCGAGACTGGGATCGAGATGGCCGGGATCAGGATGGTTCGCCAACTCTGCAGGAAGATGAACACCACGGCGAACACCAGCGCCAGCGCTTCGGCAAGCGTGATGACCACCTCGCGCAATGAGGCAGCCACGAACATGGTCGTGTCGTATTTGATCTGGTAGGCGATCCCGGGCGGGAACCGGGCCGCCATCGTGTCCATCGTGGCACGGACCTCCTTGTCCAGGGAGAGCGCGTTGGCCCCTGGAGCTTGGTAGATCGCCATCATTATGGTGGGCTTGCCATTGATGTAGGCGTTCGAGTCATACGACTGCGCCCCGAGTTCGACGCGGCCGAGATCGCGAAGGCGCACCATCGCACTGCTGGCATTGCCTGCCCGCACGATGATATTCTCGAACTGCTTGGCGTCTTTCAGCCGGCCAAGCGTGTTGATCTGCAACTCGAACTGTTGGCTCGGCGGCGAGGGCGCCTCGCCCAGCTTACCGCCGGCGACCTGCTGGTTCTGCTCGGCGATCGCGGCCTGCACCTCCGCGGCAGTCACCCCAAGCTGCGCCAAGCGGTTGGGATCAAGCCAAACTCGCATGGAGTAGCGCTTCTCGCCGAAAATCGTCACATTTCCGGCGCCTTGCAGGCGCTTGAGCGGGTCGACCAGCTGCAGGTAGGCGTAGTTGCTGAGACCCACGGCATCGACCGAGTTGTCAGGCGAGACCAGATTGACCAGCAGCGTGAAGTTCGGCTCCTGCTTCTGGACGGTGATGCCACCCTGGTTGACAATCGACGGCAGTTGGCCGGTGGCCTGGGAGACACGATTCTGCACGTCCACCGCGCCAATATCGACGTTGTAGCCGACGTTGAACGTGATGGTGATGGTCGATGTGCCGTCGTTGGCGCTGACCGATGACATGTATGCCATGCCCTCGACGCCGTTGATCTGCTGCTCGAGCGGCGTGGTCACGGTGTCGGCAACGGTCTGCGCGCTGGCGCCCGGATAGGCAGAAGTCACGACCACCTGGGGCGGCGCGATATCGGGGAATTGTGCAACCGGCAGCAACACGTAGCCGACCACGCCGGCCAGCACCATGATGATCGCGACGACCGACGCAAAGATCGGCCGCGTGATGAAGAAGTTAACCACCTACACGCCTCGCGCTACGGGAGCGATCAAACTTTAGCTTTCATAATTTGACCGACATGTTTGCGGCGGCTGCCAAGCGGGTCGACCGTGCTCGAAAACGTTCAGTACGACGGATTTGTGCAACGGCACCAGCTTCGGAAACTACTCAGTGACCGCGCAGTAACCGATATCATCTCCGTGAGGCAGCCGCGACATCCGGGCGGCCACCGGGACAACAGAAGCGGATTGCACAGGCAGGTTGGTGTCCAGCTGGATCCGAGGCGTGCCGGCATCGGTCTGCACCCGCGCCCAGCCATCCGTCGCCGCCTGCTGCCTGACATAAACCGCATCGGCTGCGAACCACTGGCCGCGGCGGGCCACTGGGAAGAGAGACCAAGCTGTTCGGCTCTGAGGCAAAGACTACTGGAGCGGTTCACCAGCGCCGTGTGCGTTCAGTCCTGGGGTAAGGCTAACGCCCGGTGCCAGTGCCGATGCCGGCAACCGGGCCTTGCCTTATTCGCCTTTCGCGTAGATCGCTTTCGCGTTGTCCGCGTCGATCCGCATCGTCGGGACGGTCACCAAACGGGGAACCGAGGTTGCGCAGTCAATCAGGATCTGCTTGGCGAGGTCCAGCGCCTGCGCCGCGCCGGTTGGGTAGACGAAGGTCGCCGCCCACTCGCCATCCGCCACGGACCGGATGCCGCCTGATGGGCCAGGTAGCCCGTCGGTGCCGAATATCTTCACCTGCCCCAGCTTGCCGGCCTGCTTGGCCGCGATGTAGGCGCCCGAGGCCGCGAGGTCGTTGCTGGTGTAGACGAGCTTGATGTCGGGGTGCGCCTGCAGCATCGCCGAGAACACCGTCACCGCCTTGTCCTGCATCCAGTCCACCGGCTGCACCGCGACAACCTTGATCTTCGGATTCATCGCGACGCCCGCCTGAAACCCTTGCAGCCTCTCGATGGCCGGCGAGGAACTCGGCAAGCCTTCCAGGATCGCCACCTCGCCGCCATCCGGCAGCAGTTTGGCGGCGTATTCGCCTGCCTGCTTGGCGATGTCGCGGTTGTCGCCGCTGACGAAGCTGGTGTAGTCGTTGCCCTCGGTCTTGCGATCCATCTCGATCACCGGGATGCCGGCCTTGTAGACGCGGCTGACCGCGGGCGTCAGCGGCGCCGCCTCGAACGCCGAGATGAACAGCATGTCGACCTGCTGGGTCAGGAAGTTCTCGACCTGCGACACCTGGGTGTTGTCGTTCGCCTGGCCGTCGGCGATCACCAGCTTGAACTGCGGGTAGTTCTTCACCAGCGTTTGCAGCTCGTGGTTCACATGCGCCCGGTACGGCTCCTTGAAGTTCGCCTGGCTGAACCCGATCACATACTTGTTGTTTGGCCCGCAGGTTTTGGATAGCGGCTCAGCGGCCTGGGCGCGCGGCAAGAATGCCGCGAGTGCCGCGCCTGCCATCAGCGTGGTCAGCAGCAAAGTCCGGTTCCTGGTCATGTCGTCTCTCCCGTTCTTGTTGTTACCGCGAGCTTGCCTCGCGTCCGCCGACGAGCGTTTGCAGCCCCGCCGCGACGACGATGATGGCTCCCGTGGCCAGCAGCTGCATGGCGGCGCTCACGTCGTTGAGCTGCAGGATATTGGCGAGCGCGCCCAGCATCACGGCGCCGGCGATGGTGCCGACCATGCTGCCGGCGCCGCCGAACAGGTCGGTGCCGCCGATCACGACGGCGGCAATGGCGCTAAGCTCGTAGCCGGAACCGTCGTTGGGGCTGCCGAAGCTGAACTGCCCCGCATGGACGATCCCGGCGATCCCGGCACAGAGGCCGCTGAGCCCATAGACCGAGATCTTGATCCACCGCACCGGAATGCCCGAAAGCCGCGCCGCCCGCTCGTTGCCGCCGACGGCAAAGACGTAGCGTCCGTAACGGGTCTGGTTGAGCAGGAAGGTGGCGAGCAACGCCAGCGCGATGAACACCAGCGTCGCCACCGGGAAGATGCCGAGCAGCCGCTCGCCCAGGATGGCGAAGGCGGGCGGCGCGTTGCCCGGTCCCTGGCCGTAATTGATGTTGATGAAGGTGTTGTCGGAGGCGATGAGCGCCAAGCCGCGCGCCGCCTGCAAGCCCGCCAGCGTCACGATGAAGGCCTGGATGCGCAACCGCGCCGACAGGAAGCCCTGCGCCAGCCCGAACGCGGCGCCGACGACGATCACCAGCGGCAGCGTCGTCGCGAGGCCCCATCCCTGGTTCACCAGCAGCGTGGCCGTCAGCACGCTCGACAGGCCGAGCACTGCGCCTACCGAGAGGTCGATGCCGCCGGCGATGATGACGAACGTCATGCCGAGCGCCAGGATGCCGGTCTCCGAGATCGAGCGCACGATGTTGGCGATGTTCTCGGCGCCGATGAACAGGATGTGGCCGTGATGGCGCGGCGAGAAGATGAAGCCGCCGAGCGCCACCAGGATCAGGCCGAGCAGGCTCTGGAAGCGGATGAGGTACTGCAGCGGGTGCTTGCGCGGTCGGACCGGGGCGGCGGTTCCGGCCGGCGTCTGCTCGATCGTGCCGCTCATGCCGTCCGCACCTTGTCCGCAGCCTGCGCCTCGCCCAGGCTGTAGCGCCGCAGGGTCGCCTCGCTGACGCCGGCATCGCAACTCGCGACGGTGACGCCGCCGCGCATGACCATGACGCGGTCGCAAAGGCCGATCAACTCGGGCAGTTCGGATGAGGCGACCAGGACGCCAAGCCCCGCCGCGGCGAGTTCGCGCAACTGGCGGTAGATTTCGGCCTTGGCGCCGACATCCACGCCGCGCGTCGGCTCGTCCAGCAGCAGCAGCCGTGGCCCGCTGAGCAGCTCCTTGGCGAACACCACCTTCTGCTGGTTGCCACCCGAAAGGTTGACCACGCGGGTGCTGGGCGTGCGCGGCCGCACATCGAAGCGGGACAGCGCGCTGGCGACTTCGGACTGTTCACGCGCGGCGGAAACGAATCCCCAGGGCGTCACGCGCGGCAAGGTCGACATCACGATGTTCCGCGCCACCGATTGCCCAAGCACCAGGCCGGCGCCGCGCCGGTCATCGGTCACGTAGGCCATCCCGGCCCGGCGCGCCGCGGCAACCGAGCCGAGCTTCACCGCCGTCCCGCCGACCTCCACCGCACCCTCCCAGCGGCCACGCGCCTCGAAGCCGTAGAGCGCCGAAAGCAGTTCCGTGCGGCCGGCTCCCATCAAGCCGGACAACCCGACGATCTCGCCTTCATGCACCGTCAGCGAGACGTCCCGCGGCGCCTGCCAGCCGGCGCGCTCGACCGCCGGGACGAAGCGGGCATGGGCGAGGTTGAGCAACGGGCGGCCGAGATGGTTGGCGCGGGGCGGAAACAGCTCGCTGAAGTTCTTGCCGACCAGCATCCGCACCAATTCAGCCTGTGGCGCATCGGGCGCCGCTTCCCCAACCACGATGCCGTCCCGCATGACGGTCACACGGTCGGCAATGCGCGGCACCTCCTCCAGCCGGTGCGAGATGTAGACGATGCCGACGCCACGCGACCGCAACTCGCGCACGGTCGCGAACAGGTACTCCGCCTCGGTGGCCGACAGCGCGGCGGTGGGCTCGTCCAAGATGAGGATTTGAGCATCGGCCGCAAGCGCCTTGGCAATCGCCACCAGCTGCCGCTCGCCCATGCGGAGCGAGGCCACCAGCAAGCCAGGATCGAGGCTGACCCCGGCGCGGCGCAGCAGGTCATGCGAGTCCCGCAGCATCTTCGACCGCGCCAGGGTCCGCATTCCGGTGAGCGGCTCATGGCCCAGGAACAGGTTGGCCGCGATGTCGAGGCCGGGAACCAGGTCCAGTTCCTGCGGGATCATCACGATCCCCGCGGCGTGCGCCTCCCTCGGCGACTGGAAGCTCACCGGGGAACCGCCGAGCAGCATCGTGCCCTTTTCGGGCAAGGCAGCGCCGCTGATGATGCTCATAAGCGTCGATTTGCCCGCGCCGTTCTCGCCGAGAAGAACGTGGACCTCGCTGGCGCAAAGATTGAAATTGACGCCCCGCAGCGCGCGCACGCCACCGAAGCGCTTCTCGATCCCGGACAGCATCAGAAGCGGCGTGGTCACGCCCGCTCGCCTGCCATTTGCGTTTCCCCAAGCCGCATTGATATCGTTGCCGACACGGTAGGGTTGAATAGGCCATTGTCAAGCGGGGGCATTGTCAAGCGAGATACCGGATAGCTTCGTGAGACTGCCTACCCCTTCACTGCGCCGGCGGTCAGGCCGGCGATGATCCGCCGCTGCAGCAGCAGCACCAACCCGATCAACGGCACCGTCACCACCACGGACGCCGCCATGACGATGCCCCAAGGCAACTCGTGCTCCGACGCGCCGGAAATCTGCGAGATCGCCACCGGCACCGTGCGCGCGCGGTCGAGTGTCAGGGTGAGGGCAAACAGGAACTCGTTCCATGCGGCGATGAACGCCAGCAGCCCGGTGGTCGCCAACGCCGGCGCCAGCAATGGCAGGAACACCCGGAGCAGCACCGTCCACGGCCCCGCCCCATCGATCACCGCCGCCTCCTCCAGCTCGCGCGGCAACGCCCGCATGAAGGTGGTCAGCGTCCAGACGGTGAACGGCAGCGTCAGGATCATGTCGGACAGGATCAGTCCCGAGCGGGTGTTGTAGAGGCCCATCGCCCGGATCAACTCGAACAGGCCGGACAGCACAGCCACTTGCGGGAACATGGACACGCCGAGGATCATCAGCAGCAGCGCCTTGCGACCGCGAAAGTCGACTCGGGCGAACGCGAACGCGGCGCTGGCCGACACCGCCAGGGAGATCAGCACGACGCTGCCGGCGACGATCACCGAGTTCAGGATGTCGAGTGCGAATGGCTGCCCGGTGAACGCATCGCGGTAGTTGGACAGCGTCGGCCGGGTCGGGATCAGCGAGGCGCCGAACAACTCGGTGCCGGTCTTCAGCGACGAGACGATCGCCCAGTAGAACGGGAACAGCGTCCAGATCAGCAGCACCGCCAGCAGGGCAAAGAACCCGATCCGCCCGATGGTGAGGCCGCCTCGCCGCCTCACGCCCTGTCCTGCGCCAGCGTGCCGCGTGCGAGCGTCAGGTAGATGCCGCTCGCCACCGCCACGATCAGGAACAGCAGGGTTGCCGCCGCCGAGCCGCCCCCGGCGTCCTGGAAGTCCATCAGCCCGCGCCGCGCGTAGATCGACATCGACATCGTCGTTTCGTTGTTGCCGGTCAGCACATAAATCGCATCGAAAATCCGCAGCGCGTCGAGCAGCCGGAATATGACCGCCACCAGCAGCGCCGGGAGGATCACCGGCAGCGTCACGTAGAAGAACGAACGGACCGGCCCCACCCCATCCACCTCGGCAGCCTCCTTCAGTTCCTGCGGCACCAGTTGCAGCGCGGCCAGCGACAGCAGCGCCATGAACGGGGTGGCTTTCCAGACGTCGACCATGATGATCGCCCACATCGCCAAATGCGGGTCCGCGGTCCAGGCGACCGGGTGATGGATCAGCCCCATGGCCATGAGCAGCTTGTTGAGCACGCCGTAGATGTCGTTGAACATCCAGTTCCAGATTTGCGCCGACACCACGGTCGGGATCGCCCACGGCACCAGGATAGCGGCCCGGATGGAGCCGCGGCCGGGCAGGTTCACGTCCATCACCAGCGCGAACACCATGCCAAGCACCGTCTCGATGGCGACCGACACGGCGGCGAAGAACAGCGTGTTGCCGACCGAGCTCCACCACCCGGGGTCGGTCAGCACGGCGCGATAGTTCTCGATGCCGACCCACGACCATGCGGACTCGCCGAGCCGCGCGTCGGTGAAGCTCAGCTCGATGGTGCGCGCGAGCGGGAAGCCGGCCACCAGCGCCAGCAGCAGCAGCGCCGGAAGGACAAACTGCCAGGCCGTTCGCCGCCGCGCCGCGCCGGACCGCTTGCCGGCTGCGGCGGCGCTCACCAGTGGCCGTTGCGGCTTAGCCGGTTCAGTGTGCCCTGCAGCGTCACCAGCTTGGCGGCGGCCCCGCCACCCGACGAAATCACGTCGTGCACGGTCGCCTGGAACGCCGACGACAACTGCGCATAGCGGGGACCGGCGACGCGCGAGGGCCGGGCGACGGTGTTGGTGAAGACGTCGTAGAGGTCGCCATAGAACGGGTTCGCCTTCAGCACGTCGGCGTCCTTGTAGAGCGCGCCGATGGTGGGGTTTTGCGAGAAGTGGATTGCCCGATCCTTTTGCAGTGCGGCGCTGCACAGGTATTTCACCAGGTCGATGGCGGCGTCCTGGTTCTTGGAATACTTCGACACCGCCATCTGCCAGCCGCCCAACACCGCGGCACTGGTGCCTCCGTCGCCGGCGGGCAGGGCCGAGACGCCGACCTTGCCGCGCACCGGGCTGCCCTCGCCCTGGCCCAGCGACCACGCATACGGCCAGTTTCGCATGAACACCGAATTGCCCGACTGGAACACGCCGCGCGCTTCCTCCTCGGTGTAGTTCAGCACGCCCTGGGGCGAGATCGTGCCGATCCATCCGGCCGCCCGGTCGAGCGCCCGGGCGGCGTTCGGGTTGTTGATGGTGACCTTGCCATCGGCGTCGACGATGGCGCCGCCCTGCGACGAGGCGACCCATTCCAGCGCATTGACCGTCAGCCCCTCATAGGCCTTGCCTTGCCAAACGAACCCCTGCATCTCGGCGTGGCCAGCCGCGCGCTCCTTTTCTTGCACCGCCTTGGCGGCGGTTTCCAGTTCGGCCCAGGTGGTTGGCGGCTTGAAGCCGTATTTGTCGAGCAGGTCGCGGCGGTAGTACAGCACCCCGGCGTCGGTGAAGAACGGCAGGGCCAGCAATTTACCGCGGACCGTGTTGTTGGCGATGATCGACGGGAAGTATGTGGCCACGACCGCAGGATCGACCTTGCCGGTGAGGTCTGCGAGGTGGGCGCCGAGCACGCCCGGCCAGATCACGTCGATTTCGTAGATGTCGATGTCGGTCGAGCCGGCGGCCAGATACTGCTGGTACAGCGCCAGCCGCTCGGTATCGGACTGCGGTGCGCCCAGTACCTTGACCGTGTTGCCGGTCTTGGCGGCCCAAACGTTGCTTTCGTTCTGGCACTCACTGACTTCCTGGCCGACCGAGCCGCAGGAGATCGTCAAGGTCGCGGCCCGGCTGGCGGTGCTCGCGAAGAGCAGCGTCGCCGCAAGCGTGGCACATCTGATTAGATGCATCAGGATCTCCCAATTGTCGTTATTTGTTGACGGCAACCTAACCAGAGACCGCCACATGAACAATCCTGCGGCGCGGCGGCAGCGTCGTTTGGGCAGCCCCCTCGGGGAAAGGTCAGTTGGATGGGAGGATGGGTTTCATTGTCGCCGCCGTTCCAAGCGAAGCCGCCATGATGGCGGCAACTGCCGCCACCTGGGCGATGGTCAACCGCTCATGCAGGAAGATGAAGCCCATGCTGGCACCGAACGCCGGCTCCAAACTGGTCAGGACTCCATACACCCTGGTTGGGAGGCGGGTCAGCGCAATCATCTCCAGGGAGAACGGCAGGGCGCTGGAGAAGATCGCGACCACCACGGCGGTGAGCAGGATCGAAGGCGTGAACAGCGCGGCTCCAGCGTGAGCGAGGCCGAAGGGGGCAACGAGAACAGCGCCGATGGTGATGCCGAGCGCCGTTGCCGACGGCCCATACTGCGCCCCCGCTCGCTGCCCGAAGATGGCGTACAGCGCCCAGAGCGCCCCCGCGCCGAGTGCGAGCAGGGCGCCGACGGGATCGATCGGATGCCCCGAATGACCAAGCGGCAGCAGCAGCAACAGCCCGGCGACGGCCAGCCCGATCCAGCCGACGTCGATCCAGCGACGCGAGAGAACAACCGCCATCACGAGCGGGCCGGCAATCTCCAGCGCGACGGCGATGCCGAGGGGAACGGTCCGCAGCGCCATGTAGAACAGCATGTTCATGCCGCCAAGCGAAGCGCCGTAGGCGATCAACACCGGCAATTTGCGAAGCGACAGCTTGGCGCGCCACGGCCTCAGCAAGGGAACCAACATGATCGCCGCCAACCCGAGGCGCAGCGCTGTGGCCCCCTGGGCGCCCACAAGCGGGAACAGGCGTTCCGCGGACGTCGCGCCATACTGAACCGATACCATTGCGACCAGAAGCGCCGCGAACGGCACCAGGAATGCAGCGGCCGTTGGTCTCAAGACTGTGGGTTGGCTGATGCCACGTAAACGCCTCCAACGGCAGTGATCCGACCGCACAGGATTGAAAAAACCCGGCTATGTGACTTAGCAGGCATTCTAGCCTGGGCAGGCGTTCGGGGCTACCGGCGTAACTCCGCCCGTCGATGGCGATGCGGCCGCAAGCCGTTGGTTCCACCTCAACAACTAGTTAAAGTATCGTTAATTCGGCGCTGGCTCACCCGTGAGGCCTGCAGATCGCTTTTGTTGCATAAATGCACATGCTTATTTGAAGCATGTTGCATGAACGGCCTGCCCGGAGCCCAACGGAAACCGCTCCTTTCGCAAGCGTCGGACCGCAGGGCCACCGCAATCGTATGCGAACGCGGCTGCTTGCGGGCGGACCGGACGGGCTGGCCGACTACGAGTTGCTTGAGATGCTGCTGTTCCTTGGCGTTCCCAGGCGGGACACCAAGCCGCTTGCGAAGTTCATCATCAACCGGTTCGGTGACATCAGACGATCGCTGACCGCAAAGGACGCGGATTTGCGGGATGCAGGACTGAATCCAGTCACCATCGAAGTGCTCGCAAGCGTCCGCGAGGCGGCACGCCGGTTGGCGGTTGCCGAAGCGGTGAGCCGCCCCCGTGTCAACGACACCGCGTCCCTGCTCGCCTACCTGGACCTGCCCACCCGCCGCGACCGGCCGGGCCATGTTGTCGCCCTGCTCCTCAACAACCGGAATTACCTGCTTGCCGAGCTGCCCCTGCCGGACGGACGGCCCGGCGTCGAAAGCGTGCGGATGGTGGCGAGGCGCGCCGTCGAGGTACATGCGACGGCACTGATCGTTGCCTCCGTCCGCCTGCAGGAGCCGCCCGACGTGAGTCTGCGGGACGAGGAGCTGGTCCGCGGCATCGGTTCGGCCTGCGCGGCGCTGTCGGTAGCGCTGCACGACTATGTGGTGTTCGGCCTGGACGGGCAGCTCAGCTTGCGTCGATTGGGTATGCTGTAGGTGCCCTGGCCGGGCTGGTTGCGGCGGCGGCGTGTGGCGCGGACGGGTGAGCCCTGCCCCGTCCAGCCGCCGTCCTTCGACGCGGTCATAACCCTTGGACCCCAGCACTTGCCGCCGGGCATATCCCCCGCGCGCGCGGTCGCCGCCGTCCGCCAGGCCGTGCAGGCGATGCCGGGCGCGGGCTGGATTTCCGTGGAGCACCATGCGGTCGGATTTGCCGACGGCGCCGTCGAGGTTTTCCCAGCGGGTTCGTCCAGGCCTGGAGACGAGGCGATCCGCCGCAACGTGGAACAAACCATAACGACTGCGGTCGGTGGCCTTCCGGCTCATCTGCTCCGTGGCGAAATCCTCGCCGCCAATGAATCCTACCCGATTGTCGAGGCGCGGATTGAAACGGCAGGTTTCTCCGACCTGCAACAATTCCAGCTTCCCAAGCCGGCCAGCATGGCCGCTCCGATCAGCGAAGGACATGGCAGCCGTGGTCCGCTTGGCCCGACCTTGGGCTTGGCGGCCTTGACCGACACCGATTTGCTTGCCCGGCTGCTCGGCTACGTCGTTCCGGTCGATGGCGAACGCGCGGCCACGGCGGCGATCCGGCGCTTCGGCAGCTTCGCGGCGGTCCTGAGCGCACCCGAGGCGCAGCTGAAACAAATACCCGGCTTGGGCACGCATTCCCTCGCAGCCATCAAGCTGTTCCATGCCGCGGCACTCCGCCTGTCCAAAGCCGCCGTCATGGATCAGCCGGTGCTGGACGACGATGGCCGCCTGGTCGGCTATTTGACCGCCGTGCTTGCCCGCGAGCCCATCGAGCACTTCCGTGTGCTGTTCCTCGACGACGGCAGGCGGCTGATGGCTGACGAAGCCCAGGCGCGCGGCACGGTCGACCACACTCCGGTCTACCCCCGCGAGGTTGTCCGCCGGGCGCTCGAACTCAAGGCAGCGTCCATCATCCTGGTGCACAACCATCCCAGCGGCGATCCCACGCCGTCGCCCGCCGACCTCGAAATGACGGCCCAGGTAGAGGCCGCGGCGGCGGTACTCGGCGTGGCGGTCCACGACCACATCATCGTCGGCAGGGGCCAATGGCTGAGCTTCCGCAAAGAGGGCCTGCTGCAACAGGCTGCACGGCCCCCGGCTGATGAGGCATCGTTCTGATCGGTTAGCATTCCAGGCGGTTGACGGCCAGCCGCCTTGCCCTGAGTGCCACTTTCCCTGAGTGTCAGGCGGTGTTCGCCAACCGTAACCTCGACCGCTGGCACAGGGCCGGATTGCTGGACGACGCTGCCTGCGACCGCATCCATGCCTGGGAAGCGGCACATGCGCGACCGGTCTGGCTATGGGCGCTGGCGGGGATGGGCGTGTTCACCGTCGCACTTGGGATCGTGGCCCTGGTCGCCGCGAACTGGGTCGCCATCCCGGGCCGGGTCAAGATCGCCGGGCATCTTGCGCTGGACATCGCCGTCGCGGCCGGCCTGTTCGCCTGTTGGCGGGCAAACTGGCGCCGAACGCGCGAATTGCTGGCCTTGCTGCTGTTTGGCCTCGTCCTGTCCGGGATCGGGTTGGTCGGGCAGGTCTATCAGCTTGGCGGTACGGCGTGGCAAGCCATGCTGGCCTGGATGGCCGTCTGCACGCCGTTCCTGCTGCTGGTCACACGATCCGGGCTGGTGGCCGTGGCTTGGCAACTTGGCGCGGTTGCGGCGTACGCAGTCGCCCTGCCGAGCATCTACGACTCTGTCGCAGGCAATCCGGTCATGGCGCTGACCTGGCTGCCGGCTATCGCCCTTCTGGCCCTTGGTCTCGGACGCGGATTGCTGCCGCATGGCCGGACCCAGGGCGCATGGATGGAGGGGGTGGCCATCTTCGGCCTGCTTGGGGCGGCCAGCCTGCCGCAAGCCGTGCTGCGGCTGGACGGCGGCACGCGCGACCTCACGCCGTGGCTCGGAGGGGGACTGGCCGCGACGGTGGCGCTGGTGCTCCTGGCGGCGCTCATCCGCTGGCGGCGCCCCGACCGAAGCATGGCTTCGGCGCTGCTGGCCACCGGGGGTTGGATCACCTGGGCCGCAACGGTATGGGCCTGGGACAGCCTGCACAGCGCGGCCGGCCTCGCCTTTGACGGCGGGGATGCCGCGCAGTTGGCCGTCGCACTGATCTTCATCGCGTTCTGGGGCGTCGTCAGCTGGCTGGCGCTGCAATCCGGCCGCCGCAGCCTGTTTGCCGGGGCGCTCGCCATCATCGCGCTGCGGATCCTGCTGTTCTACTGGGAAGCGTTTGGCAGCCTGCTCTCAACCGGGCTTGGCTTGGTGTTGGGCGGAATAATGTGCATCGCCCTGGCGGCGTTCGGCTGGCAGATCGTCCGCCGCGTTGCCGCACCGGCTGTCACGCGATGAGACGCATCCATGGCTGGGCGGTCGCCGCCAGCCTGGCCCTGCCGCTGCTGCTGTTGGCGGGAATGGTCGGGCAGGCCGAGCGCGCGCTTCGCGGGGGGACCGTGATCCGGGTGCCGATCACCGGCTACGATCCCCGCGACCCGTTGCGGGGGCATTTTCTGCGTTACCGCATCGCGTGGAACTGGTTGGGTGGCGAACCCCCTGCGAACACGGCAGCTTTGTGCATCATGACACGGACCGGCAATCCGCCTGTCCGACCGCTGCCGCCGCAGGGCGATCCGTCCTGCCCGCTGATGCTGCGCCTCGCGTCGGGCGATAGCCTCGTGTTCATGCCCGTCGGCGTGCCGAACGAATTGTTCATCCCGGAGGAGCGTGCCGGCGTCCTCCAATCGGTCCTGCGATCCGGCGGCGCGGCGATGACAATTGATCTGGCAACGGCCAGTGACGGCACAGCGCGGATCAAGGACTGGCACATCGACGGCAAAACGATTGCCGAGTGGGAGCCGCAAGCGGCCCGTTGATGGACGTCAGCGAGTCTCTCGACGCACGCCCATTTGTGCCCGCAACGCCTCAATCAGCGCCGCAAGGGCGGGCGACATCTGCCGGCGGCTTGGATGATAGAGGTAGAAGCCCGGGAAGGTGGGCGAATACGGCTCCAGCACGCGGACGAGCCGACCGGCGTGCAGATGCTCGGCGACGACGTCCTCCCAGGCGTAGGCCAGGCCCTGGCTCTCCAGCGCGGCCGCAAGGATCAGGTCCGCGTCGTTGAAGACGAGTGGACCATCGACCCTGACCTGCAACGGCCGCCCGTCCTGCAGCAGCTCCCAGGGGAGCAGCCCTCCCGCTGTCGGCAGCCGGTAATTGATGCAGCGATGCGCCTGGAGGTCCCGCGGCACGACGGGCGGCGCGTGCCGCGCGAAGTAGCCCGGAGCGCCGACGACCGCCGCCCGCATGTCGGGGCCGACCTGCACGGCAATCATGTCCTTGGCAACCTGCTCGCCGAACCGGATGCCGGCATCGAAGCGGCCGGTCACGATATCGACCAGCCCATCGTCGATGCTCACTTCGACGCGCACGTCCGGATTGGCGTCGAGGAAGGCAGGCAGCACCGGCCAGATCACGGCAGTGGCCGCGTGCTTGAACGTGGTAAGGCGCACCGTGCCCGACGCGCGGCCACGCAACGTCCCAAGCCTCGCAAGCCCGGCCGCGATATCCTCGAAGGCAGGCCGCAGCGTCCGCAGCAGTTCCTCGCCGGCTTCGGTCGGCGCCACGCTGCGGGTCGTGCGGGCCAGCAGCGTGACGCCCAGCCGGCCCTCCAGGCCCTTGATGGCGTGGCTGAGCGCGGAGGGCGACAGTCCTAGCCGTGAGGCCGCGCGGGTGAAGCTGCGCGCCTCGGCCACGGCAATGAACGCGGCCATGTCGTTCAGTTCGTCACGCTTCATTGCTGCATGGGACTCACAGGTTCATGCGGCTTGTACCAGCTAATCGCGGATAGGCCCACTCGCTATCCTCCTGACCTTCAGCCAGGTCATTCACCGTCAGGACACCACTCATGCGCTATAAGCAGCTCGGCCGCACCGGCCTCCACGTCTCCGAGCTCTGCCTCGGCACCATGACCTTTGGCGGCGGCGGCGTGTGGAGCCTCATGGGCGACTTGCAGCAGGCCGATGCCGACGCATTGGTGGCGCGCGCTCTGGAAGCCGGGATCAACTTCATCGACACCGCCGACATCTACGCGGCCGGCCATTCGGAGACGATCACCGGCCAGGCGCTGAAGAACCTCGGCGTGAAGCGTACGGATGTGGTGATAGGCGCAAAGGCCTACGGCGCGACGGGAGCCGGCCCGAACGACCGCGGCGCCTCGCGTGGCCACATCATGGACGCGGTGCGGGCCAGCCTGGAGCGGTTGCAGATCGACTACATCGACCTCTACCAGATGCACGGCTTTGACTCCGTGACACCCGTGGAGGAAACCCTGCGGGCGCTGGACGACCTCGTGAGCCAGGGTCTCGTCCGTTACATCGGCCTCTCCAACGCGCGCGCCTGGCAGGTGATGAAGGCGCTGGGCGCGTCCGACAAACACGGCTGGATCAGGTTCGAGACGCTGCAGGCCTACTACAGCCTGGCCGGCCGCGACCTGGAGCGCGACACCGTTTCGTTGCTGCGGGACCAGAAGCTGGGCCTGCTGGTTTGGAGTCCGCTGGCCGGCGGCTTCCTTTCGGGCAAAATCACGCGCGACCAGAAGGCCGCCGAAGGGTCGCGACGCGCAAACCTTCCGTTCCCGCCGATGGACGAGGCGCGCGCGTTCGCCTGCATCGACGCGATGCGCCCGATTGCCGAAGCGCACGGCGTCTCCGTGGCGCAGGTCGCCCTCGCGTGGCTGCTCCATCAGGAACACGTGACGTCGGTGATCGTCGGCGCGAAGCGGGTCGATCAACTGGACGACAACATCGCCGCCACGACGCTGACGCTGTCGTTCGGAGAGTTGGAGATCCTGAACGCGGTAAGCGCCTTGCCGCCGGAGTATCCAGGCTGGATGTTCGACGCCTTTGTCGACCCACAGCGCCTCCCCGCCCCCGCGCCGCACGCTCGCTGAAGGAGGTCGGCATGAGCCTTACCGCCTACCGCGCGCTCGGCCGCTCTGGCCTGGCCGTCAGCCCGTTGGCCCTCGGGACCATGACGTTTGGAAACTCGGCCTGGGGCTCGGCCGACGCGGTGAGCCGGTCCATCTTCGACGCCTATGTCGAGGCGGGCGGCAATTTCGTCGACACCGCCGACGTCTACTCCGGCGGACGCAGTGAAGAATTGCTGGGCCGCTTCATCGCCGAATGCAACCTGCGCGACAAGGTGGTGCTCGCCACCAAGTGCGGCTTCAACGCCGAACCGGGCAACCCGCACGCGGGCGGCAATGGCGCCAAAAATATCCACCGCGCGCTGGATGCCTCGCTGAAGCGCCTGCGCACCGATCACATCGACCTGTATTGGACCCACGTCTATGACATGGTGACCCCGATCGAGGAGGTGCTGCAGACGCTGAGCGGTCTCGTGCGATCGGGCAAAATCCGCTATTTCGGCTTCTCCAACATACCCGCCTGGTACGCAACGAGAGCCGCGACCCTGGCGCAAGCGCGCGGTGCGCCCGGCCCCATCGCGCTACAGATGGAATACAGCCTCGTCGCGCGCGGCATCGAGAGGGAGCACGTGCCGGGAGCCGTGGAGTGCGGCCTGGGCATCGTGGCCTGGAGTCCGCTCGCGGGCGGCTTCCTGGCCAGCAAATACGCGCGCGAAGGACAAGGCGCGGCCGGGCAAGGCAGGCTTAGCGGCGCCAACCCCTTTCAGGGTCAGTTTACCAAGTTCACCGAGCGCAACTGGCGCGTGCTCGACGCCCTGACGGCCGTGTCCGCCGAACTCGACCGGCCGCCGGCGCAAGTGGCGCTGGCCTGGGCCGCAGCACAGCCGGGCATCGCCTCGCTGCTGCTGGGCGCGAGCAGGATCGAGCAGCTGCACGGCAACCTGGCTTCGCTTGAGGTAAGCCTCAGCCCAGAGCAGATAAAGAAGCTCGACGGGGCGAGCGCCCTCGATCAAGCCTTCTTCACCCCGCAGCTTCAACGGATGATTTTTGGCGGTGCCGCCGTACAACGCTGGCGCTAGCGCTTTATGCGGCAGAATAGTCGGCTTCCAACGATAACCTACCGCAAAGCGGGACTTTGATACCGACGTGGGACTGAAATGTTTCAGTGCCAACATATTATGTTGAGCTGCATATAAACCGAACATCATTCACGTATGTTCATTGCCTAAGTCCCTGGTGCCATCAATATGGGAGGCACCGCTTTGTCCACCTTTGCAAAAGCTCCACTCGGCAAAAACGACCCCTGTCCGCCAACTGACAAAAATCCAGCTCCGGATCTGCCTCGCAACATAAATCAGAGAACGCCAAGACCGGCCCGGTCGCAGCGCGGCGCGTCCGCAATGCGGCTGCTTTCCCTGACGGCTGGCCTCGCACTCCCCGCTTGCGCCCATGTTCCGACAGATCCGACCGCACATGCGGAATACGAACAGAACAACGACCCAGCCGAACCGACCAATCGCGTCATTTTCGCCGGCAACAAATTTGCCGATGACAACGCCATGAAGCCGGTGGCCCGTGGCTACAAGAGCTACGTCCCAGGTCGGGTTCGGCACGGCATCCACAACTTTGTGGGCAATCTGGGTGAGCCGAGTGTTGCCGTGAATGACGTGTTGCAGGGGAATCTCGGTCGCGCCTGGAACACCACGCAACGGTTTGCCATCAACACGACTGTCGGAGGCGCCGGCTTGTTTGACGTTGCGACAGGCTGGGACCGGCCGGGCCACGCGGCGGATTTTGGCCAGACGTTGGGCGTCTGGGGCGTCGGCCCAGGTCCGAGCGTTCAGCTCCCGCTGTTTGGCGCATCGAACGTGCGCGACAGCGTGGGCAAGGTCGCCGGTCTCGTCACCAACCCAACGACGTTCATCACTGGCGGCGTGGCTGCGGTTGTCATGCCGGTCAGCAGCGGACTTGAGGTCGTCGACGGACGTGCGGAGCTGCTCGGGGCAACCGACTCCCTCGAACACAACTCGCTTGATTATTATGCGACGATGCGCAGCGTCATGGCGCAACATCGTGCCGCATTCGTGGTCGAGGGAAAGGCAGGGGACGTTACTGCCCACAACGACGGGACGTTGCTGTCGACCGAGCCCATCGAGGTTACACCCAAGCCGGCGGCGTCCGAGAAATCACCCTAGCGCCTCCGGCGTTCGCGAACATCAGAGATGCCGGTGTGGCGGGGAAGCGTGCTTCATGTCTGCGAAGGGCAAGAGGCTTCCCTAACCAGCTTAATTCGCTAGCTGGCAGCCGCCACACCTGCCACGCTCCGCGCAACCATGACCGCCATCACAGCCCTCGACCGCTTGCGGACCCATGCGCGCCTGGCAACGCTGTTCGCGCCCACCACCATCTTGGACGCCATGAACAGGCTTGGCTTCGTCCAGGCGGACCCGATCCGCGCGCCCGCCCGCGCACAGGATCTCATCCTGCGGCATCGGGTGAGCGGCTACCGCGTCGGGGACCTGGAGCGCAGTTTTGCCCGGCTGAGGCTGGAGGAGGACTTCCTCTACGCCTACGGCTTCATGCCCGCCGACACCACGCGGCTGCTCCACCCTCGCCCGGACCCTGAAAGCGAAGCGGGCATGTATGTCCCGGCCGGGCTCGCGGCGGAGGTGCTGGCATTCGTGCAAGCGAACGGTCCCACCCATCCCACAGATTTGGAAGAGCGTTTCGGCCGAGACCGGGCGGTAAACGGCTGGGGCGGCTTCTCCAAGGCAACCACCAGGGCTTTGCAGAGCCTGCACCATTATGGGATGCTGCGTGTGGCACGGCGACGCGACGGTATTCGCATCTACGAGGTGGCCACCCCCTCGCCCGCCACGGTCGAAGCGGCAGAGCGGGCGCGGCATCTGGTGATGCTGGTTGCCCGCATCCTCGCCCCGGTATCCGCGGTCAGCCTGCGCGGCGCTTTGGCATTGATGGCAAGCCGCAATCCAGGCCTTGGCCCGCTGGCGCCGGTGATCGCCGCAGCACTCAGGACCGGAGAACTGGAGCGGGAGGAGATCGACGGCGAAAGCTATTTGTGGCCGGCCCTCGATGGCGACATGCGGCAGCGTCCGGCGCCGCGGGACGTCCGCTTCCTGGCGCCGTTCGACCCGATTGTTTGGGATCGACGGCGTTTCGAGCATGTGTGGGGCTGGGCCTACAGGTTCGAGGCATACACACCACCGGCGCAACGGGCATTCGGTTACTACGCCATGCCCTTGTTATGGGGAGTCGAGGTCATTGGTTGGGCAAACATCAAACTCATCGAAGGAAAGATGCACGCTGCGCTGGGTTACGCCGGGCATTGCCCCAAACCGCGGGAGTTCCATCGCGCGCTTGAGGCCGAGTTAGCGCGGATGGAGCGTTTTCTGACGCCTCGCGATCAGGCCACCGCAGGGCGTCGCGCGTGACCTCGTCACATTACGCGCGTTGAGGCGCGTACGATCAGTTGCGGTTGCAGGATGCAGCTTTGCGGCCGCCAGCCTGGCTTGTTGCGGTTCAGCAGGCGACGGACCGCTTCCTGGCCCATGGCTTCGATCGGTTGCGCCACGGCGGTCAGCCGCGGTGCGAAGCCCTCCGCCCAGGTGAAGTCGTCGATGGCGACGACCGACACCTGCGCCGGACAGCGAAGCCGCATATGCGCCAGCGCCTTCATCACGCCGACCGTCGTGTGGTTGTTGCTGGAGATCACCGCCGTGACGCGCGGACGCCGCTGCAGCAGCGCCTGGGTCGCGAGATAGGCCCGTTCCGGATGAAAGCCGCCATCGACCACCCGGCCGGTGTCGAACGCCAAGCCATGTGCGGTCATCGCGTCGCGGCACCCGGCCACCCGGTCGCGCGAGATGAGCAGGCTCGCGGGACCCGACACGATGCCGATCCGGGTGTGGCCGGCCTGTATGAGATGATCGGCGGCAAGGCGGCCCGCTGCGACATTGTCGAGCAGCACGCTATCGAGGGCGAAGTCCGGGACGCTGCGGTCAAGGAGGACCGCGGAGTCGCCGAGCAAGCGTTGCAACGCCTTCGTGTCGTGCGCCTCGCTGCCGCCCGGAACGAAGATGATGCCCTCGACCCGTTGCGCCCGCATCATCTGCAGGTGGCGTATCTCCTTGTCGGGATTGTCGCTTGTGTTGCAGAGCATCAGGCTGAAGCCGGCCGCGTCGCAGGCTATCTCGATCGCGCTGGCGAGGCCCGAGAAATGCGGGTTGCTGATGTCGGGCAGCACCAGCCCGATGACGTTGGCGCGCCCGGTCTTCAGGTTGCGGGCAAGGGCATGTGGGATGTAGCCGAGGTCGTCGGCCGCCCGTTGCACCCGGTCGCGCATGGCACGGCTGACCGCCGCGTTGTTGCTGAGTGCGGTCGACACCGAAGCGACGGACACCCCGGCCCGCACCGCCACGTCCCTTAATGTCGGCATATTTCCCTTGCCACGGACAACCGCCGCCGATAGGCTACCTGAAACGTTTCAGCGTTGTAAACGGCAGTTGCGGCGAAGATCGCGGATTTGGTGGGGAACGAAACCATGACAATCAAAGGCGGCCTTGCAGATCCCGCAGTAGATTTCACGCGCCGCCGCCTGCTGAGGCAGGGGACGCTGCTCGGCGGCGCGGCCGCAATGGCCGGCTTTCCGGCAATCATCAAGGCCAGGGCAGCCGGCACGCCGTTGAGCTTCTGGCAGTTCTATGCGCCGGGCGGAGCCGTTCCGAGCCAGTCGCAGTGGTTTCAGGACGCCGTGAAGTCCTGGAACGACACGCACGATGTAAAGGTCGAACTCAAGTACATCCCTAACGGGGAGTATATGAACGGCTCGGAGCTGCCGACCGCCTTCGCGTCCGGGGAAGGGCCGGACATCTTCATCATCAGCCCGGGTGACTTCCTCCGCTATTACAACGGCAAAGTGCTGCAAGACCTGTCGCCGTACATCGACGCCCACACCCAAGCCGATTTCAGCCCGGGCGTGATCGCCAGCCGCAAGGTGGGCGATAAGATCTACGGCGTGCCGATGGAAGTCGAGCCGATGGCGATGTACTACCGCAAGGACTTCTTCGACAAGGCCGGGCTGAACGAGGGCGACGTCCCGAACACCTGGGAGCAGTTGCTTGAACTTGGCAAGAAGCTTACCACCGCCGACCGGTTCGGGCTGCTGTTCGAGACCACGCCCGGCTACTACCAGAACTTCACCTGGTACCCGTTCCTCTGGCAGGGCAACGGGGACTTCCAGGCTGCGGACGGCAAGAGCGCGCTGAATGCGCCGGCGACTGTGCAGGCGCTGAAGTTCTGGCAGGATGCGATCAAGTCTGGCGCCGCTCCCCGCAAACCGCTGGGCGGCGGCGCATGGGACATCGTGCCGAACCTGGGCTCCGGCTACTGCGCCATGCAGAACTGCGGGATTTGGGGCATCAGCGCCATGAAGGCGGGCGCCAAGGACGTGCCTTACGGCGTGTTCAAGCTGCCGACGCCGCCAGGGGGCAAATACATCACCGTCGGCGGCGGCTGGGCCTTCGTGGCCAACGCACGCGGCAAGAACCCCGACATGGCCGGTCAGTTCTGCGCCTGGGCGCTGGCATCGTCCAGCGCTGACTCCGTGAAGCGGATGCTGGACTGGTGCACCGTCGCCAAAAGCGACATGCCGCCGCGTCAGTCGGTGCTCGAGGCAGGAAAGTCCGAGTTCAACAGCGGCATGATGAAAATCTTCACCGACCAGATCTACCCCAGCATCCGCTCCGAACCCAGGGTACCGCCCCAGGTCTACAAGATCATCTCGGACGCGATCCAGGCCTGCCAGCTCAACGGCGTCGATCCCGCAAGCCAAACCGCGATGGCGTCGCAGCAGCTTGACGCCTTTCTCGCGGGATACACGGGGGCAAAAATCCTCTGACCATGGACGGCCCCGCTACGGACAACTCAAAAGTCCCCGGTGTTGAACGCCAGGGTTCGCGATCCACACGTCGCGTCCCCTGGTCCAAGCGGCGGCGCGAGTCCGTGGCCGGCTTCCTGTTCATCGCACCCGACGCGATCGGGCTAGCCCTGTTCGCGGCGTTTCCGATGCTCCTGGCGCTCGGCCTCGGATTTTACGAAGTCGACGGCTTCGGCGGCTACAGCTTCGCGGGCCTCGCGAACTACCGCAGGATGCTGCTCGACCCGCTGTTCCTGCAAAGCCTCCGAGTGACCCTCCTGTACGTGCTGATGCTGGTTCCGAGCCTCTATGTGGTAGGTCTCGGGCTGGCGCTCCTGGTGCAGCGGCGCTCGAGGATCGCCGGTCTGCTGCGCAGCCTGTTCTTCCTGCCGCAGATGGTCAGCCTCGTGGTGGTCGCACTGATCTGGCAGGTTTTGCTGGTCGACAAGATCGGACCGGTCAACAGGTTCTTTGCCGGGCTGGGACTTGGCGGCCTGTCATGGCTGGGCGATCCCCGGTTGGCGCTGGTGTCGGTGGTCGTGGTCAGCCTGTGGTTCCTGATGAGCTTCTACATGCTGATCTTCCTCGGCGGATTGCAGGACATTCCCACGGAATACTACGAGGCCGCCCGGCTCGACGGCGCCAGCCCGGCGCGGGCGTTCTTCTACATCACGCTGCCGTTGTTGCGGCCGACCAGCTTCTTCGTGCTGCTGGTGGCCACCGTGACGGCGGTGGCGGGCGGACAGGCGTTCGACCTGATTTACGTGATGACCAAAGGCGGACCGGCCAACTCGACCGAACTGACCATCTACTACATCTACCAGCAAGCGTTCCAGTATAACGAGTTCGGCTATGCCGGCGCCATGGCGTCGATGCTGGTGGTGATCCTGCTCGCCCTCACGCTCCTGCTGTTCAGCGTCACGCGCGGCGGCCGCTTTGAGTAGGGCGGCGGCAGAGCGGCCGGGCCATGCCGCGTGGGGGGTCGGAGCGGCGCCGGCGATCATGTCGTTGTGCGGCCTGATCCTGGCGCTGATGGCCGTGGCGCCGTTGCTGTGGATGCTTTCGACCGCCTTCAAGCAGCAAAGCGACGTGTTCGGCGCCGGGTTGCTGCCGCCGCACCCGACATTCGACAACTTCATCTACGTGTTCACGCAACTGAACTTCCTGCGGTTCCTGTTCAACACGCTGTTTGTTTCGGTGAGCGTGACCGCGGCGGCGTTGCTGCTGCACTCCATGGCCGGCTACGCCCTCGCCCGCCTGCACTTCCCCGGCCGCGAAACGATCTTCCTGACGATGTTCGCGACCTTCCTGGTCTCGCTTCCGGTCATCATCGTGCCGCTGTTCGTGCTCATCAGGGCGTTGGGCCTGCTGAACAGCTACGCCGGCCTGATCGTCCCGTCGATCTTCAACGCCTTCGGCATTTTCCTGCTGCGCCAGTTCTACCTGGGCGTGCCACCGGAGATCGAGGAGGCCGCGATCATGGACGGCGCGGGTTACTGGCGGATCTACTGGAGCGTGATCCTGCCATTGAGCCGGCCAATCCTGTCGGCGCTGGCCATCCTGTTCTTCCTGGCGAATTGGAACGCCTTCCTGTGGCCGCTCACCATCATCAGCGACCGTCGGCTCTGGGTCGTGCAGGTGGCGATCGCCAGTTTCCAGGGCCAGTACACGGCATCGTGGAACTACATCATGGCGGCCTCGACCGTCGTGGCGCTGCCGACACTTGCGCTGTTCGTCGTGTTCCAGCGGCAGATCATGGAGTCGATCAAGACCAGCGGGCTAAAATGAACGCTGCCGCCTCGCACCCCTCCGACATCAGGATCATCAATGACGGGTTTTTCCGGCCTGGGCGTAAACCTCGGCAACCTGTTCCGGCTCTCCGACGCCAAGACCCGCTCCATCTCGCCGGAGAACTTCACCGGCGCGAAAGGCGGCGGCGGGCAAGCCACCGAGGGCACCGGGGCGATCCCTGCCCGTGGCCTCGGGCAGGGCTGGAAGGTGTCGCCCTCGGTCCGCATCGAAGCCGGCGAGACGCGGCTGTTGGCGGAGATCGAAGGTCCGGGCGCGATCCAGCAGATGTGGTTCACACCGGCCAACGTCCGCTGGCGCGACCTGATCCTTCGCATCTATTGGGACGATCAGGAGCATCCCTCGGTCGAGGCGCCCATGG
>JAABUQ010003100.1_pt1 | contig 31200 bp, 28 predicted proteins | sample 5560001 | NCBI WGS metagenome assembly JAABUQ01 (sample SAMN10711888, study PRJNA513371) | rock metagenome | isolation source: Antarctica rocks | place: Antarctica: Victoria Land, Finger Mt nord | collected 2015-12-18 | reverse complement strand
CCGGCTCCGTGATACCGCTCACGCAGTGATTCGAACAAAGACCGATTCGGGATCCGTCAGAAACGCATGTCAGGGATTCCGTCCACACGCCCTAGCCTTGTTTCGGCATAACCGTGCCGCGAGCCGAGGAGAGCCGTCACGGCCAGTGTGCCCGATCAAGCCGGCCGTCCCGGGACCGTCGCCACCGCCGGGCAGTGGCATGCAGACATCGGCAGGCCGCCGGAGTGCACACCGGCCGCGTCCTGCGGCGGCACAGGACTTCGGCGGTTCCGCGACATCCTCCCCGACATCGACCAGCCGCCGCTGCGCGAGAACCTGCTGGCCCTGCACCTGGGGGGCGCGAAACGCGTCATCCGGTGCAGCGGGGGTAACCGCGAGGTCCACGACGTCGAACTGGGTTCCATGACGGTCATGCTCGCCTTCGAGCCGAACCGATGGAGCACCGAGGGTCCCGTGGACTTCGCGCATCTCACCCTGAGCCTCGGCCTGCTCAGGCAGACTGCCGTGGAGGAGTTCGACCGCGACCCGGGTGACCTGCAACTCCTCTGCGCGGTCGGCCAGCGCAACGCCGCCGTCGAGACCTGCTTCGCCGCCCTGCTGGCCGATGGCGACCGCCCGCAGCCCGGACGGCTGTACCGCGAGGGCCTGCTGGCGGTGATCTCGTTCAACCTGGTGCGCCACCACTCCACGCTGAGCCCGACGCTGCCGGAGCCGGCCGCGGGAGCGCGGTCCGGCCGCCTCGCCAAGGGCGGGCTCGCCGCCTGGCAGTTGCGGCGCGTCGTCGACTACATGCAGGACAACCTCGCCAGCGACATCGGCGTCGACGGCGAACTGACCGGGCTGACCGGGCTGAGCCGCGCGCAGTTCTTCCGCGCGTTCCGCAGGTCCACCGGACGCAGCCCGCACGCCTACCTGAACGACCTCAGGATTCGCCACGCCCGCCAGTTGCTGCGCGCCACCGACCTGCCGACGAGCGAGGTTGCCACCGCCGTGGGCTTGAGCCGGGCGCAGCTCTCGGAGCTGTTCCGGGAGCATTTCGGCGTGCTGCCGACCGCGCAGGGCTGCCGTGGAGCACGCCCCTCATGACCGAGCCCAACCTGCGCACCTCCAATCTGCCCGCCCCCGACCTGCCCACCCTCGTCCCGTGTCCCGATGCGACCGCACGCGATCCCGCCGCGCAGCCACCCGTCCTGCAGCCATCCGGGCAGGGCCGCCGACGGCTGCTCGGCGGGCTCGCCGCGCTGCCGCTGGTGCCGCTGCTCTCCCCGCTGCTCGCCCCGCTGGTCGCCCCGCTGGTCGCGGTGGCCGCCAGCCGGCCGGCGCGCGCGGATGTCAGCCGCTCGCCCGACGTGGTGGTGTTCTGCGACCCGACCCTGCGCGACGTGCTGCACCGGCTCGGCGCCGCTTTCCTGCGCGACGGCGGCGCCCCGCTGCGGCTGATCTGCGCCCCGGCCGCGATCATCGCGGCGCAGATCGCGCGCAGCGAGCGCAACGACGTGGTCATGACCCTGGAGCCGGTGGTGCAGCGGATGGTGGCGTCGCAGCTGGTCGACGCCGAGGCGGGAGTCGGCGTCTGGCGCAACCGCGTCACCGTTGCCGGCGCCGCCACGCCCGCCGATCCGCCCGCCGGGCCAGCCGTCGCCGCGGCAGTCCGGCCCAGCCTCGACCGGCTGCCCACGCTGCTGGGCGACGGCCGCCTCGGCGCCCCGGACCCGACCTCGAACGCGGTGTTCGACACCCCCGCTCTGCTGCGCCGGCTCGGCCTGGAGGCGGCGCTCGCTGGCCGGGTGGTCGGCGAGGCGGACACCGGCGGGGTCGCCTTCCTGCTGCGCCGGGGCACGGTGCGGCTCGGCCTCGTGCTGCGCACCGACGCCAGGGCAGGGGGGCTCGCCGAGCGACTCGACGTGCCCGACGACGCCTACCCGCCGATCCGCTACGCCGCGGCACGGAACCGGCACGCGATGAGCCGCAACACCGAACGCTTCCTGGCCTTTCTCGCGGCGCAGCCCGCGCGCGACGGTCTGGCGCAGGACGGCCTGGAGATCGTGGCATGAGCACGGCGGACACGGGCATGGCGGACACGGGCATGGCGGACACGGGCGCGGCGCAGCGGCCCGACCCGGCCGTCCCCGCCCGCGAGGAGCAGCGCCACCCGCTGCTGCGGCGGCTGTCGCACTGGCTGTTCGCGGTGGCGATCCTGGTCATGATCGGCAGCGGCTGGCGGATCTACAACGACGTGCCGATCCTGCCGTTCCGCTTCCCGCTCTGGCTCACCCTGGGCGGCGACACCGACTATTCCTACGACCTGCACGGCGAGTCCGGCACCGCCAACGCCATCGCCTGGCACCTGGCCGGCATGTGGCTGCTCGTCGCCAGCGTGGCGGTCTACCTGCTGCACGGCCTCCTGACCGGACACTTCCGGCGCGACTTCCTGCCGCTCTCGCCGCGCGCGTTCGGGCGCGACTTCCTCGCCGCCGCGCGCTTCCGCCTCGACCACCACCTCGGCACCTACAACGCGGTGCAGAAGGCGTTCTACTGGGGCGCGCTGTTCGCCATCCTGATGATGGTGGCCTCCGGGCTGTCGATCTGGAAGCCGGTGCAGCTCGGCTGGCTCACCTGGCTGTTCGGCGGCTTCGACGTCGCGCGGATCGTGCACTTCTTCTTCATGACCGCGATCGTCGCCTTCCTGGTGGTCCACGTGGCCCTGGTGGCCCTGGTGCCGAAAACCCTGGTCGCCATGACGCTGGGCCGCGCCAGCGCGCCTGCTCACGCAGCTCCCGCGCCGGCCTCGGTCGCCGTCATGCCTGACGCCGCCGAGGTGCGGTGATGAGCGAGGTCCCGTCGTCCGCCGGGTTGCCGACCGCCGGTCCAGGCCGCGACGATCCTGGCCGCGACGATCCTGGCCGCGACAAGCTGGGCCGCGACAAGCTGGGCCACCTGCGCGACCTGCTCGGCCGCCGCCGCCTGCTCGGGCGCAGCCTCAGCCTCGGTGCGCTGACCCTGCTGACCGGCTGCGACATCAGCGACGGCGACACCGTGCAGCAGGCGCTGGCTGCGGTGTCGCGCTGGAACGACGGCGTGCAGGCCGCGCTGTTCGGTTCCGACCGCCTGGCCCGCGAGTTCGCTCCCTCGGCTCTCGCCGCCGAGGACCGCTACAACGCCTATTACGCCAAGGCCGACGTGCCCAAGCTCGACGCCGACACCTACCGCCTGACGCTCGCCGGGGCGATTGGCGACAAGCGGCCCTGGCGCGTCGCGAACTTCGCGGACCTGCCGCAGGTCTCGCAGATCACCCGCCACATCTGCGTCGAGGGCTGGAGCTACGTCGGGCAGTGGGGCGGCCCGACTCTGGCGAGCTTCCTGCACCGCGTCGGCGCCGCCACCACTGCGCGCTACGTCGGCTACGAGTGCGCCGACGGCTACTACGGCGGCATGGACATGCAGACCGCGCTGCACCCGCAGACGCTGATCGCCCTGACACGCCGCGGCGAGACTCTGCAGCCCGAGTTCGGCTACCCGTTCAAGATCCGCATCCCCACCAAGCTCGGCTTCAAGAACCCCAAGTTCATCACCACGCTGTTCGTGACCGACCGCCGGCCGCCCGGGTTCTGGGAGGACCGCGGCTACAACTGGTTCAGCGGTCTCTAGATGACGTCGTCCGGACCGCCCGCCGCCCGGTCGTGCGCCATCGGGGTCATGGCCAAGGCGCCCGTCCCCGGCCGCTGCAAGACCCGGCTGTGCCCGCCGCTCACGCCGGAGCAGGCGGCGGCGATGGGCGCCGCCTTCCTGCGCGACACCACCGAGGCGGTCGCCGCCGCGTCCCGCACCGCCCCGGTTGCCGGCTACGTCGCCTATGCGCCGCGCGGCGGCGAGGCGCTGTTCGACGGCAGGATCGCCGCCGGCGTGTCGCTGCTGCTGGCCGACGGCGCGGCGCCGATGCCGGCCGGCGTCGAGGGGTTCGGCTGCTGCCTGCTGCATGCCGTGCAGGGCATGCTGGCGGCCGGCCACGCGGCGGCCTGCGTGCTCAGCGCCGACATCCCGACCGTGCCTGCGCGCCTGCTGGCCGAGGCCGCCCGCCTGCTGCTCGCGCCCGGCGAGCGGGCGGTGCTGGGTCCCGCCCCTGACGGCGGCTACTACCTGCTCGGCCTCCAGGCGGCCCACGCGGCAATGTTCGCCGACATCGCCTGGAGCACCGCCACCGTGGCGGATGCGACGCGGGCAAGGGCGCGCGGCCTCGGTCTGGCGCTGGTCGAGCTGGAAAGCTGGTACGACGTCGACGACGCGCCCTCGCTCCGGCACCTGCTGGAGGACACCGCGCCCGGAATAGGATCGGCAGCGGGCGCGGCGCCGGCGAGCCGTGCCGCGATCGAGGCGCTTGGCCTGCGCCGCCTGCTGGCGACGGGGTCGAGGCCGCCGGAGCCTGCCAGGGCGCCGCGCCAGCCGGCTGCCAGAACCCTCGCCGATCCCGCGTGACGGCCCCCGCCCCGCCTCGCCCTGCCCCGTCCCGACTCGCCCGGCTCCGCCTTGCAGGACTTGGGGCCGTGCTGCTCGCGCTGACGCTGGCGGCCCTGGCGCTGCACGTGCCGGGTGCGGACTCCGTCGGCTCGCCGCTGCGCACCAACCTGTTCGTCGCCCTGCTCGGGGCCGCGCTGGTGGCCTACCTCCTTGCCGTGCGCCTGGTGCTGCGCCACCCCCTGCCGGCACGCTCGCTCTGGATCGTGCTCGCGGTCGCCGCGGCCCTGCGCGCCGCGCTGCTGCCGGCGCCGCCGTTCCTGTCGAGCGACATCTATCGCTACGTGTGGGACGGGCGGGTGCAGGTGGCCGGCATCAATCCCTATGCCCATGTCCCGGCCGACCCCGCACTGGCCCCGCTGCGCGACGCCGCGGTGTTCCCGCACATCAACCGCGCGACCTACGCGCCCACCATCTACCCGCCCGCGGCGCAGGCGTTCTTCGCCCTGCTCGCCATCCTGGGCGCCGGCGTCACCGGCATGAAGCTCGCCCTGGTCGCCTGCGAGGCGGCGGCGGTGCTGTGCCTGTTGCGGCTGCTGCGGCTCGCCGGGCTGCCGCCGCAGCGCGTGCTGATCTACGCCTGGAACCCGCTGGCGCTGTGGTCCTTCGCTGCCGACGGCCACGTCGACGCGCTCGCGATCGCGCTGCTGGCGGCGGCCCTGCTGTGCCGGGCGCGGCGCCGCGACGGGCTCGCCGGCGCCGTGCTGGCCGCGGCGGCGCTGGTGAAGTTCCTGCCCGTCGTGGCCGCGCCGGCGTTCCTCCGCGGCGGCCGGCTGTGGCGTCCGGCGCTGGCGGGCGTCGCGGTGATCGCGGTGCTCTACGCGCCCTACCTGTCCGCAGGGTCGCGGGTGCTCGGCTTCCTGTCCGGATACGGCGGCGAGGAGGGGCTCGCGGACGGCAGCGGCATCTGGCTGCTCGCCGGGCTGCAGCGCCTGGCGACGCTGCCGCGTGCCGCCCCGCGCCTCTACATGCTCGGCGTGGTCGCGGGCTTCGCGCTGCTCTCGTTGTGGATCGTGCGGCGCGCGGTGCCGGCGGCCGGCGACGTCGCCGCGCTGTGCCGCGACGCCGCGGTGCTCGCCGCCTGCGCCACCGTGGCGATCAGCCCGCACTACCCCTGGTATTTCGCCTGGCTGGCGCTGCCGAGCGTGGTGGCGCCATTGCCGGCGGTGATCTGGCTCTCGGTCGCCCCGGTGGCGCTCTACCTCGACCCGTTCCACGAGCGGTTCTTCTGGCCCGCGCTCGTCTACCTGCCGGCGGCCGGCCTGTGCGCCGCCACGCTGCTGCGTCGCCCCGCGGCCGTGCCGCACGCCCCGTCGGTCCCTGCGGCCGCATCCTCCCTCGGAGCACCCTGATGTCCGCGACCATTTCCGCGCCCGCCGCCAGCCCCGCGCCCGCCAGCCCCGCGCCCGCCGGCTCCGTGTCCGCCGCCATGCCTGCCGCCGGCATCGCCGACCCGCGCCGCTACTTCGAGGAGGTCGGCCGCGAGCGTTCCGCGGTCGCCGAGGCGCCGCCGGTCTGCCTGTACCTGGAGGTGACCAACCGCTGCAACCTGCTGTGCGAGACCTGTCCGCGCACCTTCGAGGAGCTGGAGCCGCCAGCCGACATGGACTGGGCGCTGTTCACCCGCATCGTGGACCAGGTGCCCGACATCGCGCGCGTGGTGCTGCACGGCGTGGGCGAGCCGATGCTGGTCGCCGAGCTGCCGCGGATGATCCGCTACCTCAAGGACCGCGGCACCTACGTGCTGTTCAACACCAATGGCACGCTGCTGCGCCCGTCCGGCTTCCAGGCGCTGATCGACACCGGGCTCGACGAGCTGCGCGTCTCGCTCGACGCCGCCGACCGCGCCTCCTACCTGCGCGTGCGCGGACGGGACTTCTTCGACCGCATCGTGCGCGACGTCGGCAAGTTCGTCGCTTTCCAGGCGCGCACGGGGGCGACCACGCCGCGCGTGTCGCTGTGGCTGACCGGGATGAAGGAGACCGTGGAGCAGCTCCCCGCCTTCGTGCGGCTGGCCGCCGAGATGGGCGTGCGCGAGATCCACCTGCAGCGCCTGGTGTTCGACGAGGCCGGCTATGGCCTGGCGCGCGCCGGCAGCTCGCTGTTCGAGAGCACGCAGGCCGAGGAGCAGGCAGCGATCGCCGCCGCCCGGCAGGAGGGCGCGGCGCTCGGCGTGACCCTGGACGCTTCCGGCGCCACCGAGCCCGGCCTGAGCCTGCGGCGCCGGACCGCGGAGCAGCCCTCCGCCGGGCTGGTCTCCGCGGACCAGACCCCTGTGGACCAGACCCCCATGGATCAGCCCCCCATGGATCAGCCCTGGGCGACCTGCCGCCGGCCCTGGTCGCTGATGTACTTCACGGCGCACGGCCGGGCGCTGCCCTGCTGCATCGCGCCGTTCTCGGCGCGCGGCTACGGGAACTACACGCTGGGCGACGCCACCCAGCAGAGCCTGCGCGGGATCTGGAACAGCGACGCCTATCGCGGCTTCCGCACCGCGCTGCTCTCCGACGCGCCGCCGGCCCCGTGCCGGAACTGCGGGCTGCGATGGAGCCTGTAGCGGTCGTCATCCCGACGCTGAACGAGGCCGCCACGATCGCCGGCGTGGTGCGCGAGATCCCCGCGAGCTACGCCGCCACCATCATCGTGGCCGACGGCGGCAGCACCGACGGCACCCAGGACGCGGCACGCGCCGCCGGGGCGCGCGTCGTGGAGGCCGGGCGTGGCTACGGCCGCGCCTGCGCCGCCGGGGCCGTCGCCGCCGGGCCGGAGTGCCGCGTGCTGGTGTTCCTGGACGGCGACGGCGCGGACCGCGGCGACCTCGTGGCGCGCGTCGCCGGGCCGGTGCTGGCCGGCACGCACGACTTCGTGGTGGCCTCGCGCACCCGCGGCGAGCGCGCCCCCGGCGCGATGCTGTGGCACCAGGTGATCGCCGGACGGCTCGCCGGCCTCGGCATCGGCGCGCTGTACCGCGTGCGCTACAGCGACATGTGCGCCTTCCGCGCCATCGACCGCGAGGCCCTGGCCCGGCTCGGGCTGCGCGAGATGACCTACGGCTGGAACATCGAGATGCAGATGCGCGCCGCCCGCGCCGGCCTGCGCATCCTGGAGGTGCCGCTGCCCTACCGCTGCCGCGCCGGCGGCCGGTCCAAGGTCGCCGGCTCGCTGCCGGGCACGCTGCGCGCCGCCAGCCGCATCGTTGCCACCTTCCTGCGCGTCGCCACGACACAGGCCTGAGCGCCGTGCAGGCCGACCGCCTGGGCGAGGCCCTCGCACGGCTGCGGCCACCTGCGACGCACCCGCCGGCGTTTCCTTCCTCCGGGCCTCGCTCCCCGGTGCGCCACGATCTCTCCGCGTCGGAATGCGCGCCGCTGACCCTCGCGGCCCTGCTCGACATGGCGGACGACGAGGACCGCCGGCGCTGGGAGTCGCTGTCGCTCGGCTACACCGAGCCGCGGGCGCAGGCCGCCCGCGCCAAGGCCGTGCTGTCGGGCCATCTCTCTACGCCGGGCGAGGTGCTGGCCCACGTCGCCCTGTGCGCGGAGCCGGGCATCGTGCGCCGCAACCGCGCCACGGGCCTGGCGAGGCTGACCCGCCTGCGCGAGGTGCTCGCCCTGCGCCCCGAGCTGTTCGAGCTGCCTGCGGCCGGCAACCTCGCCTTCGCCTGCCCGCGCTACCACGGCGTCGACGGCGCGGCGGCATTCGCCGCGCGGCTGGGGCGCGAGCACGGGGTGCTGGTGATGCACTCCGCACTGTGGGCCTCGGCCCTGGGGCCCGTGCCGGCCGACCGCCTGCGCATCGGCCTGGGGGGCGCGGACGTGGCGCAGGGGCTCGACGTCCTGGCCGACGCCCTGACACGCTGACCGCTGCCGGCAGCGAGCAGCAAGCAGGGCTGGACTCTGCCCAGACCCGCCAGGGGCCGAGGCCTTTGGAAACCATTGACTTGGAAAGTGGATTCCAAAGGCTCAGCCTTTGGCGGTGTCCAGAGGCAGAGCCTCTGGCCTTCCTTGTTGCGACCAGATCCAGGCTTAGCGCGCCGCCGCCACCAGCTCGCGCAGCTGCTGCGCCGCCGGCGCCCCCTTGAGCGCCTCGCGCCACAGCGACTCGGCCACCCGCTGATGCGCGGTGATCGCCTCGTCCGCCGCGGTGACCATGGCCACGCCGCCCTGCGACCCGGGGATGCCGTCCGGCCTGAACGGGTTCATCGCCAGCACCGCGCGGTCGCGAGAGCGCATGATCTCGAACGAGGACGACAGCTCGGTGTGCGGCAGCAGCCCGAACTGCAGGCCCATCGGCTCCGCCTCGATGGTGTCGGCGATGTGCTCCACCTCGGTCGCCGCCACCTCGCGGCAGCGCGCCCGCAGCGAATCCGACGCCGCCGCACCCGCGCCGATGCCCTGCGCCAGCAGGCGCTGCACCGCGCCCGCGGGGATCATCGCGATGATCCCCGGCCGGCGCGCCTGGTACATCCGCTTGCGGCTCGACATGATCCCCAGCACCTGCTCGGCCAGGGTGTGCATGGTGGAGCGGTCCTCGCCCGCCGCCTCGGCCGCCTCCTCGTACAGCGCGGCCAGCGTCGCGTCATACGCGTCCGACGTGATCAGGTAGGAGATCGGCCCCGACACCTGCAGGATCTGGTCCGCGGTCTCCTCGATCTGGCGCCCGCGCTCCAGGAACCCCACCGGCCGGCTGTAGTATTCGACCCCGATGCCCAGCAGCGACAGCGGCGAGATCTTGAGCAGTTCGGCCAGGCGCTTGACCGTGTCGAGCTTGATGACCTCGCCTTTCTCGTATCGGTACAGCGCGGCACGCGACACGCCCAGCCGCGCCGCGATCTCCTCGGCCCGCAGGCCGGACTCCAGGCGGTAGGCCCTGAGCTGCTGTCCGATTTCAGTAAACCGCATATGACCTGTTCCGTGACGTGGCGCCTGGCAAGCCGGTGCAAAGCGGCGTAGCACAATGTTGCGCCGCCGCGAAGGTTATTGAGACTTGCACGACACCATGCCGCAGCCTCGCCCACTGATATCAGAATTGTTTTATGGACGTCGGCCGTCAAGCCTGCACCGGACTCGTGTCCGGCAACATCCCCCTCTGCACGCTTCGGTTGCGCCTGCGGTTCCCTCCCACGTTCTGCCTCCCGACCACATCGGACATCTGGGCTGCCAGGCCCGCCTGCTCCGATCCGCTCCGGTTGACGCTGGCCCGGGCGTGGCCGCTGATCGCCGCTCCGTCCGCACGCGCTCCCCCCGCACGCCCACCCAGGAGGCACGATGACCACCGAGCGGGTGCTGCTGGTGCTGCTGCTCGCCGCCGTCGCCCTCGGCTGCGGCCTGGTGCTCTACCCGTTCTTCGCCTCGGTGCTGTGGGCCGCGATCCTGGTGTTCACCACCTGGCCGGTGTTCCAGTGGATGCGCGCCCGCCTCCGCCTCGGCCCGGTGCTCGCAGCCACCGCCATGACCCTGCTCACCGCGCTGGTCGTGCTTCTGCCGCTGGCGCTGCTGGCCTCGGACGGCGCCGCCGACCTCGACGCCCTGCGCGCCTCGGTGGAGGATCTCGTCGCCGCCGGCCTGCCGCAGGCACCCGCCTGGCTCGCCGGGCTGCCCAGCGTCGGCCCCTCGCTCGGGCGCCTGTGGAACAGCTGGGCCGCCGACCTCGGCGTTATGGCCAGCTTCTTCCGCCCGTATTTCGGCCTGATCGCCGAGAACGGCCTCGCCGTGCTGCTCGGCATCGCCAACGGCATCGTCCGCTTCGCGCTGGCGCTGTTCATCGCGTTCTTCTTCTGGGTGTCCGGCGCGGCACTGGGGCTGCACCTGCGCGCCGTGCTGCACCGCATCGCCGGCGCGCGCGCCGACACGCTGATCCGCGTTACCGGCAGCGTGGTGCGCGGCACCGTCTACGGCATCCTCGGCACCGCGATCGTGCAGGGCATCCTCACCGCCTTCGGCCTGTGGCTGGTGGGCGTGCCCAGGCCGGTGCTGCTCGGCGCGCTGGCCTCGATCCTCGCCGTGCTGCCGATCGGAGCCCCCCTGGTCTGGCTGCCCGCCGCCGCCTGGCTGCTGATCGACGGCCACACCGCGCGCGGCCTCTTCCTGCTGATCTACGGCGTGATCGCGGTCTCCGGCGCCGACCACACCATCCGCCCCTACTTCATCGCCCGCGGCGCCCACCTGCCGTTCCTGCTCACCGTGATGGGCGTGCTCGGCGGCGTGTTGCAGTTCGGCCTGCTCGGCATCTTTCTCGGCCCGGTGCTGCTCGGCACCGGCTTCAGCCTGGTGATGGAGTTCAGCCGCTCCGAGGACCGGCCGCTGCCGTCGGCGTGGCGCTGAAGGGCAGGCAGGCAAGGCCGGGCTCTGCCCGGACCCGCCAGGGCCCTGCTCCTTCGGGCATGGGGCCCTTTCCCACCCCCTGCTTGGAAGATGGCTCCTCAAGGCCTGGCCCGGCGCGGAGTTCGGAGGCGGAGCCCCTGGCCCTGCTCGCCGCCCCGGCTCCCGGCCTTGCGCCCGGCCTCGCCGTGATGCAGTTGCAACCTGTGTCGGCCCCTGCGGTGCCGGCAGATCGGGAAGCGACGCGGGTGGAGCCCTGAGCGGCAAGCTGAAATCCGGCCCGCCTCGGGCGCAGCCGCCCAGGGTCGCGGTGCCGGCTGCGGTGCCGCAGCGCTCTGCGGCCATGTCCCGCACCGCGGGCCTGACGCGCGCCGGCGTGCGCCTGCCCGCCAGCCGCTCCCGCCGGCGGCGGATGCTGCGCCGGACGCTCGTCGGCTCGGCGATCGTGCACCTGCTGCTGCTGGCGCTGTTCGTGCTGGCTCCGCGCGCCCCGCCACCGGAGACCGCCCCCGCGGAGCCCGGCATCGCCATGGAGTTCGAGACGCCCAAGCCGAAGGGCGCCGCGTCCGACACCCCGAAGCCCCATGCCGGCCAGGGCGTCGAGGCCCCGACCCTGTCCGCCGTGCAGAGCGCGCCGCCCGCCACCCCGTCGCCACCCACGCCCGAGTCGGCGCCGCTCGCCCCGGCGCCGCCGGCCCCGGACGTTCCGCCCACGCCGGCGGCCCCGGACACCGCGCCGCCCGACGCGCAGGCGCTGCAGCCGCCGCCGGTGCCGCCGCCGCCCGACCTCGCTCCCGGCGAGACCACGCCGCCCGACACCGACGCCTTGCCGGACGCGCCGCCCACCGAGGCGCCGATCGCCCCGGTGCAACCCCCGGCGCCCGCCGCCCAGGCGCCCTCCACGCCGCAGCCGCCGACCGTGGCGCAAACTCCCTCGGTGCGGCCCGCCGGGCAGCCCACCCCCGCTCCCAGCCCGTCCCCGGTGCTCGCCCCCGCGCCGGAGGCCCCGGAGTCCGACGTGCAGGTCAATGCCGGCCCGCTCGCCGAGCTGTTCAACCTCCAGCCGGTGCCGGTGCCGCAGCAGCGCCCGCCGCCACCGCCCGCGCCTGCCCCGCGCCCGCGCACCGCACGCCCCGAGCCCGCCTTTCCCACTCCCCGGCAGTGGGCGTTCACGCCGTCCGCCCCGCTGGGCGGCAGCCCGGCGCGCGGCGGCTCGCGCGGCCTGAACCTGTCGTTCGCACCGCAGATCCACGGCGGCGGCGGCAGCGAGTCCTCTCCAGACTTTTCAGCCCCCGACGCCGGCCCGGACTGGTTGAACGAGCTGCACGCCTGGTGGGAGCGACACAGTTATTACCCTCGCGGAGCCCGAGAGGCCGGCGAGCAGGGCACCTTGCGCTTGCACCTCGTGGTCAACCACGATGGTTTCGTCACTGCCGCGCGCCTGACCGCACAGTCCGGCTCTGTCTGGCTCGACCAGGGCACGCTGTCGCTGTTCCGCGATGCCCATCTGCCTCCCCTGCCACCGCAGACCGAAAAACTGGAGATTCCCGTGGACCTAACCATCCGCTACACCCTGCGCTGAACCGGGATGCCGTGGGAGAAGCAAGGCTGGGCTTTGCCCAGACCCGCCAAAAACCTGAGGTCTTTAGAAATCCGTTTCTCAAGTCCAGGTTTCCAATGGCAAGCCTTTGGCAGAGTTCAGAGGCCCCGCTTCCAAGCAGTGGGCCTCTGGCCTTCCTTGCTTCCCGAACCCGACCCTGATGCCTTCGGACTCCAACCCTGAGGCCGAGCGCCGCAGCACCCGGGGTCGTCTGGCCCAGTCCCGCGGCCTGGCCGCGGAGCAGGCGGCGTGCGCGGCGCTGGAACGCGACGGCTGGACCGTGCTGGCCCGTCGCCTGCGCACCCCGGCTGCGGAGATCGACCTCGTGGCCGAGCGCTGCGGCCTGCTGGCGGTGATCGAGGTGAAGGCCCGCGCCACCCTCGCCGATGCGGCGGCGGCGCTCGGCCCGCGGCAGCGACGCAGGCTGGCCGACGCGGCCGAGCAGATGCTGGCCGCGCAGCCCGGCTGGGGCCGGGCCGGCGTGCGCTTCGACGTGATCGTGGTGGACGCCACGGGCCGCGTGCGCCGGATCAGCGACGCGTTCCGCCTGGAGTAGCGCCGCACGAAGGCCATCCCGGTCCACGCGCGGGCGCCCTGACCCCGGGGTCTGCCGGGAGCCGAGGACCTTTCGGACGCGTCCGTCTCGCGCACGCCAGCAAGCTCGGGCACGCCAGCAACCCGGCGCGCCGGGTTGCTGGCGTGCCCGTCGTTCGTGGAAAATTCACCCCGATGGGGGAAGCTGTCGCCTCGCCCGGAAAGACCCCGCCATGCAGCTCAGCCGAGCCATCCTTGTCCTGGGCGCCGAGTGGGCGTGCCTCGCCGGCGGCGTGGTCGGGGGCATGGCGATCGAGCGGCATCTCCGGTTCGAGGACATCGGGATCATCCTGGCCAGCGTCGCGGCGCTGGCATTCGCCGCTGGCAGCGCTTTCAGGAGGGCGTCCCTGACGGAAAGGCACGAGTGCAACACCGGCTCGCTGCTGTTCCTGCTCACCAGCATCGTCGTCAACCTGATGATGGTTCGCGACGGAACGGACGGGCACATCGCCGCCAGCGCCCTGTGTGCCGCCGTCGCCGCCGCGGTGTTCCACGTCGCCGCAACGCGGAGCAGCCCGGCAACCCCGACCACGGACGCGCCGGATTGAGGGCGCCTTAACCGGCGGGTAGGCAAAACAGCCTAGGACGGCGCGGTGCGGGCCGCTCTGCCCTGGATCGTTGGAGAGTTCCTTCCATGCTGACCGAAGCTCACCTCTCGGGATCATCAGGTCTGGCGACCGGACCGTCCGCGGGCGAAACGGCCCCGGGACTGCAGGCCGCCCATCTGGTGCGAAGCATCGCCCACTCGATCGAATGCCCGACGGCGGTGTTCTACCTGGCAGGCGACCATGGCTTCGAGGTGTGCGCGTCGTTCGGGGTTGCCCTGCCCGCCACCGCGGCCGCGGACGACCCGCTCCTGGTCGAGGCGGCCCGCCTGCGTCCGGACGGCCTGCTGATCGTCAACGACCTCCTGCGCGAGCCCGGGTTCAGCCCGGAGAACATTCCCTCGTTCGAGGGCTCCATGCCGGGCCTGCGCTTCTTCGCGGCGGTCCGGGTGAACGATGCGAACGACGCGGCCTGCGGCGTCCTCGTGGTTGGCGACACGGTGCCCCACGCCGGCCTGAGCCCTGCCAAGACCTACGTCCTGCGCACTCACGCCGCCCAGCTCTCGGCGCTGCTGGAGCTGCAGCGGTTCCGCATGGCTTCGGAGACGCCAGCCGCGGCGGGCCGCAGCTCCAGCACGGAGCGTCTCCGCCTGCTCGAATCGGTTGTCGTGAATGCCAACGACGCCGTGCTCATCACCGAGGCCGAGCCGATCGACCTTCCCGGTCCCCGCATCGTCTACTGCAACGCCGCCTTCACCAAGACGACGGGCTACTCCGAGGCGGAGATCCTCGGCCGGACGCCGCGCCTGCTGCAGTCCCCCAGGACGAACCGCAAGACGCTGGACAAGCTCCGCCGCGCGCTCACGCGCTGGAAGCCGGTCGAGGTCGAGCTTCTCAACAGGCGCAAGGACGGCACGGAGTTCTGGGTCGAGCTCAGCATCGTTCCGGTCACCAACGAGGTCGGCTGGTTCACCCACTGGGTGTCGGTGCAGCGCGACGTCAGCGACCGCAAGGCAGCCGAGGAAACCGCGATGCGGGCCCGCATCGCGGAAGCGGAGAACGTCGTCCTCGAGGCGGAGATCCAGGAACGCAAGCACGTCGAGGCGAAGCTGCTCTACACCGCCTTCCATGACGACCTGACCAAGCTGCGCAACCGCGCGTTCTTCATGGACCGGCTCACCATCGCCCTGAACCAGGCAAGGAAAGACCCCGCGTCCCGGTGCGCGGTTCTGTTCCTGGACCTCGACCGGTTCAAGCTGGTCAACGAGAGCCTGGGCCACCGCGCCGGCGACCTGCTGCTGATGGAGGTCGCGGAACGGCTGAGGTCCTGCACCTCGCCGCAGGACACGCTCGCGCGCGTCGGCGGCGACGAGTTTGCCCTGCTGGTCGAGAACTTCGACGAGGTGACCGCCGTGGTCAGGCTGGCCAGGCGGATCATCGAGGCGATGCGCCGCCCGCTGTGGATCGGGGAGCAGGAGATCTTCACCTCGTGCAGCGTCGGCGTGGTGCAGGCCGGGGCGCAGCACGTCCTGCCGGAGGAGCTGCTGCGCGACGCCGACATCGCCATGTACCAGGCGAAGCGGCACGACACGGGCAACTACGCGATTTTCGCGGACTCCATGCACAACAGCGCCGTCAAGGCTCTGGAGCTGCAGACCGACCTGCAGAACGCCATCGTGCGCGGCGAGTTCTTCCTGCAGTACCAGCCGATCTGCAACTCGGCCACCGCGGCAATCACGGGGTTCGAGGCGCTGATCCGCTGGAACCACCCGCAGCGCGGCCTGGTGCCTCCGGGCGACTTCATCGCCGCCGCCGAGGAGACCAGCCTGATCCGCGACATCGGGCGCTGGGTGCTGCGCGAGGCCGCGGTGCAGATGTGCCTCTGGCGCGACTGCTTCCCGGGCCTCGCACTCCGGCTCAGCGTGAACGCCTCGGCGGAGGAACTGAAGGACCCGCATTTCGTCGCCGACGTGCAGAGCACGGTGGTCTCCACGGGCCTTGATCCGCGCTCCCTGCAGATCGAGGTGACCGAGGGGGTGTTCCTCCAGAATCCCACCATCATCGATGGCATCATCAGCAGCATCCGCGACCTGGGCGTCCGGATCGCCCTGGACGATTTCGGAACCGGATACTCCTCGCTGGGCTACCTCGACCGTTACCCGATGGACACGATCAAGATCGACCGGTCGTTCGTCGCCTGCATGCTGATGCGGCCGAGAACCAAGGCGATCGTGGACACCATTATCAGGCTCGGCCACGCCCTCGACCTGGAGATCGTCGCGGAGGGCGTCGAGGACGAGACGCAGCTCCAGGCCCTGGTCGCGGCGGGCTGCGGCTCCGTCCAGGGCTACCTCCTGGGTCATCCGCTGTCGGTGGAGCAGGCCCGGGCGGCCCTGGCCCGGCAGTTCGACCCGTCCGGAACGGCGGACACCCTGCCTGCCATGGCATGACCGCCCGGTCCAGCAGGCAGGCAAGGCCGGGCTCTGCGCGGACCCGCACAGGGCCAGAGGCCCCTTGATCCCTTGACCGAAGAAGTGGAGCCTCACGGCTTGCCTTGAGCGAAGGACGGAGGCAAGGCCTCTGGCCTTGCCTCCGTCCGGCAGCCCCAAACCCTTCCGGCTGCGCCGCGTTCCCCCATATCCTGCAACGGGGCATGTGCCCACGTAGCTGGGATCGGGGCACGATGGATCTTCTGCAGAAACTCGAGATCCTCGCCGACGCCGCCAAGTACGACGCCTCCTGCGCCTCGTCCGGTACCGAGAAGCGCAGCAGCAAGGGCGAGGTCGCTGGCGTTGGCTCCACCGAGGGCATGGGCATCTGCCACGCCTACGCGCCTGACGGCCGCTGCATCTCGCTGCTCAAGATTTTGATGACCAACTCGTGCATCTACGAGTGCAAGTACTGCATCAACCGTCGTTCCTCGAACGTGCAGCGTGCTCGCTTCACCGTGGACGAGGTGGTGAAACTCACGCTTGGCTTCTATCGCCGCAATTGCATCGAGGGCCTGTTCCTCAGCTCCGGCATCATCCGCGATCCCGACTACACCATGGAGCAGATCGTCGAGATCGCCCGCACCCTGCGCGAGGACCACGGTTTCCGGGGCTACATCCACCTCAAGACCATCCCCGACGCCTCCCCCGAACTGCTCGCCGCTGCAGGCCTCCACGCCGACCGCCTGTCGATCAACGTCGAGCTGCCCACCGAAGCGGCACTCACCGAACTCGCCCCCGAGAAGGACCTGCCGCGCATCCGCCGCTCGATGGGCCGCATGCGCCTGCGCATCGACGAGGCGGTCCACGCGAAGAAGACCTCGCGCGGCGCCGCCACTCCCCGTTTTGCCCCTGCCGGCCAGAGCACCCAGGTCATCATCGGCGCCGACGCCAGCACCGACCGATCCATCCTGGACATGAGCACCAACCTGTACGGCTCCTACGGCCTGCGCCGCGTCTACTACTCGGCGTTCAGCCCGATCCCCGATGCCTCCGCCGCCCTGCCGCCCGCCGCCGCCCCGCTGTTGCGCGAGCACCGCCTCTACCAGGCCGACTGGCTGCTGCGCTTCTACGGCTTCTCCGCAGGCGAGCTGGCACTGGACGCCGCCGGCAACATGCCTCTGGAGATGGACCCCAAGCTCGCCTGGGCGCTGGAGCACCGCGAGGTGTTTCCCATCAACCTCAACCGTGCCGATCGCGACATGCTGCTGCGCGTTCCCGGCCTCGGTGTGAAATCCGTCGACCGCATCATCGCCGCCCGCCGTCACCGCGCGGTGCGCCTCGACGACCTGGCCCGTCTGCGCCTGCCCGTGGCCAAGCTCGCGCCCTTCGTCGTCACCCCTGACCATACCCCGCGCGCTGCCCTCGACAGCGTTGGCCTCCTGGCCCGACTCGCGCCGAAGCCAAAGCAGCTCGCCCTGCTGTGAAGCAGGCAAGGTTGAGGCACTGCCTCAGATTCCGCCAAAGGCTTCATCCTTGAAGGAGGGACCTCTGGCGGGTCTGGGCGTGGCCGCCAAAGGGTCCGACGGCCCACTCGGGTCGTTGAATGGCAGCGGAGGGAGAGCCTGGCCCTACTTCCTTCCAGTTCACCACCGAGCAACGCGGCCTCGTCCGTCACGAACTCCCGACTTTCCTCCAACGTTGTGAGGCCCATGCACAGCATCGTCCTCGACACCGAGACCGACTTTCCTGGCTGGCGCCGCGCCGCCCGCGCCCTTGCCCTCGAAGGCGTCGCTCCCGAGGATGCCGTCTGGTCCGTGACCGAGGCCGCCGACCTGTTCGCCGCGCCCGCCCCCGAGGCCGCTCCGCCCGCCGGTACCTTCAGCGTGCCCCGCGCGCTCGTCGACCTGGCCGAGACCGCGATCCAGGCCCGCGACGCCGAACGCTTCGCCCTGCTCTACCGCCTGGTCTGGCGTGCCCACCACGGCGAGAAGCACCTGCTGGAGGACGCCGCCGATCCCCAGGTGCAGCGCGTGCAGCGTCTCGCCCAGGCGGTGCGCCGCGACACGCACAAGATGCGCGCCTTTGTCCGCTTCCGCGAGGTGCGCGACACCGGCGGCCTCGGCGCGTCTCCCGCGCCCAGCGACGACACCCCCGACGATGCCCAGGATGAGGGCGTGCGCGATGCATCCGGCCCGCCGCCTGCCGCCGGCCCGGAGCGTCCCGGCCTGCACGAGGCCTCCCGCGCCGCGCCGTCGCCCGGCCCACGCACAGCCCCGGCCGTCGGCCCCGGCTCCGCCGACCTGCTCGCCGCAATCGCCGCCCGCCCGGCCGGTGAATTCGCTCCCGCCCGCTACGTCGCTTGGTTCGAGCCCGACCATTTCATTGTCGAGGCCAATGCCCCGTTCTTCGTGCGTCGCTTCGCCACCATGCAGTGGTCGATCCTGACACCCGACCGTTGCGCCCACTGGGACGGCGAGGCCCTGACCTTCACCCCCGGCGCCGACAGGTCGCAGCTTCCCGATGACGACGCTTTGGCCGAGTACTGGCGCGCCTACTTCTCCTCGATCTTCAATCCCGCCCGCCTCAAGGTCGGCGCCATGACCTCGGAGATGCCGCGCAAATACTGGAAGAACCTGCCAGAGGCCGCCGCCATTCCAGGCCTGATCCGCGACGCCCAGAGCCGCACCGAGCAGATGGTCGAACGCCCAACGATCTCGCCTCCGAGAGAGAGAAAGATGCCCAAGGTCCCCGCTGCTCCCGCCGACGCGCTTCCCGCCACCGCGGCTCACCTGTCCGGCGACCTGGTCGCCCTGGCCGCTGAGGCTGCCGCCTGCCGCCGCTGCCCGCTCTGGGAGCCCGCGACCCAAACCGTGTTCGGCGAGGGCCCCGCCGACGCCCGCCTGATGTTCGTCGGCGAGCAGCCTGGCGACCAGGAGGACCTCGCCGGCCGCCCGTTCATCGGCCCCGCCGGCCAGCTCTTCGACCGTGCCCTCGCCGAGGCCGGGATCGACCGCTCCACCGTCTACGTCACCAATTCCGTCAAGCACTTCAAGTTCGAGCCCCGCGGCAAGCGCCGCATCCACGTCAAGCCTGGCGCCACCGAGATCAACGCCTGCAACGTCTGGCTCCAGGCCGAGCGCGCCGCCATCAAGCCGGCGCTGACCGTCGCCCTCGGCGCCACCGCTGCCCGCGCCGTACTCGGCCGTACCGTCACCATCGGCCGCGAGCGCTCCCGTCCGATCGCGCTCGACGGCAACGCCCAGGCCTTCGTCACCGTGCATCCGTCCTACCTGCTCCGCCTTCCCGACGAGGACGCCAAGGCCCGCGAATACGCCGCCTTCGTCGAGGATCTTCGCCACGCGGCGTCGCTCCTGGCGTGAGGTCGCCGGAGGCGGGAAGGGTCTCGGGTTAGGCAAGCAGGCAGGGTTGGGGACTCCGCTGGAACGCGTTCCTGGCCGCCTTGATCAAGGCTCTAGGGACAGTGCCCCCGGTCGTGGCGTCAGGCCGAAGTGGGAGGGTCCGGAGGCGCCGTCACCCGCGCCATCGGCACCTCGATCGCGTGCCTGCGCCATATCCGGTTCTGCACGTCGTCGCCGAGGCTCACTCCCGCCCGATGTCGGCACGCTCGAACGCACCGATTGACGGCTCCGCCACGCCTGCCCCGTGCTCGCCGATCCCGCGCCCGCCGGCCCCACATCCGCCGCCCTCGGACCTCGTCTCTCCCCACACGCCACCGGGCATTCCGTTGGTGCCCGACGCAGCCCCGACCGAAGCCGCCCGCCCCGGCGCATACCGTCGGATCATCGCCGCGCAGAACTCCGCGAACTCCTCCGGCACCAGCGGCGGCGCGGTGTGGTGCGCCCAGGTCCCGCGGTGCTCCGGCGTGAAGCAGAACGTCACCGTGACCTCGAACTCCTCCAGCGCCTGCATCTGCCGGTCGAACCACGCCTCGCAGTCCGGCCGGAACCAGTCCGCCCAGGACAGCCCGGTCCGTAGCCGCCTTACTCCCAGCTCGCGCATGATCCGCACCGCATCGTCGAGCCGATGATCCTGGTAGTGGAACCACTGGCACAGCCCGAATTCCGGCGCGAACTCGTGGAAGATCCGCGCCGCCCGCTTCGCGCACCCATGCTCGTCCAGCAGCCCCATGTGGAAGTGCCGGTAATACGAGGACCCCTCCGCCTCGCGGTGCCGCGTCGTCGCCGGCCACGCCGCCGGCAGGTCGTACAAACTGTACCAGTGAATCCGTGGTGCCCGCCCCGACAACAGGTCAAAAGTGCGGCGCAGCCCCCACTCCTGCACCTCCTCCGCCCCGAACGTGGAGATCCCCACCTCCGACACCCAGACCGGCTTGTCCGTCGCCGCCGCGATCGCCGCCAGCCGCTCCGGCCACGCATCGATCGGCCAGTGGTTCCAGTCCAGCGGGAACCCGTGCACCGCCACCGCGTCGAGCGCGTCCAGCGCCCCCTGCGCCCCCAGCACGTTGAGGAAATCCGGGTCGATCGGCGACATCCCGCCGAGTACCCGCGTCAGCCCCGGCGCCTCCGCCGCGATCGCCTCGCCGGCCAGGCGCGCCATCGCGGCGAACTGCACCCAGCCGGGGTCGGACTCCAGGTCCCAATGCGACTTGTTGTTGGGCTCGTTCCAGATCATCGAGGCTTCGATCATGCCGGGGCTCCGCAAGGAAGAAAGCAAGGCCAGGGCTCTGCCCTGGACCCGCCAGGGGCAGCGCCCCTGGACCTGCACACATCAGGAAGAGGCACAGCCCGCGCGGGCGGCACCCTAGCCAAACTCATGGAGTCGAAGGGCCGTTGGCCCTTTGCGCGTCGAAGGCCGCGCCCTCGCCCTGCCTGCTTGAAGCTGCGCCGCTCCGCGCCGGATATACCGCCTCGCCCTCCGCCTTCTCGACCCTGCGGCACAGGAAGATCTCCGCCTCCGGGTTGTGCGTGATCTCGAACCCCGCCGAGCGCAGCATCGCCGCCGATGCCGCGCGGTTCGGTGCCCACCAGTTGGTCGGGTCGTGCGCGTAGCTGTGCTCGATGAAGTGCAGCTTCGGGAACCCCGGTGCGTCGAACGGCGCGGGAGCGAAGAAGTCGTAGTCCGGCTCGACCGGCTCGATCGCCTCGCTGCCGCGCTGCATCGTCTGGAACACCAGCAGGTTGGCGCAGGCGTGCTCGTGGATCAGGTCGAGCGCCAGCAGCGGATGGCGCAGGTGGTAGAGCACGCCGAGGAACAGCACGACGTCGAACCGCTCGCCAAGGGCTCCCACGTCGTACACGGAGAGCTGGCGGAACTCGATCTCCAGTCCTTCGACCTCGGCGGCGAAGCGCGCCTGCGCCAGGTAGTGCGGGTCGTGGTCGACGGCGACCACGCGCGCCGCCCCGCGCCGCTTCATCTCCAGGCTGTAGAACCCGCCGTTGCAGCCGATGTCGAGCACGGTGCGCCCGCTCAAGTCGGCCGGCACGTGGTCGCGGAACGACGCCCACTTCACCGCCGGGAAGTCAAACAGGAAATGGTCCGGCGCCGTCCGCACGCCGCGCAGCTCAAGGTTGTGGAACCACGGCCCCAGTTCCGCTGCCCGCGTCCGGATGGCCTCCGTGCCCCATTGCGCCGGTCCAGGGGCGCTGCCCCTGGCGGAGTCCAGAGGCAGAGCCTCTGGCCTTTCTTGCTCACCCATCCGACAGCAGCCTCATCGCCTCGCGATACCCGTTGAACGTCCCGACATCGACATAGCTCTCCCCCGCGCACACGCCGACCGCGGCGCCCCCTTCCTCCAGCCACGCGTTGACCAGCGTGCCCAGGAACTCGTCGCGCCGCTCCCGCCTGAGCCACAGCGCGTGCAGCGCGTGCAGCACGTGCCCCGGCATCCGCATCGCCCCCCAGACCCGGTCCGTGGACGGCGCCGCCTGCTTGACCTCGATCCCGCGCACCCGTCCTTCGGCGTCGGTGACCACCGCGTCGAACAGCTCCGGCCGCGCCACCGGGAACAGCAGGAACGCCAGCCCGTCCTGCGGCAGCGCGCACAGCGCGTCCGCCGGGAACCACACCGTGTCCGGCAGCCCGATCACCACCGCCTCGTGCGCTGCGATCAGCGGCACGGCGCGAAAGATCGCGTCGCACAGGCCGGCCGCCTGGTTCTGGATCACGTAGGCGACCGGCACCTCGCCCACCGTGCCGCCGTAGTACTGCAGGATGTCCGACTTCCAGGGCGAGATCACGAAGCACAGCCGCGTGACACCGGCGAGCAGCATCCGCTCCACCAGGTGCTCGCTGACCGCGCGCGGCCGCTCGACCCCGTGCTCGTCGATTCGGCTGCCCACCGGCAGCAGCTCCTTGGAGAACGCCAGCGGCTGGATGCGCGTGCCCGTGCCCGCCGCCGGAACGATGCCCCACACCGTTCAGTCTCCCGCGCCGGCCGCGGCCGGTGCCATCCCGGCTCCTGCGACCGCATCCGCCATCCCAGCCGCGTCCGCCGCGACGCCCCGCTCGCCGTTCGTCCCCGCATCGCCATCCCTATGCGCGCCGGTTGCAGCCTCGGCCGCCGCGTCCTCGCCGCCGTGCCGCGCCTCCTCGAACGCCGCCACCATCTGCTGCGCCCGCCGCGCCGCCGTGTGCTCGGCCAGCGTCCGCTCCCGCGCCCGCGCCGCGATCCGCGTCAGTGTCGCGTTGTCCAGCTCGATCGCCGCCAGCGCCTCGGCCGTGTCGCGTGCGATCAGGATCTCCTCGCCCGGCGCGAAGAACGCGTCGAGCCCGTCCCACGCGTCGCTCAGCACCGGGCAGCCGCACGACGCCGCCTCGAACAGCCGACCCGACGGGCACCACCCCATCTCCGCCATCGCCTGGCGCGTGACGTTCAGCGTCAGACGCGACGACGCGTAGAACGCCGGGTGCTCCGGCGGCGGCACGTGGCGCAGGAAGAACATGTTCGCCGTCCACGGGAAATCCGGCGGGTACTGCGCTCCTCCCAGCACGAAGCGCATCTCCGGCCGCGCCCGCGCCGGCGCCACGAACAGCGCCTCCAGCGCTGCCTGCCGGTCCGGCGCATACGTCCCCAGGTACGACAGCCGCCCCGCCGGTCCCGGCGCAGCCGCTGCCGGCCCGTGCAGCGCCGGGTCGACCGACCCGTAGAGCGCCGCCACCCTGCGCGCGCCCAGCCGCTCGCGCAGCGCTGCCAGTGCCGGCCCCCCGGTGTAGCTCAGCACCAGGTCGTACGCCCCCAGCCCCTCGGCGATCCCGAGCCCGCCCGCCACGTAGTCCACCGTCTCGCCCGCCGCCAGCCGCGCCAGCGTCACCGGCGTGTCCAGGTCGTAGAAGCAGCGCAGCACCGCGCTGTCGCACACCGCCCGCCGCGCCGCAGCCGCATCCGGGCAGTACGAGGTGACGAGCCCTACATCCGCCTCCGCCAGAGCCCGCGGCGCCGCCGCGTCGTCCCACTCGCGATACAGCACCAGCCGTCCCCCTGCCGGCAGCTCGGCCAAGTCGCGGTTCGCCGCATAGTACGACACGTCGCGCTCGAAGAACGTGACCCCGTGCCCCGCCTCCAGCAATGCGGACACCAGCCCGCGCCACAGTGCCGCGTGCCCGTTGCCCCAGGACGAGCTGATGGCCAGCCCGAAGATCACGATTCTCATGCAGCGGGGGATCTCATGCCGCCGGAGCCTGCCCAACGCCGCCGGCCGCGTCCAGAGTACCTGCCGGCAGGAAGGCAGCGAGCAAGGCCGGGCTCTGCCCGGACCCGCCAAAGGGCTCGCCCTTTGGAAACCATTCCCTGGGCCGGCGGCACGATCGCGGGCCGCAGGCCCATGGAATGCAGGTCCGGGGTCGTCGACCCCTGCGGAGCTTGAGGCAGAGCCTCAACCTTGCGTCCCGCCTGTCACCCGCCCCGCCCGCATCCCGTTTCCCCCCGCACGAACCACCCCGCGGAGGCGCATCCAGGACGCACCGGCGCACGACCTCGGCACCGCGACCGACCGGGCGACCGGCGGCATGAGCTGCGCGTCCCACGTCGACCCGGTGGAGGGGCGCTGCGCCGCGTGCCCGGTGTGCTGGAGGTCGCCGTGAACCTCGCCACCGAGCGCAGCCGCGCCATCGTGCTGGCGGGCACCCGCCCCGACGCCCTGCGCGCCGCGTTGCAGGCCGCCGGTTGCGACGCAGCGACCGCCCGACTCGACAGCTCGGCGCCGCACGTGCCCACAGGGACAGCCCGGACCGGGCGAAGCCGGAGCAGGGCAGGCGGCCCGGCGCTGACCGGGGCAGGGCAGGGGGCCGCGCCCGGCACCATCCTCTCCGTGGACGCGCCACGCCTGGACGCCCGCGTCGCCTCCGTGGCGCGCGCCGCGTCCGTCATGCGCGCCGCAGCGCACCGCCTGAACGGCGAGGGCGCGCGGGTTGCCCTCGCCGCGCTGTTCTCGCCGCCGTTGCTGGCGGGGATGGCGTTGCACGCCCTGGCCGCGCTCGGCTCTGGTGCGCCCGGTTTCGACATGTCCGGCTTGGCCATGCGCGCTCCTGGCGCGCCCGACCCGAACGTCGGCTGGATGCTCCCCGGCCCGTGGCAGTTCGCCCTCGCGCTGCCGGTGCAGGTCTGGCTTGGCACGCGCTGCGGGCCGGCGTTGGCAGCATGGACCTTCTCGTCTCGCTCGGCAGCAGCACCGCCTTCGCGCTCAGCGTGCAGGCGCGGGTTGCGGCCGGCCGCAACCCGCGTGACCGCCGGCGCTCTACTTCCAGAGCGCCGTGCTCGTCATCACCTTACGTGCTGTTCGACAAGTGGCGGTCTGGTCGCGCCCGCAGCCAGACCGCCCAGGCGATCCGCGCCCTGGCTGGCCTGTGCCCCGACACCGTCCGCGTCTCCTGTGCGACGGCGGCGAGATCGAACGCGCCCCTCGACGACCCGGTCGCGGCGTGTCGCCGCGCGTCGCCGGCCGCGCCACCGTGCTGTGCAGCCGCCGCCTGCTCGACGAGCTGGGCCTCGCTCCCGGCCCCGGGCCGCTGCCGCCGCGCTGGAGGCGCAGGGCTGCACGGTGTCCTGGCTCGCCGAACCCGCCGCCCGCTGTTCGGGGCAGCGTCAGACGTTCCCGGTTCCGCGGCGCCCGGCCGCATCATCGGCCTGGTGGCGCTCGGCGACATCCTGCGCCTCGGCGCCGCCCGCCACGTCGCCGCCATGGGCATGCGACGTCGCCCTGATGCGCGCCGACCCCGCCCTGCTGGTCCCCCCGACCCGCTCGACGTCGTCGCCCGCATCCAGCGCAAGATCCGCCAGGGCCTCGCCTGGGCGTTCGCCTACAACCTGGTCGGCATCCCGCTCGCCGCCGCCGGCCTGCTCAGCCTCGCGATCGCCGGCGCCGCCATGGCACTCAGCGGCGTCAGCGCGGTGGCCAATGCCCTGCTGCTGCGGCGTTGGCCACCTCGACCGTAGGCAGGAAGCAAGGCCGGAGGCTCTGCCTCTGGACTCCGCTCAGGGCCGAGCCTTAAGAATCCACTTGTCTCAGCAAGTGGTTCACAGAGACCCTAATGCTTGAAGGAGGGAGTCTTTGCAGGCCTGGGCAGAGCCCAGCCTTGCCTGCTTCAGGGTCAGCGTCCGGGGCCAGCACCATGAAGTTTCTCCTCCTGCCCGCCGCAAGGGCTGCCCGGCGCCGCAGCGTCGCCGGCGGCCTGCTCGGCGCCGCGCTGGCCACCGTCGCACCGGCCCGCGACTGGCCCGCCGACCTCGCCGGCCGGCAGCAGGCGCAGGCGCTGCTGCACACGCTGGACGCCGACCTGCTGAGCCACGACAGCGCCACGCTCACCTTGGAACGCTGGTGCGCCGCGCACGGCCTGGCCTCGCCGGCGCTCGTCGTCGCCGACCGGGTCCGCGGCGCCGAGTCCGCCCCGGACGCCGCCATCCGCGCCCTGCTCGCCGTACCCTCGGCCGAGCCGGTGCGCTACCGCCGCGTGCACCTGCGCTGCGGCGCCACGGTGCTGTCCGAGGCGGAGAACTGGTACGTGCCCTCGCGCCTGACGCCCGCGATGAACGCGGCGCTCGACGGCAGCGACGCCTCGTTCGGCCACGTGGTCGCCCCGCTCGGCTTCCACCGCCACACCCTCGACGCCGAGCTGCTGTGGCGCCCCCTGCCGGAAGGCTGGGACCCCGGCACCGCGCCGGCTGCCACAGGCGGGACCATGCCGGTGCCGCCCGTGTTGCTGCGGCACCGCGCCGTGCTTCGCCTTGCGGACGGCACGCCGTTCAGCGTGGTGGTCGAGAGCTACACCGCGGGCGTGCTCGCCTTCGGCCCAGGACGCGACAGGCCCTGAGACAGGCAAGGTTGAGGCCCTGCCTCAAACTCCGCCAAAGGCTCGCCTTTGGAGTCCCCTGCTCAAGAGACGGGTTTCCGAAGGCCCCGTGCCTGAAGGAGGGGGCCTCTGGTGGGGTCTGGGCGAAGCCCAGCCTTGCCTGTCGCAGTGCCGCAGGCCCCGACGCCTGCCTGTATCGGGTTGCTGCCCCGTCCGGGGCGGGGAGTCCTTACGCCCCCACCCGCCCGTCGAACGCCGCCCGTGCCGTCTCGATCGCCGCATGGTGCGCCCTGGCCCACGCGCCCAGCGCCTCCACCGGCGGCCACAGCGATCGTCCCAGCGTGGTGAGCGCGTAGTCCACCCGCGGCGGCGCGCTCGGCGTCACTGTGCGTGTCACCAGCCCGTCGCGCTCCAGCCCGCGCAGCGTCAGCGTGAGCATGCGCTGCGAGATCCCGCCCACGCCGCGCCGGATCTCGCTGAACCGCCGCCGCCCGTCGCCCAGCAGCATCACGATCAGCACGCTCCACTTGTCGCCCACCCGCGCCAGCACCGCGCCCACCACCCGGCAGTCCGCCGACTCGTGCGCACGCACCGGCATGGTCGCGGGTGTGGCCGCAGTCACATCCGTGTGCCCTGGTTCCATCGCTGTGCCTCCTTGTGCCCGTCCACCGCGGTCACTCATACAGCCCTGGTCACAAACCGGAACCGGTCAAGGTCATTTCCATGAAGCTGCTGCACATCGACTCCAGCATCCTCGGCGACAACTCTGCCAGCCGCGCGATCACCGCCGCCGCCGTCGCCCGGCTGCGCACGCTCCACCCTGACGCCGAGGTGCAGCGCCGCGACCTCGCCGCCCATCCCGTCGGCCCGCTCACCGGCGCCTACCTGGCCGGGCAGAGCGCAGCCGTGCAGCACGACCAGGCGATGCAGGAGGATCTGGAGCTGGGCGGCGCCGTGCTCGACGAGTTCCTCGCCGCAGACATCGTGGTGCTCGGTGCGCCGATGTACAACCTCGGCATCCCCGCCCAGCTGAAGGCCTGGGTCGACCGCATCATCATTGCCGGCAAGACGTTCCACTACACGGAGACCGGCCCGAAGGGCCTCGCCGGCGGCAAGCGCGTCGTGCTCGCCCTGGCGCGCGGCGGCTTCTACGGCCCGGGCACCCCCGCCGCCGCCGTGGAGCACTCCGAGTCCTACCTGCGCGCGGTGCTCGGCTTCATCGGCCTGCCCGAGATCGAGGTCATCGTCGCCGAAGGAATCGCCACCGGCCCGGAGCAGCGCCAGAAGGCCCTCGACAACGCCCTCGCCCAGGCGGCGGCGCTCCAGGCGGCCTGACGGACAGGAAGCAGGCAAGACCGGAAGCCCTGCCTCCGGACTCCGCTCAAGGCCGAGCCTTAAAGATACCTCTCTCAAGAAGAAGGGTTTCGAAAGCTCGGTTCTTGGCGGGTTCCGGCAGAGCCCGGCGCCTGCTGACGCGCCGATGTCCGGTGCCGCCGGCACGACGCCCGGACCCATGCGGCACCAGCCCCTCTGCAGGGCTCGTGGGCCGCCGGCGCCGTCTAGCGCACGCCGAGCAGTTCCACGTCGAAGATCAGCGTGGCGTCTGGCGGGATCACGCCGCCTGCGCCGCGCGCGCCGTAGGCGTGCTCCGGCGGCAGCACCAGCCGGCGCCGCCCGCCGACCCGCATCGTCGCCACCCCGATGTCCCAGCCCGAGATCACCTCCCCCGCACCCAGCGTGAACGAGAACGGCTGCCCGCGGTCACGCGAGCTGTCGAACTTGCGCCCCGGCGTGCCGCCGCCGTCCAGCCAGCCGGTGTAGTGCACGCTCACCCGCTGCCCCTGCGCGGGAGCCGCGCCGTCGCCCACGACCTCGTCGATGATGCGGATGCCGTTCGGCAGCGTGGTCTCGCTGGACTCGGTCTCGGCCATGGTGCGCTCCTGTGGGGATGCTGGACTCGTCGCGGACGATCCGCGAACCGGAGTCGGACACCCGCCCGGCCACCCCTCGACACCCCTCGGCGGCAGCAACGCGCGGGGCTGCTCGGGTTTGCTGCGGACGGGCGGCAAGCAGGCAAGGCCGGAGGCTCTGCCTCCGGATTCCACTCAAGGCAAGCCTTGAGGATCCTTTGTCCAGAAGATTTAGGGTCTCCAAAGGCCTCAGGCTGGCGGGTCCGGGCAGAGCCCGGCCCTGCTTCCTGCCACGCCGGCGCCCGGGGCCTCCGGACCGGTCCCCACCGCGCGCCGCGCCATCTCCAGCGCGCCTTCGCGCGTCCTCGCCCCGCCCACGAACCGGCGGACGTGGACGAACACCGCGTCCGCCACCCCTGACGCCTCCGCCAGCGCCGCGTCCTGCAGACCTGCCCAGGCTTCCGGCAGCGGCAGGCGCTGCGCGAACGATCCCGCCTCCGGCGGCATGCAGTCCACCATCCAGTTGCCGTTGCTGACCGGATAGATCGCGTACACCACCGGCAGCGCATGGGCGAACACCGCGGCCTTCCACGGCATCCCCCGGTCCAGCTCCAGGATGCGCGGGTCCGCCGACGCGCGGTGCGCCGCCACCACCTCGGCCGCCGCCGCGAGCCTGGCGCGCAGCGACATCGCCCTGCGGCGCAGCACCCCGTCCACCAGCGCGGTGGCCACCCCGAACGCGGCGTCGGTGGCGACATCGCTCTGCGGGGCATCCCAGGGGGGGTTGCAGTCCCCCACCAGCGAGGCGAGCCCCAGCGTGTCCTCGCGCGCCGACGCCACGCCGTTGTCGTTCTCGTCGATGCGCCGCACCACGGAGCCGTCGATCTCGGCGGCGATCGCGCCCGCGAGCGCGCGCTGCTCGGGCGGCAGCAGCGTGCGCATCGCCGCCTCGCCGTGCACCTGCCAGATCAGCCCGGCGGAGCTGAACGGCGTGCCGTCCGCGCGCGTCGGCGCGCCGCGCTGGTGGTGGTCGAAGCGCCCCGTCGCCGGGTCGTGCACGCTGCCCACGTCCCACACCACGTCGCCGGTGGCGATCACCGCCGCGTCGCGCGTGCGCACGAGGACGTGGTCCGCGCCCGCCTCGCCCAGCCCGAGCGCCAGGCGCAGCACGACGTAGGCAAACACCTCGTCGCAGTGGAACTTGCCGCTGTGGGTGATGAGCAGGAGGCGGCCGTCCGGCATGGCAGGGTCTTTCAGTCAGTGCGCCGGCGCGACGCCGAACACCCCAGCGGTGCTACACGGTTCAACCGCCCTGTGCGACCCGGCCCCGACGAACGCTGCGGTGGTCCGGCGCGGCAGCAGGCAGGGCCGGGCTTTGCATGGACCCGCCGAAGGCCGGGTCTTTGGGAGCCCATTTCCTGAAATCTTTGTGGGGACGGCTCCACGCTGCGGGGGTGATTTGGTGCTTGGCGCCTTGGTCGGGTGCGGTCATGTGTCCGACCTGTTTGCATGCTTCGTGACCGCAGGCCCTGATGCAGTCCGCAGCCTGGCTTCCAGTCAATGTGTCGCGCTCGGAGGCGCAAGGCTCCAGACGGGCTCTGCCAGGCTCCGGGTTCGACCGGTTTGCCGTCACGCCGTCACCACCTTCGCACCCTGCCGGCCGTGACGTTGGCCGACCGCGATCACCTGCGCCGTCAAGCTGCTGCCTGCGCTGCCGCAGGCGCGCGGTACCTGCAAGCCGCGCACCCCGAAGGAAGAGGCAATTTCAAGGTGGGACGCTGCCGGCAGAGCCCTGGGCTTGTCGCCATCCGCCACTATCCCGGCCGGGCCCTCAGCAAAGCCTGCACCTCCGCCAGGGTTGGTGCCGCCTCGGCAGCCCCGGGGCGAGTGGTGGCAAGGGCCCCGCAGGCGGCAGCAAACCGGATCGCAGCCGCCATGGTGTCTCCTCGGACGAGCGCCACCGCCAGGCCGGCGTTGAAACAGTCTCCGGCTGCGACCGTGTCGACGGAGAGGACGCGAAACGGCGGCACGAACCCCGATTCCCGTGCCGTGCGGAACGCCACACCGCGCGCCCCGAGCTTCACGACCGCACAGCCGATCCCGAGGTCCAACAGCCGGCCCGCTGCCTTCAGCCCGTCTTCCGGCGTGCGCGGTCGCAGGCCGACCAGGACCTCGGTCTCGCTCTCGTTCGGGGTGAGGATGTCGACCATTTGCCAGAGCGCGTCGGGCAGCGGGCCTTCCGGCGCCGGCGCCGGGTCCAGGATGATCCGCGCCCCGGCGGCACGGGCGCGCCGCGCTGCCCCCAGAGACGCCTCGACAGGCACCTCGAGCTGCAGCAGCAGCACCCGCGCCCGATCCAGGACATCGCCACCACGCACCACGTCGGACGAGTCGAGCGCCATGTTGGCGCCTCCCGCAACGATGATCGCATTTTCGCCGGACGCCTCCACGCCGATCAGGGCGATGCCGGTCGGATGCACGAGGTCCGTGCCGAGGCCACGTGTTCCCACCCCGAACCGGGCCAGCGCCTCGCGCGCCATCCCGCCAAAGGCGTCGTCGCCTGTGCGCCCGGCAAGCTCGACCGCCTGACCCAGACGCGCCACGGCCGCCGCCTGGTTCGCCCCCTTGCCGCCCAGGCTGAGGGCATAGCGGAGGGCATGCACGGTCTCTCCCGGCACCGGCAGTCGGTCCGGATACGCCACCACGTCGATGTTGACGCTGCCGAAGCTCGCGACCGTGCCGGCATGGGGCGGACCGACGTCGTCGCTCATGGCAAACTGCCCTCCGGCTACGGTGATGGTGGCACCAGACAACTCTCCCGGGCCGCCAAGACAAGCAAGGCTGGGCTCTGCCCAGAGCCGCCAAAGGTCCCCTTCCAAGCAATGGGACTCTGGCCTTGCTTGCCTAGGGCGTGTGGACGGAATCCCTGACATGCGTTTCTGACGGATCCCGAATCGGTCTTTGTTCGAATCACTGCGTGAGCGGTATCACGGAGCCGGACATGCTGACGGGAATGATGGA
>JAABUQ010003099.1_pt1 | contig 31206 bp, 40 predicted proteins | sample 5560001 | NCBI WGS metagenome assembly JAABUQ01 (sample SAMN10711888, study PRJNA513371) | rock metagenome | isolation source: Antarctica rocks | place: Antarctica: Victoria Land, Finger Mt nord | collected 2015-12-18 | reverse complement strand
TGCTACTCTTGCACGAGGTGCAGGGCTATAAAGCGATTGAGTTAGCATCCTCTTCTGGACAAACCTATGATACTGTGACATCAACCATTCGTCGTGCTCGTCGTGCTTTCAAACAGCAATACGAGGTAACTACGGCGTCATGATGTACCAACGCAAGCACCTCTACCCGCCCAACTGGAAACAGATCGCAACGGCTTGTAAAGAGTCGGCGGGCTGGCGGTGTCAAACATGCCATATTCGACATGGGGCAAAGCGGCGCAGTAAACGAACTGGCAACATCTACCGTGTGTGGTTACACGCCGCCCATGTCACCCTTCACGATACCTGCAATCCCCACCCCACGCTCAAATGCTTATGCCCTCGCTGTCATGGTCGCTACGATTATCGGCAACGGGTACGTGAAGCGCGGCTTTCCCTTGAATGTCTCAAACATCACGTTCTTTTGCACCGTCAGGGTCATTCTGCACGGTGCAACGCTCATATAAAGGAACATGCATCATGTCAACACGCCAAACTATCCCACACGGTTACGCTGTTGTGCAGTTAGCTGATAAGCAATGGTACCCCGTACAAGTTACCCGTTTCTACGATGGAAAATATCCCTCTGGAACCATTTCTCTCTCTTCATGCAAAGAACTGGATCAAGATAATGAAGTTCAAGATGTTGCGTATGCACGTCGAGAGGACGCGCTCCAGTACGTCCAGCAACAAGCCCTCAACGAGGAAGGCTACGAGCGGCAAAATTGGGAACGCGTCACCGTCGAGAGCAACGTGTACCCCGAACGATGTGTTCACTATGTTGCCTTGATTGAAGAGATCACAGGACACGTTCCAACGGTACGGCTGTGGATGCATGAAGTGAATATAGAAATTTCCTACTACCAGTGTTCTTGTAAAACGTATCATTCCTTTTATTGGGACTATAGCCAAATGACGATAGAAGACGCACTTCAACGAGCGGCGGAATACGTCTATGAGCATCGTTGTCCCTGTACTGCAACCACTACATACGAATATGAGCAACGCATAGCCGCGTAAAGGAGAACAGCGTATGTGGTGGGCACTGGTTGCGTTTCTCTGTGCAGCGTATGTCTTTGTGGGCATATGGATGATTGGACTCTCAACAACCACAGGAAATTGGACACTCATTATTCTTGCTCTTGTGGCGTATGTGCTCAACCTTGCTCTTTTGCGCTATGCAGTTAAGAAGCCCTGGTAGATTGACACAATATAGCAAAGTAGTAAGGCTGTCATGTAGCGCGTGATAGCCTTTTTCTTTTGGAGAATGCATTGAGACAAGAGCACTTGTTGTTGTGCAATAAAGCAGCGAGGGACGCGGAAAAGTAACACGCGCCCCCATAAATACAAGTAGCATCATGAAACCGCTCTATTGCTGGCTTCGTGAGTTAAAACGACAGTTACTAGTTTCTTTGGAAGAAACCAACAACTCCAATGAGAAGCCCAGCGAGGACAACGGTAAAAGCTACAAGCGGAAGTGCATTCACAACGTCAACTGAGAGGTGTACTTGCAGTGCTGCTAATTGAGCTAAACCTGTTGCAAGACTAAGGCCGACAAGAACGATAAGAACTCCTAGAATCATGGTTTTTGTTGATTTCATGATATATGCCTTTCTCGCGTCAACTATGCTCATGTACCTACTTACTATACAACGCGAAAGGAGATGTCAAGTACAAAAGGGACTGTTTCATCATTCTTATCAACTTTTCTCGTCGTCGAAAAACAAGGAGAGAACATGAACGAGCAAGACTATATGACCGAAGTCATGAGAACCTACGCGGGGTCTGATAACGCGCTAGACAAACTCACCCTCGCCGCGTTAGGGCTAGCGGGTGAGTCAGGAGAGGTAGCAGACAGCATCAAAAAGGTGCTCTATCAAGGGCATCATCTCGATATCATGCACACCGTTGAGGAATTAGGGGATGTGCTCTGGTACCTGATGCTGGCATGTAACGCGGTGGAATGTACCTTAGAGGACGTGATGACCGTCAACGTTGCCAAGCTTCACAAACGCTATCCCAACGGCTTTGAGTCGGCGCGTAGCATTCATCGAAGCCATGAGGAGAGGTGAGACATGCAGTACATCGTGAATCTATCAGGCGGTCTCACCTCCTTTGAAGCCTTACGCCGTACCATAGAGCGGTATGGGAAAGCAAATACCGTTGCTATCTTTGCTGATACCAATAGTGAAGACCCCGATTTATACCGCTTTCTGGACGAGCAGGAACGCTACTTTGGTATTAACATTGAGCGTACAAAGGATGGACGGACCCAATGGGATGTGATGAAGGACGAAGGATACATCACCTTAAATGGGATGGCTCCTTGTAGTAACATCCTGAAACGAGAGCGCATAGAACACCAACTCGCAGTGACGTATGTCAAAGGCACCTATACCCGTGTCTTTGGGTATGAGTGGACAGAAGTTCACCGTATGGAACGATTAGCGGCGGCGGTTGCTCCTGACCCTGTATGGTTTCCTCTCAACGAACCGCCGTATGTTGATAAATGCCACATCGCAACCTTCCTAGAAACGATTGGTATTGCTGTTCCTCGCCTCTACGAACTTGGCTTTGACCACAATAATTGTAGTGCATTATGTGTGAAGGCAGGGCAAGCACACTGGGCACATGTGTACTACATGCTTCCTGAACGCTACGCCTATGCCGAGGCAAAAGAGGAAGAAGTAAGGCAGCATCTTGGAAAAGATGTTTCTATTCTCAAAGACAGACGCGGCGGGAATGTACGCCCCTTGACGCTCCGTGATTTTCGTCTCCGCTTAGAAGCTGGGAACACCAATTATGACAAGGATGATTGGGGTGGGTGTGGATGCTTTGCACCTGTCGCACAACTACGGATGGATGATTTAGTTCTTGCATCTGATGTGAGAGCGAAAGCAAAAGGGAATGTTGAAGAGAGGAGACTACGAGTATGAGCACTCCTGGGACACTTATCCCCTTTGGCTATACCATCCCTGATGCTGAAATACGGCTGCAGGAGATCATGAGTACTCCTGATACACTCCTGCTTGATATCCGCTACCGTCCAGCATCACAGTACCGTCCACAATGGAATAAGAAGCGGTTGATAGCACGATGGGGCAAGCGGTACGCACATAGCCGCAAGCTAGGCAACATCAACTATAGAGACCGCACACTTCCTATTGTGTTAGTAGAACCTGAACCAACCATCACACAGGTAGCTTACTCCCTTGAAGGCGGGTACAACATCGTGGTGATGTGTGCTTGCAAGGACTATGACACCTGTCATCGAAAGCTTGTGATAGAACTCATTCAGCAACGTCAAGCATCCTTCCCGCGCTGTCCTGAATGTGGGGAGCTGCTGACGCGTGACCCCTGGGGCTATCCTTGCATGGTCGAGGGACAAGAGGTGTGTGAGACCTGCATGATTGTGTATGAGTTGTTTCATACGAAGGCAACACAAGAAATGTCAGAAACAGAGCTACGCATATGAGCGAAACACCACTCATCAAACCTATTCTCAAGTACCCTGGTGCAAAGTGGCGCATTGCATCATGGATTGTGCCATTGTTTCCCCCTCATGTCCACTACGTCGAACCCTACGCAGGAAGCGCGGCCTGCTTCTTCACCAAGACCCCTGCACGTCATGAAGTGCTCAATGACCTGAACGGGTCCATCTGCACGTTGTTTCGTGTCCTGAGAGAACGATGTGAAGAACTAGTACACGCTATCAGGCTTACCCCCTGGTGTGAAGAGGAATACGAACGGTTTGAAAAGAATTGGTATCACGAGGATGATGTAGAGCATGCACGACGTTTTCTTGTACGATGCTGGCAAGCTCACGGCGGCACGATGTACCAGGTGAGTGGATGGAAACATAATGGATTGAATGGACATGCCTATCCTGTACGTCTCTGGCAGCAACTTCCCGAACGTCTCCTAGCAGTTGTTGAACGGTTACGCTATGCAGAAGTTCGTAACAGACCTGCATTAGAGATGATCGACTACTACAATGCACCGGATGTGTTGCTGTACGTAGACCCGCCCTACGTCCTCTCGACACGAGCGCGGAAATATTATCCGTATGAGATGACCGACGAAGACCATATGCAGCTGCTTGAAACCTTAGATGCTCATAAAGGGATGGTCCTTCTTTCTGGCTATGCACACCCCTTGTACGACGAACGGCTGCACCACTGGCAACGTTTGACACTCTCTGCTGTCGCGGAGCATGGTAAGCAACAAACCGAAGTCCTCTGGCTCAACCCGCAAGCGGTCCAGCGTCATCAACTCCACCTCTTTAATGAAGTGATATCAGACGTGGAGGAAGAGCAATGCATTCTCTGACGTTTGGGTCTCTCTTCTCTGGTATTGGTGGCCTTGACCTCGGATTAGAGCGGGCCGGTATGCACTGTGCCTGGCAAGTGGAGATTGATAACCATGCAACGAAAGTCCTTGAAAAACACTGGCCCCATGTTACCAGGTTTCGAGATGTGCGACACGCCGGAAAGCACAACCTCACGCTCGTTGATGTGCTCGCTGGCGGCTTCCCCTGTCAAAACATCAGTCTTGCCAATACGACAGGACCCATTGGTATTGACGCCCCACAAAGTGGATTATGGACAGAGTTCTTCCGCATCATTTGCGAGCTACAACCCCGCTACGTCCTTGTGGAGAACGTTTCAGCGTTGCTTTATAGGGGAATGGGAAGAGTTCTCGGAGACTTGGCCTCCATCGGGTATGATGCAGAATGGCAGGTGCTACGAGCGTCCAGCTTTGGAGCACCCCATCAGCGCAAACGTCTCTTCATTATTGCCTACCCCCACCAAGAGCGATGGCAGACAAGGCTATGTCTTGACCTATCGTCATGCACAAGCGTGTATCCACTTTGGCAAACACCAAACACGATGGATGATGTATGGGATACTCTTGCACAACTTGAAGCGCGGTTGGGCGAACCCTCGGTTTTCAGCCGCTATGATGGGCTTCCCCGTCACTTGGAGCGAGAACTGGGAGGATACGGGAATGCAGTCATCCCTCAAATAGCTGAATACATTGGTGCTTGCATCCTTCAAGCAGAAAGGGGGTACATATGACGATGCAACGGGAACGCTACCCGCCCAACTGGAAAGAGATATCCCTTGCACGTCGTACCCTGGCGAAGTGGCAATGTGAATGGTGTGGAGTGCTAAACGGGACCTCTCGTATGGGTGTGAAGGGCAAGCTCTATAAAGTGGTGCTCACAGTGGCGCATCTTGGAACGCCCTATCCTGATGGGCGTCCAGGGGATAAGCACGATAAGATGGATGTACGTGCAGAGAACCTCGCCGCCCTGTGTCAAGCATGCCATTTACGCTATGACATTGATGAACATATCCAACACGCCAAAGAGAACCGACTACGCCGCCGTTATGCCCAAGCATATGCGGCGGGTCAATTAGACCTGCTTTCTCCTGAAAGTGAGACCTCATAGCATGACAACCCTGATTGCAGTTTCAACCTCACAAGGGCTAGCGGGTCGCTGTGATGCTAAGTGCTATGACGCAACCTGCACCGTCTGTGAGTGTGTGTGTGGGGGTCGCAATCATGGTAAAGGCAGACAACGAGCGATAGAGAACACCCGCACCCTTGCACAGCACTGGATAGAAACCTATACCACACAGAAAGGATTGACCAACTTTACCACCGAACTCTACGCAGAATGTCAACAACCAACGTTATGGAGTAGTGCATGAGTATACAAGAGGATGATATCGCATCGCTTTCAAAGATGCTTCAAGCTGATGGACTTCCGGGGGTGCTTCTCTCCAATAGACCGTTACGGGATATCTCCGATGAAGCACTTGACCACCTGATGCGTACTCATGTCCCCATTTATGTACGACATGGGGAACTGGTACGCATTCAGAGGAAAGAGGATGGAACGCCCTTCATCGAAACGATTTCCGACGCTGCGTTTAAGGGTATCCTTGCACGAGCGATGAACTTTGTTAAAATGACGATGAAGGGTCCGTTTCATGTTGCACCCCCTGATATTATCGTCAAAGATATCCTTGCTATTGGTGCATGGCCTTTCCCACCCTTAGATACCATTGTCGAATTTCCCGTGTTTCGTCCAGATGGAACACTCTTAGAACAGCAAGGGTATGACCCAACCACACGGTTGTACTACGCGCCCACTCCGAACTTGCATATACCGGCTATTCCTGAATATCCAACGGAGGATGATATTCTCACAGCCGTTGCCCTCATTCATGAGGTGATAGGAGAGTTTCCTTACGAGAATGAAGCAAGCTATGCCAATGCATTTGGCTTGCTCCTAACGCCGCTTATTCGACAAGCGATTAACGGACATGTTCCTCTTGCCTTAATTGATGCAACACGCCCTGGTACAGGAAAAAGTCTGCTTGCTGAAACCGTCGCTATGATTGCAACGGGCAGAAAAGCGGCAATGATGACCGCGCCCTATGATGATGACGAATGGCGTAAGCGCATTGCATCAACCTTAGCAGAAGGTGCAACCATTATTGTGATTGATAACGTCAAGGCGAAAATACAATCGGCAAGCTTGGATGGTGCGCTCACATCCTACATCGTGAAGGAGCGTATTCTAGGGCAAAGTAAAAACGGGGTCTATCCACAACGCGCAACGTGGATGGCAACGGGAAATAACATTCAGATCGGCGGTGACATGCCGCGCCGCTCGTACTGGATACGCATGGATGCACGAAGTGATAAGCCCTGGACGCGTGGCAACTTTGCCCATGATTTAGAGCAGTGGGTTCCAGAACATCGGGGTGAAATTATTGCCGCACTCTTAACCGTTGCTCGTGCATGGTTTGCAGCGGGAAAACCACCTGCACAAGTGCCACGTATAGGAAGCTTCCAACCCTGGACGGATACTATCGGGGGGATAATCGCGCATACGTCCCTAATAGATGGTTTCTTAGGCAATCTGGATCAACTCTATGAACAAGCCGACGAAGACGCAGTACAATGGGCGGCGTTCTTGCATGCGTGGCGTGACTCCTACAAGGAAGATGAGGTGCTCACAGCAACGGTTGCAAAGGATATTCGGGCAGGGTCCTTAGATGACGCGATCATCGGGGTGCAACTCTATAATACTTTACCCGATGAATTGTCAGACCTGCACAAAGGCGATCTGAAAAAACGGCTTGGCAAAGCTCTTTCCCAACGGGTTGGAAGTCAGTTTGACGAGAGTGGCTTACACCTTGTCAAGTCCAGTGTCGAGAAGCGAAGCGGAGCCATTTACTGGAAAGTTGCAGGTATGCAGGTATTGCAGGTTTCTATCCCCCAAAAGGAAGAAAATTCTCTCTACAATACCTCTTTAAGTGGCTTGGAGAGCGGCTTAGAGGGTAGTTCTCCTTCTTTTTTCAACTCTGCATCTAACGCAAGCAAACCTGCGAAACCTGCACACCTGCAAGAGGATGGAGCAGTTGACTGGCAAAGCGTCAACCAAACTATTGAAGCATCAGAAGCCCTCATTCAGGACATGAAAGCGAACTCTTTTCCTGCACACCTAGAGCGGTTGCGAGGAGCAGTTCGTGTCTCGACGCCACAAGGACCTGGAACCCTCATGGCAATGACCCCCTGGCAAATAGATGTACACCTCGACGAAGCGGGGCGTATGCGCTCATTTATCGACGAATGGCATTTTGAACGCATCTTCCCATTAGACGAAACATCACCAAGTAAAGAATAGACATTCCTATTGCTGAACTTTGCAGGTTTGCAGGTTTGCAGGTTTGTTTTCCATCGTTCCGACTAAAAATTATGGCAACTGTTGAAGGAGTTTGAACTATGCCAAGACGCAAGAAAACATCATCGGTACAACCACTGCTACTCACTATCCCTGATGTAGCTATTCAGTTAGGAGTATGTCCTAACACTGTGTATAACCTCATTTACAATCATGGTCTACCATCAATACCTCTTGATAAAGGTAGGCGCGTACATCCAGAGTCATTGCACATATGGCTTAAAGACCGTGAACAAAAAGGCGCGTAGTAATGAACGTGTAAAGCCCCACTGTTCATCAGTAACAGTGGGGCTTTTACTATGGAAGGAATAGTATTATGGCAAGTCAAAGGAAAAAAAGCGTTCGAGGAGGCGGTTCAGTTTTTCATCGTAAAGACGGGCGATGGGAAGCGAAGTTTAAAGTAGAGGAAACGGGGAAATATAGATCGCTGTATGCAGCTACTGAGACAGAGGCGTATAAAAAATTAGAGGATGCGCTCTTTGAGCAAAAGCAGGGTATTCTGGCAACAGGGCCAACACAAACGGTAAAGCAATTCTTAGAGTATTGGCTAGAGGATGTGAAGAAACCGAAGGTACGAATAGGAAGCTACGATTCTTATCGTACTGTTCTTAATAAGTATCTCATTCCTGGGTTAGGGCATATCAAATTGCAAAAACTCACGACGCAACAGATACAAATGTTCTATGGAAGAGAACAAAAAAAGGGCATTTCGGCAGGAAGGATAAAGTACATCCATTCTGTTTTGAAGAGAGCGTTAAACTATGCAAAACGCATAAAGATTGTGGGTAGTAATGTGTCTGATGGTATAGAGCTATCTCCTATCAAGGAGCATGAAATAGAACCATTGACAGTTGAGCACGCTCAATTATTGTTGCACAAAGTACGGGAGCATCACCTAGAAGCATTGCTTACATTGGCAATTTCGACAGGGATGAGAAAAGGTGAGATACTTGGATTGCGATGGCAAGATGTTGATCTACAAAAAGGAGAGCTTCAAATACGACGAACTTTAGGCTATATGGCTCATATAAAATTTTTTGAAGGTGAACCTAAAACAGACAAGAGCAAGCGTAAACTCACGCTCCCTCAGTTTGTGATAGACGCATTAAAGCGGCATCGTGCATTGCAGTTAGAAAAGCGACTGCAAGCAGGTTCAACATGGGTAGATAAAGACCTCGTGTTTCCTAACAAAAAAGGTGGTTTTATTATCCCCCGTACTCTTAGTAATCATTTCGACAAATTGCTTGTGGAAGTAGGGTTGCCTCGCATACGCTTTCATGACTTGCGACATAGTGCTGCAACAATCCTGGTAAGCATGGGTGTTCCTATGAAGGTCATACAAGATATTCTTGGACACAGTACTTTTAGTACGACGATGAACAAGTATTCACATGTCCTACCTTCCATGCAAAAAGAGGCTATGGATAAGATGGATGGCATGTTCGGACAGTAACACTAGGTAAGTTGGTGTCAAAGTTGGTGTCAAGGTAGCATGCATGCCTTGACACTACTCCCATAAAGCAAGGATAGAGGCGAAACGAGAAGATTTTTACTAGTACTGTTTTGTAGATATTGTATATCTGCGAAAAATAGTATATACTAGTAAAGTGTTATTCATCCTCACATAAGTCATGTCCCTTGTATAAAGCATTACTCAAAGCACTGCTTCGTTACGAGAACGCTACGACTCACATATCTGCACATTCTCATCTCTCTGGGTCTAATGGTAGTTTTTAAACAGGTTTTGTCTGCTTTCTTTGCATATCAACCTATACTGACATGAGTAGAAAGCGTAATGATAACATAAAAGGTGTGATAAAGGAGTGTCTGTGCAACTACTTATCTTGCTGCTCGCTATTGCGGTTGTTATTTGTGTCTTTAGCTACATGACATACCGCACGAACGCGGAGAAGCGTGCGAGGGAAAAGAAACGAAATATATTCCGAGACAGAGTTTAAGCTAATACTTTTTGTAACTAACCAGGTCTCCTAGAGACTTGCCAATCCGATCACGATCAGATAGAGTGAAGGCATGACCGTAGAAGACGAACTCAACGTGCTGCGAGAGCAAGTGAAACAAATACCGATGCTTCTGCAAACCATCGAAGGTTTGCAGAAACAGGTCAAAGAGTTGCAAGATCGGCTGGTCAAAGACAGCCATAATAGCTCGTTGCCGCCATCCTCGGACCGCTTTGTGCGCCAGAGAAAAACCAAAAGTCTGCGGAAGAAAAGTGCTAAAAAGGTCGGAGGACAACCGGGTCATCCGGGTCAAACGCTGGAACTGTCGGCGACTCCCGATCAGGTGATCGTGCTTGCCCCCGTAACGCAGTGCCAGCATTGTCAAGCTGATTTGAGCACCACTGAGGTGCAAACGGTGGAGCGTCGGCAAGTCATCGATGTCCCCCAACCGCGAGCCGAAACGATTGAGTACCAGGCTGAGTGGAAATGGTGTCCACATTGCCAGGGGTACACCAGTGCAGCCTTTCCAGCCGATGCGCGTGCCTGCGTTCAATATGGACCTCGGATCGCCGCCATCGCGGTGTATTTGCTGGTCCAACAACTGCTTCCCCAAGCTCGCACGGCGGAAGTCTGCGCGGACGTGTTGGGGCTTGCTCTTTCGCAAGCGACGCTGGCAACGATGCAAGCTCGTGCAGCCAAGTCTTTGGAACCGGTCGAAACCCAGATCAAAGAAGCTTTGACCCAAGCACCAGTCATTCATCAAGACGAAAGTGGACTGTATGTGATGGGCATCCGTTGGTGGGTGCATGTGACCAGTACCAAAACGTTGACCCACTATGGGGCCCATCGCAGTCGTGGTGCAGCCGCTCTGCAAGCTATTGGTATTGCCCCGGTGTTTGAGGGCACCAGCATGCATGATGCGTGGCCGACCTATTTTCAGTACGAGTACGGCCATGCGCTCTGTGGCGTGCATCTCTTGCGTGAACTTACCTTTCTCGCCGAAGAACACCACTGCGCTTGGGCCACGGAACTGATGGAGCTGCTTGTGTGCATGAAAAACACCGCTGAGTCTTCTCGTGCGAAATCGCTCTGGATGGTGCCGTCTCCCGAACTGGCGGCGTTGCTGCAAGCGTATGACGACCTGCTGTATGCCGCGGGTCCACTCCATCCCCATGCCTTGTCCCCGCCAGGCAAACGGGGACGACCCAAACAAAGTGCGGCACGCAATCTGCTGGATCGCCTGCTCACCCGCAAATCTCAGGTCCTGGCTTTCCTGCTGGATCTCCAGGTCCCCTTTGACAACAACTTGGCCGAACGCGATGTCCGCATGGTCAAAGTCCAGCAAAAAGTCTCTGGCACCTTCCGCAGTGAGCAAGGTGCGAGTACCTTTTGCCGACTTCGGGGCTACCTTTCTTCGTTGCGGAAGCAAGGGTTTCACCTGCTCGATGCTTTGGAAGCGACTTTTCGCGGTCAACCCACCCTCCCTTCTTTCAAGGTGTCCTAATTAGTTACTACTTTTTAAACGTTTTCATAAAGCTACAGAAAATTTACAATATACAAGGAGTACACATTATGGCAGATCAACGTCAGCTTGCTATTCTCACATCAGGGAAAACACTTTGGAATAAGTGGCGACGTGACTATTCTGAGGTGCAGGCTATTGAGCCAGACTTACATGCCGCAGATCTACACGGAGTTGACCTGCGTGGATTCGATCTGCACGGAGCTGATCTGACTGAAGCCAATCTGCAAGACACAGACCTACGAGGGGTAGACCTGCACTTGGCAGATATACGCAACGCTAATCTAAGAAGTGCTGATTTGAGCGATGCTGATTGCTCTAAAGCACTACTGAACTGGACAGACCTACGCGATGCAACTCTTCGTCGGGTAAACTTGCAAGAGGCAGATTTGAGAAAAGCAAACTTGCTAGGGGCAGATATGGAAGGCGCAATGCTGAATAGAGCAAGACGTGATGTAGCCCCCTTACTAGAGTTGTCCTTACTGAAGTAAAGATTAATGAACACGAAATTGTGTCAACTGGAACAAAGGCAAAATGAACAAGCAAAAAACATCCCAGCGTCCCTTAGCAGGAAATTGCGCAAGGAGTACTGTAACGGAAGAGTCTTACTATGTCCAACGGTTAACAGAGCAAGTTTTCGTAATCCGAGAGCATGTGTCTGGCGATGGAGAGCCAAGACCCGCTGATCGCATTATCAAATCATTTGACATGTCTCATGATGCATATGTATATGTGGATATGCTAAACGAGAAGCAAAGAAAGCTCGACGCAGAAAAGAGAGCAGAGTAATAGCATGGGGCAGCGGTACACCTGGGCGACCTGTTCAAAGGTTATACAATCGCAGGTTTGTACCCTGCAAACAGAGTCGCAACGGTTGCTGGGAGAGAACCTCGTTGGCTTTTACCTTCATGGCTCATTAGCACTAGGTGGCTTCAATCCGACGAGAAGTGATGTCAACATCGTAGCGGTCACGAGACAGAGGATGGAATTAGAGGACAAGCGTATTACCACTGCGTTGCTCCTGCGTCTTTCAAAGATGCCATGCCCAATTGACATACATTTCCTGGCTACTCAAGATATCTTCCCTTTTCAACATCCCCTACCCTATGACCTTCACTATAGCGAAACCCTACGTGAGTGCAATCAACAAGACTTACGTAGTGGTACCTGGAAACACTGGAACGAATGCATCAAGCACGACCCTAATCTCACGATTTTCCTCACCGTTCTTCAAAAGCATGGCATCGGTCTCTACGGAGAACAGCCTGCAACAGTTCTTCCTTTAGTACCAGAACCGGAATTTCGGAAGGCGATCATCGCAAACGTCCAGATGGCATTGCAATTTCCACTACACGATCCTAGCGCGTTTGTACTGAATGCATGTCGTGTTATGGCGTATCTACACGATAACACTATCCTTTCCAAAGATGCCGGGGGTATGTGGGGACTTGCCTCGTTTCCCGAACAGTACCATCCCCTTATTCAGCAATTGTTAGCCCTGTATCGTGGTGAACGTCCGGGACGACCCGTCGGTCATGCAGCCTTAGACGATTTTTCCACATACGTGTATAAGACAATCATGGGCTGAGCTTAGAATAGCTTAAACAATTGACGCTTCATTTTTTCATCGAGTATCTTAACATGCATAAAAGACCTATTACCTCAATAATAAATCCTCACCAACAAACTGAAACAAATTAGCCTCAACTACTCTCTTATAAACAGTGCGTTTTCAAGAGAAAACGTCTTTGTAAGAAAAGGAAACCCTCACTTCATGAACAAAAAAATGTCCGGCTCACTCGTTCTTCCCGTAGACGATGCGGTACAGCCGTCCCCTATACGTTCCTTTCAAGCGACATCAACGAACTACTATGCCGAATTAAAACAGATTCTCAAGAAACAAGGTTTGCTAGAGAGACAACCAGCCTACTACACATGGCGTATTGCTTTACTATTGGCTTTACTCACCTTAGGAGTAGTGTTTCTGTTTGTTGTAAACAACTTCTGGTTGCAGTTGTTGAATGCTGTCTATCTCGCCTTTGTCTTTACTCAAATTGGGTTGCTTGGACATGAGGCCGGACATCGGCAGATGTTTCACGAAGCCTGGAAGCACGATGTGCTTGCGCTCGTGGGTGGCAATCTCGTGGTTGGCATGAGTTATGCCTGGTGGCTTGACAAGCACAATGCACATCATAGCAATCCAAACCATATGGATATGGACCCAGACATTGAAATTCCATGGCTGGAATTTACAGGGCTAGAAGACCTATCGGGAATAGGAAAATTCAGGCAGTTTCTCGTGAAGCATCAAGCATTGATCTTTCTCCCCGCACTGATGACAGTTTCCATTGGACTTCAATTTAACGGTGTCGATTTTCTCTTACGTAAGAAGGCGAAGTACCGGGTGCTCGAATGCATACTGATGGCTGCTCATTTTGCCTTGTACTTAGGCATCATCTTCTCGCGTTTTGTGTGGTGGCAAGCCATTCTCTTTATTGTTGTGCATCAAGCTGTGACAGGATTCTATCTTGGATCAATCTTTGCACCAAACCATAAAGGAATGCCAGTGCTTGAGAAAGAAAGTACAATGGACTTTCTGCACCGACAAGTGCTGACCGCCCGTAACATTCATGCCAATCCGATAACAGACTTTGTCTATGGTGGTTTGAACTATCAGATCGAGCATCACCTCTTTCCAAGCATGCCACGTAACAAGCTAAAGCATGCCCAGCAAATTATCAAGCCCTTCTGCCAATCGCATGATATCTCGTATCATGAGACGAATATTCTTCAGGCATTTAAAGAGATATTACTAAACCTCTATCATATCGGGGACCCATTGCGGGGCTAGCAGCAAGCAAATACGCGGTATGATAGAGTTGGTCTTATCATACCGCTACTCTGTTCTGGACCAAGCCACTTCATCTTCCTGATGAGTCCGAAGCCACTTTGCAAGTGTACAGGTTTGCTCGTGAGTTAGTCTGAGTGGATACAATCCACTTTCAACATCAACATGCAACACAACCCGTCCTGTGTCATCTCTTACAAAGGTGAATGCACCGATTTTTAGTCGGGAATGCAGCTCTTTACTCGTCAGAGTGTTTGCTTTCACTATCATTGTCACCCATTCCTCCTCAATGTCTTGCTCCTTTGCTAGCCTGCAAAGAGCAATAGCGATAATGGCTGCTGTATCATAGAGATATCTTTAGATACTTATTACTCCTCTCAGGGGGTAGACACATTGTGTTTTTCATTGCACTACGCTACCGCAAGGGAAGATGAGATGGCTGACCTCTCACTGAGTACAGCTATAGCATCCGTGGAGGAGAGATACACTTTACCTCCTCTCTGTTCGATCATGGTGCAAAGACGACAAAGACGCTCTTCATCTTCGTAGCGCGTCCATGTGGGTGCATGAGCAGACCAGGAAACTACATTCTTTTGATGGGGAATAGACGTGAGTATTTCTGGGGGAATAAAACGCACGAATTGGCCTCGGTCGTCAGCGTAGAGTGGTCCCAAGACAAATCCGTCGCAGCCTGCATGTATTCCTTCAGTAGCGAGATGCTCGTATTCCAGATCAGGGATATGCGGCAAAATGGGGCGCACTGCAATAAATGCGGGGATGCCGATCTGCTTTAGACGAGAAACAGTACTCATCCGCTCATCTGGAGAGGGAGTGTGAGGCTCTACGATTGCAGCAGAGTCCCAGCAACTGACGGATACTAATGCACTTAACGTTGTTCCATCTTTTTTCATATGTTTCTGGATCGCTGCGAGTACGTCCAGTGTAGGTGCTTCGAGTAGTGCCTTCGTGCTAAAGTTCAGGTTTTTGCCGAGCATTGCTAATCGTTGTAACATAGCAACGCCACGTTCTGGACGAGCAAAAGGATCACCGTCGTATCCAAATTGAATGGTCTCAAAGGAAGTACTTTGCGCAAATTGCTCGAGTTGGAGAAGTATATCGTCGGCATTGAGCTTAGAAAGTCCTACTTCTCCTCCTCGTGTATAGCAGTATTTACATCCAAACGGACATGGCTCTCCAACCGGTACAAGGACACGATTCTTCTCTACCTTGAATAGAAGCCTCTTCTTCATCACTGTGCATCTTTCCTCTGTCGTATTCGCCTCTTGCTACAAGAGCATGTGCATTGCTCTTGTAGGGATAGTCAATACTGTGTTGCTTGTATGCGCCAAAAATATGTAACCTTTAGATAGAAGGATAACACACCATCTGTAAGAGTCAACACATTTTAAGAGTTTTGTAAAAAATAGAGCGTTTGCGCTCTATGCATCCTCTTATATGCATATGTAAAAAATGGTAGGGATGTAAGACATACTGTAGTATTTTGCCGTTTTCGTAGCATCCCGACCTTTTTCCCAGGAAGGTGAACAGTATGGGTATTTGAAGAGATGAGCGTTCTCCTATTTGCTATTGGCAAAGCTACTAGACAAGTGACGCTTGCATACGTATAATGCATAGTACAAGAGGAACAGTTGCTGCATTCGCAAACTGGATGAGAGTAGAGTGTAAGATATGCAGAAGGATCAAGGAAAGTTACATCATGCCATCTTCTAGTAACTCTAAGAAAAGCGGTAGTGCTAGTACCTATGTCATTCACGAGAGGAAGAAAAAGGCAGAAATTCAGCGTCTGATCGTTCAGGATCACATGATTACGACGGCAATGGGTGGCGTCCTCTCGGAGCAAGCTGATCCAAGTATCTTTCATCGTGTTCTCGATATCGGATGTGGTCCTGGGGGATGGATGTTAGAAGCTGCCCAGACCTATCCTGAAATGAACTTGGTAGGTATTGACATCAATACGTTGATGGTCGAGTACTCTCGTACTCAGGCAAAAACGCAGGGACTCGAAAACCGTGTTGAATTTCACGTTATGGATGCACTGAGGAAGCTTGAATTCCCCGACAACTCGTTTGACCTGGTAAACCTACGGTTTGGTATAAGTTTTGTGCGTACCTGGGAATGGCCCGACCTGCTTCTGGAAATGCAACGCGTCGTTCGTCCAGGAGGGATTATTCGTCTTACCGAATGTGAGATTGGTACTCATACTATGAGCCAAGCATTAACGCAATTCTACGAAGTGGGCATGCACGCTTTCTATCGGGCTGGATACCTTTTTACGCAAGAACATGCAGGTATAACGAAGCATCTAGCAGAGCTCCTCACGAAAAGTTGGTGTGAAGGCGTGCAGACCAAGTCCTATCCCTTAACATTTCGAGCGGGGACGCCAGAAGGAGAGGCTTTCAAAGAAGACATGGAATATATATTTCAAATGACTCGCCCCTTTATTCAGAAATGGGGAGGCGTTCCAGAAAATTATGATGCCATTTATCGACAATCCCGCAAGGACATGGAACAGCCAGATTTCTTCGTAATCTGGCCTCACCTGACTGCATGGGGACACAAGCCTCTCGCAAAGGGAAAATAATCGTGTCTATGTCTCGATCATGTCTTGTCTGAAGAAAAGGAGCGGGAATACTATGCCATCAGAGATGTCACAAGCCAATGGTTCAGAAGCTCGTTTGCTTGGCGATGAACGGTTTTTGCGTAAAGTCTCCTATATGTACTATGAAGACGGGCTTTCACAAGAAGCGATTGCTGAGACGGAGTTTTGCTCCAGGCAAGCGGTGAGTAAAGCCTTACAAAAGGCAAAAGATCGCGGCATTGTTCGTATTTCTATTGTCCCGGATATGCGTACAGGCTATTTACGCAACCTCTCGCGTGAGGTGCGTGCAGACCTGAAACTCGACGATGTCGTGCTTGTTCCTGGTCGTAGCTTTGATGGTATGACTGAGAATGAAACCATCGACGAAGTGGTGATTGAGATTGCGACTGCTGCCGCAGACTATCTCGATCAACTCATTACTGACACCGATGTGCTTGCTGTTTCTGGTGGCACAACGTTTATGCGTAATGTTGTACGCTATCTCAAGCCGAGTAAACTCCTTCCCCATTTACGAGTAGTCGCGACGATTGGGTTTGTCCAAGCTCATACGAGTTATGGCGACGCAAACTTGATTGCCTATGATATTGCGGAGGCGTATGGTGGGAAGCATGTCTGGTGTTGTATTCCTGCGTTTTTCCCATCGTTCCCAGGAGCCCAAGAGTATATCCCAAAACTGATGCAGCAGGATCCCATCATAAAGCAAGCTGTCGATCTCCATGAGCAGGCAAATATTGTCATGTTGGGAATTTGGCCTCCTAACACGAATGATGAAGTTATCGTAAGAGGAATACTCTCCAGGGAACAGCTTCAAGCGGTAGAGGCTTTGCATCCTGCCGTCGACATTAATCATTGGGTCTTTGATGCAGAGGGTCGGTGTATTAATACGATGCTTGAACCTCAACCGTATTATTTGTCGGGTTTTGAAATTCCAACCCTCAAGGAAAAAATGAGACAAGAAGGCACGAAAGTGATTCTTGTTGCAGGAGGTGGCCCAGCCTATCTTCCTGCACTTCGAGCAGCACTCAAGGCTGGCCTTGCCAATATTGTTATCACGGATCATATCACAGCACAACTACTGCTTACGGAGAAGTGATGTCCATGCAACAAGCCTCTGATCGGCTTTTAGAGCTATTAGATGCACACGTCTGCGAAGATGATGCAGAAGTCGCGTCTGTTACTCTTGCGCAGCAGATGATTGTACAACATCCAGATATTTGGCTGCAAAGCTGCAAGGAAGGCCACATTACTGGCTCTGGCCTGATCCTCGATAGGGCAAATGAGCGAGTTCTGCTCATGTATCATCGTAAACTGCAACTCTGGCTGCAAATGGGGGGGCATGGAGAAGGTGAACTGAATCCATCACGCATAGCATTACGAGAGGCTACCGAGGAATCAGGCCTTCCTGATCTAACGCTTTTCCCTGATCCAGAACAGCCGATATTCATTGATATCGACGCTCACATCATACCTGCTCGACGGAATACGCCGGAACACTATCATCTAGACTTTCGCTATCTATTGTGTACTTCAATGGCAGAGAAGATTCAGCGCTTGAAAGCTGAAGCAAACGATTTACGCTGGTATTCATTTCCCGAAACCGCGGCCTTGCCACTAAAACCTGCAACGCTACGATTGATAAAAAAAGCCGAAAGGCTCTTGCTCTAATATGTATTAGGGCTTGTCCCTGTTTTGCTCCCACCTCACTTTTGAATTCCCTGCAATTCATGAGGGGGCCGCCTGATACCCCTACGATTCATCTAGGGGTAAGGCGGCCCTCCCAGAGACTTCACAAGAGGTAGAACATCTGTTACAATGACATGCATGGATCGCAGCACACCAAGCATGTCACTTACAAGCTAGCCTATCACGCGGGTCTGGTGTCCTACATACCGCAAAAAGATTCTGGTCGGCAAACTGGCGACGTTTCTCGAACAGGAAATCCGCCGCATTTGCGAAGCGAACACCTGGACCATCGGTGCCCTGAATGTGCAGGAAGATCACGTACATCTCTTTCTCAGCGCTCCTCCGTCTGTTGCTCCCTCACAGATCGCTCACACACTCAAGGGTACGACCGCCCGTAAAGTGTTTCAACACTTCCCTGAAGTCAAGAAGCAGCTTTGGGGCGGTGCCTTCTGGTCCCGTTCGTACTACGTGGGCAGTGTCGGAGATATGAGCGTGGATACCGTGTTAAACTATATCGAATCGGGTCAGGACTGAAGAGAAATAAGGTAGAAAAGGAGTCAATCACCTCTGACCTGTACGTCTACGTCGTTTGAAGTCTTCCAGGTCAGTACGCTGAATACGATAATTATGCCGTGACGGAGTTCCCAAATCCGTTGCTAAAAGTTCTCCATCTTGTATCCACCTGTAGACCCTCCTGATATTTACTTTTAATTCTTCCGCAACCTGCTCGGCTGTCAATACTTCTTCTGGCACGATGTCTACTCCTACAATACTCTATTTCCCTCTTCTCGCAAAATGGGAAGTGGCTGACACGATTATAACGTGTTCGGTATGCTAAGTCAATGAACCGTATCGAGAGATAACTACTTGACAGCATCATTCGTGTATGGTATCTTTAATACAGTAGAATACGTTATCGGTCGTCAAGCGAAAGGAGAAGCTTGCACATGGCACCGCAACAGATCCAGTGGGGAACCATCACCCTGTACCTGGACGATGAGACCTTTCGGACATCGTTTACCAATGGACGAAGCATGTATTTCGATGACAGCGAGTACGAGTATCCTCACGTCGCTTACCAGATGAACACCCTTGAAGCGGTAGGGTCCGTCCTTGATGAAGACGGCAAGGGCGGCTACCGCTTTGACCGCATGACCTTCAAAAACCCTATCGATATCCTGGGTTTCGCGCCTTCGCTACATGAGCGGCCCGATGATCGAAGAAGCCCAAGAGGAGCGCGAAGAGCGTCACCATCGCTTCGTGGCACTACCAGAAGCAGCAAGCCCAATCGGAATAGCTTTGTAGAGCGTACCAGTGGAGGATGAGAAGGACAGGTCCGTTTCCTGTCCCTCTCAGATCGGCGAACGACATGCAGCAGATCATCACAGCAAAACTGAAGCTGCTCACCACAACTGACCAGTTTCAGGCGTTACGCGCCACGCAACTGGCCTATCGTGATGCACTCAACGCTGTGAGTCACTACGCTTTTGAGCATGGCAAAACCAGTAGCACTATCACCCTGCACAAAGGGATGTATGCCGAATTGCGTACATGCTATCACCTTCCCTCACAACTGGCCTGTAGCGTGGAACGGCAGGTAGCCGCTACCTACAAGGGGCTGTGGACGAAGCTCAAGAAAAATGCCGAACATCGTCGCAAGAAGATCACCAAGAAACGCTTTCAAGGACTGGACAAGCCTCCCAAGTACAGTTCTCCAACTGTTCAGTATACCTACGAGCGTGACTACACCTTTCAGCGAAACCAGCAGGTCAGCATCGGTACGCTTAACGGGCGTGTCAGCATCCCGTATTGTGGCTACGATGAACATCTTGCGCTCATTGGGCATGGGGCAAGTATCGGTGATGCCAAGCTCTGGTATGACAAAGCCAGGAAAACTTTCTATTTACTCGTTTCCTTAGAAATCGACGTACCTGAGCCGACATCCGAGCAACTGAGCGAAGTCGTCGGAGTCGATGTGGGTATCCGCTATCTCGCAGTGACCTCTACTTCGACAGGCAAGGCGACGTTTCACTCAGGGAAACGAGTCCGACATCAAGCCAACCATTACGCACGACTCCGCAAACGCTTGCAGCAAAAAGGCACTCGTGGCGCGAAACGGCGATTGAGACGCATCGAGCAGCGAGAGAGACGGTTAAAGGCGCAAGCAAACCACCAGATCAGTAAACAGATCATCAAAGAGCACCCGCATGCGCTTCTCGGACTAGAACAGTTAACTGACATCCGAGAGCGAACGAAGCGACGGAAACGCAAACGCAAGAAGAACGGCAAAGGAACAGAGCGAGTCTCAGTCAAGGCGCGCAAAGCCAATCGGGTGTATTCACAGTGGTCCTTTGCCCAACTGCATGCGCTCATCAGGTACAAGGCGGTCCTTTCAGGATCACAAGCTATCAAGGTCGATGCCGATTATACCTCAAAAGCCTGTCCTGTCTGTGGGCATACCGCCGATGAGAACCGTCCACACAAAGGGTTGCTTTTCGTCTGTCAGAACCCGAACTGTGGGTACACGCTGCATGCTGATCTGGTTGGCGCGAGGAATATTACCATGCGAACGCTCGTGCTTCGACAGGATTGGAGCACGACGGGGCACCTGTCACTTGCCCCTGATGCATCGGACAGCGAAGCCAAAGCTGCACGCCTGCAAAGGTATGCAGAGTTGCGGTGGAGTCCTGATGTAACAAGCCTCCGGTCTCTGACCGGAGGTGCGAATTGACGTCCCCATCTATCCCTACTAGACCCGTTCTGCTATAATGAAAAATGAGGGAGACATCCAATAAGCATTCTATCGTCAAGGAGAGCGTTTAAGCTATGCAAGATATGCAGAAGAATATTCAACAGGAGCAGCAGGCCCAACATGCAAGCCCGCTTGAGTCAACAAGTACTGAGGAGAGCACTGTTCTACAAAACAATCTTTTCGGCGCTCCAACAGTGATAGCAGAACCTCCTGATCCACTAGAGACGCCATTTCCGCCGTTGGTACGCACAAATCCTCTCACTGACCAATCAAGTCTTGCCGCATGTGCTATTCCTTATCAACAGGAGTTGATGTTGCGCGGAAAGTCAAACTATACCGTGACCTGCTTTCTGTCGGACCTCAAGATGTTTAGCGACTATACTGGTTATGATGTTCCCGTTGGACGTCTTACGAAAGAGCAACTCACCGATTGGCTGATGAAGCTTAAGTTCGGCACAAAAGGCCAGGTTCCTGCTCCAAAAACAATGGCGCGTCGTGTCACATTTCTGAAAAACTTCTTTTCCTGGCTACATCGTGAGTCGGTGATACAAGAAGACCCCTCGGCTAGCCTGACACTAGAACGTCCACTACCACCGCTCCCAGAGTTATTGTTCGCGGACGAGATACAGCGTCTGCTCGATGCTTCTGCGGAAGATTCGCGCTGTCGCTGCCTTGTCTATCTCGTGCTGCACGCAGGTCTAAAAAAAGAAGAGGTTATGGGGCTAAAAGTGCATCAGATAGACCTCTCGGACGAACGAGTACCTCTGGTAACGGTGCATTTTGCCGCCTCAACGAACAAGCAGCATAGAGAGCGCCGCCTTGCCCTACCTGCTGAATTTACACAGATTTTTCGAGCCTATCAGCAGAAATATGCGCTCACCAATGAAGTCTTTGCCTGCACAGATCGTAACCTGAACTATATCCTTGCAAAAGCTGTGAAAGCTGCAAATATCAAGAAGCGTGTCACACTACAACTGCTTCGTGATACATTCGCTGTGCAGCAACTGCAAGCAGGTGTTACGCCAGAAGTGTTACGCGAAAAAATGGGCCTCTCTGATGAAGCATGGCTAGAATCTAGAGAGAAATACCGACGCCTTGCATTTCCAAAATAAAACACGGATGGCTGAAGGTGATGTATCGCCTTCAGCCATCCATGTTTTATTGAGGTCTTTGCATTGGTGGTGGCATCGGTACAGAAGGCGTTGATTGTACAACAATAAGGCGTGCTGCTCGACGCTTCAGAACACTCCCGCAAAGAAGAGCATTGATAATGATTGCCGCAATAGCAAGAGGACCAAGACAGATGAGTCCTATACCAAGTGTAAACAAGGTGCCTAGAATCATAATGGGCCAGTAAATGAAGATACTACAAAGCAAAAGAATGACACCTATTGTTGTTTCTCCACCCAGTATCCAGCCTACACCGAAGATACCAAAGAGCGATAGCACAATTTCTGCTATAAGCGGACCATCACTTCCTCTATGTTGTACCACTGTGATGTTTCCTGGTGGATACATCGAGGCATAGGAAGTTGCCGCATATCCAGGCGCTTGCTGAGGTAGTGGTGCGTGTCCTCCTGGCTGTACAGGAGGCGGGACTGCGCTGTATCCCACTGAATATAGTGGCGGCCCACCAAATTTACTGAAATCGTCTTGGAGCGGGGGCCTTTGCTGTCCCTGTTGCACCTGGTATGCTGAAGGCTGAGTATACTGCACCTCATGCTTAGTTGACGTGCCACAAAAAGGACAGACTGTAGCAGCATAGTTTATCTCATTTCCACAACGATCACAGAACATAGTTGTTGTGCCCTTATTCCAGCTTACTTCTTAGAGAAAAAAGTATCTTGTATAGTACAATTCGCGCTTTTATAGTTATGTTGTGTCGATGCCCCAACCGCTAGTAGTATTACTAATTTCCGTTGTTCCCGCTTGTGCCGTTTGTATAACTTGCATATGTGGGACAATTCCTGTATTCAGCAATAGCGCAGGTGGCAATGTAATAATGGGTGTGGCACCACTTTTTCGCAGTTTCGCACTGAGTACACCAGGAGTGATGACTAACAATGAGGGTTGTGCTTGGCGCAATACCTCTGTCAATTCAGCGGGAAACTGCTTATCAACTTCACCTATTACTTGTACGATTGATGCACGTAGATAGTTGAGAGCAAGCGTTGCTACTAAGCCTGCTAATGCATACTTACTTTGCGCTGTCGCTCCTAACAGTAACACGTAACTGTTTCACGGTTACATACAGCGGAAACCCACCATACTTTTTTCGTTGGAGTGTCGAGCGGTACGCCTTGCTTCTGAATAAACGCGACATCCTCTAAACTCATGTAAGACGGAATAGCCGTTCCGCTTCTTTGCGGCTTTCGTGACAGTCCCAATACTTCCGCTTGGTCATACATGCTATCCCATGTGCGATGTGGTAAGCGTTCTAAAATGTCCATACGCGGTGCTGTTTCGTAGAGGTCTCTCATTATCTGATTTTCTGCGTCAGTCCACTCGATAGACGATGCAGTACGCCGCAAGATGTACGCCGTGTCTACAATAGTATGTGTACTCTGCGCATCTTTGCTCATTGATTTATGCCATATGATAGTGAGTTTAAGCCAATTATCAGCAACCTTTTCAAGAATGATATCTTCTGTCACGAGCCGTATAAGTTCGTGTTTTCTCTCGATTGACATAGCGTTCCATTGCGCGTGTAGTGTGCCTGAATGAAGAAGAGCCGCCGTTTCTTGTCTTGCTTCTCGCTCTTGCTCTTCTCGCTCTTGCTTCTTTTGTACATCGTCAAGACGCTTGACAAGCCGTGCTTTTGCGGCTCTATTCTCTCTAATCTCTTGGTCTGTCATCATATCGAAAGTGACGTTGTATTCACGCTCAAGTCTCGCTATACCGCGCTGTAACTCATCAATTGTATTGTCTACGGTGGTAAATTTGGTTTTCTCTTGCTCTTGCACTGCTTGAAAGTTGTCTTGTATCGCGCCACGTATCGTTACCAGTTCATGTACATCAGGTACAAACACAGGTGTATCCTTTGGTACATCTCCCCTTACTCTGCTCCACAACATAGAGCCTAGAGTTGGCCTTACATGCCATATCACACGCTCTTCAATCAGTGTATCAAGGATAGAGACATTTATCGTAAAATCGTTACATGCAATGCTGTGTTTATCACGTAGCATGTATCCTGCTTCTCTAGCTGCCGCCGTACGTTGAGCAACGTATACTATTTTTCCAGGAGAGGTTAACACTGTTTTTCCATTCTTGCGTGTGCCCGCAAGCAATGCGTCTGTACGTTCTATCGAAGCACATTGCTCGTAGCGTACCGCCTTTTGAGGCCGCTCTATGATGTTTCCCTCAAGGTCTGTATCAGCAAGAGCGTAGAGTGCAAAGAAAAAATCTTGCTCATCGACAATAGCAGTATGAACATTTCGTTTCACAATACGTCCGTCGTACACTGCATGACCGATATAGACAGCGTTTGTCAACATGGATTTGAGACCTTCACGGCTCTTAATAGTGTATCCGCCGAGAACGTGCGTCAAGTGTATTTGTCCTACACGCTCTTGTATCTCGCTAGGCAATTCTGGAAAAATTGGCTTGCCATAAATTTCACGCCGAAGCGTTGTAAGGTCTGCGTCCAGTTCACGAAACCGCTTAAAGAGCCGCTTCATGATAGGAGACCATACAGGATTAGCAACATAAAACTTGCGTTCATCGTCAAGCATTAAGCCCGTTGGCACGGCATGACCGCAATATTCGCCACGCATAGCAACGCGGTCACGCGCTGGTAACATGCGTCCGAAGACGTGCTTTAAGCGATAGTTTTTCGCTTCTACTGCAAGAGACACAAAGCGGTCTACGTCCTCTTTACGGTTGTTAAAATCAAACATATCATCACGCGTGATGAGTAAGACGTGATAATCTCGACAAAGCTTTGCGAAGACTGGACCGTCTATCACATCCTCGTCACGCGTCAAACGGTCTACCGCCCACATCATGACCGCTCCCACGTCCCCACACTCTATTGTTTGCGTGATGAGTTTTAACGCGGCTCTCTCATCAATGCTGAGGTTGCCTGATGCATCACGCGGTTTTTCGCTCTTTTGACCGTACCTATCGTACTCATTTTCCACGAAGATTATGATGTCTTCTTGCTTCCAGCCATACTCTAAAGCCTGTGCTAGCAACTCCTCTGTTTGCTGTGCGTAACTCTCTTTGTTATTCGTGGCTCCCTTGCCGTCCGATTGACGTGCATAAATCAGCAACTTCTTATGCGTTGGAAATGCAGTACGCCCGAAAGAATGCTTTGACTTTCGCTCTTCCTGTATTTCCTCTTGTGTCTTAAAGCGTCTCATTGTGTGTTCTCCTTCTCGAAAATGCGTTCTAATAATAAGAATACGAACAGGGAACCGCAAGTGTTCGGTTCCCTGCCCATTGCTAATGAAACATCATGCCCTGAATTGGCGTGTGTGTGTTTTCTTCTCGCTTGACAATTCGGATGTAGTCAATCCATTTTCCGTTGCGGAAGCGTTGCGCTACATGGCAATCTTTGCGTGTGCATTTCCGCCACATATCACTAGTAGTGTTTTGCCACGAATGCCCAATATCCCTACACAATCTATTGCTCATGCTCGTTACCTCTTGCTTCGCAGGAGCGAGACGCCAACAATCACAATCGCAACAAGAGCCACAATCCATACAATGGGTACGCGTAAGGTGATAACGTTGCCTGACAAGAAAGGCGATTGAATACCACTCATCAAAAATGCTATGCAAAGAAGAAGAAGGACATACAAGCCTAGCCTTGAAGAGCCGCTTATGCGATGTGATACGGGCGCGTCCAGTTCATCGGTTGTGTAGTGTGGTTGCTCTTTTGGTTGCCCTTGAAAGCCACGGTAGCGCAGTGCCGAACGTGGGTTATTGATGAGCCTATCATCGTATTCTTGTTCTACATCGGTTGTTTGCTGTACAGGCCGTGAAGCTCTTTGTGGTATGGTTGTGCTCTTCTGCATGGTCATATCTCCTGTAATACCTAGTCCCTCATTCATCCGTACATGAAGAGAGAAGGATAGCCCCAGACTGATTGTTTGTTGGTTCGTGGTGTCTTCTTGTAGTGGCTCATAGCCTCTAACGCCGTGAGCCGCTTCTTCATACTCAATCAAAAACTTTCTCCTTACTTTGCTACATCGTTACCAGTAAAAACGCTGCTTGTTTCCTCACTTTCTGAAATAGCCATACTATGACGCCCTCAAAGAGAGTGTACACGATAATAAGAATATTTTCAACCTTTATGATTATATATTCGTATTTAGTCGGTATAGAACGGTAACATGAGACGTTGACCGTCTTAGTCATACTCTGGTAGAATGTAGCTAAACGTCAGGAGTAGAGCGTATGCAAGAAGATAAAATGTTAACAATAGATGAGGTTGCAGAGCGTATGCGTGTCAATGAGAAAACGGTACGCAATTGGATACAATCAGGAGAGTTAGCCGCGTTTCCTATCGGCAAGCGCGGTTACAGGATATCAGAGACAGACTTACATGATTTTGTCGAGACAAGAAAGCAACGTCTACAGAAACAAAAAGAAGAGTAACACATACGCTAAAGCATCCTTATGTCCGGTTATCTACGTTACATAGTTCTAAATCGCGCTCTAATCGCTTTTTTGACAGAGTAGCTATATTGACTAGTCCAGATGCATCAAGATAGCCTGAACCTCATTACAGACACAAAAACACCCATTGCAATGGGTGTTTTCTTTCTTCCGCTTCGCCAAAGTAATCTAAAGACATTCATTGAACGTATAAATATATATCACTCGTTTCAATATATCAGATACATTGTAGTGTGTTCGCACAAAACTTCTATGCTGTACCATCACGAAAAGAAAGCTACCATGTATCAGCAACCACCGCAACAAGGCTATTATCAACCACAACCAGATAATACACGAGGCTTTGCCGTAGCAGCACTGTGTTTTTTGCTGCTTGGTTTCGGGCTACATTTTATTGCAGTGCTGGTAACATTCTTTCCGCTTGTTGGCGGTGTCTTTGGCATTTTCTTTGGTTTCATTGGCTTAGCCTCTGATGTGCTAGGGCTTATCTTCTTGGTTATTGTCGTCGCAAAATCGTAAATGGTCAGGCACGAGCAACAAAAAAAGACACTGCATTTTTACAGTGCCCTTTTTGTTGCTCGTAGCTACTCTTCCTTCATTGCGTCATGTATCTTTGTGTGGAAGGGTACTATAGATAAGATGAACGTTTAAAAGGTACTCTAATTTTTGGATTTATCGTATGCGATTTTAAGTATTTCAAGTGCTACGTCAACGTGTTCTTTATGTGAACCTTCATAATCTGATACGAGGTCACGAGCAATATCATAACTTTTACTGTAGATTTCGTAACTAACACTTGGTCCATTTGGATTAACACGAGCATGTGCAGTGCTTAGGAATAGTAAGATACGGTCTGCCATTTGGCTTTTTTCAAAATCTTCTAAGTTCTTTAGGTGTTCTTTGCTCATTAAGGCTCCTATTTCTAATCCCCTTAACGTTTACAGGTGATGCAAAACATTGTAGTAATATATACCAGATGAATTTGTATGTAAAGCTGTAAGTACTGATGTACTATTCATTGCCTAGTGCGTCCTCAATACTTTGTGCGTATGCGTTTTTGTCGCTATGATGACGTATCATATAATCGCTCGTTGTTTTCAGATTGTTGTGTCCGAGCCGTGCGCCACTATCTGAGAGTTTCGCGCCTTGCTCTTCTATCATAAGAGCGAACGTGTGGCGCGTGGCGTGTACCTTCGATGTACCTAGATAACTCTCACACACATCTGCAATTGCTTGTGTGCTAATCGCCTTGCCTTTGTTTTGCAGAGAGAAGGACACCCATACAGGCGCGTCTTTTGCTAGCGTTGTCAGGTCGTCGGTTTCATGTATGTGCTGTAGATAGCGTTTCAAGGTCTGTGTGAGTTTCGTTGGTAACTCATCCCTCATTGTCTTATTGCCCTTGCATCGTGCGAACGTGACTACTGCTTTATTTCCTGTAAAGCGAATATCACCATAGCGTAAGTTCGCAAGTTCAGACACACGCCGTCCAGTATTGAGTAAGAGCGACAAGAGAACATAATCACGTGGTCCTTGTGGTGTTTGCTTGTCGATAGACTGTAACCGCGCTTTCACGTCTTCTGTATCCAGTGGAAGAGCCGCGTCTTTTGTATCGCCTTTACGACGCGCCACAGGTGCTATCGGGTTACGCTCCACTTGCTCATGCTTGATTGCATAATCATAAAAGCTACTGATGATTGCTAACCGTTGGTTAAAGGTTGCTGGTGCTACACTTCCCTTTTTGCCTTGACTTGCCCAACCTTGTGCAAGCATCGAAACGAGCGATGCAATCACTATCAAGGTCAAGGTTTGCAGTACCTAGCATAGAACGGAATGAGTGCTAGCATCGGTATATGCGTCTTCTGTCTTTGCACTGCTTGTATGTTTGACCTTCTCATCTAACCATGCAACTATCAGGTTATCGAGAGAGGTTTTTTGTTTGTTTTGATTGACTGAAATAATGTCTTTTTGCGTACTCATGATTGCCTCTTTTGCTCTATTTGCTACTACAACTAATCGCTGATAGAAAGGCAAGTGTTACAAGTATTACAGCACGGTCAAGTACGTTTTGTAACTCTTTGCGTCAGCAATGCCAGCCAGCCACTAGCCAGTCAGGAAACGCTTTTTGTTTCCTCGCGCAAGCCTGTATTATGCTGGACTGTATGCCTAACCGCGAGGCTCTGTCGGGTTCTACTTTTAGTCATTATTTGGATGCATAAGGATACATAATATGGCGTATGGTAGAGATGTAATGCGTGTTGTGTTGTGCGTTGTGTGCGTGGCAAGAAGGGTGTGCTGTGCTGTTCGTGGTGTTTTAAGCATGGAGGTGTTCAAAATGGCACGGCAAAAACACTTTTCCGAGCGTCTTTTCGCAGTGGATTTTCTTATGGCTCACTGCATTAGCGTAAGTTTTGCTGTGCAATGCCTAGAGGATTGCGCCATCGTAAAACGTTCTCTTATAGCATACAGAGCTTTGCACGAAACTGCGCAAAAAGAAAGAGGCTACGGCAATCTGTAGGGGAAGACGCGAAGCCTCATCAAAAAAGGAAGAGTGTCTTTTAGTGAGAGTACAAGGGTTGCGCTTCGCCACCATGCCGACTACATGCACCAGTAACACCGCCTGAATGTGAATACGTTCCATCTACACATTCATCAACGTAGCCGTTGGTATGGCTCCAAAAGCTAGCAATGCAATTAAAGTAGTTACAAATATCTGACGGTGGACTGTAGATGAGCTTTCCAGGAGCGTTGAGGTCGTACCCATAGGGATTTCCGTTTAGCCCTGTTGGTGGTTGTGTTGGTGCGGTTGTTGGCACTGGTGCCTGTGTTGGAACGGGTGTTGCTACTGGTGGTTGTGTCGGTGCAACCGTTGGTACTTGCGTAAGTATAGCTGTTGCTTTTACTATTACCTGTGTCGGTTCATCCGTTGGAGTATCAGAAGGTTGAGAGTCAACAACGCTCGTAGGTGCTGTACCTGCTACAGATGTGTTTGTGCTGAGTGTTGTTATACTGCTAGCGGCTGTACTTGAGTAAATAACAAACGTGAAGAGTGCAACAAGCGTACCAACAATCATCCCTATTCGAGGTCTACGAGATGGAGACGCCATTTGCCACTGCGCCGCCGATGCCTGATGTGAAGAGCGAGAATACCCAAGAGCCTTACGAGTGAGGTAGATACCTAGCACAAACATGAAAAAGAAGATATGAACACACCAGATCAAGAAACGACGTGACTTTCGCATCTGTTGCCACTTCACAAGGCTATCCATTGTGGTATAGCCGCGCCAATCCATGATAAGGACGCTAGCAAGAAGACCCCATAGAAGACTGATACCGACTCTCCCAAGAAGTGTTGCAAAAGCATTCGACGAAGCTGCACCAGCAATAAATCCAAATATCCAGAATACACTATAAAGGACAATCAATGTAATAAGGGTAGCCTTACTATAGGGTCGAGGTTGGGCAGTTGGTACAGGTGGCTGATTATAAAATTGTCCAGGCATAGGTGGAGGATAGTGTCCCACTTGCGTTGGCTGATTGTAAAACGATGGTTGATTGTTTCCTTGATTATTCTGCATCTTCTCTCTCTACAGCTTTTCATAACATACATACACATTTCTATCTATACAACGTGTGAAGAAGAATAGAATAACTCTCATAACGCTACACAAGGTGATAAATGGTGACACGTTCAGAGTATACGGGCATAACAGGCAAGAAAGAGGGGAAGGTATTGTCATAGTACCTTCCCCTCATAAAATCAGGCTGATTGCTTCATGTCAAGCATCGCCTTGATACGTGGTAAGTCATGTTTCAGTGTTGCGTGTGTTGCATACTCTTCCCAATTCTCGACGCCGCGCCCAATTGTTCTACTCTCGTGTATCTCGACTCTCGGATAGTCAAGAGCCGCACCCATGTCGAGAAACAAGTGTGAGTGCTGATGCTCTTCACAACATCCGTTTTTCATCGGTTTCTTTCTGCATACTCATGCGTGCTGTGACGAGACGTACTACAAGACCATTGTCACGTATCTCACTCGCACCTTTATGAAGATGTAAACCGGGCCAGAGTATTTGTAATGCAACCTGCGTTCCCACTGTAATAGTTGTACTCTGTGTGACAGGAACATAATGTAGCCCACGCTCGCTAATAGTCCTTCTCCATAGAGCATAAGCTGTACTTGGGTGGAGCATGCCAGCATCAATAACTTCAGCGATCTGAAAGCGAGTCACAACATCTTGTAGTCCCCCCAGATGCTCGGCTCGTGGCGAGGTAAGCACTACAGTATCGAGCGTTCGTTGCCATGACGGAAGACGACTATCTAACGCTTGCGAGAGCGATGTTGCGTCGAGGCCTCCATCGATCAGGATTGACACACAAATTTATCACTTATCATCAACTGGTAAAAGAACTCAAAGACA
>JAABUQ010003098.1_pt1 | contig 31211 bp, 31 predicted proteins | sample 5560001 | NCBI WGS metagenome assembly JAABUQ01 (sample SAMN10711888, study PRJNA513371) | rock metagenome | isolation source: Antarctica rocks | place: Antarctica: Victoria Land, Finger Mt nord | collected 2015-12-18 | reverse complement strand
GCACCTTTTGTCTTCAACTCTGCACTGTACCGTTTGCGTGGCCGTGCCATGAATTTTCTCCTTTACGGCGTTTCTCGATACAGCCATTTTATCTTATCTACCTGTCCAGGAAACCGGTACCATTATAACCACTCCATTATTATACTGAGCAGTATCCCAATCTAATACGTTTGCCAGAGATTGCTGAAGATCAGCCAAAGTTTTTTCTCTTGTCGTCTCATCAGGCATAGCAGTACTACGCCAGATCAACGAAATCTCTACTTGCCCAGGAAATGTTTCACTCTTTACAATAAAGCGTGCAACCGTTCCAAGAAACAGATGCTCGTCTTCGCGTCTTATTTCTTCTAACTTTTTCATCAATTCGGCCTGGCGATTAGCTCGCATCTGTACCACAATAGAAGTCGAAAGCAGCATGTTATTTTCAGGGGAAATACGCCAACGTAAAACGCTTTTCCGAGGACGACCAGCAATATTGGGCTTAAAGCTCTTTACCTCTTCCAGAGGTATAAGAATCACATGTGCAGCCCTTACCGAAGAGAGGCGTCCATCCTCAACATATTCATATACTCTACTAGGCGAAAGCCCAAGCATCTCCGCAGCTTCCTTGATGGACACGTAGCCTGGAACACTTGCCTGATTATTATTTACGTGCATACATACAGTCTATTGATTATCGGTATTTATTGACTAAGCCTTATATTTAGGTATTTATCGTCTTACCTAAAATGTGATATATTCGTCTCATCGGTTATTTACTAGCCGATGGATAGGGAAAACGTAATAGAAATGCTTTACGTGTGAACTTCCTATTCGAGAGGTTCTGCTTCTTTCTATCGAAACTGCATTTGTTTTTAACAAAGTGGCGAACTGTTTCTTCCCTCTATGTTGTCGATAGAGTTGCTCACTCTTGCTTTCCCACGGGATGCGTGTATGACTTACCTACTTCGTGAGAAAGGTTATTTACCAACATCGTATAACTCTTTGAAGCAGCTTCTCTTTTTGAGATGGCTTTCCCTTTGTTCGAAGGATGACACGATGTGAGTAAACTGACCCTGTTACGAGGTTGGTAAGTCATACAGGATGCGCAACGAGATCAGGCATCCCCTCGTCCTGGAACGGCGGCATTGTTCATGCGTCGTCTGAAAGAGACCGAGGCTTCCTGAGGAGCTTTCGTCGTGACTAAGGCATCGCAGCGCCTGCAGCCTCAAGCAATGCTCGTAAAGCGGGATTTTCAAGATCGGCAGTGGTTTTAATCTTCACATGACGAGCACGTTTCCCTGTCCCTTCGAGCAGCTTTGCTGGATCAGGCAGGTCTGTCCCTCTGGCGAAGCCTAGATTCACCGCTGTTTTGAGTGGCATGATAACACACACCACATCCGCCATTTTCTGGCCGAAACTGTATCCAATCAGTTTGCTAGGCACATCGACCTGTTCTACCGCCTGAGGTAAAACTGTTAACACGGCTGCTCGTACTCTCCAGGCGAGATCACGCACTTCCGAGCTATAGGTGGCAAGAAACGCGGATACTGCTTCTTCAGTTACCATAGATCAACCTCAAGATTGTAGTCTACGTATTGAGCATCCCATAGTATTTTACACGCAGTCCTGTGTTTTTGTCTATTCCATAGTTCCCTGATCCCTCCGTTCTGGCAACCACATGCTATGATCTCTGAAAGAGACCTCTTTCTCTCTTTGCCTCTCTCCTGTCACCTCGTTGCGCATCGCGTGGGCTTTTCAATGCACACGATGATTTGGGTACATAGTAGTTTGTAACGAAGAGTGCCTCTGGATGTCCATTTGGTTGTTGACATCTATGGCCCCACATTAAAGTGAGTATAATAGCTGGCTAGGTACAACCTCGCTAACTGGTGAACGTGCTCAAGTGAGCTTACGAGGTCGCCCTCGTGGTTGCTTGGGCACAGTTGGATCAGGCAATGGATGTTTGCAAGGTCGCCCTTGCGGACGTTTCGAAAGCATCCCCATGCGCTAGTATTCTTTCGAGACCGTCGAGATCGCGTTGGTTTGCTCCAAGGAGCTGGAGCACTCTTGTAGGTAAGAACCTCCTGGATGTTCCACAGATGATCAGTCACTCCCGCAGCCATCACAGACGTACACGCATATCTCAGATGGTGTGCTTTGCTCAACTTGTGATGAACTTTCGTTAGAAACGCAATATTTCCCAGTCCGCAACTTTATTACGCCCGAATAATAATCGTTTACACTTATAACAATGGCTCTGAGTCCACAACTTTATTCTTGATAAACATGTGTAGTAGATGATAAATAAAGTCGTTCCCTGGTAAATAAAGTCGTTCCGTCAGAGGAAGTATATTGTTGAGTTATAAATGGGACATCCGTTCGAGAAAATGATGGATTTCTCGAACGGATGTCCCAAGTAGCCAGCACAGGGCAGTACAGCTAGTACAACCTCTTATACTTGCTCACGTTGACGGTTATAATGCCTGCGCGCCTTGGCCTGGTTGCCGCACGTCTGCATATCGCACCAGCGGCGACTATGGTTTTTGCTGATGTCCAGGAAAAGCCAGCGGCAATCTTCGGCTGCGCAAACTCGCACATCCCGCAATTTATCCGAGGTCAGCAAATCTGCTGCGGAACGCACCACCTGCCATGATATGTGCTGCAGCCTGTCTGTATCACTATTTTCGCGCCAATCCCAGCGAAAACTCTCTTCCTGCAAAACGATACAGGCATGTGACATGGCCTGCGCAAGATGGGTATTCAACAAGACCATATCTTGCTGTTGAGGCGTCGAACCCTCTGCTAGAGCGTAATAGATGCTATAGATTGCCTCGCGCAACCTCACCGCATCATTCAATATCTTTGAAGCTTCTTGAGGATGCCACTCCGCTATCTTCAAGAGTTGTTGTGCGTCTTCTTCCTTCAAGATGTGCATGTTCAATCCCCATGCCAGCAAGTCGCTATACTTGTTCAGCAGGTCGTGCCTCTGGGCATTAAAGCGGTCGCGCAGTGTATGGGTAAAGTCTAGGCAGAGCCAGTTGCCTGGAATATCATCAAAGTCAGGTATGTTTAAATTCATCTCAACCATACAAACAATCACTCCTACTGCATTGTACCAAACGCTATTTTAACCTTCAAAATTATCTTGACAGGTTAGTATTTGCATGTTACAATATAACCATCAAAAACATTTTAGCAGGTTGCATGGTGAACGTCAAGAGTAGAAAAGCACTCATTGCTCTTCGAGCAGAAGGAGTAAAATCTATGTTCCCAATCTACGATTATGCCTCATTTATGAGAAGGCAAGAAGAATTACTAAAGGAGGCAGAGATCCAACGACTGGTTCGCAAAGCAGAAGGCAAGAACTCAGGGGCATTCAGATTGTCACGAAGAGGAGCCTCTTGGTTGGGCATACATATGGTCAGGTGGGGACAGAAGTTGGAGCAATTTGGAACCGCCGGGAACCGCCAATGCGCAGCTTCTATCTCTGCGTGCTCATCGTCCCTGTAGTGCCAAAGTAGATAAACTTTCTCTCGTTATTCCTCGTGCAAGTCTACGGGACCTGTATGGGAATGGAAGTGCGATGAATGCAGGCCACTCTTGAGTTGACGTGAAGCGAACGCACTCCAATCCTCGCGTTACTCCTGTGGATATGCACCAGGGATGAGCGGAGATAGCCGAAAGAGGTCAGCTACAATGGAGATATTGATTATATTGTTGATACTAGTCGCGTTTAGCCTGGCGGCAATGCGCTGGGGTTTTGACAGCAGGGAACCAATCACCTCCCGCGAATGGGAGAAACGGCAGACCCCTCCTTCGACAGGACATCATTTGTAGGGATATCGTCACTATCAGCCGCTTCTCACCCGGCTCGGACGCCACCAACCTGGTGATTATGCAACTCGGTCTGTCCTCGCTGCTCAGTTTTATTGCGATTCCCTTAACCCATCAACCATTGTTTGTGTCTTCATGGTCATTCTGGATTGTGGTCTTGCGGATGGGGACAATAGACGTGGCCTTTACGCTGCTCGTAATGAATAGGGTGCAACAATTCATCGGCGGCACACAGGCCGCCCTTATCTACGCGCTTGAACCAGTATGGGCAGCACTCACCGGGCTACTGGCAGGCGATGTGTTGAGCATACCCGCCTGGATTGGCTGTGGCTGCATTCTCGTCGGTATGATTATCGGGAGACTGGGTTAGGCTATCTATATTGCCTTCCTTGCCAGACCTTTGTGCTGTCTGCTTTTGTTGTGTCGGCTGCTTGAGACAACCTTTCGTAAACAGATGTTCCAAGGAGCCAACACAAGTGGACAAGCTTTCAGCGGAGAGCAGAGGTAAGAATAGTATTCACTTCTTGCTGTGCTCTTGCTACGTCTCCGGCAAAGATCAGTCCCATCGGATTTTTTGCCATACGGCAAATTATTCTCGTCCCTTCCCGCTTCAAAACCTCATCTCTTTCAGCGATGCAGGCTCTTACGTCTTGGGGGTCCACGTTTTCAGGTAAGGGATATTTATCGACGGTAGCAATACCTTCTGAAATGGCGTTCTGCATGTGAGAGATCGTTTGGTCTCTTCTATTGGCCCCCAGAATGGTCATAATCGCATCGGTATAGTTTGTCCAGCGTGGATTACATTCTGCCAGATAATTGCCCTCTGGCTGCTTTCTTTGTCTCTGTAGTTTTTTCTCCAGTTCGCCTGGAATCATGATATCCAGGTTTGCCACGCCTCGAATAGAGGCAAACTCAATACCACATTGTTGGGCGGTCTTTCTCAAGAAAACCTCAAAGAACGCCGCTGTTTGTTCTTCATATGCTTGTTGCATCTGCTTCAGATAGGCATTCCTGGGAATAAACGTACTTGTTCCAATGCGTGCCTTACTGCCTGGCTTTTGCAACTGGCTATTCCATCCAAGGGATTGCACCTGATTCTCCATAATCACGACAGACATGCCGGGAGAATCGGCAACATCTATGTAGCGGCTGATCACGACTCTGACTTCCTTCTGCACATTCATGGTAGCCGCAAGGTGTTGTTGTGACGTCGTCAATGCATCTTGCCAGTGTGTATAGTATTGGGCATGGTCGACATCTCCATCTTGCACGGCGAGAATGCGGCCCGCGTTTTCATAGACGAGGCAGCAGCCGTAATTGCCATCTTCTTCGGTTGCCCTGAGCATCACTCCCAATGGATAGGCTTCTGCTACTCCTGCGTTTTGGTAGATGTCTTCTACCTGTCCGAGAAAACGTTCTGCCTCCCTGGCAACATCATAGATACTTGCGATCGTATACTCAGGAGGAGAAAAGCCTCCCAGTCCAAAATCATCAACGAGTGAATAAAAGCTTGCTTTGTTTTTGAGCACATGGGTCATCTTTCCTGGGAGACCCCATGCTTCTGCTCCAAGTTCATTGTGGAGGCGTGTCTCTATTTCAGGAACAGTAATGTACGGCACGACCAACGGTACCAGTTCTGGCGATTGCTCCTTTTCAAGCTTGAGATCGTCAAACGTTGTAGGGGCAACATCTTTGCCAAAGAGCGAACTGAGATAGGCCATTTGTGCTTTGATCTCTGGCGTTGACACGCTCACGAGTGCTCGTATAGTCCTGGCATTCAGAGGGAGATGACCGCATCTTTCTCCATAGTAGTGTTGCACGTAGTTCATCATGGCCTCATTAGAGGCCCGTAAAACTCCCTGGCTACCTACGTTATGAAAGCCCACACCGAGCGTTCTTGGACTGGGTGATGCGAATAGTGATGTATGTAAGATACTCACTTCTCAAAACTCCCCCATTTCATGTAAATCCTGCTTTTCGATGGACTCCCAACGATGGCGTACGCGAAGCATTTTCTAGATACTAGCAGAAGAGTGTGATCTCGGCAAGCCCACGGCCTATTTGCTAAAAAACTCCTTGATAGCTAGAACTCTTTCTGATGAATTTCTTATACGCTCCTTTTCACCCCCGCCCTCGCCATTCGCATGACAACCAAATGATGGAATGGTTTGATGGCCTGAAGATAGATCGGACCAGCCCAGTTATGGTAATGAACAATCGTGACCACATAGAAGCACTTTTGTTGGTCTGCCAATGGCTCTACTACCACGCCCAGGGTCGCCTTGAGATGCTTATCACTATTGTCAGCGAACCAGTAGCACTCTTCCTCTGCCATGCGTACCGTAAAGAAGGCCGCATGCTTCCCAACCTGCATCGGCACCATTTCCGGCGTGAGTAAGGCTCCAAAGGCTATATTCTCCTGTCGCATACCGAGAAAACGCACAAAAACAGCGCGTATAGCATACAATGACATCAGCCACCTAGGCTGGTAATTGAGGAAGCCAGCAATAAACGTACGCAGATCAACATTCCCAGTCACTCTCTTTACATCGATATAATTCGCCTTGGCCAGCAACGGCTGGATCTCTGGCAGGCTCAGAGCAGGAGAATAGCTTCTCTCTTGCATATCAGGATTCCTTTCTTGTTTGTTTCACACTTGATGGCGAGGGCAAGAAGTCAGATATCCTCCCCACTTCCCGGTAGAGCGCTTCCAACTCATGGCCCTGCACAGGTGGAAGGATATGTTGACTCCCAACAAAAATGCTATAGAACAGTTGTGAGATACGATGAGCACGCTCGCGATCTTGGCAGATCATGAATATCAATTCCGTGAGATAGGCGATTCGACGCTGGTCAATACGCTGCTGGTAGCTTTGCACAAACGGGTCTTGCAAGGCCCAGGCACGCATAGATACTTCCAGTTGGCTAGGATGGTGCAAGGTGGTCTGTATGATCAATTCAAACCGATCCATCGGCATCTCGTGTTGCTCCGCGCTCTCAATCACCTGCGATGTTCCTTCATCCTCGTAGAATGACAGCAAGTGCTCTTTGTAGTCCTGCAAATTGTGAAAGTGGTGGTAGAGTGACCCTTTGGTCACTCCTAATCTACTCGCCAGCAGTTCGATGGTCAGGGCAGCGGCTCCAGACTCCGCCAGGAGCGCAAGACCTTCTTCCAGCCACATTTGCTTCGTCGTTGGTGCCATAACTTCCTCCTGCAAATAATCCTCTCCAAAAAGCATACCATACCGTATGGTACGTAATCAACAGGAGGCTCAATTGGTTTTGCAGACCCGCAAGCCAGGCTGCCGTTTGGCTATATCATGAACAAAATGGGCCAGGGATTGGGCCTGAACGAGAGGGGACAAAGTTTAGTGGGTGTAATGTATCTCTCGCTAGGCTCCGACTCCAATGCTTCTGGGTCCTGGCTCAAAGCGTTGCGATACCCTTGTACTCGCTACGTACTCCGTGTCGCGCACGATGAGAACACCGATCTCATCCACTAGAACGTGAAGGATGTCCCACGTAGCCAACTGTGGTAGTATTGGATATGGGATTGCCCTTCCTGAATTGCGAAGGAGACGCGAAGGAAATGACTATGACTGCAGATGAGATCATTGCGGAACTGACGCTACAGGCCAATGCTCAAGCTGTCGAAGGGATGGCAACGTTCGGCATCCGCCCAGCTCATGCTTTAGGCATCTCCATTCCTTCGTTGCGAAAAAGGGCGCGAGAAATCGGGAAGAGCCAAACGCTGGCAGTAGAACTTTGGTCATCTGGCATTCACGAGGCAAGGATATTGGCCTCCATAATTGCGGAGCCGCGTCTGATTTCTAGCCAACAGATGGATGCATGGGTCAACGAGTTCGATTCTTGGGATGTGTGCGATCAGGTGTGTGGGAATCTGTTCGATAAAACCCCCTATGCATATCAAAAGGCCGTCGAATGGTGTCATCGAGAGCAAGAGTTTGTGCGGCGTGCTGGTTTTGTGCTGATGGCTGAGCTCGCCGTACATGATAAGAGCGCCCCAGATGAGGCATTTCTTCCGTTTTTTCCTCTCTTGAAGCAATATGCAGTAGATGAGCGAAATTTTGTAAAAAAAGCGGTCAATTGGGCCTTGCGACAGATAGGCAAGCGCAATAGTCGTCTTCGTGTTCTTGCATTGGAGTGGGCAGAAGAGATCAAGAACGTGAATTCCAAAACAGCACAATGGATAGCAAAAGACGCGATGAAAGAATTGCAGGCGAAAGGTAGAAAGGAATAGAAGCATGTCGATGTCGCGCCGTCGAGCGTTGTTGACACTGGTCAGCATACCGCCCATGCTCTTCGGTCTTACTTCCAGCACTACCACTCCTCAACGACGAAGAAGGGGAGGAAGCATCCGCCTTGCCATGTTCAGCTTCTGGCATGTTCATACACAAGAGTATGAGCACCAAGCTCTTGCAAATCATGCCACACAGATAATGGCGATCTGGGATGAGGTACCGGAGCGGGGACGTGTGCAGGCACAAGCGTTGCAGGTTCCTTTTTATGACAATCTCCCAGACCTGTTGCAAAACGCGGCGGTCGATGGGGTCATTGTGGATACACCAACAACGATGCACCGCGACGTGATGGTTGCCGCTGCCCAGGCGGGGAAACATATCTTTACCGAGAAGGTGTTGGCTCCCACGCTGCATGAAAGCAAGCAAATTGTGACCGCCGTCACCACAGCAGGCGTCAGGCTCATGGTCTCTTTGCCTCGGCTCTATAGCAGCTCGACAGTAGCGATCAAAGACATCCTGGAGCGAAAGTTGCTCGGTGAAGTGACAAAGGTCAGAGTGAGCGTCTCACATGATGGCGCACTCAGAACGCCGCAACATCCTCAGGGCTGGTTGCCGCCCTCTTTTTTTGATCCCCAGCAGACGGCTGGAGGCGCAATGATTGACCTTGGGGCGCATCCCATGTATCTCACGCGCCTGTTCCTGGGTCAGCCCGAACATGTCAGTGCCACGTATGGCTACATCACTGGACGTGCGGTCGAAGATAACGCGGTCGTGGTGCTGCACTATCCACGGGGGACCGTTGGCATCGTTGAAGCTGGCTTTGTCAACCCTTTCTCTCCATTGATGATCGAGGTACACGGCACACAGGGGAGTCTGCTGTATGGAACCCCCGACAATAGCGTACTGATACGCAGTGCAGTAGCAGGCAAGCCTGCCAGTGAGCGGTGGAGCGCGTGGACACCTATGCCCCCTGATCAACCGACTGCCTTCCAACAATGGATTATGCACATTCAGCAAGGAACTACTGCGACCGAGAACATACACATCGCGGTTGACTTGAGCGCACTGATGGAAGCCGCAAACCAATCGGCACGCAACAAGCAAGCTGTGCGACTAGACACACGATGATTGTTTCTCTCGTAGAGCTTCTAAAAAGCCTTTCGGTACCTGGGACAAAGTAGCTGTCCTATGTAGCTAACACAGGGAAACATAACCGCCAGCACAACGCGCAAATATGTTAAAGTATTGGGGAGAGATAACCTGCTATTACGAGAGAATGTGCGGCACCATCATCGAGAGGAGCGTTCATTGCAAAGACCGTCTGATGACAGCATTTCGCCCGTTACCACCGCTCTGGCCGGTGTTCAATGGCTCTTCTTCATATTCGCGAACAGCGTGGTGATTCCTATCTCTGTTGGCTCTGCTTTCCACCAGCCACCCGCCGTCATCACCGCTTCGCTTGAGCGAGCATTCATCTACACTGGCATCGCATGCATTCTGCAAGGAACGATTGGGCATCGTCTACCTCTCATGGAAGGGTCGGCTGGCCTCTGGTGGGGCGTGATCTTGAGTCTCGCCGCAAGTACCCAGGCAGCAGGTCAATCGCTAACCGTATTGGGCGGAACACTGGAAGTGGGGATTATTCTGACCGGACTAATCATTATTCTCCTGGGTGTGACGGGTCTGGGTTGGTGGCTGCGTCTCCTCTTCACACCGATTGTCATCAGCACCTTTTATTTTCTGTTAGGAGCGCAATTGTGCGGCATATTTTTCAAGGGAATGCTTGGGCTTTCTACCAGCACACATATCGATCCGGGTGTCGCTTTGTTCTCTCTGGGATTGGTTGTGCTGGTGTTGCTCTTGAGCATCTTCGGGCGGGGATTGATCAGCAATTTCGCCATTCTAACAGGTATTATTGTAGGCTGGATCGCATTCGTGCTCTTCTTCCCTCATCGCGCAACCGCGCTGGCTCCTGCTGGTAATGCCCTGTTCGCCATCCTGCCATGGGGTGGGTTGACCTTCAATGTTGGCCTGTTGATTACCGTTGTGCTGACTGGCCTGATCAGCCTCAGCAACACCTTTGCGGCGCTGGAGGGCGCGAAAACGCTGTTCGATAAGGACGTTTCATCCACACAGTACCGTAGCTCGCTCATCGTGACGGGCTTTAGCTCTCTTGTCTCCGGTCTCTTCGGCATCGTCCCATACGCGCCATATGTCTCCTCATTCGGCTTTTTGCGTACCACGCGCATCTTCAAACGTGTGCCTTTCCTGCTTGGCGCGGTGCTGTTCATCCTGCTCGGTCTGATCCCGGCACTTGGCCAGTTGTTCGCTTCGCTACCAGTGAGCGTGGGCGATGCGGTACTGTTCGTAGCCTATTTGCAATTGTTTGGCTCTGGCTTGAGCCAGCTGGAAGGGATGAAGTTCACGTTCAAGACGGTCTATCGTGTCGCACTGCCCGTGCTACTTGGTCTCTCATTGATGCTTATTCCCTCGACGGCATTCAGCACAATCCCCGACGTTGTGCGCTCGCTGGTACAGAACGGTCTGGTGATGGGTATTCTGGTGGCGATGATCTTACAATTTGCGTTTCGCTGGGAGCGGTTTGAGAACCCTTCTTGACATTCTTCCCAGCCGTAACCGCCCGCCCTGTGCAGGCTACTTAAACATCCGTTTGCTCTTTGGATGTTCCAAACAGACGGCACAGTATCAACCTTCTTCAAAGAAGGACTGATTTTGTCCTCTTTCAATGTTATGATGGCAAATGGAGAATTGTAACCAGATGCACATAGAACAGGAGGCGAATGAACCATGATCAATCTGGATATTGCGCACCGACGTCTTCACAACCAGCACATTACCCGTCGTACGATTGAAACTCCTCAAGCTCTTGTGAAGTGGCTAGGTGCTGTCCAGGCCCAGGATTTCGCGGCTGCAAAATGGGCACTTGGCCTGCGCTTGCAAGGCGTGACGGACGACGACATTGAGCAAGCGTTTACCGATGGCACTATTCTTCGCACGCATGTCATGCGCCCCACCTGGCATTTTGTCTCACCTGCCGATATTCGCTGGCTTCTCGCCCTCACGGCTCCACGCGTCCACGCAGCCAGTGCGTACTATAATCGTAAGCTTGAATTGGATGATGTGTTCAGGCGTACTCATGCTGTGCTGGCTAACGCATTACAAGGCGACAAGCAGCTCACTCGTGACGAACTCGCGTCTGAGCTTCAGCAAGCTGGTATTGCCACAGAGGGTGAGCAACGTGTTACCTTTATCATGATGCGGGCGGAATTGGACGGCATCATCTGCAGCGGTGCGCGGCGAGGCAAGCAATTCACCTATGCCCTGCTTGCTGAGCGAGCACCAAACGCCAGGATGTTAGCTCGTGATGAAGCGCTGGCTGAACTCACCATGCGTTACTGTATGAGTCATGGTCCTGTGACTCTACAAGATTTTGTGTGGTGGTCAGGACTGACGGTAGCTGATGCAAAAGCCGGTCTCACTATGGTGACATCTCACCTTCAGCAAGAGACGATACACGGTCAGACGTACTGGTTTTCGCCATCTACATCGCCCGTGCAGGACCTCTCTCAGACGGCCTACCTGTTACCAAATTACGATGAATACACCGTTGGCTATACAGACCGCAGTGCCATATTTGATGCCTTGCACACGAACAGGCTAGACTCGCGCGGCGGTCTCCTTACGAACACGATGGTGCTGGGGGGTCAAGTCATAGGCACTTGGAAGCGCACCTTCAAGAAAAACGCTGTTGTCATCGAAGCAAATCCTTTCACTCCCTTGAGCAAGACTGAGAACCGCGCTTTCGCAGCCTCAGCGAACTGCTTCAGCGCGTTTCTTCGTATGCCTGTGGCTTCTCCTTGGCAATAGCTAGGAGAGAAAGATGAGACGCTTGTAACACATCGACACTACGTGTGTGGTTGGTGCCAAACACGTAGTCGCCAGTACAACTACTCTGATAGGATCGCGGCGTTGATCGAATACACGGACGGCAAAAAGTCAGCGATGAGCTGCCAGCTCTCGCCACGATTCTGGCTGGCGAAGATTTGCCCCGTGTTTGTGCCGACGTAGACTCCACAGGGATCGAGCGTGTCAGCGCACATACCGTGCCGTAGCACGCCCAGGCGCACACCCTGTCCGGTTGGCAATCCTGCTGTGAGCGGTTGCCATTGCTTCCCACCATCCTCAGTACGATAGACGACGAAATGATCGCCAACATTATGACGACCGTCCGGGGCTTCCACGACGACAAAGACGGTCTCGGGGTGATGGCTATCCAGGGCGATTGGAAAACCAAACTCTGATGGCAGACTGTTCTGGATATCGAGCCAGTCATCTCCTGCATTAAGACTCTTGTAGATGCCGCAGTGGTTTTGCTGATAGAGGGTATCCGGCTGTGTCGGATGCTGCACCAGGCGGTGAATGCATTGGCCGAACTCAGGATATTTTTCAGGCAAGAAATCCGCGCGCACATTCTTATTGGCGAAGACCCAGGTGGCACCACCATCGTCCGTTCTCATGCAGCCCACGGCGGAGATACCCACCCACATGCGTAAGGGATTGGTTGGATCGGCAATAATCGTGTGCAGGCACAATCCCCCTGCTCCAGGTTCCCAGCGATTGCGGGTCGGATGGTTGAGGAGACCATCGTTCGCGTTCCAGTGGACGCCGTTATCGGTGCTGATCCAGAGACTCGCTGGATCAGCACCTGCATACAGCGTGCCTGGCTCGTCGGGCCGTCCCGTCTCGATGACCCAGATATTGTGCAGTTTCTCGCCGCTTCCTGGCGAAAATTGGATGCCCTGCTCTGGGGTCTGCCATGTCTCGCCGAAATCATCACTGTAGCGTACAAATGAGCCGAAGAAATCGCCGTTGTCGGCGGCAAACATCCTGTGACCCTTCCGCTGATCAAGGGTGGCGTAAAAGATGCGCTGTCCTTTTAAGGTAGTGGTTTCAATGTTCCATGTCTGTCTGTCAGACGAGGAGAGAAGAAATAACCCGCGTTTCGTGCCAACCATAAGTAGGATAGTGCCTGTGGCGTATGGCTTGCCCATAGCGATTTCCTTTCACTTCGCTAGCTATCTCCTTGTGTGCGCCTATCCACCGGCTACAGACGGGAAGATGTGGATGGTCGCGTTTTCGTGGACGGGAGTATCAAGTTCCTGGAGATAGCGGATATTTTTGCCATCGAGGAAGAGGTTAACGAAGGTGCGTAGTTTACCCGTTTCGTAACAGAGGTGAAATTTTATACCGGGATAGTCGTGGTCGAGTGCGTCAATGAGTGCGCGAATGGTGCTACCTGATACCGTAACAACCTTGCGATTGCCTGTTGTAGAGCGCAGTATCTGCGGTAGGATAATCGTTGTAACCGGAGGGGTCTTCTGTGTGTCCATGACGCACCTCTTTATGCTGCTTATATCTGATGGTGTTTAGAACAAGTATACGAGAAGTGTCAAGAAGGGTGTGTTCGAGGCTCTCCATCCTTTGAGGGGAAACTGGGAGACCGCAAGGGTCTCCCCTCCATGGAGGGGGTCATGAACATGGAGGGGAGACCCTTGCGGTCTCCCTGCATGTTCACCACTTTCCCCCCAAAGGATGGAGAGCCTTGTTCGAGTCTTGCTGCTCAGACGCAAGTAAAACAAGGACACATTTTGTATACTTTGAAATCGGTTTGTGCTCTGTTAGCGTTGCTCGTATGCCTGCTTTAATTTCTCTATATCAATTTTATGCATTTGAAGCATCGCTTCCAGAACGCGTTTCGCATTCTCAGGGTTCTTATCACCCAATAGCTCACCTAAAGCATTCGGAATGATTTGCCATGATATACCGAATTTATCTTTCAGCCAGCCGCACTGTCCTTTTTCCCCACCTTCGGAAAGTTTCTCCCACAACTCATCTACCTCTTCCTGTGTCTCACAGTGTACGAAGAACGAGATGGCCTCGGTGAATTTGAAGTGTGGACCACCATTTAACGCCATAAATTCTTGTCCATCAAGTAGAAATGTTGCAGTCATGACCGTTCCCGCTTGTCCAGGTCCTGCATCTCCAGAGCGACTGACGCTGACGATCTTTGAATTTTTAAAAATAGAGATGTAAAAATGTATTGCTTCTTCAGCAGTCGTATCGAACCACAAAAATGGGGTGATTTTTTGCATCGTGTTTTTCATCATGTGCTTTCACGTCCTTTCTATCTTTTGCCTCGTTTCTTGCTTTGGACAATCGTTCAAATGCTCAGGTGAGAAATAAGCAAGTTGCTTTTTGTAGAGCACAGAATTTCGTTTGTTTTTCATTGTCTGCTCGCGGGCAGCACTCGCACGACGTTTGTGCTTCGGGTCATGTCGCTGCTCTCATATATTTGAATGAGATGAGCACCTTTTGATCACGTCACCAGTATAGCAGAAGGAAAAGCCAAAAACTTCTTCTATCCTGCTCTTTTTGAACATGTGTTTGCCTCTTCGTTCACAGCAAAGGCAAACCCATCACGAGAGGTGGGTCGTTCTGGTTTCCGTACCCGCTTCTGCCATTTCTCAGGCGGCCAATTCCCTTGTTCTTCCAGACGATTGATATTGATATACCTCATCTCCACTGGCCCTCGACGATTAACTCTCCAATAATTTCATCAACCAAACGTTTACGTTCCTCCTGTTGTTCGTGCGTGAGTACGACTTGCTGCCGAATAGCAGGGTCTTCTTGTGCGGTGAAGCGCCTGACAAATTCGGCGTATAGCGGATCGTCCTCTGCCATCATAAAACCAAGATCATCAAGGTAGTTGGTTAAGTTAGTCAGATGATGCCGTTCGCTGTCACTCAAATCTTCTTTCGCCGCCAAGACGCGTTGCTCATCCAACAACTGTTGTGTGGGCAAATCTAATGCTGAACGCAGCCCGAATAACTCACTGGTGAGAATACCAGCCACGCCCATACCGCGAGGATTCTCACGCGGTATCTCTACGAAGATCTCCAGGCTGGGTTGAGATGTGTATCGGGTTCATCAAGTAGGAAAAGTGCCTCATCCTCTTTTGTGAAACGGAGCAGACCCATGACCATTAGGAGTTGCTGTTCTCCTTCGCTCATCGCACTGAAAGTTAGAGGTTCTTCTGCATCATTTCTTTTCAGGCGAATGCGTACTTCGCCCAGGACTCTGGAAATATAGGTGCTTTCGAGGGCTTTGAAAAATGCTTTCTGATTGCCATAATGGGCAAAGAGCTTTTTCAGCGCTTGCTCATCTTTCAGGTAGCAATGAAGGTGTTCTAAGTTGCTAGAACTGCCTAATTCCGAGACAACACGCTCTTTGCGTCGTTAGGGGCTAGGGAAGCATCGTATAGATGCGCCAGAAACTCGCCGAGTACGCCCCGTGCGTTCCAGAAGCGTGCATCGCCGTCTTTGCTAGTCCAAGGCGGCTCGTGCAGTGCTGCGTGACCTCCTCAATCACTGCAGTAGCGTCGCGTACAGCACGCGTTGGATTGAGCGTGACAGAACCGTAGAAGCGTTGTGACTGTGGTCGTGGGGTGAAACCGGAACCTGTGTGGGTTGTTCGGATGTTGCGGTATTACGGCACGCGACTTTATTCTTCATGAACACTAATTGAGTAGGCTTAAAATAAAGTCTTACAATTAAAACAAAGTTTTACACCGGACACGCTGGCGATCACTGATCACCTTCAGTAACCGCTAAGTGCTTATGGCTAAACGTAAAGCGATAAACCAATGGAAAGGCAAATTTATGCTGAAAGCGGAATGTCCATATATTCCGCCTCGGTCTGAGACTGAGGGAGAGGCAGATTTTCTTCACGCATCATCTGAAGATGTTCTTGTAAGGCTTCTTTCATGAGTTGCTCTACTTCTTCTCTCGTATCTCCAACTGCAACGCAGCCTGGCACATCAGGAGAATACGCGCCATACGAGTTTTCGCCTTTTTCGATGATGACCAAGATTCTTGCCATCTCAATCCTCTTTCTCTATTTGGGCTTGTTTAAAGACACTGAGCAATGTTCCAACAGGCATGTCCTTTCCAGGATGCCCAGAGACCGTTACTATTCCCTTCTTTATCGGATGCTTATAATGTCTATGATCTCCACGTATCTGCGCAAGATACCATCCATCAGCTTCTATACGTTTGATGACATCACGTACCTTCACACAAACGGCCTCATTTCTTCCGTCCTTTAAGAAGAAGTATACTGCATCTACAGAGAATGCGCTATAGCAGTTTTATCAGTATCCAGGGCTTGTGGATGATTGCTGTGAAAGAGACAAAACCGATGTGCTATACTGGCGTTGAATCTGGAAGGGTCAATGAAAACGCATGGAGGAGCAATATTCATGAGTGACACGAATGTAACCCTTGCCATTTGTAGTTTATAATAAATAAGGAAATAGGTGTAGATCGTACGTATGTCACTATGCAAAACATGTAATATACTCTAGTCGAGCAGCCAGAGAGCGTGTATACTGTACCTATCTTATGACGCTCTTACATGATGGGAAGGATGTCTTTTGTGGATTCGTCGCACACCACTGATATCACTGAACGTTTACAAAGAATTATTTCAGGTTGGAAGGGGGCGCAACAAGGACAACCGCTTTTGGAACTGCATCAAGCGTGTGTAAATGCGGTAGGCGGACGTGGCAACGCACTGTTTCCTCGTTTGCTCCCAGTCTCTATACTCATGGTCGCCGATCTCGGCGTGTCACATCTACAGGCCGCACTTAAACGCTATAATGGTGTTGGACGCAATACTGTGCTACAGTTGGGTCTCCGTCCTTCCGGGGGAAAGTGGTGAAAATGCAGGGAGACCGCAAGGGTCTCCCCTACATGGAGGGGGTCATGAACATGTAGGGGAGACCCTTGCGGTCTCCCAGTTTCCCCTCACAGGATGGAGAGCCAGGAAGATGCTTTGTATTTCTCCTTTTTCCTATCATAAAGGGCTTATGCCTCTAAACCGGGTTCAGGATGTATTCGCTCTGCGGGTTCTGGTTCTACAGCACTATCGGCTACAGTCACAGGCTCCTCTTCAGTTGCGCGTTCGCGAAGTAATTGGTACAGGATAATAGCCGCGAAGGTTGCTGTACCAATGCCACCAAGCGCAAAGTTACCGATGTTGATAGTAAAGTTTCCCGCTCCCATTGTGAGTGCAACGGCCACAGTAATCAGATTACGGCTTCTGGTGAAATCGACTCTGTTCTGTACCCAGATGCGTCCACCAGTGGCGGCAATCAGGCCGAAGAGGGCGAAGGCAAGTCCACCAATGACACCTATCGGAATGGTGCCGATCAATGCACCGAACTTGGGGCAGAAGCCAAGCAGGATTGCTACAACAGCGGCGATCACAAAGACAAGGGTGGAATAGATGCGGCTGACTGCCATGGCCCCAATATTTTCCGCGTATGTCGTAACACCGGTTCCACCGCCAAAGGCCGAAACGATAGTGGCAACGCCATCACCCAGAAAGGCCCGACCAAGATAGGGGTCCAGGTTACGCCCGGTCATCGCGCTCACAGCTTTGATATGCCCCAGATTTTCTGCTACGAGAATGATTGCAACCGGAGCGATCAGTATCATTGCATTTGCTTGAAAGCTCGGTGCAGCGAAGCTTGGTAGGCCGATCCATGCGGCCCTCTCGACAGGTGAGAGATCGATAGGAGTACCCAGGCCGAAACCATTAGCGAAGAGCAGGTAGACGAGATAGCCCACAATACCGCCAATGAGAATGGGCAGACGGCGTAGTGGTCCGGGTGCATAGACGGCAACCAGCGCGAGAACCAGGAGGGTGAACAACGCCATCCAGGTATCGAACGGCGTTTTGCTGGCGTCCGCAACTGCAACCGGAGCGAGATTGAGGCCGATAATAGCAACAATTACACCGGTCACCGCTGGCGGCATCAATCGCTCAATCCAACGGTAGCCAACAAACATGACAATCACAGCAACAATAACATAAACGACTCCGCAAGCGATAATCCCCCCTAACGCAACAGCAATATGAGGATTCAGTCCTTTGCCGCTATAAGCTGTAACGGCAATGACGACAGCGATGAAAGAAAAACTCGAACCGAGGTAACTCGGTACATTTCCTCCTGTCACGAGGAAGAAGATGAGCGTACCGATGCCGGAAAAGAAGATAGCAGTGTTGGGGTTGAAGCCCATCAAGATGGGGCCTAGAACGGTGGACCCAAACATGGCAAGCACGTGTTGTAGACCTACCAGGATTGATTGTCCCCAAGGGAGCCGCTCATCTGGCGCAATAACGCCTCGAGTTTTCTCTGTCCAGCCGGGGAAGTAGCCACGTTTTGTTTCGATTGCCATAAAGCCCCTCCTTGTGTAATAAAGGACACAACCAGCGTTTACGCATCCTGCCACAATTGCTGGTTGACACGAGAGTGTCATGAATGAGAACCCTACAGAGTTTGTGCTTCCTTCACCAATTCATATAAACGGTTTGGATGCAAAGGCATTTCACGAATACGTATATTAAACGGAGCAAGTGCATCATCAATCGCCGAGGCGAAGAGGGCTGGCACGGGAATTACTCCGGCCTCACCTGCTCCCTTCATGCCGAGTGGACTGAGTGGCGAGGGTGTCTCAACATGGTCAACGGCGATGGTTGGTATCTCGGCTGCCGTTGGAATTAAGTAGTCCATGAAGGTGGCTGTGATGGGCTGTGCCTCTTCATCGTAGACCAAGCGCTCAAAGAAGGCTCCCCCGATGCCCTGAGCTACGCCGCCGTGTATTTGTCCTTCAACGATCATTGGATTGATCAGTCGCCCACAATCATGTACCGCCGCATACTTCACAAATGCGACCATGCCAGTCTTAGGATCAACTTCGATGATAGCTCCATGCACGCCACTCGCAAAACTGCCGTGTGGTGGACTGTAGAAGCCATCAGCTTCCAAGCCGGGACCGCCACGTTCGGATGGTAAGGCGGGACCTGGACGCGCAGCAGCCAGGTTCATCGATGCAAGCTTGCGAGCGCTTTCACCGTAGGTGTAACGCAATGGATTCGCTTTCATAGCCATCTGGCCCAGCGTTAACGCGCGATTAGGGGCATCTTTGACAAATACCTTGCCATTAGCAAGCTCGATATCCTCTGGCCGAGCTTCAAATAAATCGGCGGCAAGGGTTTTGACCTTCTCGCGTACCTTGACAGCCGCCAGGTGCATGGCTGAACCAGCTACAGTGCCCGCACGGCTGGCAAAGGAGCCAACGCCCCAGTAGAAAGACTGAGAATCGCCCGTCGTCACCATCACATCCTTTGGTTCAATACCAAGTTGATCGGCCACAATCTGTGCGAAAACTGTTTGATGTCCCTGTCCCTGCGTTGTGACGCCCGTAGAGGCGAAGACGCGTCCATCAGTCTCTACTCGTACATGCGCACCTTCATATGGCCCAATTGATGTTCCTTCGACATAATAGCCAACACCAATGCCCAAATACCGCCCTTGCTTTCGCGCTTCCACCTGCTTTGCTGGGAAGTTATCATAATCCAAGAGCACCTTCAGCTTATCCAGCGATGCTTGATAGTCTCCACTATCGTACTTCGTCGGTCCTCCATCCTGATAGACCAGGCCGACATCCCAGGGAAACTCGTGCGGCTGAATAAAGTTTCGAGAGCGTACCTCCAGACGGTCCATGTTAAGCTCGCTTGCGATGCGATCCATGATGCGCTCCATCACAAAAACAGCGTGCGGACGACCTGCTCCACGATATGGACTTACAGGCACCTTGTTCGTGTACAGCACTGTACTTTCGCTGTAGTAATGCCTGAGTCGATACGGTCCCGGTAGAGAGCAGGCAGTGATGATAGGCACGATGATACCATAGGGAGTATAAGCCCCTGCATCATGAGTAAATACATCGCGCACAGCAAGCAGCACGCCCGCGTCATCAAAGGCGTATTCGACCTCGTGAATTTGACCGCGCTCCTGGTTGGAGGAAATAAAATTTTCGCGTCTATCCTCAATCCATTTGACAGGTTTGCCCAATTGTATGGCGGCAAATGGCGCCAGAATTTCTTCGGGATAAAACAGCATGATCTTTGTGCCAAAGCCACCGCCAACATCGGGAGCGATAACGCGTACCTTATGCTCTGGAAGGTGGAAGATAGCCGCCAGACCGTTGCGAATAGGAATTGGTCCCTGCGTCGATATCCAACAGGTCAGCATATCCTCATAAGTTTCCCAACGTGCTACGATGCCCCGACATTCCATTGGCATGGCTGCGCCACGCTCAATCTTCAGCACCTCGTGTACTACATGCTGAGCATTGGCAATCGTCTTGTCTGGATTTCCTACCTCTTGCACCAGGTGAGCGGCAATGTTTCCTGGCACATCTTCGTGAACAAGCGGTGCATCCGGTGCTGAAGCGGCCTTGAGACTGGAAACTACAGGCAGCGGCTCGTACTCCACCTCGATTAATTCCAGGGCATCCTCCGCGATATAACGGCTGTCCGCTACCACAAAGGCAACAGCTTCTCCAACGTAGCGCACCTCCTCAAGGGCAAGTGGAAGTTGTGTACGGGGTTGTGTCAGAGCCTGATGGGGTATCAGAAGTGGGGAAGGTTCCAGGATATCTCCCAAATCAGCAGCGGTGAGTACGAGATGTACACCCGGCAGATCGCTGGCCGCGCTTGTATCGATATGCACAATACGTGCGTGTGCATAAGGACTGCGTAAAACGGCGGCATGAAGCATTTCTGGTAGATCGATATCATCGACATAGATACCACGTCCCCGCAGCAGACGCGGGTCTTCATTGCGCTGCACAGGTGCACCAAACCAACGCGTTGACATAATTAATGCACCTCCTGCTGCGGTTCACGGAGATGTTCAGCCGCGAGCTTGACCGCCTCTACAATATTTTGATAGCCGGTACAACGACAGAGATTGCCAGAAAGTCCATGTCGAATCTCTTCCTCTGTTGGGTGAGGATGCTCACGCAACATTGCATGCACCGACATGATGATACCAGGAGTGCAGAAGCCGCATTGCAGTCCGTGTTTCTCGCGAAATGCCTGCTGAATGGGATGCAGTGGCTCTTTCTCGTCGGCCAGCCCCTCGATAGTCGTGAGAGTCATTCCGTCGGCCTGCACCGCTAACATAAGGCAGGAGCGCACCGATTCACCATTTAACAGCACGGTGCAGCAGCCACAAACACCATGTTCACACCCGACGTGCGTTCCCGTAAGATGAAGTTCATGGCGTAAAAAATCCGAGAGCAGCAAACGCACAGGTATACTGCGTTCATACTTATGACCATTTACCGTCACTGCAATCGTTTGCACCTCATGAAATGCTGTCAAGGGCGCTTGCTCTTCCATGAACAGAATCCCTTCTATAATTGTTGCTGGCAACGCTGCCATGCGATTCTCAGGACACGTTTTGTCAACTCGGCTGTAAGAGACCTTCGATACTCAGGCGCAGCGTGTACATCACTCAGCTCATCGCTAACAAGGTGTGTTGCCACTTCCGCGGCTGCGTCCAGTGTTTTATGATCGAGTGTGGTACCAATGAGGAGAGCTTCAACATTGTGCGCGCGTTGGGGAGTACTGGCAATGCCGACATAACTTATCTGTGCAGATTGACAGCGACTATCACGAGTTGGAGTGACTACAGCGGCCATGCCCGCCAAGGCATAGTCGCCAGAACGACGCGCAAACTCCATAAATGCCCAACCAGCTTGAGGGGAGAGCCAGGGAAAGCGTACCTCTGTGAGTACCTCATCGGGTTCCAGAACGGTCGAGAGATAACCAGTGAAAAGCTGAGAAGCTTTGAGAATACGCTGACCAGAAACACTACGCGCTACGACTTCACCATCAAGACATGCTAGCAACGCTGGGAGTTCCGCGGCAGGATCGGCATGCGCAATACTGCCAGCTATCGTACCACGATTGCGTATCTGCGTATGACCGATATGCTGCACAACATCTGTAAGCAGTGGATAACGCTGCTGTATCAAAGCTGACTGCTCTACCTGGCGATGACGTGTTAGTGCTCCAATAGCCAGGTAGTCATCTCTGGCTTCTATGTAGTCTAGCTCAGCAATGCGGTTGATGTCTACAAGATACATCGGCGCGGCCAAGCGCATATTCAAGAGGGGAATAAGGCTTTGACCTCCTGCCAGCACCTTCGCATCAGGACCACACTGCTCTAGAAGAGTAAGTGCCTCGTCCAGAGCACGCGGCGCACAGTACTGAAAACGCGGTGGCTTCATCGACCGACCTTTCAAAAAATAGTTCAGTGCCAACTCGCCAATATTTCCACGATTGGGGCTACCCATGCCAGCAGATATTCATCAGCCATAGCTGCACCAACACACTGTAGACCGAGCGGTAAGCCGTTGGCAGCACGTCCACCTGGAAGTGTGATTGCAGGCATGCCAGCATACGTCCAGGGCAGATTCATGATTGGGCTGCCAGTAGATTCCAAGCCCTCAGGGGCTGGCCCGGTAGTAGCAGGGCTGACCCATAGATCAATCTTTGCTTGCGCCATGAGTGCTTCTAACTCGTTGCGCAACGCGACTCGTCCTTGACGTGCTTCTGTCAACTCTTCATTTCCTACCGTTTGTCCTTCACGCAGTGCTGCGGCTGTACGAGGGCGATAGAGTGCTTCATACTGCTTGAACCATGAGCTATGCATCTGCGCCATTTCAGCGAAGACCAAGCGTGTATGACGCCGATTAACACCTTCAATGTCAGCGAAAGTGGGGACATGACGCACCGTATAGCCAGCCTTTTGGAGCACGGCTAGCTGCATCTCAAAAACATCACGTGCTTCTTTCGATGCCTGAGAGAGGTAGGGACCGTCTGGTACGCCGAGAACTGGCAAGGCCTCAGGCGTAACGGTTTGCCAATTGCTGCACAGCAGCGAAGAGAGCAGTGCGATACCTGGTACATCCTGAGTAAAATAGCCGATATGTTCAACTGAATCAGCGCATTTTATCAAGCCAGAGGTGGGAATACGACCATACGTTGGCTTGAAGCCAATAATGCCACAGTAGGCGGCTGGGCGAATGGTCGAACCAATCACTTGTGTACCCAGTGCTAATGGACAGAAGCCAGCAGCTACAGCAGCAACCGAGCCACTACTCGATCCACCAGGGCTATGATCGAGATTGTGGGGATTGCGCGTCGGTCCAGGTTCAAAATAGGCAAATTCAGTAGTGACCGTCTTACCGAGAATCAGTGCTCCCGCGGCACGCAGCATTGTGACGCAGGTAGCTTCAGGGGCAACAAACAATTCTGGTGGCAATTGCGACCCAGCCTGAGTAGGAAAACCATCGACTCGAAAGGTATCTTTGACCCCGATAAGAATGCCATACAATTGTGGACGACTGGTGGGGTGGGGAAAACGCTCCTGCAATGCGGTGGCTTCAGCACTTAGACGCGCACGACGGTCTGCTTCAGGCAAAAGTGCATGCACGCGGAAATCAGTTGCGTCAATACGATTGCACATTTCATCGATGTAGGCAAGCAGATCGAGTTCTCCGCTGCGCAGTTTGGCTGCTGTGGCAGCAAGTGGTGCTGGAAGAAGCATAGGACGACCTCCTCTATGCCACTATGATTCAATGCAAATAATAGAATTGCATTGTACCACATGGTTGCTCTTAAATTGTTCGCTAAATCACGCTGTTACTTGCGAACGGACCAAAAAAAGCATATGATTTGCACACATACCCCATCACTCATTGACATCAAGGAAGTTAACCTGAAGGAATGGGAGGCGTTATGAAAACGATTGACCTGAGCAACATGCGTGTGATCGACCTATCGCAGAATTGGGACATGGATACTCCGGGCTTTGCCACCTATGAGGGACCCACGATCAAATGGATCAAGCGTGTGGCCTTTGACAAAGTCGGTGGACAACATATTGCATCAACTTTACATGTTGGAACACATCTCGATGCCCCTTTACACTTTATTACCAATGGTCAGGATATTGGCAGTATTCCTCTCGACAAGTTGGTTGGTCCTGGGGTGGTGGTAGACCTTGAGGGATTGGACATTGGTGACTACGATATTTACACCTCGGCACATTTTGAAGAATGGGAGCGCAAAACAGGGCTGCGCATTCAGCCTGGTGATATCGTGGTGGTACACACTGGCTATCACAAGTATTATCCCAGCAACTGGTATGGTGAGTCGCAGCCTGATGAAACACGTTATTTCATAAAGCATCCTGGTCCAACACGCGAGTTCGTCAATTGGGTATTGGAGCGCAAGATTTCATGGTTTGCCATTGATGCTGGTTCGATGGATCACCCAATGAACACGGTTATTCGTAAAGTACGTCCCGACCTTGCCGCTAAGTGTGCACAGAAACTGGGTAAGCCACTTGAGGAGATTTGGCCCGAAGACGATTTGCAGCTTATGCACTACGACATGTTTCCTCACGGCGTCTTTCACGTTGAGAATGCTGGCGGCATGATTGATGAGGTGCTGGATCAGCGTGTGTGGATTGGCTGCTTTCCCTGGAAGTTCGCGGGCGGAGAGGCAGCATTCTGCCGTCTGGTAGCATTCGTGGGAGACTGACATTTGACCTTGACAACGTATATCGCTCAGGCAACTGATGCATACTTCTTGCAGTGTGACGTGACTCATACGAGTATCGGCAAAAGGATTCCTTTACTCACCAATGCTTGTTTCCTCAAACGCCCCTAGGGCGCGTAGCGTCATCTTCTGTGCCTCGGTCACTCCTCTGATCCCAGTGATATTGAGTCGCTCGTAGGGTCGATCACGTCGCAGTGTTTGCAGATGCTCGCCACTGAATAGGTTCCAGAGCATGATGGCTCCATCATCACCGCAACTTGCCAGTTTGTGCCCATCTGGACTCACCTTGAGAGACTGCACCGTCCCCTGATGGGCTTCGCACACCCGCACGCGTTTCCCGCGTTGTATGTCCCACCAGTGCAGCATCCCATCGCTGCCGCCACTGACGAGCATTGCTCCGTTCTGACTCCAGGCCACTGCATACACTATCCCGGGATGCCCCCACAGGACGCGCACGCGCTCCCCGCTGTGGATATCCCACACGAACAACTCCCCGTTGTCTCTGTTCCCTCCGCCCGAGGCAAGCCACTTTCCGTCATGGCTCCAAGCCACGTCGTTCACTTTGCCTTGATGTCCTGGGAGTTGCTTGAGCAATCTCCCATCCGAGGCGTTCCAAATATAGACGATGCCATCGTCACCGGCACTGACCAGCAGCGTCCCGTCTGGACTCCAGGCCACCCGACGGGCAGAGGCTGGTTGTTCGCGGGCGATCCATTGGCGAGTGCAGGTGGACATCTCCCACATCTGTACCTCCTGACGATTGTTTCCACAAGCCAGCCGCTGTCCGTCCGGACTCCACGCAACGCCATAGAAGGAGGTGTAGGGGTTGTCGGGGTCCCTGATCACCTGCACGATGGTTCCAGTGGTCGCGTCCCATATCTGGATGACATTATTCCATCCACTACTCGCCAGCCACCTCCCATCGGGACTCCATTCCACCCCAAACGCGAGGTGGTGATGGCACCGAAGGTCTCGGTAAAGACGCAATCCTGCAGGATTGCCCCGGATAGCGTCGTATCCTGCATGTCGACTTCTTGCAGATACGCACCACGCAGCAAGAGATGCGACAGGTCGAGACCACGCAGATGCCCACGTTGTTCGTGCAACAATGCCAGCACGTTGGCCGGTCCGTGCGCGTAACCGTTTCAGGAGCGCGAGCAGATGGTCCTCGAGATTCACACGCTCTGGGTACGCTCTACGCAGTTGGAGAAGTAGTGGCACCACAATGAGGCGCATCTGAGTCTGTCGTACGTATTCAGGGGACCTGGCCAGCGTCAGGCCCTGCTCGATTAGGCGGGAGAGCTGACCCTGCTGAATCTCGCTGCTCGTTTCGGTAATGAGTCGCGCAGTCGCAAACTCCAAGATCACCGATTGCAGCGTGAAGCTCCCCAGACGTTTCCCTTGCTCGATGAGCGAGCGGCGGCGTAGCGCCTCCACTGCCTCCAGCACCGTGGTACGTGGCAGGGGTGTTCCCTGCACCGCCAGCAGTTCCTCCAGACTGATCGGCTCGCGCAGGATCGACAGCCACAGCAGTACACTCTGTTCGGCTGCGGAGAGGCGTGCGAATTGCGCGTCCAACAGCTCACGCACTCCGCCAAAGACGATCTCGCCCTGATCCAGGAACGGGGCGATTTTGCTCCCAAAGAGCTCCACAATGGTCTGCGCGACGATCTTCAAGGCCAGAGGATTGCCCACGTATGTCTCAATCAGCCGCGTTTGCTCAGCCGCACTGCCCACGACATCTTTTTCTGCCAACAGGTGTTCGCAGGCGTCGACACTAAGCTGGGCGAGGCGCAAGCAACTTTGGTGCTCGGTTGCCTTCCAGTGGCACAAGGTCGACTGGTTTCTCGCGGCTGGTCAGGAGCAAGCAACTTTGGTGCTCGGTTTCAGCAATACGGCGTAGCACCTGGGAGTATCCCTCATAGCCGGGACGCATGCTGCCTGTGCTTTGGCCTTTCTCGAGGAGCGTCTCCAGATTGTCCAGCACGAGAAGCACACGGGTGTTTCGCAAACACTCCAGCAGGAACTTAAGACGTTTTTCGAGGCTGACAGATACGTCCTGGAGCACCCTGGGGGCAAGAATCTGGAGGCACTCATCCAGGAGTGTTTCGCAAGCGGGTGCATCGCGCAAGGAACGCCAGATCACAACCTCGAAGTGCTCCGCCACCTGATGCATCAAGCTAATGGCAAGTGCTGACTTGCCGATGCCACCCAGGCCTAGCACGCTTACTACCCGACAGTGCTCCTCGACCACCCACTGCGTCAACATGGCTACCTCCTCCGCGCGTCCATAGAAGCTCGACACATCCAGCGCGTCACCCCAATCAACTCGAGGCTCCCAGTCAGGCTGGACAACGGCCTGCTTGACGTTGCTGATCTGCTCACCTGATCCATCTGCCACGAGCGTGAGCAAGCGACGCCTTTGGCTCAGCAGATCCTGCAGCCATGACTCATCGATGAGTACCTTCTGGTGCGCCATCTGCCAGAGCGCACGGATCTCCTCTTCCTCGCGCCCCGCTGGAAACGCTCGTTGCTCAAGAGCGAACGCCAGCAGTGCTTTCAGGTGGGAGACCTTGGGATACGAGTCACCTGCCTCCCATCTGTTAATTGCTTTGCGCGTAATGCCCAGCCGTTCTGCCAGGCCCGTTTGCGTCACCCCGATATGTATGCGTAGGGTCAGCATCGCCTGACCAAAGGCATAATCTCGCTCCTCGTAGAAGGACCGACTCATAAGCAGGTTCCTTTCGGCAGAATATAGGAGCGTACACAGTGAGGCGTGAGGGGACGTGATATGTAACCTTCCGGGTACTGCTTTATCCCGTCCCCCCCAGTATACTTAGTCTTGTTGGATACGCTCCATGCGAGTCCACAGTGATGGAGGAGGATCTGGGGGACCGTCACCCCTCGTTCTTACTGAACGGTTCGCTCCTCATCACGGGAGAAGTCGATCGGACCACCTCATTCGAACATGGAATGCCCAGCCAACAAGCATTTCGTGGTGGCGAATGGGTGGCGGATCCCCTCATTCTTGATAATCAGGCATTGGTGCTCAACATACAAGAGAAAGGACTCGTCGTACTCACAGGATGTGGACACGCAGGTATTATCAATATCGTCCGTTATGCACAAATGCTGACAGGGATTACGAAGATCTATGTGATTCTGGGTGGTTTCCACCTCAGCGGTGCTGCCTTTGAGCCCCTGATTGATCAAACCTGTGAAATGCTTGCGGCTTTTGCACCACAGGTCATCGTTCCCACACACTGTACCGGCTTTGGCGCTATCCATCAACTTGCAACTCGCCTCCCCGATGCTTTCATTCAAAGCAGTGTTGGAACACGCTTTGAACTCTGAAAGAGTGTGCAGAGAGAGGTGTTCTGTTCATGAAACGTGAACAGAACACCTCTCTCTGCACACTCTTGGACGTCCATTTACCAACAACTATGCTCTACCCGCATCATGAAACGCCCTCTACAATTGTCCACGAAGAATAAAGTTGCGGACTGAAGAGGCTATTCTTCTACTACCACAAGCGCATGGATACGTCCCATCTGGAAATTGTCTGGCCAGCGAATAGGTAACTCTTCCCAACTCACACCTGCATCAGTGGACCGGAAAATGCCTTGATTGCTGCCCGCATAAAAGACTCCCGGCTCGGCTGGATTGGTAGTCAATACACAGATCAATAATCCCTTTTCCTCAGGCAAACCAGCTCGCACCTGTTGCCATGGACTGTGATGGCTACGGCGGTACACTGCTGACTCTGCGCTCATTGGATTATGTGCTTGCTGTGGACCGTGTGCCGCAGATATGACAATGGTACCCGGATCAGCGGGATCAACTGCAACACTCCAGAGGTAATGGTGGTTGAGACCTTCATCGGGTCGATACCATGTATCTCCACCATTATCGCTCTGGACGAAGCCATTTCCTGCCTGCATAAAGCCATCCCCAGCCGCAGAATAGAGGCGATTGGGTGCAAGCTTATGCATTGCTAAGGTATGCGTATCAAAGGGTCCATCGGGTTTTCGATCTTCCCAGGTTTCACCACCGTCGAAACTGCGAATAAGTGCACCTGCTTCAATCGCTGCATAGAGACGGCCGGATTGGAGTGGATCGGGTGTCATCCAGCGAACGTGATGAGTAGAGGGGCGGGGAGGAAAACTCCAGGTTGGAGCAGAGGGTAACTGCCGCAGTGTTGCGAGATCACGCCATGTTGCTCCACCATCCGCCGAACGGAAAATGGTGCTTGGTTCTGTTCCTGCATAGATGACGCTCTGTCCATTGGAACGCTCTAATGGACTGATGGCAACCGACAGGACCTGCTCACCAACGATGTTTGTTCCTACGTTTTCCCACGTTATTCCAGCATCGTTACTGCGCCACAATCCCTGACCAAAGGTGCCACAATAGACCTCTTTCGGCTGTTGAGGATCAACAGCCAGGCATTGTGTTGCTAGGCCAGTGAGTTGCGCATCAACAACCCATTCCCCATCCTGCTGACGTGCGATACCCAGAGCTTTGTCTGTTGCAGTGAATAATTTTTTCATGCCATACCTCTTGCATGTAATGCTGAGTTCTACTTGTCAAACCAGCACATTTTCTGCTCTACATACGTAATACAATGAACTACTCATAGGCGTTCTCTATCGAAGGACACATGTAGTTCTGTTCCTTCCGGCCTAAGGATAGCATCTCTCTGTCGGAAACAGGCTGTCCCTCCTGCCAGGAATGTCCTGTCCTTTTGAACAGTTTTTTTGTTAGTAGCCAACTGTGGTAGTATTGGATATGGGATTGCCGCTCCTGGATGGCGGAAGGATTGCAGGCGAAAGATAGAAAGGAATAGAAGCATGTCGATGTCGCGCCGTCGAGCGTTGTTGACACTGGTCAGCGTACCGCCCATGCTCTTCGGTCTTACTTCCAGCACTACCACTCCTCAACGACGAAGAAGGGGAGGAAGCATCCGCCTTGCCATGTTCAGCTTCTGGCATGTTCATACACAAGAGTATGAGCACCAAGCTCTTGCAAATCATGCCACACAGATAATGGCGATCTGGGATGAGGTACCGGAGCGGGGACGTGTGCAGGCACAAGCGTTGCAGGTTCCTTTTTATGACAATCTCCCAGACCTGTTGCAAAACGCGGCGGTCGATGGGGTCATTGTGGATACACCAACAACGATGCACCGCGACGTGATGGTTGCCGCTGCCCAGGCGGGGAAACATATCTTTACCGAGAAGGTGTTGGCTCCCACGCTGCATGAAAGCAAGCAAATTGTGACCGCCGTCACCACAGCAGGCGTCAGGCTCATGGTCTCTTTGCCTCGGCTCTATAGCAGCTCGACAGTAGCGATCAAAGACATCCTGGAGCGAAAGTTGCTCGGTGAAGTGACAAAGGTCAGAGTGAGCGTCTCACATGATGGCGCACTCAGAACGCCGCAACATCCTCAGGGCTGGTTGCCGCCCTCTTTTTTTGATCCCCAGCAGACGGCTGGAGGCGCAATGATTGACCTTGGGGCGCATCCCATGTATCTCACGCGCCTGTTCCTGGGTCAGCCCGAACATGTCAGTGCCACGTATGGCTACATCACTGGACGTGCGGTCGAAGATAACGCGGTCGTGGTGCTGCACTATCCACGGGGGACCGTTGGCATCGTTGAAGCTGGCTTTGTCAACCCTTTCTCTCCATTGATGATCGAGGTACACGGCACACAGGGGAGTCTGCTGTATGGAACCCCCGACAATAGCGTACTGATACGCAGTGCAGTAGCAGGCAAGCCTGCCAGTGAGCGGTGGAGCGCGTGGACACCTATGCCCCCTGATCAACCGACTGCCTTCCAACAATGGATTATGCACATTCAGCAAGGAACTACTGCGACCGAGAACATACACATCGCGGTTGACTTGAGCGCACTGATGGAAGCCGCAAACCAATCGGCACGCAACAAGCAAACTGTACGACTAGACACACGATGATTGTTTCTCTCGTAGAGCTTCTAAAAAGCCTTTCGGGACAGCCGTAACCGCCCTGTGCAGGCTACTTAAACATGCGTTTGCTCCGCTTGATGGGGTTGGAGGCCATCTATACGAGGTTTTTTTAGAATGTCGCGCTTCTGCAGTTACGCCTTGACTTTCCAATGATAAGATTCTATAGTTGAAACATGAGCAAATTCCCCCCCTTGTAAGCATATATATAGATCAGCTTTAGCCTTTGCTACTTGTAGTGCAATCTCTTCATTGCAGTAAGAGAGACTCTCTCATGCGAAAGTCAATGTTGACGCTAAACGTTGTGCTACTCGTGAGTAGCCTACTAATCCTCTCCGCATGTAACACAAATTTTACCAGTAGCGGTAAAACCATCGGTTTGTCCGTCCAAGCCATAGACAACCCCTTCTTCGTCGCTATTCAGCACGGTGCTGAAGCTGCCGCCGCTAAGATTGGTGCAAGGGTAGCTAACAGTTGCCAAAAAGGTACAACTATCCTCTGTTATGTTGAACTATCTGGAATGGTCTCAAAGAGTCAGAAACACTTGCTCACCAGCGTTTTTCCTGCTATACTCTCGTTTATGAGG